>ERZ1292640.185-Hain-H43-02um-R1-185-length-50900-cov-20_pt1 | contig 50900 bp, 43 predicted proteins | sample MGYA00564404_ERZ1292640 | MGnify/ENA primary metagenome ERZ1292640 (study PRJEB36523, sample SAMEA6512636) | groundwater metagenome | collected 2019-01-08 | study: AquaDiva: Metagenomics assemblies of 32 groundwater samples | reverse complement strand
ACTGTTCACGTCCATCGCAATGACTTCCGTCAGTTTTTCAGCATCCTGCTAGCGCCAGTCGATCACCGGACGCCCGGCGGTCAGTCTATTGACCGCCGGGCGTCTTCGTCTGTAAGCTGGCTGTCAGCATGATATCGATGGGCCGGCTGGTGTCCCTGGTCGCCTGCCTCCTCACCGGAGGCGTGGCGGACTGCTGGATTCTCGGTGTCGTGCCCGATGGCGGCGCGTGCTGCTCCGGGCCGGCGTCCGACTCCGGCGAGCCCGACACGCATCCCTGCTCCGGGGCCCTCTTCTGCGCCTGTTGCGTTCCCGGGCCGGCGACGACAGTCGCTGCGGATTGGGTGCCGCCCGCCATCCCGGCCGCGTTCAGGCTGGCTGCGGAGTTTCAGGCGGCGCCCGAGGTCTACGCAAGCCGCCCGCTCCGTCCTCCCTGCGCCTGACCGTTCCCGCCTGATCGTCGTCTGACCGGATCCACTCTTTCGCGGTGTTGCCATGGGCGGCATCGCCGGACGTCAAGGCGTGGGTGTCACGCAAGGGGTTCCAAATGGTCGTATGCAGGATTCCTTCCCGTATAGTGCCGTGCTGGCTGTGGGGGGCGGCGCTGCTGGCGTCAGTCCCCGCGGCCCGGGCGGCGGATTGCAGCCGGCCCGTCGATTCCGCGGCATGCCTCGAGTGCGCGCTCGCGCACGATCCGCGGATCGCCGCCGCCGAGTCCGACCTGCGGGAGGCCGAAGCGCTCGCACGCTCCGCCGGCCTGTGGGACAACCCGGAGCTGGATGTGGAAGCTCTTCGGGCGTCTTCCGGCGGCGCGGGCGGGAGCCTGACGGCGGGGATCCGGCAGACCCTGCCCCTGTCCGGAAGCCGCCGATGGGCCGGCAAGGCGGCGGGACGCCGGGCCGAGGCGTCACGCGCCCGGCTCCGTCAGGTCCGCTGGGAGGTGTCGGCGGAGACCGTCCTGCGGCTGGTGCGGCTCCGCCAGATCGGGGACGAGGTGCGCCTCGTCGAGCAGGGCAGGGCGCTCTGCGGGCAGGCGCTGGACCGGTTCGGGAAGCTGGCGTTCCTGACCGACGAGCAGGAGGCGGCGCGGCGGGCGTTCGAGTGGAGCCGCGTGGCCCTCATGGTGAGGGCGCAGGGCCTCCGCAGCGAGTCCGAGGACCTGCGCGACGCGCTCACGGCCTCGCTCGGGGGGGCCGCGCCCGCGGTGTGGGACTTCCTCGTGTCCATGCCGGCGGCGTGGCCCGAATGGCCGGCCGCCGTGGGGCCGGTGCCGGCCGTCGCCGCCGCGCGGGCGGAGGCGGAGGCGGCGCGGGCGGAGTGGCGGCGGGCGAGGACGGCCGCGTGGCCGGACCTCTCGATCGGTCCGCTCGTCGAGGCCGGATCGGGGTCGCCGGCGTCGTGGGGCGCGGGGCTGGGATTGGCCCTGCCACTGTTCAACCGCAAACGGGGGGATGTGGCCCGCGCCGCGGCCGGCGTCGACCGCGCCGGCGTGGCGCTGTCGGTGGCCGAGGGGGCGGCGGCGCGTCGCCGTGACCTCCTCGCCCGGCGCTACGTGGAAACCGTCGCGCGGATGCAGGAGGCCGGTCCTGCGGTCCGGGGCGGAGCCGGGGAGCTGGAAGAGTTCCAGGCCCGGTACCTGGCCGGGCGGATCCCGGCGTCGCTCGTCCTCGAGGTGCTTTCGCGCTACCAGGAGGCCGTGGACGGAGTCCACGCTCTCGAGCGGGATGCGTGGTCCGCGCTGTGGGAGGGTTACGCCCTGCAGGGGCTCGACGTGGTGCCGCGGCTGGCCGCGGCGGAGAAGGAGCGGTCATGAAGCGCGCGATCGCCTTCTCGACGGAGCACCCGTGGCCGGTCCTCGTGCTGTCCGCCCTGCTGCTGGGCGTGGGGGTGTGGAGCGCGACTCGCCTGCCTCTCGACGCCGTGCCGGACATCACGGACGTGCAGGTGCAGGTCAGCACGCAGGTCGAGGGCCTGTCCCCGGAACAGATCGAACAACAGGTGACGTTCCCGGTGGAGGCCGCGCTGGCGGGCATCCCGGGAGCCCTGCAGGTGCGGTCGATCACGCGGCCGGGCCTCTCGCAGGTCACGGTCTCGTTCCGCGAGCGGTCGAGCATCCACCTGTGCCGCCAGATGGTGGCCGAGCGTCTGCAGGGGCTCGCGGGGGCCCTGCCCGAAGGCTCCGTGCCCCGGCTCGGGCCCATGGCCACGGGGCTGGGCGAGATCCACTTCTACTCGCTCGAGGCGAAGCGGGTCGCGACGGGCGAGGCGCGGGCGCGCCAGCTCATGGATCTGCGCGAGCTCCAGGACTGGGTGGTCAAGCCCCGGCTCCTGACGGTGCCCGGGGTTGCCGAGGTCAACACGATCGGCGGGTTTGAGCGGCAGGCGCTGGTGAGTCCGGATCCCCGGAAGCTCGCGGCGCGGGGCCTCGCGCTCTCGGATCTCGTGGACGCCTTGCGCCGGTCGAGCCGCAACGTCGGCGGCGGGAGCATCCCGCAGGGCGCCTCGCAGTTCCAGGTCGTGGCGCCCGGCATGCTCCGGGACCTGGACGCGATCCGGCGCGCGCCGGTCCGGCGGGACGAGAGCCTCGCCGCCGTCACCGTCGGCGACGTCGCGGGTGTGTCGTGGGGCGCCGCCCTGCGGCACGGGGTGGGGACCGTGAACGGGGAGGAGGCCGTCGTGTGCACGGCCATGATGCTGGCCGGGGCGAACAGCCGCGACGTCTCGGCGCGCGTGGATGTGAGGCTCCGGGAGATCGCGGGGTCGCTCCCCGACTGGGTGACCCTCAATGTCCTCTACCGGCGGACGGACCTCGTGGACGCGACCCTGACGACGGTGGCGCACAACCTCGCGCTCGGGGCCCTGCTCGTCGTCGCCGTCCTCGTCCTCATGCTCGGGAACTGGCGGGCCGCCCTCATCACGGCCGTCACGATCCCGCTGGCGATGCTGGCGGCCGTCACCCTCATGGTGCCGCTGGGCATCTCCGGCAACCTCATGAGCCTCGGCGCCATCGACTTCGGGATCCTCGTGGACGGGTCCGTCATCGTCCTCGACCAGGTACTGCGGGCCATGGCGGAGCGCCGGAAGCGCCTCCGGCGCGTCCTGACCGGCGCGGAGGTGCGCGCCGTGGTGCGGGACGCCGCAGTCGGCATCCGGTCGGCGGCCGGGTTCGGCCAGCTCATCATCATCGTCGTGATGCTGCCGCTGTTCGGGCTGACCGGGATCGAGGGCCGGACGTTCACCCCGATGGCGGCGACGCTGGCGCTCGCGCTGGGTGCGGCATTCGTCGTCTCGTTCTGCTTCACCCCGGCGCTCGCGTGCGTGGCGCTGTCGCCGTCGGCGACCGACCGTGAGCCGTGGCTCTCGCGGACGGCGCGGGCGGCGTACCTGCCGGTACTGGACTGGGGCCTCGCGAGGCCGGGCCGCCTGCTCGCGGTCGCCGTCCTCCTGGTCGCCGGCGCCGCGGTCCTCTACGGCCGGCTGGGCGCCGTCTTCATGCCCCAGCTCGACGAGGGGAGCATCGGCATCCAGTTCACCCGGCCGGTCACGGTCAGCGTCGCGGAGGCGATCCGGATGCAGGGGATCTCGGAGAAGGTGGTCCTCGGGTTCCCGGAGGTGGACGGCGTCTTCGCGCGGCTCGGCACCGCCGAGATCGCCTTCGACGCGTGCGGGCTGGACATGGCGGACACGACGGTGATGCTCAAGCCCGAAAGGGCGTGGCCGCGGCAGGCGAACGGCCGCAGACGGACGAAGGCCGAGCTGGTGGAGGCGATGGCGAAGCGGCTGGAGGAGCGGGTCAAGGGCCAGGAGGTCATGATGACCCAGCCGATCCAGCTCAGGTTCAACGAACTGCTCGAGGGCACCCGGGCCGACGTCGCGGTCAAGGTATACGGCGACGACCTCGGCCGGATCTCGGCCGTGGCGGAACAGGTGGCCGCCGTGATCGGCAAGGTCCGCGGGGCGGGCGACGTCGAGCTCGAACTCCGCGGGAACGCGCCGATCCTGTCGATCGAGCCGAAGCGGGAGGTGCTGGCCGCGGTCGGCCTGCCCTACGGCGCCGTGCTCGAGGCGGTCGAGACCGGGATTGCGGGGGAGGAGGCCGGCGTCGTCTACGAAGGCGAGCGCCGCTACCCGCTTGTCGTCCGGCTCTCGGACGCGTACCGGGCGGATCTCGACGCCCTCAAGCTTCTGCCCGTCGCCGTCGGGGGCGCCTCCACGCGTCCCCTCGGGTCGCTCGCGGACTTCCGGTTCGCGGACAGCTGTCCGTCGATCCCCCGTGAGCAGGGCAAGCGCCGGGCGGCGGTGCTGGTCAATCCCCGGGGCCGGGACGTCGAGAGCTTCGTGCTCGAGGCACGGGAGGCGGTTCGGAAGGCCGTGAAGCTGCCGGAGGGCTACTATCTCGAGTGGGGCGGCGCGTTCCAGAACCTGCAGGAGGCCCGCGCCCGGCTCGCGGTCCTGACACCGCTGGCCCTCGGGCTGGTCCTGGCCATGATCTACGCCGCGTTCCGGGACGCGGTGCTGACGGGGCTCGTCTTCGCCTGCGTGCCGTTCGCGCTCGTGGGCGGCGTCGCCGCGCTCTGGGGCCGGTCGATGCCGTTCTCGATCTCGGCGGGCGTGGGGTTCATCGCCCTGGCCGGGATCGCGGTCCTGAACGGCGTCGTGCTCGTGAGCACGAGTCTGGGGTTGCGCCGGGCGGGGACGGCCGGCGCCACGGCCGTCCGCCGGGCGGCCCTGTCCCGGATGCGGCCGGTGCTCATGACCGCCCTGGTCGAGGTCTTCGGCTTCCTGCCGATGATGTTCTCGCGGGGGGCGGGGGCCGAGGTGCAGCAGCCGCTGGCGACCGTCGTGGTGGGGGGTGTCACCTCGTCGCTGGTGCTCACCCTGCTCATGCTGCCGGCGTGGCAGGCATGGATCGAGCGGCGCCGCCACGGCGCCCTGCATGGCGCGCCGGCGAAGCCTACAATGATCCGGAACCGGCGTCCCAGGGGAGGTGCGGAGTGAAAACCGTTCTGCATTCGGTCAGCTACGCGGGATTTTGGGGGCAGTTCCGGCTTCCGCTCGAGGAGTTCATCCCGCACGCGGGGTCGCTCGGGTATCAGGGCGTCTCCCTCGTGGCCAAGCGGCCGCACGCCTCGCCACTCGACATGACGCCGGAGCGGATCGCGGGGGTCAAGAAGCTGCTCGCCGACAGCCGGCTCGAGTGCGCGAGCGTGGCGGCCTACACGGACTTCGCGGGCGCCGCCCCCGGGATTCCGCTCAACGAGATGCAGGTCGCGTACATCGAGTCGTGTGCCAAGCTCGCGCACGCGTGGGGGTCCCGGATCGTGCGCGTCTTCACCGCCTACGAGCACGGCGCCCCGGACCTCAAGGTCGTCTGGGGAGCCACGGTGGCGGGACTCCGCGAGTGCGCGGATCGCATTGCGCCGCTCGGCGTCTCGCTCGCGGTCCAGAATCACCACGACCTCGCGGTCTCGACCGAGGCGTTCGTCGAGCTTCTCGCCGAGGTGGGCCGGCCGAACTGCGAAGCCGGGTTCGACGCGTGGTCGCCGGCCCTCCAGGGCCTCTCGGGCGACCAGCTCTACGCGGTGGCCAAGAAGATGGCGCCGCTCACGATCCAGACCACATGCGCGGACTACATCCGGCTCCCGCGCTACCAGTACCACCCGGAGCACACGAACTACGTCCGTCAGGAGCCCGACCTCGTGATGGCGGTGCCCTTCGGCGACGGGTTCATCGACTACGCGTCGTTCTTCAGGGGCCTCCGCGACGGCGGGTTCGACGGCTGGGTCCTCTACGAGATGTGCGAGCGCCTGCGCGGCGGCGGCGGGATGGAGAACCTCGACCGCTGCGCCCGCAAATTCGTGGAGGTGATGACGCAGAGGTTCATGTCCTGACACTTGATTCTGTCGGCGGCGGGTACGATCTCCTGACAGCGTGAGCCGCGGCGGTACAATAGAGTTGTGATCGAGAGAGTCGTCACCACGCATGCCCTTGGCGATCCGGCGGCGGATCGCGCGGACCGGGAGTACTGGCAAACTCGTTCCCCGGCCGAACGCGTTTCTGCGGTCGAGATCCTCCGCCGGGCCCTGCATGGAGACACAGCAAGCCTCCAGAGAGTCGTTCGGGTCATTCAACGCCGAACGCATTGAGCAGTAGGGATTCGGGCTGGCTTGCTTGATACCGCCGGAATCAGTAGTTATACTACTGGTATGAAAACAGCGATATCGCTTCCCGACGCGGTATTCCATGAGGCCGACCGGCTGGCGCGGCATCTCCGGAAATCGCGAAGTGCAGTTTACCGGGAGGCCGTGGCCGAGTACGTTCTCCGACACGATGGTGACGCGGTGACGGAGGCCATGAACCGGGTCGCGGCGCAGGTGGGGGGTCGCGCGGACCCGTTCACTCGGGCGGCCTCGCGCAGGATTCTCGCTCGAACCGAATGGTGATCTCGCAGGGAGACGTTTGCTGGGCCGATCTGCCCGCGCCCGAAGGGTCCGGCCCGGGATTCCGGCGTCCGGTCGTGGTTCTCCAGGGCGACGCGTTGAACCGCAGTCGTCTCGCGACGGTCGTGTGCGTGCCCCTGACGAGTAACCTCAAGTGGGCGGAGGCTCCCGGGAACCTGCTCCTGCCCTCGCGGGTCACCGGCCTGCCGAAGGATTCGGTCGCGAACCTTTCCCAGATTGTGGCGGTCGACCGGGCTTGTCTCACGGGACGGGTCGGTCGCATCTCCCGCGCCCAGCTTGGCCTGTTGTTTGCCGGCCTGGACGTCATCCTGGGCCGATGAGGTCGAGGGTCCATATCCTGACGTCCTGCAACTCCCCGTCCTGACCCCGGGATTCGCATATCATTGAGCCGTGGGTAGACGTGCCCTCCTCGTAGTCTTCGTGGCTGGGATGGCCATTCCCCAGTGGGCACCGGCGGCGCAGACGATCGCGCTCCGGGCGGGCGGATGGACCATCCGCGTCGACCCCGGCACGCTCCGGGTCGAGGCCGTCTCCGACGTCGGGACGTCGGTCCTGGTCTCGGACGGCCAGTCGGGTCTCGGCCCCGCGAAGATCCTCGAACAGGACGGCGCGTCGGCCCACTGGACGCTGGCGTCACGGGGGTTGGACGCCCGGATCCGGATCGAGGGCAACGACATCACGATCGGGCTCAAGTCCGACCGGACGGCCAAGCTGGCGTGGCCCATCGTCGCGCCGGGGAAGAACATCGAGGCGCTCATCCTGCCCCGGGGCGAGGGCAACTGGGTGCCGGTGGACGATGCGGGGTGGCTCCAGGATCTGGCCGGGGACCCCGAGAACGAGTACACGGTCACCGAGGAGTTTTCCCTGCCATGCTGGGGGCTTGCGCTCCGCGGGGGCACCTTCACGTACATCCTGCCGAACCCGTTCAACTGCGCGCTGACGTACACCCGGCGCGACGGCCGTTTTGGACTCCGGATCACGCACGAGTTCACGCGGCTGGACGCGGAGAAGGTCTACGGGCTGATAGTGCGGATCGGCGGGCCATCGCCCGTCGAGCCCGCGCGCCAGTACCGGGCCTGGCTGGTCCAGCAGGGCGGGTTCGTCTCCATGGCGGACAAGATTCGGCAGACGCCACGCGCCGAACGCCTTCCCGGCGCGCTGCAGGCCTACCTGTGGGGCCTCCCGTTCGAGATCGGCGACGTCGAGGATTGGGACGGGTTCATCCGCCGGCTGGCCGGGTTGCCCGAGGCGGCGGCGGACTCGGCCGCCGGGCGCCTGTGGGCCCGGCTGCCTCCCGCCGGGCAGAAGGCCGTCCGGAATCTCCTCGCGGACGAGTGGAAGTACGACTACCTCAAGTCCGAGGTCACCCGAGCCTTCTCCGACCTGATCTCCCAGGGGGTCCTCACGCCGGAGCAAGTGATCGAGGTATTCCCGGGACTGCTGGCTCCCGCGCCGGATTGGGGCGGCGGCATCTCGGTCAGGTTCCTCAAGATGCTCGGTGCGACCGGGATCGATCGCGCGTGCCTGACCCTCGGCGACCTGAACTCCGGTGACGGCAAGCCCGAGGTGGCCAGGGCCGCCGAGGAGATGGGGTACCTTTACGCCCCGTACGACTCCTACGACAGCGTGCACCGCCCGGGCCAGGTGGACACGTCGGACACGGCCCAGTTCGACGCCGAACTCTTCGCGACCGGCGGCATCATGCGCGCGGACGGGTCATTGACGCGCGGATTCGGCGGCAAGGGTCGCTGGCTGAACTCCCGGGCCGCCCGGCCGTGGGTCGAGAAGCGCGTGGGGGGGAAGATGGCGGCCATCCCATTCTCGGCGTGGTTCGTCGACTGCGACGCCGCCGGCCAGTGGTTCGACGACTACAACCCCTCGCATCCGGGGACCCAGGCGCAGGATGTGGCCAACCGGATCGACCGGATGCGCTGGATCGCGCGGACCTACGGATTGCCGGTCGGCTCCGAGGGCGGATCCGCCCTGGCCGCGGTCGCCGTCCACTACGGCCACGGGGTTCTTACCCCCGCGATCGGCGCCTGGGACGATCCGGATCTCGAGAACGACAAGTCGAAGTACAACCTGGGCGGCTGGTGGCCTCCGGAGTGTCCCGAGGTCTTCTTCAAGGTGGCGCCGATCAAGCCGAAGTACGTCCGGCGGTTCTGCGACCCCCGGTTCCGCCTGCCGCTCTACCAGGTCGTGTTCCACGATTCCGTGATCACGACCCATCACTGGGGGACGCCGAGCCTGAAGTTCAAGGGCACCTTCGCGACGATGGCCCTCCTCGAACAGCTCTACAACGTCCCGCCGCTCTACCACTTCACCGTGGACGAGTTCACGAGGCAGCGCGAGCGGGTGGTCGCCCACTACCGGTTCTTCTCCCCGCTCCACCGGCGGCTGGCGACCACCGCCATGACGGACTTCCGGTGGCTCTCCGAAGACCGGCTCGTCCAGAAGACCGTCTTCGCCGACGGCACCGAGATCGTGGCCAATTTCGGCAAGAGCCCGGCTGTCGCGGGCGGGCTCCCGGTGCCAGCCGGGACCGTCATATCGCGGTGGAACGGCGCGACCGCATCCTACACGCCAGCGGACCAATGACCGGCGGCATATACGACCACGCCCTCGCGTGCGACGTCGCGTTCGCGTTCCGGGACCTGCGGCGGGAGGTGGACGGGATCGAGGCGTGCATCCGGGAGCATTCGCGGATTCCGGTCCGCACGGTGCTCGACGTCGGGTGCGGCACCGGCCCGCACCTGCCGGAGCTGGCCCGGCGCGGGTACGCGTACACGGGGCTGGACTCGGGCCCGGCGATGCTCGACTTTGGCCGCAGGCGCGCGGCGGCGCTGGGACTGACGACGGCCTTCCTCGAGGGCGACCTCGCGGGGTTCGCGATGCCGGGCCCGTTCGACTTCGCCTTCATCGCCATGAACTCGCTCTACGTGCGCGACTTGGCGGGGGTGGCCGGGAACCTGGCGTCGGTCGCGGGCGTGCTCCGGCCCGGCGGGCTCTATCTCCTCGACTGGTGCATCCAGAACGTCGAACTCCGGCCGGGGGAGCACCGGTGGGAGGTCGCCCGGGATGGCGTCCGGGTGCGGGCGGCGGTCGCCTGGACGAACGTGGACGAGCCGGAAAGAACCTTCGACGAGACCGTGGTGTTCGAGATCGACGATCACGGTCGCGCCGAGACGATCCGCGGGGTCTCCCGCCGCCGCGCGGTCTACCCGGACGAGTTCCTGGCGCTGGTCCGCGAGTCGGGGTCGTTCGAGCTCGTCGGCTGGTGGGACGAGTGGAACCTCGGCCGGCCGCTGGCCCGTCTCGACGCCGCGACCCGTCTTCAGGTTGCCCTGCGCCGGACGGGGGGGTGACATGACGGCCACCGACGACGAGACCGCCCTGATCAACCGGGCCCGCCAGGGGGACCGGGACGCATTCGGGGCGCTCGTGCGGCTCCATGAAGTGAATATCCGCCGGCTGGCGGCCGGGATCCTTCTGGACCCCGTCGAGGCCGAGGACGCGGCGCAGGAGGTGTTCGTGAAGGCGTGGCAGGCGCTCGGCCGGTTCCGCGGCGACGCCGCGTTCTCGACCTGGCTCCACCGGATCGCGATCAACCACTGCCGGGATATTTCCCGCGCGCGCTCAAAGCGCCGGTGGCTCTCGTGGGATGGGCTGGTCGAGACGCTGGGGGGACGGGAGCCGGTCGAGGCGGCGGGCCCGGCGGACGCCACCACCAGGGGAACGGACGCCCGGGACAGCCTCCGGGATCTGCTGGGGGGCCTGCCGGCCGGCTGGCGCGAGATCCTCGTGCTCCGGGAAGTCGAAGGATTGAGCTACGTCGAGATCGCGGAAACGCTGGATACGACTGAGGATTCGGTGCGGGCGAAACTCAAGCGTGCCCGGGAGGCGGTGCGGGATGCGGCTCGACACGAACGTACGGTCCCAGACGTCTAACACACAGAAGGAGGCCCGATGGAACACGGGGACGTGGTGAACCGGCTGGATGAGTATCGCGACGGCGAACTGCCCGCGGGGGTGGCGCGCGAGATCGCCGGTCATCTTGAAACCTGTTCGTCCTGCCGGGCCGTGCTCGACGATCAAGCCGCCCGGGCCCGGTCGCTCTCCGGGCTCGTGCGCGCCCAGCCGTCCGACGCCTTCGTCCGGACCGTCATGGAACGGATCGCGGCCGAGGAGGCGCCGACGGGCGTCCGGTGGGTGATGCCGACCCTGGCGGCGGGATTCGCGGCCGCCAGCATCCTGGTCGTGCTGGGCCTCTCGACGGGGAACGGGGAGACCGCGGCCTCCGAACTGCTCGAGGTCGGCGACCGCGAGATTGCGGACAGCTACCGGACCATTGAAAGCTCCGAAGTGCCGACGCACGACCAGGTGCTCGGGATGCTCGTGGAGGAGGAGTCATGAGGAAGTTCGGCTGGTCGCACCTGGTCTGGGCGCTCGCGGTCGGGCTCGCGGCCGGCCTCGCCCTCGGCCTGCACGCGCCCCGCTGGGGGTTTCCGCACCCGCGTCGCGGCGGGGATCGTACCGCGCTCATGGTCGACCGGGTCAGCCGGCAGCTCAAACTCGATGCCGGGCAACGGGAGAAACTGACCGCGATCCTCGAGAAGACCCACCACCGGATCATGCGCCTGCGCCGGGACGTCGGCCCGAAGTTCGAGGCGATCCGGAAGGAGGCCTCGCGGGAGATCGAGAAGATCCTGACGCCGGACCAGGTGGAGCGGTACCGCGAGCTCGAGAAGAAGTGGGATGCGCGCCACCGCCAGTCCGGGCCCGCGGGGATGGGCCCCCCAGGTCCGCTGCCGGGGGCGCACGGCCGGTGAGCCCGTTCCGCCTGTCCGTCGTCGCGGTGCTGGCCCTGGCCTGCCCGGCCGGCGCCCTGGCGGGCGAAGGCGCGGAGACCATGGACTGGCCGGGTGCGGTCCGGGAGGCGGTCGCGGGGAACCCGACGCTCGTGGCGGCGCGGGACGCGGTCGAGGCGGCGAAGAGCGGCGTGACGTCCGCGAGCGCGGACTTCTGGCCCAGCGTCTCGGCGAGCGCGAGCCTGAACCGGTCGGGGAACCAGGCCCTGGACGACTGGCATCCAGTGGGGCCGGAGCGCGACTCGACAAGCTACTCGTTCGGCGGGTCCGCGTCGTGGAGCCTCTTCAGCGGCTGGTCGACGGTGGCGGCGCGACGACGGGCGCAGGCCACGCTCGTCCAGCGGCAGGCGGGCTACCGGTCCGCGAGCCAGTCCCTGCGCGCGAGCCTCCGGCAATCGTTCAACCGCCTCCTCTACGTCCAGCGCAACCTCGATCTGCTCGCCTCGATCCGGGACCGTCTGAACCGGCAGGCGCGGTTCCAGGAGATCCAGTTCAAGTCGGGTCGCGACCCGCGGTGGACCTTCCTCAAATCGCAAGCCGATGCGGCGTCGATCACGTGGCAGATCACGCAGGCGCAGTTCGATCGGGAGAACACGCGGCGGCAGGTCGCACGCCTGCTCGGCCGGGGCATCGAGGGGGCGACGGCGCTCGTGGCGTCCGGTGAACTGGCGAGTGCGACGCCGCTCCTGGACCTATCGCCCGCGTACACGGAGATGGAACGGCGGCATCCGGACTTCCTGAGCCAGCAGGCGGCCGTGACCGCCAACGAGGCGTCTCTCACGTCCAGCCGGTCGACGCGATGGCCCTCGCTCAGCGCGCGGGGGGGCTACTCGTGGAGCGACGGGGGGACGTGGCCGCCGGACTCGTCGGGGTGGTCGACGGGGCTGTCGCTCAGCTATCCGCTCTTCGCCGGCGGGGGACAGGAGGCCTCGATCCGGGCGGCTCGGTGGAGCTACGAGGGCTCCCTCGCCACGCTCGCGGACACCCGGACGGCCCTGCGCGCGGCCCTGTTCCAGGCGTGGGAAGTCTTCCGCGTGGGGTTCGACCGCCTGCCGGTCCTGCGGCTCGATGCGGAGGCGTCGGCGGAGCGGTACAAGACGGTCGAGGCCCTGTACCAGTCGGGACGGGCGGGCTACCTGGATTTCGAGCAGGCGCAGGGCGCCCTCACCCAGGCGGAGCAGTCCCTGCTGTCGGGACGGCTGTCGGTCGCGCAGGCCGAGGCCGACTGGGTGAAGGCGCTTGGACTGACACTTGAAGACGAAGGGGGTGGTACGCCATGAAACGTCTCCGTAACCGGAGGGTCCTGATCGCGGCCGTCGTCGCGGCCGTCGTGGTGGTCTTCGTGGCGGTCGTCATGTGGGGCCGCCCGGGCAAGGCCGGTAGCGGCTCGTCCCGGCCGGTTCGGGCGGTGGTCGGGTCCTTCAGGATGACGGTTCAGGAGGCGGGCACCGTCCAGCCGCTCAACAAGGTCCAGATCCTGCCGCCCGTGGGGGGCCGGATCGACCGGATCCTCGTGCGCGAGGGCGCGTACGTGAAGCGGGGCCAGATCCTGGCGTGGATGAGTTCCTCCGACCGCGCGGTCCTGCTGGACAACGCGCGGGCCAAGGGCGAGGCGGAGGTCAAGTACTGGGAAGAGGCGTACCAGCCGACGCCCATCATCGCCCCCGCCGAGGGGCTCATCATCGCCCGGAACGTCGTCGAGGGTCAGACCGTGAGCACGGGCACCGGCCTCTACGACCTCTCGGACCGCCTGATCGTCGAGGCGGCCGTGGACGAGACGGACCTGGGCAAGATCCGGCTGGAACAGCGGGCCGAGATCACGGTCGACGCCTACCCGGACAAGCCATTCAGCGCGCACGTGAGTTTGATCGAGCATCAGGCCGTCAAGGTCAACAACGTCGTGAGCTACACGGTCCAGCTCGATCCCGACCGGACCCCCGGGGTCCTCCGGGCCGGGATGACCGCGAACGTCAATTTCATCCTCAGCGAGATGAAGAACGTCCTGCTCCTGCCTGCCTACGCGGTCAAGGGCGCGGAGAAGACGACCGTGACGCTCAGGGTCGTGGCGGGGCGCCGGGGCAAGCCGGAGGTGCGCCAGGTGGCGCTCGGCCCGACGGACGGCGCGCTCGTGGTCGTCACGGACGGGCTCAAGGAGGGCGAAGGCGTGCTCGTCGACGGGCTCAAGCTCGGGCCGGGCGCCGCGTCGAGCCCCGTCCTGGGTATGCCGTCCCGCCGGCCGGGCGGCCAGGGCCAGGGCGGCGGGGGCGGGGGCGGACGGTCGCGGGGCGGGGGGGACCGCTGAGCGTTCCGTGAGCGCGGGCGTTCCTCTCCTCGAGGCCCGGAAGCTCACCAAGGTCTACCGTCCGCAGGAGGAGGCCAGGGGCGAGACGGATGGTGCCGCCGAGGTCCGGGCCCTGGACGGCGTGACGCTTCGGATCCACGCGGGCGAGTACGTCGCGATCGTGGGTCCGTCGGGTTCCGGCAAGTCCACGCTCATGCAGGTGCTGGGCCTGTTGGACCGCCCGACCTCGGGGGAGCTGCACGTCGGCGGCCAGAGCGTCGCCCGGCTCACCGACGACCAGCTGGCCACGCTCCGGAACCGCTCGATCGGGTTCATCTTCCAGTTCTTCAATCTCCTGGCCCGCACGTCCGCGATCGCCAACGTCGCGCTCCCGCTCATCTACGCCCGCCACCGGGACCCGCAGGGGCACGCCCGGGCCCTGCTTCAGAAGGTCGGGATGGGCGACCGCCTGTTCCACGCCCCGCACCAGCTTTCCGGTGGCCAGCAACAGCGGGTCGCGATCGCCCGGGCGCTGGCGAACAGCCCGCGCATCCTGTTCGCCGACGAGCCGACGGGCAACATCTCCACGGCGCAGGCGGCCGAGGTCATGGCCGAGCTGGACCGGCTGAACCGCGAGGGCGTGACCGTCATCGTCGTGACCCACGAGGAGGACATCGCCCGCCATGCGCGCCGGACGATCACAATGCGGGACGGCCGGATCGTCACCGACCGCGTTCGACGCCAAGGGCGTCGAGTGCGCGAGGAGCGGGTCGCGGTCGGACGGGCCTCGGCCCTTCCGAGCCGGGACGCGCTCGTCGAGAACCTGCGGATGGCGCTGACCGCGCTCGGACTCAACAAACTCCGGACCTTCCTGACGACGCTGGGCGTGCTCGGAGGCGTCGGGGCCGTGATCAGCATGACCGCGATCGGGGACGGGGCGAAGGCTGCGGTCAAGGCGCGGCTCGCCTCGCTCGGGAGCAACCTCCTCGTGGTTCAGGCGGGATCCGGCAACATCCGGGGCACCGGCGGCGCGCCACGGTTCACGCTGCAGGACGTGCAGGTGCTCAAGACGCTGTCGCAGGGCATGGGATACGTCAAGTACGTGGACCCGACGGTGCAGGGCAATGTGGTGGTGAGCGCCGGGGACAAGAACTGGGCGACGCGGGTGACCGGGTGCCAGCCGGTCTACGAGGTCATGCGCGCCTCCAGGCCGGTCACGGGACGGTTTTTCACGGACGCCGAGGACCAGGCGCGCGCGCGCGTCTGCCTGATCGGGAACACGATCATCAGGAACCTGTACGCCGAGGGTTTCGACCCGACCGGCACGCTGATCAAGATCAACAAGACGAACTACCGCGTCCTCGGAATCCTGCCGGTCAAGGGCGGCGGCGGATTCAGGGACGAGGACGACGTCGTGATCGTCCCGCTCAATACGGCCATGAACCGCATCCTGGGTCAGACCACGATCTCCTCGATCGACATCGAGGCCTCGAGTTCGGAGACCATCCAGGACGCGATCAACGAAGTGACCGACGTGCTGAGGCGCACGCGGCACATCCCGCCGGGCAAGGACGACGATTTCAACGTCCGGAACATGGCCGATATCCAGGCGGCCATGGAAGGCACGACGCAGACGCTCGGCCTCCTGATCAGCGGCATTGCAGTCGTCTCGCTCGTGGTGGGCGGCATCGGGATCATGAACATCATGCTCGTGTCGGTGCGCGAGCGGACGAAGGAGATCGGGCTCCGGAAGGCCCTGGGGGCCCACAACCTCGAGGTCCTGTTCCAATTCCTGGTCGAGGCCGTCCTGATCGGCGTCTTCGGCGGCGCGGCGGGCATCGTCATCGGCGCCGGTGTCGCCCTCGGCTTCTCGCTCGTCGCGGGCTGGCCCATCCTCCTGCCGTGGTTGACGGTCATGGGCGCGGCCGTGATCTCGGCGCTGACCGGGATCGTCGCCGGGCTCTGGCCCGCGTGGCAGGCCTCCCGGCTCTCGCCCATCGAGGCCCTCCGGTACGAGTGAACCGGGGCCTCGGGCCCTCCCCGGGTCGGGGAGCCCGCGTCCTCCCTGCGGCGTCCCGCCCGTCTGCGCGGCGCCTGCGCTGACCGCGAGCCGGTAGAATCGAGGCATCGTCATGATCGGCGCGGCGCTCTTCGTCACCTGGAACGCGCTCGTCCTGTGGCTCTGGATGGGGTCCTACGGGCCGCATCCGTCCGCGATGGCCGCATCGCTGGCCGCCGCATGGCGGGACGGCGAGTTCTCGGCCGGTCTCCTCGCGCGGAACTGGGCCGGATTCGCGGCCGCGGCCATCCTCGCCGCCGGGGTCCTGGGCGCGGCTTCGGCGGCTGGGGAGCGCGCGTGCGGGTGGCTCGGGCGCCGCGGAGCGGTCTGTCGCGGTCTCGTCGGGCTCGTGCTGGGGCTGGGCCTCGCGGGAAGCGCGACGCTCGGGCTCGGATTCTCCGGGCTCCTCTTCGCGCCGCCGGGCTGGGTGGCCTGGGTCGTGCTCGTGCCGTTCGCGGTCTTCGGGCTCCGGCGGATGGCGGCGTCTGCGGGGAGGTGGCGGGCGGAATGGCCTCCGCTGTCCCCCGTGAGCCTCGCGTGCCTGGCCGCGGCCGCCGTCGTCGTGCTCGGGGGGCTCCTGTCGGTCGAGACCGGGTGGGACGCGCTCATGTACCATCTGCGGCTTCCCTCGTTCTACGCGTACCGGCACAAGGTCTGGCATGTCTGGCACTCGTACTACGGCGCGTACCCGGCGCAGGTCGAGATGCTGTACGTGGTGGGACGGCTCCTGCCGGGAGGGGCCGGGGACCTCGTTGCCCGAATGCTCCACGCGGCGTTCGGCGGTATCCTCTGCCTCGCGGCGGCCGGGTTTGCCCGCGAACTCGGAGGGAGCGGTCGTCTGGCCGCCGTCCTCGTCGCGGCGTGTCCTCTCGTTCTGGCGCTGGTGTCCCGTGCCTATGTCGATCTCGGGGTCGCGGCGTTCGGGTCCCTTGCCCTCCTCGAATGGGTCCGGGGGGCGCGCACGGGCTCGCGACCCGCCTTCGTGACCGGGGCCGCGCTGGCCGGGTTTGCGATGGCCGGCAAGTACGCGGGGGTGCTCGTGGTGCCTGCGATGCTCGCAGTCGCCCTGCCGGTCCGGGGTGCAAGGGTGGCGGCCGTTGCGGCCGCCACCTTACCGGTCCTGCCGTGGCTCCTGAAGAACGCAGTCTGGATCGGGAATCCGGTCGCCCCGTTCCTGGGCGGCATCTTCGGATCGGCCGGGTCCCTCCCCGCGGACGTTACGCCGTGGTTCGAGCAACAGCACGCCGTCGCCGGGCTGGTCCGCAGCCTGCCCATCCGCGTCCTCTCCCTCCTGCTCGAGCCCGGGCATCTCCGCAGCCCCCTCGCGCCCGCGATCGCGGGTCTCCTTCCTCTCGTCTGCCTGCCCGAGGGGGACGCGTCGCGGCGACGGGTACGCCGGGGCGCGCTCGCGTACGTCGGCGGGTGGATGCTGCTCGCGCCCGAGGCCCGGTTCGTGTTGCCCGCCCTGCCGGGGCTCGCAGCCCTGATCGCCGTGCGGCTGGCCGCCGCGGCGTCCTGGCCAGTCGCCCGGCGCGCCGGTCTTCGCGTGGCCCTCGAGGCGTCCCTGGTGGCGGCCGCGGCCTGCGCGGTGCAAGTGGCGGTCACGTCGGAGGATCCCGCCGGGATGGCGCTCGGGCGCCGGTCGGCGCGCGGCCTGTTGGCCGCCGGCCTGCCGCCCGCGCCCTACCGGGCGTACGCCAACGAGGTCGTCAACGCGCGGGTGTCCACGGCCGATCGTGTCCTCGTCGTCTCCCACTTCTCGACCTACTACATCGACCGCGAGTGCCTCGCGGACTACCACACGGGTCGGACCCGGCTTGCCGTGATCCTGGCGGAGGGGCGGAACGCGCAGGGTATCGCCAGGCGCCTCCGCCAGCTCGGGATCCGGTGGCTGCTCTTCACCGCGCCGGGTGTGGCCGACTTCGCCAAGGTGCCCGGTGCCTGGGAGGTGCCGCCGGGCGCATGGGAGGGGTTCGCGGGGTGCCTGCGCGAGCGCGGCGACACCATCTGGCAGACCGACTGGTTCGCGCTCATCCGGTTCGGGGCGCCGCATGCGCCGCGGCCCTTGCCCGTGCTCCCCGCGTACGAGACGCTCGCGTTCGCGGAAGCCGATCGCCTCTTTGGGGCGGGCGACGCCTTGGCGGCGCTCGCGCGCTACCGGGCCGCGCCCCCCCTGCTCGCGGACGTGGGGTCGACCGCCCTGCGGGTCGCCGTGGCCTGCATGGCGCTCGGGAGGTGGTCGGAGGCGTATTCGTCGCTTCGACGCGCTCGCTCGCTCGGAGTGGAGGCGCCGGGCCTGCACGCGGCTCTGGTGCACGCGTGTATCCAGCAGGGGCGGGCGGACGAGGCGCTGGCGGAGGCGGACGCGGCCCGCCGGAAGGACCCGCTATCGCCCGCGGCGGCCATGGAGCGGGCGCGCGCGCTCTCGGCGTTGGGGCGGGTGGACGAGGCCCTCAGGGCGGCGGACGCGGCCAGGCGGCTCCGGCCCGAGGGCGCCGTCCTGCTCGAGCTCGGCCGGGTCGCTGACGGGCGCTGACCAAACCCGCGCGGTGTTGCCGGGGAAGCCGGGAAAGCGGACAATGGGACAGCAGGGAACTCGTTGATCCGTACCAAGGTTTCGTCTGAGGACGTCCCCGGTCGAGATGGGATGGTCCCGAGGAGGTGTACATGCCAAGAGAAGAGGAAGGTCATTCCTGCGGGTGTGGGTGTGGCAGTGGCCACGGCGGGTTCTGGAAGGGTCTCGTGGTCGGCATTCTGCTGGCTGCGGCGATTCGCATTCTCATCGGCGGGGGCATGGGCTGCGGTATGAAGGGCCCGTGTTCGATGATGAAGGGCCAGCCGCCCGTGATGGAGCATTCGAAGTAACCCCACGCAGAGTCAGGTGACCAGAGGCGGGCCGCTCCCGGCCCGCCTCATTCCATTTCAGGGGTGCGTCGAAGGTCAATATTCCCGCACCCTTCGACGAAGGGTCGTCCTCGACCCTAGTTCACCTGGACGCGGAAGCAGGCGCAACCCGTGGTCTGGACCCCCGACATCGGGACCGTCCACCGGAGCCACCGGGTGCCCGCTACCGGGTTAGCGGAAGTGAACGAGGCGGCGCCCGGCATGACCGCAACCGCGAGCGTCGAGTAGGAGACCCCGAGGGCGATCCCGTCGGTGTTCCCGCAGCTCAGGGCGGCCATCCCGGCCTCGGGTATGAACGAGGTGCCCACCGGCACCGCGTCGGTAACCACCATCGTGAACGCGGACGAGGACGAGTAGTTGCTCCAGCAGATCTTGAACTGCACGGTGTCGCCCGAGGCGGCCACCATGAGCTTCGGCTCCTTCCAGAGCTTGACGTCCACGCCGACCACCATCACCGAGGCCAGTCCCGTGATGGAACCGTCCATGGTGTCGGCGGCCACGATCGACGCCCGGCCGATCTTGACGAGGCTCACGTTGACGAAGATGTGGATGCCCCCGTCGGAGGCCGGGACCCACGTGTAGTTGTAGGCGTCCATGCCCGTGAGCTGGATCTGGGCTTTCGGGTCCGTGGACGTGAACGACGAGGTGCCGGCGTAGGTCGTGACGACGCCGCCGAGATCGCTTCGGACGATGATCGTGATCCAGAAGCTCTGGCCGGAGAAGACGACCTGGGGCGCGATGATGTCGTAGAACGTGCCGGTAGCGAGGAACGGCGCCGTGAACCCCTTTTCCGTGACCTTGGCCTGCTGGTAGAGCGCGATCGCGGCGCTCCCGGCCGTCAGCACGTTGAACCGCCAGACGCGCTTCGACCCGGTCGTCATGTCCGTCTCCTTCATGAACGCGATGCACTGGTCGGTTCCGTTGGTCGTGTAGCTCGCCGAGAAGCCGTCGCCCGAGACGCCACGCATGGCGACGCCGGTTTCGGGAGTGAACATCTGGACGCACAGGGTGTCCTGTTCCGTGGTCGCCTTCGTGCCTCCCCGGCCGGCGCCCTGGTGGTACCAGAACTCGCTCCCCGCGGGGACCCCCGCCGCCGAGTGGAAGACCGACCCGCCGGCCCACCAATCCCACATGTTCGTCCCGTGCAGGACCTGGATCGGGCCGCCGGAAGTGACCTTGATCTTGAAGAGGTTCGAGCCGCCCCGGTTGAACGGCGCGCCCCCGTAGACGTTGGGCGTGTTGGCGTTCACGATGAGGCCGCTCCCGGCGGTATCGGTCATCTTCAGCTCCCAGGTTCCCTCGTTGCTCCGGAGGAGCGGCGGGATCCAGGGGTTGCCACCCGAGACGTTCAGGGGGGAGTAGGCCCAGATCTGGTAGGTGGCGGGAGCGTTCATGGCGCCGACGCACACCGTGCCCCTCCTGCTGACGCACCCGCCGGGGTCCGAGATCCCGTAGAAGCTGCCGGACCCGACGACGTACCCGGTCTCGGCCATGGGGGCGTAGGCGCCGTGGTTGTCCGAGCCCTGGCAGCAGCAGCAGGATCCCCCTTGCACGGTGTTGAGCGCGCTTTCACCGATGTGGACGATGAGCGGGGTATCCGACGAGATTATCCGGAAAGGCGCGAAATCGGCCGCCGTCCCCAGCCGGGTCGCCGCGCTGTTGATCCCGAGCTCGTAGCTGCTGTCGTAGTCCCATTCCAGTATGCCGTAGTTGTACTTGAACACGTGGACCGTCGTGGGCGCGGTCTCGCTCGTGTTGATGTAGACCTGGTCCGCGTACTGCGGCATGTTCGTGTGCCAGGTGTAGAGCGTGTAGCCCGCGTAGGTCAACGTCGAGGCCGGGGCGTACGTGATCCGGTCCTGGTTGCAGTTGTCCATCCGCGTCAGCATCTGCCAGAGGACGGGCGAGTTCGACGTCACCTTGAAGATGAAGCTGAACGGAAAGGTGGGACAGACCGACACCCAGGCGGCGGGGTCGTAGTAGGCCGGGACGCGCTCGGCCTTGCACCCGGCGCCAAGGCCGGGAGTGTTGCCCGGGATCGCGCCGCTCCCGAGGACACAGGTCGGACTGCCCGGGAACCCGCCGATGCAGTCCCCGATCCAGCAGCCGATCGAGTCGGAAACGCCCCCGACGGTCGCGAATCCCGCGCCCTGGTACTGGATCTCGCGCAGCTCGAACTGGCACTTCTTGTTGAGCGGGAAGAATACGAGCATGAATCCGGGACAAGCTCCCTTGTCGTTGTCGGCGCCCGCCATCCCGACGTAACTCACGTACATGGTGTTGAGCTTGATCAGGGCCGTGTGGGTGAAATTGCGCGTCGTTCCCGTGTCACCCGTGCCTTCCACGACGCCCGTCCGTCCCCGCCCCTTGATACTCGCCCGGTTGATCGCCGTCTCCCCGACCGTAGTGGAGGGCCTCAGTTTCGCCTTCCACCTGACCGTGAGCGTGAACCCCGGCGGCATGTCCAGGCTCCACGTCAGGATCGTGGTCTTGGCTCCCGTGAGCACCACTCCCGGGCCCGCCGCCGCGCAGCCGGTCGGCGTCATCGTCCATCCCGCGCACGGGTCCTCGAATCCGCAGTCGATGTCGTACGGGTCGAGCTGGGCCGGCACCGTGTCCCACACGACCACGTTCCACCACGTTTTCTTCGTGGCCACGTTCTTCATGAAGATCGAGTAGATCATCTCGTCCGGCGGCTGGCCCATCGACTGGCTGAACAGCATGTCGTTGTCCCCGATCTTCCAGAACATGAACCGGCGCACGGACGTGATCGTCGGGTCGGTGACGACGGCTTTCTGGGTGCAGTCGCTGGCGAAGCTGACGTGGGCGTAGTTCTTGAGCTTGAAGCCTTCGGGCGCTCCGACGTCCCCGGATCCGGGCTCGAAGGACTCGCCGTTCCCCCAGTCCACGCTCACCTGGTAGGTGATCTGGGCGGTGGGGCCTCCCGCGGGGTTGATCGGGCCGTTGGTTGTCCATCGCAATCGCAGCGGCGGTCCCGGATCGGGGTCCCAGCCCGGGTCGGGCGGGGGAGACGCGGAGCCCATGATGTAGTGCAGGTACGGCGGCAGCGAGTCCGTAACCGTGATCGAGTTGAGGACGGTTCCCGTCCTGCCGTACGTGATCGTGTACGAGATCGTGTCGCCGGGGGAGGTCAGGTCGGGTCCATCCTTGAACGCCCACGCGATCGTGTCCATGTCCGCGCCACGGTTGACGTCGTTCACGTACCAGGGGACCACGCAGTACGGTCCGGGGGCCCAGGCCGGAATGTTGTCCCAGACGCTTCCGATGTACGTCGTATCCGAGATCGAGTTGGTCGGGAACCCGAGGTTGATGGTGTTGCCCACGGTCGGACAGGAGCCGATGTCGGCGTAGAGGGCGATCAGCGAATATTGGCCGCACGCCGGCTGGTAGTTGCACAGGTCCGTCGTGTAGGCGATGTCCTGGGCCGTCGGTCCCACCCACGTCCAGGCCGGGTAGGTGCCCGAGTCCTCCAGGTAGTTGCCCGCGAAGGTCATCGGCAGCGGCCCCGTTACGGTGCCCTTGCTGGGGTCGATGAGGGCGAAGTAGACGTTGGTGAGGTCGGTTCCCGGAACCGCGGTGCCGTAGTTGACCACGGTGATGCTGCCCAGGAAGTCGCCGTCGGGCGACCCCAGGGTCATCCAGAGAACGAAGCTGCCTTCGTAGACCCGGATCCAGTTGGGAAAGACGAACCTCGACGGCGCGTCGCCGTTGTAGTAGATGTCGGCGACGCACGAGTCGGCGCGGGCGCGGGAGGCGGGGACGCCGAGACAGGCCGCCAGCAGGGCGACGGCTGCGACAGCCCGCATGCGTTTCATCCCGATATGATCCCCCTCATGTCCCTGATGCCAGGCTCCTCCCCCAGCCCGATTGTAGCCTGTAAGGCAGTGGCAAGGGAAACTCCCGGTCGGGGAATCCCTTGCGGGGTAATGGCGGCAGGCGCGAGGAACCGGGAGAGGGCTCCTGGGTAGTCCGATTGTCCTGCTACAATCCGCTCGCCGCCGACCACCCGGAGAGGCTCCATCCGGATTAGAATGGCGCAATGCCTTCGTTCCGGGATGGTCCCGCCTCCCCGCTCTTCCGCCCGGTTGCCTTGACCGGCTCGAGGGCTCCCGGTCTCCTCCCGGGGGACCTCGTCTCGCAGGAGCTGGCCGGGGCGGCACCCCAGGCGCCCTCGGGCGCGTGCGTCTATCACGGGATCCCGTTCCGGGTCCGTCGGCCGGCGGTCGTGTCGAGGACTCCCGTCACGTTGCGATGCCGGGCCGTCCGGGCTACGTGGCTCGTCTTCCTGCACACGTCGGATACCGTGCCGCTCGATCGCGACGTGTCCGGGTTCATCCGGGCATCCACGGGACACGGCCACCTGGGCGAGCACGCGGCGGACTACGTCGTGCTGCGCGCCGACGGGAGCGAGGAGACGCTCCCGGTCCGGCGCCGCCGCGAGGTCGGGGCCTTCCGCCATCCCTGGGGCGAGCAGTGCTTTGACGCGGTCCCGGCGGCGAAGCCGCACCCGGTCGCCGCGAACCACGAGCAGGACGGAGGTGGCTGGGGGTGGAGCCAGACGCGCGCCTCGAGCGGCGAGGCGTGGGAGTTCGGTACGTACCTCTGGGCGTGGAGGAATCCGCGGCCCGGCGTTCCCGTGACCGGACTCCGGCTCGTCCCGGTGACCGGCGCCGTCGTCCTCTACGCCGTCTCCGCGGGCCGGGTGCGCTCGCATCCCCTGCGCTGGGAGCGGCGGCGGAAGATGATCTGGAGGATGGCGCCGGGGGAGAAGTTCGACCCCAAACTGGCGTGGCCGGGCCGGCTCGGCGGGATCGAGGTGGATCTCGGGGTCGTGATTCGGGCCGAGCCGCGCCGGCTCTACCCGAACGGGAGCTGGGAGCGCGGTCTCCACCGCTCGGGCGCTCCCGCATCGGATCGCGAGATCCTGATCGAGTTCGCCGCGCACCCGGAGGCCCGGTTCCATTTCACGGGCGGCCGGACGGTGCCCGTCACCCCGCGCCGGGTGCCGGACGTCGCCGTCGTACACCCGGCGCGCCAGCGGGTCGAGCTCCGCATCGTGGACCGGGCCACCGGGCGGCCGGTCGCAGTCAAACTCCACGTGCACGGCGCCGCCGGCGAGTACCTGGCGCCAGCGGACCGGCACCGGATTCCGAACCCGGCCTGGTTCGAGGACTACTCGACGGACGTGATCCACGACGGGGCCCTGCCGGGCACCTACATCCCGGGCGAGACCGTGCTCGATCTGCCGTGCGGCGACGTCTTCATCGAGGTGAGCCGCGGGTTCGAGGTCCGGCCCCGACGTCTCCGCGTCCGCGTCGGCTCGGGCACCCGGAAGGTCACGATCCCGCTGGACAAGGTCCTGCGCTGGCGGGAGAAGGGATGGGTCACGGCCGACACCCACGTCCACTTCCTCTCACCGGTTACGGGCATTCTCGAGGCGGCGGGGGAGGGGCTCAACGTCATCAACCTGCTCGCCAGCCAATGGGGCGAGCTGATGACGAACGCGGGCGACTTCGACGGGAAGACTACGTGGGGGGCGAAGGGGGCCGGGGGCGACGGCGAGCACCTGGTCCGGGTCGGGACCGAGAACCGCCAGCACGTGCTCGGCCACATCTCGCTCCTCGGCTACCGCGGCCGGGTCATCGCCCCGATGACGACCGGGGGGCCGGACGAGTCCGCGCTGGGCGATCCGGTCGAGGTCCTGCTCTCGGAGTGGGCGGCGCAGTGCCGCAAGCAGGGCGGGCTCGTCGTGCTCCCGCACTTTCCCAATCCCCGCGCCGAGCACGCGGCCGCGATCGTGCTGGGGCGCGTGGACGGCATCGAGATGACGAGCTGGCAGAACCTCTGGGGCGGCCTCGACCCCTACTCGCTCTCGGACTGGTACCGGTACCTCAACTGCGGCTACTTTGTCGCCGCCGTGGGCGGGACGGACAAGATGGCGACGACGACGGCGGCGGGGACGGTTCGGACCTACGCGAAGCTCGAGGCGGGACAGCCCTTCACCTACGAGGCCTGGGTCGGGGCGGTCCGGCGCGGCGAGACGTTCGTCACGTACGGCCCCCTGATCGAGTTCTCGGTCGACGGCCGCCCGGCGGGGTCCCGGGTCAGGCTCGGTCGCACGGGCGGCACATTCGATGTCGAGTGGCGCGTGGCGTCGGTCATGGCGCCCCTGACCCGGGTCGAGCTCATGGTGAACGGCGAGATCCGGGAGAGCATGGCCGTCGACCCGGCCGCGGGCGGGGGGCGGTTCCGCGTGCGCGTGGACCGGTCGTCCTGGATCGCCCTGCTCGTTCGGGGGCGGTACGCGGGCAAGCCCGAGATCATCGCCGCGCACACGAGTCCGGTCATGGCCGAGGTCGCGGGCACGCCGTTCCTCGCGGCGGCGGATGCAGACACGATCCTGGACCAGATCGCGGGGTCGCTGGCCTTCCTCGACACGATCGGGACGCGGGCCGAGACCCGGGACTACCGGCGGATGCACCGCCTGCTCGTCTCCGCCCACCGGAGCCTGCACAACCGCCTCCACGCCCGGGGCGTGTTCCATAACCACCCGACGCTGAGGTAGCCATCCTGGAAGTCGCCGTCATCTGCGCCCTCGTGGGAGTGGCCGGATTCGTGGACTCGATCGCGGGCGGCGGAGGACTGATCTCGCTCCCCGCCTATCTCGCCTTCGGCCTGCCGCCGCACGCGGCGCTGGCGACGAACAAGTTCTCGAGCTCGTGCGGGACTTTCACTGCCGTGGCCCGGTATTGGCATGCCGGTACGGTCCGGGTCCGGATCGGACTCTTCGCCGCCGCCGGGGCGCTGGCGGGCTCCGCCGCCGGCGCGCAGGCCGCGCTCCTGGTCCCGGCCCCGACGATCAACGCGATCATGCTCGTGCTGGTGCCCCTGGTCCTCGTCTTCTTCCTCGTGCATGACCGGATGCCGAAGCGGCACCTGGTCCGGTGGCGTCCGCGGGGGACAGCCGGCAGGCACGCGGCCTCGCTCGCGATCGGCGCTGTGATCGGGTGCTACGACGGGTTCTTCGGGCCCGGCACCGGCACCTTCCTCACGATCGCGTTCGCGGCGGTCCTCGGGTTCGACCTCCTGACGGCCTCCGCGAACGCCCGGTTGGCGAACCTCGCGAGCAACGTCGGGGGCGTCGCGGTCTTTCTCTGGAGCGGCCGGGTCGTCTTCCCGCTGGCGCTCTGGGCGGCGGGCGCCGGGATCGCGGGGAACCTGCTGGGGTCGATGCTGGCCGTGAAACAGGGCGCCCGGATCATCCGTCCGCTCATGGTCGTCGTCCTCATCCTGCTCCTCGCCGAAGTCCTCCGGCGTAGGATGGGGCTGTCATGGCCGTGATCCGGCGGATCGCCGTCGTCATCCTGCTGGCGTTGCCAGCCGTGGGCGCCGCCGTCCCGCCGGTCCCGGCGGCCCATCACGTCACGCTCATCACCGACAGCGCCCCGGACTTCACGGATGTCGCGAGCTATCTCGCCTCCGTGACCGCCCAGTATTCGACCTCGCAGGAGAAGGCGATCGGGGTCTGGCGCTGGTCCCAGCGCCTGCGCAAACAGACGGGCGTCCCGGAGGAGGAGGGCCAGGAGGTTCTCGATCCCATTCTCTTCTTCACGAGCTACGGCTACACGAACTGCGGGATCATCTCCGGGATAGACAACTCGCTCTGGCTCAACCTCGGCTGGCAGGCGCACTACGTCCAGCTCGGCGACCACACCGTCTCCGAGGCCTCGTGGGACGGCGGGAAGACGTGGCACATGTTCGACAACTCCATGAGCTTCTACTGTTTCAACGACGCCGGCGAGGTCGCCTCCGTCCGCGAGATCGAGCGGACGCCCCGGTACTACCTCGAGCGGTTCGGCCCCGGCATCGGGACCAATCCGGTGAAGGGGCTCACGGACCAGCAGGGCTGGCGGGCGGGGTCTGATCGTCCGGTCGAGTACCAGCGGACGCTTGCGAACGGCATGGATTCCTTCCTGCCGCCCAACGAGATCAACGAGGACCATCTCGCGATCCGGTGGGGCCGCCGGTACGATCTGACCCTGCGACCGGGGGAGTCGTACACGCGCTGGTTCAAGGCGCTCGACGCGGGGAAGCCCGATCCCCGGTACTACCGGCCGCTGAACGGCAAGGACGTGGACGAGGCGTCGGGGGATCGCAACATCCGTGCCACAGGCGTGTGGCGGTATGCGCCCGACCTGCGCGATCCGGCGACCCGGGCGCACGTGTACTCGGAATCCGGGGTCCGGTGGACGACGGCGGGGATCAGGGGTCCCGGGACGGTGGTCTTCAAGGTGTCGGCGGCGAACGTGGTCACCTCGGCGGCGCTCTCCCTGACCGGCACTGGGGTTTCGGTCGCGGTCTCGCGCGACGCCGGCATCCGGTGGACGCCGGTGACCTCGAAGGCCGGCCGTGTTGATCTTCTCGCCCCGGTCGCGGGGGTGACCGAGTACCTGGTGCAGGTGACTCTGCGCTCGGGAGGACTCCTGTCGGCGATCTCGATCGAGACCCTGACCCAACTCAATCGGCCGAGCCTGCCCCGGCTGGTCCGGGGCCCGAACCGGGTGCAGGTTCGCATGGGCCCGCAGACGGAGACCATCACGCTGGCGCCTCCGCTCACGGGCGGTCGGCACCGGACTTCGATCAGCGACGACCGGTCCGTGGACGTGAACCCGCACCCTTACTTCAATGTGCCGACCCTGCGCACGCGGGGCCGGGGATATCCGTGCCGGGTGACGTGGAAAGTGGCGGCGCCCACGCCGATCACGGGGGCCGAGTTCGGGGGGAACGTGAGCGTGAACGCCGACGGGTGCCGGGTCTCGCTCCTGCACTCATGGGACGGGAAGACCTTCGTCGAGGACGCCCGCAGGACCGGCCGCATCCTGCCGTACGATCTGGTCGTTAACGTGCCCGTTAGCGATCCTCCCGCGAACGTGCGCGCGATCTGGTTCCGGTACGTGTTCGAGACACCGCTGGACACGCAGCGGTGGAAGTTCGCCGGCATTGCCTCGGCGCTGATGACCGTGCACCACCGACCCCGGGTGGAGGGGTTCTCGCCCCTTAGGGTCACGTACGACTGGGTCGAGCACCGGACGACCGGCGACGTCGAGCGGACGCACACGGAGCGGGTGACCTCGACCGCCTACGAGTACACGATCGACGTGGGCGGATTCCGGGACCCTGCGATGAAGTGGGTCCGCGTGGAGCTGGCCGGTGCGGACGCGGCGACCGGGTACCCGGACGGCGTCGACGTGAGGCCCGGGGCGAAGGCGCCGTGGGCCCGGTACCAGTGGGGGACGAACCTGGCGCTCGGCCGGCCGTATGTCCTCGCGGGCGCGCAGGACGACCGGAATCCCGACGGCGGCGCCGACTTGACCGACGGCGTGATCGCGCCGCCCGACACCTACGTCTCGGCGAAATGGATGCCGACCAACGTCATCTTCGCCCGCGATGTCGCGCCGGTGATCACGGTCGATCTGGGAGGCCCGAAGACCGTGGCCGGGGTCGTCGTGCACGCGAACCAGGATGCCGGCTTCCATCTCACGTTCCCGGATGCGATCAGGGTCGAGACGTCGGCCGACGGGAAGGCGTTCGTCCCGGCCGGGTCGGCGGGGTTCAACCAGGTCTTCGAGCCCCCGGCCGACTTCGTCCCGTGGGAGCTGGACGATTCCCCCCGGTTCGATGACCTGCCCGCGGGTGGCCGGCTGGCCTACGGGTATCGCATTCTCATGGAGAAGCCCGCGATGGCGCGCTTCATCCGGGTGACCTGTGCGCCTCGCTCGGGCTGGGGTATCGTGGTCTCCGAGGTCGAGGTGTTCGACTCGGTACGGGTGGATCGGGACGTTCCCCCGCTCGTCGTTCTGCCGCCCCTGGGAAGGGAGTCGCGATGATGAGAGCCGGTCTGGCGACAGTCGAGATCACGCCGCCCCCGAACGTGCCTCTGGACGGGTTCGAGACCCGAAAGACGGGTTCGCAGGGCGTTCACGATCCGCTCTTTGCGCGGGCGATCGTTCTTGATGACGGGACCACCCGGATCGCGTGGCTGATCGCGGACCTCGTCGGGATGCCGGCGGCAACGACCGCGACCATCCGGACGGAAGGCGCATGCCGGGCCGGCACCACCGGAGACCGCATCATGGTTTCGTCCACCCACACGCACGGCGGCCCGTCGCCCCATCCGGTGCCCGGCGTCGAGGCCGATCACGCGGCACACGCCCGCTGGCTGGAGGCGCTTCCGGCCGCGCTGGGGGTCGCGCTGGGCGACGCCGCTGCCGCCCTGGAACCGGCCGAGATCCTGCATGGCCGGACCGCATGCACCGAGGTCCAGCACAACCGGCGGTTCCATATGAAGGACGGCGGCATCAGGATGGTCTGGGACAACCCCGACCCGGCCGACGTCGCCCGGCTGGGCCCCGTCGATCCCGAGGTCCAGGTCATCGAGATCCGGCGGGCGGGCCGTCCGCGGGGCGTCATCGCCCAGTTCGCGTGCCACGCGACGGCCGTGACCGGCGGCAACTTCCTCGTCACGGCCGACTGGCCCGGCGTAGCGGTGCGGGAGCTGGAACGAATCTCGGGAGACCAGGGGCTCTGGGTGGCCGTGGCGCAGGGGTGTTGCGGCGATATCACGCCGACCCCGCCCCGCGGCACCTTCGAGGTCTGCGAGGCGAAGGGGTCGATCGTCGCGCATGCCATGATGCGGGCGCTCGTCGGGGCCACCCCCGTCCGGTCCGCGCCGCTGGCCGCCGCCCGGGTGCCGGTCCGGCTCCCGCGCAAGATCGCGGGCCCTGACCCTTCGCCTGCGGGCGGGTTCTACGAGGGTGAGGTGCAGGTGTTCCGGATCGGGGACCTCGCGATCGTCGGGCTGCCGGGCGAGCCGTTCGTCGAGATCGGGCTCCGGATCAAGGCCCTACCCGGGTTCCGGGGCATCTTCGTCGGCGGGTACACGAACGACTACGACGACGCCGAACTCGGGTACATCCCGACCTCGGGGGAGTACGGCGGCGGCTACGAGCCCACGGCCTCCCGCGTCGCCCCCGGCGCGGACGACCTCCTGGTCTCCGCCGCCCGCGAAGCGCTTTCGAGGCTGAACGAGCGACGGTGATCCACCGGCGGCCTCATCGTTCCGGTGGGGTGATCCTCAACATTCCGTGGGCCCGCCGCTCGAGCCATTCGCCAGGCCGAAGCTCAACATCTGAAGAAGACACCAACTCGACGCGGTAGTCCTGGATCTTCGGCTGGCCGGCCGCGACCCAACTCTCGACGAGCCGCACGAGCTCACTCACACCCGCCTCGATACCATGAAGCTCGAGTCGTTGTTCCCAGTGCACGTTCCTGGCGATGGCCCCGGATGGCTCATGATGCAGGATGCAATGCCATTCCTCGCCCTGCTGGAGCCATTCGTATCTCAAGATCGGGGACGCGGCATGGATGAAGAAGATCAGGTCCGCGGGATCCGGAACGGCGACCTTCACATCCTTCGCGGGCACCTCGGCAAGCAGGCGCAGGGCCGTCTCCTTCTGGGCCGATGTCAGTTTCCATATCTCGATGTCCGACGCCGGGGCGCGGTCGGGGCCGTAGGTGCCCAGGAGCGGGATAAAGCTAGTCAGGATGATGAACTGCCCCCGAAGCCGACCGTCCCGCTTGCGCAATAGAAGGAGCGGATCGCCGGCACCGGCACAGTGGAACGGCATGAGGAGGATGCCCTCTTCCGCCAACTGCTCGCCCCATGCGGGAGGAAGATCCCACGCGGCAGCCGTCACGACGATGCGGTCGAACGGCGCGGCGCCCGGCCAGCCGAGCCCGCCGTCGCCGGCTTGCAGGTGCACATCCGGGAATCCGGTGTCCGTGAGGTGGCGCCTGGCGTTCTCGACCAGGTCCGGCTGGTTGTCGATCGAGTACACGAGGCTGGGATCTTCCACGCCGCACGCGAGCAAGCCTGCATTCCAGCCGGTACCCGTCCCGATCTCGAGCACCTTCATGCCGGGGCGGATTTCCAGCAGATTCAGCATCCTGACCACGAGGGAGGGCATGGAGCAGGAGCTCCGATCCGGGCCATCGCGAATCAGAAGGGCGTTATCGACATACATCTTCTTGAGCTGATCGTCCGTGGGGCCATCCGGCCCGATGACGGCAATGGAATTGTCATCCTCGACGTATTGGTCAAAGAACTTGTGCCTGGGCACCCGGGACAAGGCATCCCGCATCCACGGTGCCTGAAGCAGTCCCAGCTTATCGATGCCTTCCAGGAGCGATGCCAGGTGTGCCTCGTGTCCGCCCGGCGTCATGTCGACAGCGCCTTGCGTCCTATGACCCGGACTCCAGCAGAGGGCGGGCGTAGTCGAGGTCGCGGCGCGTCTGGTCGATCAGGTCCTGCCCCGCGAGGTCCCGCCAACTGTAGTCGCCCTTGTACTCGGAGTGGAACGAGACCGGGCCCGTGAACGGGATCTGCTTCAGGAACCCGATGAAGGCCGGGACGTCCGCGAGTCCGTCCGACAGGGGGACGACCTTCCAGCGCCACGGGCGCTCGCCCGCCCTGGCATCCGTGCGGCGTTCCCACAGCATGCTCTTGAGTGCGACCATGACGATCCGGTCCCGGGCGAGGTCGAGGTCCATGCGCCAGCCCACGTTCGACCCCTCGAGCGTGTTGTGGCCGATGTCGTAGAAGACGCCAAGGGCCTTCGGGTCGCGGTCCTCGATGAGCCGCATGATGTAGTTCGTGTTGAGTCCGAGGTAGTCGCCCGAGTGGGTGTGGATGCCGGCCGTCACGCCGTTGGCGAGCAGGACCGGTTCGATCCCCGCAAGGTCCGCCCTCACGGCGCGCTCCTGCTCCCGGTAATGGCCCCAGCCGCGGTAGTTCCAGTAGCCGAGCTTGATGAACCGGACGCCCAGCTTGCCGGCGGCCTCGATCACGGCCTTGGCGTTCGGGGCGTGGATGTCCGTGATCGAGGTCGTGAGCATCGTGACCCCGACCCCGTGCTGCTTGAGGGTCTCGAGGAACCTCGGAAGGTCCGCCACGACCTTCGCCGGCTCGACGTGGCCGCCCTCGCGGACGGTGAGGTCCACCCCGGGCACCTTCAGCCCCGACAGCAGGCGGCCCAGCCGGTCGGCATTTAGATCCTGGAAGTTCTTGGAGAAGACGCAGATCTGCACCATGGAATCCCCCCTCAGGTCCGGCCCAGTTTGAGGACGCGACAGAAGAAATCGAGCGCCTCCTGCACCTGGCGGTCCCAGTACTCCCACGTGTGGGCGCCCGGCGGCTCCGCGTACTCGTGCGGGATGCGGAGCTTCGCCAGGTGCCGGTGCAGGGCCCGGTTCTGCTCGAGGAGGTAATCGTCCTTCCCGCAGTCGAGCCGGATCGCCGGGAGCTTGTGGCGCGGACACCTGGCCGCGAGCGCGAAGACGTCGTCGGGACCCCCTATGGGGTGCTCGCCGAACATGGGCGCGAGTTCGCGCCGACGCGCCGGAGGCAGGAACCGGGGAAGCGATGCCTTGGCCACCGACCCGGAGTGGGCGGCCACGGCGCAGAACATGTCCGGGTACTTGAGCGCGAGCTTGGCGGCCCCGTAGCCGCCCATCGAGAGTCCCTCGATGACCCGGCCCTCGCGGCGCGGGATCGTCCGGAACGTCCGGTCCACCCACCCGATCAGGTCCCGGACGATGAGCGTCTCGAAGCCCGCGCGGGGCCGGGGGGCGTCCACGTAGGAGCCGTGTTCGCCGTCCGGCATGACGACGATGAGCGGAAGCCCGCCTACGTAACGCTCGAGGCTGGTCCGCCGCGCCCAGGCCGTGTGGTCGTCCGACCACCCGTGCAGGAGGTAGAGGACCGGGAACGGCCCCTCCCGGCGCTCCGGGAGGAGGACGGTCGCGGCGTTCATCCTGCCGATCGCGTTGTCGGCGCTGAAGTGGATCTCGGTGACGGCCATGACGTCCGGTGCGTTCCTCCCGGCTACTTCGCCCGGCGGATGTCGAGGACCCGGCAGAAGAACTTGAGGGCATTGCGGACCTCGCGGTCCCAGTACTCCCAGTTGTGCGCCCCGGTGGACTCCGCGTACTCGTGCGGGATGTTGAGTTTCCGGAGATGCCGGTGGAAGTTGCGGTTGTCCTGGATCAGGAAGTCCTGCTTCCCGCAGTCGATCCGCAGGGTGGGCAGAAGGTCCCGCGGGCACCTGGTCGCGAGCGCGTACACGTCGTCGGGTCCGTTCCTGGGATTGCGGCCCATGACCGGGATCCACTCCCGGTGCCAGTCGTTCTTCGGGTCGAGCCGGTGCGACGCCCAGTTCAGGGCGCCCGAATGGCTGACGGCCGCGCAGAACATGTCCGGGTGCTTGAGCGCGAGCTTGGCCGCCCCGTACCCGCCCATCGAGAGCCCCTCCACGACGCGGCCCTCGCGGCGCGGGATCGTGCGCATCGTCGCGTCCACCCACCCCACGAGGTCCTTGACGATCAGGGTCTCGAACGAGGCGTTCGGCTTCGCGACGGCGTCGGTGTAGAACCCGCGTCCGCCGTTCGGCATCACGACGATGAGCGGGAGTCCCTCGCAGTACCGCTCGAGGCTCGTCCGCCGCGTCCACGCGGTGTGATCGTCCGACAGCCCGTGCAGGAGGTACAGGACCGGGAACGGTCCCGGGAGCCGTTCGGGGTAAATGACCGTCGCCGCGGTCATCTTCTGGATCGAGTTTGCCTGGGTGAAGTGGATCTCGCTGACAGCCATGGGGCTAGGGTACCACGGGCCCGAAGCGGGCCGTCAGTCAGCGCGTAACGGGGTTCAGGGTCCGGTAATCGCTCCTTCGGAGCTTCTCGGCGGTGGCGATGACGCAGTCCCGGTCCGGCCGGACGCGGTCCCGGACGTCCACGACGGAGAAGCAGACGAGCGCATCGGCCAGCCTGACGCGGCGGGCGAATACCCCGGGGCCGAGAAGCGCCAGGAGCTCGTAGCCGGCGCCGGTGCGCCGGGCGCGAACCTGGACGCCGGGCGCCACGGACTCGAAATCGGGCAGCCACTGGGAGGCGAAAGGCGTCACGTTGCTCAGGTTCCCCGGGCTCAGGGCGAGCTGGACGGCCCGCGTGCCCGCGCGCTCGCGGAAGACGAGCTCGACCCGGTCGGTCCGCCGGAGGTCCCGCTGGGTAGTGTCGCCGCTCCCGTATTTAGGCGCGGCCGAGAAGAAGACGGGCGTGGCGTCCGTGACCCGGAACAGCAGCAGCACTCCGTCACGCCACGCTCCGCCGAGGATCCTGACCGAGAATTCCTTCGCCCCCTTCCAGCCCGGGCAGCCCTCGACCACGTACACGGACGTCGAGAGCGAGGCGAGAAGGGGAAGCCGGGCGGCATCGGGCCACCCCGCGCCGTCGAACGCCGGCACCTCGCGCAACAGGCGGAGGGCGTGGCTGGTCGTGTCCTCCATCGTCCTGTTCTCGGCATAGGCCCGGTTCTGGAATGTGAAGGACCGCGTCCGGGCCTGTAGACGGCCTCCGGCCCCGGGCTCGAGCGACCGCAGTTCGATCACGCGCCAGCCCGCCGCATCGGGTTCCCGGACCTTCAGGGTTACCTCGCTGGCATCGACCCCGCGTCGGATCACGGCGGTCTCGTGCAGGATCTCGGCGAAGTCCCCGCCGAGCCACTGGTAGGCGTAGAAGAGGCGGATGGATTCCCTGACCGTCATCGAGGTCTGGCTGTAGTCGAAGGACCAGAGCAGGGCTCGCGGCCTATTCGCCCGCAGGGCCACGGCGGAGGAGCGGGCCCCGCTGGCAGAGTCGCGGCCCCGGATCTCGACGAGCGGGGAGCGCCACGCCACCGCCCCGCGGTGGATCACGGCCAGCCCGAGCCGGGTCCCGGATTCCTCCCCGGGGTCCTCGAAGGTCTGGTATTCGACGACGGTGGAGTTGAGGAGCCGGCTAACGACCTTGGCTTCGTAGACGGCAGTTACGGAGGCCCACCCCGATGGCGCTATGGCCCACAGCCCCGGCGGGCCGGTCCGGTTCCGCGCTTTCGTCTCGCGGTCCTCCGGGAAGAGCTGGGCGAGGAGCTTCGCGTCGCCCTCAGGCGTGCGCGCGGGGGCCCGCGCCGCGGCGACCGGCGCCAGCGCGAGAGTGGCCAGCACGACGGCCGTGACGCGGAGGACCATTGGCCTCACAGTCCTGCCATGATCGCACACCCCCGCGGGAGGCGTCGCGTCAGCGGCAGACCTCGGTCTCCAGCCACCTGAAGATGTCGTCGTTCTGGTATGCCAGCGAGCTGTACTTGTTGACCGTGAGCCGGCCGTGGGCGGACCGGGCCTGGTCGATGACGAGCGGGGGGTCGGTGGCGAGCGGGTTGCAGACGCTGTAGTTCGACACCCTGGAGCCGTAATCGCTGAAGCTGTTCAGGATGCTCGTCATCGACAGCCGGCTGCCGTAGTTGCCGGTCGGATTGTGGACGGACTCGGGATCGGTCTCGTCGCACGTGAGACAGCCGAGGTAGACGGCCTGGCCGGGTCCGCCGTAGAGCAGGAGCTTCTCCCGTGGGACCTGGGAGGTGGCCCCGCCGGGCTGGGTCTCGGGCAGGGCACAGCCTGTGGCCAGGACGAGGAGGACCGCCGCGCCGCATTTCACCATGTCCGGAACTGATCGTATCATGGAGCCGATTCCCGTATAGTGACGGGGCTGGACATGGCACGCGAGCGAATGGAGGGCTGACATGGCGACACGGTACAAGGGCATCGATCCGGCGGAGCTGACGGACAACGTGTTCCGGATGGTCCACGACGACTGGATGCTCGTCACTGCCGGCACGCTGTCGTCCTTCAATATGATGACCGCGAGCTGGGGGGGCCTCGGCGTCGTGTGGGAGCGCAAGGTCGCCCTGTGCTTCATCCGGCCCGGGCGCCACACGTTCGGATTCCTCGACCGCTCCCCCCTGTTCACGCTCTCGTTCTACGACGAGGCGTACCGGACGGCGCTGAACCTGTGTGGGACGAAGTCCGGGCGCGACATCGACAAGGCGAAGGAGTCGGGACTGACGCCGATAGCGACGCCGGCCGGCGGCGTGGCCTTTGACGAGGCGCGGCTCATCCTCGAGTGCCGCAAGCTCTACACGCACGATATCGACCCGGCGCGGTTTCTCGATCCGGCGATCGAGGAGCACTACCCCAAGAAGGACTACCACCGGATGTTCCTGGGCGAGATCGTGGGCTGCCTCAAGCGCTGACCCGGTCTCCCGGCGGTCAGGATCCCCCGAGCGCCCCGATCCGCCGCACCGCGGCGTCCACGAGCAGGTCCCCGGTCTCGGGCGCCATATCCACCCCGGCGGTGAACGTCGTTTCGTAACCTCCGCGTTTGAAGGCGTCGAGATGGGGGATGTACCCGAGCATGCCGTTGGCCATGACCGGGTGCGCGAGCAAGGGGAACGCGCGTTCCTTGATGGCCAGCCCGAGCTGGACGAAGACCTCGCCGGGGAGGCCGACGAAGACATGGTCGTCGATGCCCAGCGCCTGCACCTGGGCGGGCTTCACGCCGCCGCGCTCCGCGATCTTGCGCCGCAGCCGGGGAATCGCGCGCTCGTACGCGTCGGGGTCCACGAACCGCTGGGCGCCCCTGATCCTCCCATGCCACTCGTCTTCCGTGGCCTGGCGGTAGGGGAGCGGAACGACTTCCGACGACAACCGGAGCTTCGGGTGGGCGGTGAATCTGATGCCCTCGAGCGCCCGCCGAGCGGCCTCCGCCATGACCTGTCCGACCGTTTCCATGTCCGGCTCATGCCCGGGACGCAGCGGGTCACCCGTGCTCATGTTGCCCTGGGTGCCCTGGAGGAAGAGCGTGACGGGTACGCCGCGCGCCGCGAGCCGGGTGGCCATCACGCCGGGCCAGTTGGCCGAGATGCACTCATCGTCGCCGTGGTAGGTCGGGTGCAGGGCGTAGGAGACGGTCGCTCCCAGCATAGTGCCGCTCACCGACCGGACGGCCATCACCGCGACCTCCGGGTCGACGGGACCCTCGACGAACAGGGCGTCCGGATGGGCGAGCGAGCCGTGCGTGCGAACCAGCCCGTCGCGGTAGACGACGCGGCGGTTCAAGACGACGCCCATTTCCACCGCCCGGCCGAACCCGACCTCCGCTTCCTCGCGGCGGTCGAGCGCCTGCCGGAACGCCGCGACCGAGCGGTCGACGAGCCCGTCGAGGTACGCCTCGTCCCGCTCCACGTCTCCCTCGTGCGCGACGGCGGGGCCCGCGTGGTTGTGCGTGGTCGAGATCATGACCCGGTCGCCCGGGAAACCGAGCGCCGAGATGCCCTTGCGGATCCGCTCGACCTGGGTCCAGCGGATGCTGAGCGTGTCGAGGGCGATGATGCCCAACGCGCCGCCGGATTCCTCCAGGACGAGCGCCTTGGCGTGGAGCGGGTCGAGGATGCGGGTGGCCTTGACGTCCTTGATCCAGCCGATCTTGGAGCAGGGGACGGCCGGCGTGATGTCGGCCTCGCCGAACCCGGCCTTCACGGGATGTCCCCGATGTGCTCCATCACCTTCCGGATGCCCTTCGCCGTGAGTTCGGCCTGGCGGGGTCCGTTCGGGTGCCGGATGGGGAAAGTCATCCCCGTGTGCCAGTCCGCGTGCCGGCGCGCCTGGGGGAAGGCGTCGCGATCGTAGGTGACGCCCCGGCCGTAGGGGCACGACCAGGGACATCCGTGACCGTACGCGTTCCGGGCGCGGAATACGGTCATGTCGGGCAGGGCGAAGTCCTGCCACACGAGCGTTTCCACGCCCTCGGCGACGAGCGCCTTCACGAGCCGATGACGGAACGCGCCGGCGTCGTGTTCGTGGCCCAGAGCCTTCATGTCGAACCGGAGCGTGTAGTTGTACCAGTTGTGGCCCTCGGGGTCGCGCGCCTCGGGGAGGATCAGGTTCGGGGTGCCCTTGAGGGCGGCCGCGAGGACTCCGGCATTTGCCTTGATCGCGGCGAGGTTGCGATCCAGGACTTCGAGTTGCGCCCGGCCGAACGCGGCGGTCAGGTCGTTGCTCCGGTACATCCAGCCGAGCGCGTAGACGTGGTACTCCTCCTTCTTCGAGGGGTCGTGCGTCTCGCCGAAGTACCAGACCTTTTGGGCGCGCTCGAGCAGCTCGGCGTCGTCCGTCACGAACGCCCCGCCCTCGCCGGAGGCTACGAGCTTGTTCTGGTTGAAACTGAACGCGGCGCAGTGGCCGAAGGTGCCGACCTTCTTTCCCTTCCAGGTGGCTCCGTGAGCCTGGCAACAGTCCTCGACCACGAAGAGGTGGTGTTTCTTGGCGATCGCCATAACCTTGCCCATGTCCATGGGGAGGCCGTGGAGGTGGACGGGGATGATGGCCTTGGTCTTCGGGGTGATCGCGGCCTCGATGAGGTCCGGGTTCATGTTCATCGTCCGGAAGTCGATGTCCACGAATACGGGGAGACCGTTGTGGTGCATGACGCAGGTCGCGGACGAGGACCAGGTGTAGGCCGGGACAAGCACTTCGTCGCCGCAGGACAGTCCGCAGGCGGCCAGTCCCATGTGCAGGGCCGCGGTGCCCGAGTTCGTGGCCAGCGCGTGCCGGTTGCCGTTCCACGCCGCGAATTCCTCCTGGAGCTTCTGGCATTGGGGACCGAAGTTGTGGCGGCCGCTGGCGAGGGCGGCCATGACCATCTCCCGGTCCCGGTCGGTCACTTCGGGCCAGGACCTGATCTCGCCCTCGGGCACCACCCGGGGGCCTCCGCGGATGGCGAGGGTGTCGTTCATGCGGGTACTCTAGCAGGTATGATGGGCGCAGGATGAAGATGTCCCGGGAGCGGACCGGCGAGGCAGGCTATCTCTACGAGGTCCCGTTGCTGGCGATCGTCGTCGGGGTCGTGGGGATGGTGCTCGTGAAGTTCGCCCCCTATCCCTGGATGGCCTGGACCGTCTGCGCGCTTGTGAGCATCGCCGTCGGGTTCTTCCTCTGGTACAACTTCCTCGCCCCTGGGTGGCTCCCCGGCGGGTTGAAGCAGCAGGTCTCGATCTCGGGCACCGTGCTCCTCATCACGCTCGCGCTCGCCACGCCTCCGATGGGCGATATCAGCCCGTGGGCCGCCGTCACGACCGTCTTCGTGTCCGTCGGCGGCCTGATCCTCATGCTCGCGATCCGCGGGATCCTCGCCCTCATCGCCCGGAACCGGCAGAAGGACCCTCCGGCTCAACCGTAGCGGCGGACGCACACAATTCCCCGGTATTCAGCGAGCCGGTGACCGGGCTTGCTTGACGGACGCGCCCTCCGTTGTATAGTCACAGCGTAGGTATTGAGGGCTTCCTACTTTCAGAGTAGTCCCTCCCAATAAGGAGCGATGAACGTTGGGCCGGGAAGACCTGCGGCGGTCCGGAATCGAGTCAATCGGCGACGTCCCGTGGGGGACGCACCTCTGCCAGTTCTACGAGACCAGGGACGACCTGAAGTCCACGCTGGTTCCCTACTTCAAGGAAGGCCTCGCGGCCAACGAGTTCTGCATGTGGGTGACGTCCCATCCCCTGAGTGTCGACGAGGCCCTGGCGGCCCTGCGGTCGGTGGTCCCCGACCTGGACGCGCGTGTCGCCCGGGGCCAGATCGAAGTTCTCGATTACAGCCAGTGGTATACGAAGGACGGAGGATTCAAGGAGGAGACGGTCCTCAAAGGCTGGATGGACAGGCTGGCCGCGGCACGGGAGCGGGGATTCGAGGGCCTGCGACTCACGGGGAACACGTTCTGGCTCGAGAAGGCCGACTGGGCCGGGTTCGCCCACTACGAGGCGACGATCAACGACGTCATCGGCGCCCAGCGCATGCTCGCGATCTGCACATACTCGCTCGAGAAGTGTGGAGCGCTCGAGATCGCGGAGGTCATCGCCAACCACGAATTCGCCCTGCTCAAGCGCGCCGGCCGGTGGGAGGTCATCGGAAGTATGCGCCACCGGAAGACCGCGGACGCCCTCCGGGAGAGGGAGGAAGACTACCGGTCGCTCTTCGAGTCCATGAGCGAGGGGTTCGCCGTTCACGAGATGATCTTCGACCCCGAGGGCGCTCCGCGGGACTACCGGTTCCTCGCGGTGAACCCGGCGTTCGAGCGGCTCACGGGCCTGAAGCGGGACGACATCGTCGGCCGGACCGCGCTCGAAGTCCTGCCCGGGCTGGAACCGGGTTGGGTCGAGACGTACGGCCGGGTCGTGCGGACCGGCAATCCCGTCCGGTTCACCAGCTACACCGCCCCGCTCCGCCGGCACTTCGAGGTCTTCTCGTTCCGTCCGGCGGCGGGGCGGTTCGCGGCCGTGTTCTCGGACGTGACGGCCCGGAACACGATCGAGTGGGAACGGGAGACGATGGTTGCATTCCTCCGGATGGCCAACGAAGCGAGGTCCGTCGACGGCTTCGCAAGAGGGGCGCTGGGTTTCGTCCGGCAGCGTTTCGGATTTGACGCGGTGGCCATCCGCCTCAAGGTCGGGGGCGACTGCCCATACCTGGCGGCGGACGGATTCACGGAAGACTTCGTGCGGGCGGAAAGCAGTTTCTCTCCTCCGGAAGGCGGGGGGGAGCCCGTGTTCGAGTGTCTGTGCGGCAACGTGATCTGCGGGCGTTTCGATGCGTCCAGCTCCTTCAGCACGTCCCAGGGAAGCTTCTGGACAAACAGCACGACGGAACTGATCGCCGGCAGTCCTGAAGCGGCCCTGCTTACGAAGCCCCGCGGGCGGTGCATCAAGGAAGGCTACGAATCCGTGGGCCTCTTCGCACTTCGCTCCGGCGAGGAACGGCTCGGGCTCCTCCAGGTGAACGACCGGCGCAGGGGGGTGCTCTCCTCCGAGACCGTCGCGTTGCTGGAGCGGTTGGCCGACGTCATGACCGCGGCCCTCCTGAGATTGCAGGCCGCCGAGGACCTCAGCCGGAGCGAAGACATGCTCAGGAAGCATCGCGACGACCTGGAGAGCGTGGTCCGGGAACGCACCCGGGAGCTCACGGAAAGGACCGAGCAGCTCGCGCAGGCCCAGCGGATCGCGCACATGGGCAGTTGGACGCTGGACCTGGTTACGAACCACCTGGCCTGGTCGGATGAAATCTACCGGATCTTCGAGTTGGATCCCGCCACCTTCGGCGCGTCCTACGAGGCCTTCCTGGACGCGATTCATCCGGAGGATCGGGGCGCAGTGGACCGGGCCTACACCGGGTCCTTGCAGACCAGGAAGTCCTACACGATAGAGCATCGCCTGCTCATGAAGGATGGGCGTGTCAAATACGTGGTCGAACGGTGCGAGACCACGTTTGACGAATCGGGCCGGCCGCTCCGGTCCATGGGGACCGTGCAAGACGTGACCGGCCAGCGGCAGGCGGAGCGGGAACGGGAACGCCTCCAGGGCGAGCTCCAGCAGTCCCAGAAGATGGAGGCGATCGGCCGGCTCGCGGGGGGGGTCGCGCACGACTTCAACAACATGCTCGCGGTCATCATCGGATTCACCGACACGACACTCGAGGACATGAAGAGGACGAACCCGCTTCGCGGGAACCTCCGGGAGGTTCGCGCCGCGGCGGGGCGGGCTGCCGAGCTCACCTCGGACCTGCTGACCTTCAGCCGGCGTCAGATCACCGATCCCCGGGCGGTGGACCTCAACGTCGTGATCAAGGGCATCGAACGGATGCTCAAGCGCACGATCGGCGAGGACGTCCTCCTGAAGATCCACCTGGCCAGGGGCGTGGGGACCGTCCGGGCGGATGCCCGCCAGATCGGGCAGGTGATCATGAATCTGGCGATCAATGCCCGGGACGCCATGCCGGATGGCGGGCGGCTCACCATCGAGACGTCGAATGTCGAACTGGACGCCGGTTATCTGCGGACCCATCCCGCAGCTTCGGAGGGGCCGCACGTCATGCTGGCCGTTTCGGACACGGGCAGGGGCATGGATGCCGACGCGAAGGCGCGCGTCTTCGAGCCCTTCTACACCACGAAAGAAAATGGGACCGGCCTCGGACTCTCGATCGTCTACGGCATCGTTAAGCAGGCGGGAGGAAACGTCGTGGTTTACAGCGAGCCCGGCCACGGCACATCGTTCAAGATCTACCTGCCCCGGGTGCCTGCCCCCGCCGTGACTCCCTCGACGGGGGGGAAACTTGATACGACCCGCGGGTCCGGGACGATCCTGATCGTCGAGGACGAGCCTGCGATGCGCAAAATGACGTCGACCGTTCTCAGGCGGAGCGGTTACACGGTGCTCGTTGCCCCCGACGGGCCGAAGGCGCTCGAGCTGGTCAGGCGGCACCGGGGGAAGATCAGGCTGATGGTGACCGATGTGGTCATGCCGGGGATGGGCGGTCGGGAGCTGGCCGAACGTGTGGCCCAACTGGATTCCGCGATCGGGGTGCTCTATACCTCCGGCTATACGACCAGTGCGATCGTGCACCACGGCGTGCTGGATTCGGGTACGCAGTTCATCCAGAAGCCGTTTGCACCCCGGGCGTTCCTGCGGAAGGTCCAGGAGGTGCTCCGGGCCCGCCCGAAGAGGGGTCTCAGCGCAGGGATTTGAGCGCGTCGAGCTTCGGAATCCACCTCGGCACGACTTCGCAGTACTCGCGATAGGCTTCACCGAACGTCCCGAGCAGACGGGGTTCCTCGCTCCTGACGGTCAGGACGTGGGTGGTGACGAAGACCGCACCCGCGTAAGCGACCAGCACCCACGCGCCGAAGGCGAGGGCCTCGCCGAGCAGGATCGCGAGGAATCCGATGTACATGGGATTCCGCACGTACCGGAACGGGCCGTCGATGACGAGGACCCGGGGCGGCGCGATGGGCGCGGGGGTGCCGCGTCCGATGTAGATGAACCCCCAGACGGACCAGAGATTCAGCGAGGCGCCGAGCATCGCTACGAGTGTCCCTGCCGCCGTCCCGGCCGTCACCCGAGGCACGTGGAGGCCACCGGTGAGCTGGAGGAGGAGGGCGGGCACGACCCCGACGAGCGTCAGGGGCAGGACCGACAGCCCCGCGGTCTTGAGAAGTGCGGCGCGGGTCTCGTTCACGTCAGGCGACGCCGCCCAGCCTGGTCACCGCGGCGTGCACCCGCCGGGCGCACGCGGCCGGGCTCTTCACGATCGCCCGCTCGGTGAGCCGAACGACGGTCCAGCCCATTCGCCGAAGCCGTGTATCCTTGGCCCGGTCCTTGCGCCGCTGCGGCCCTGTTCCGTGGAAATCCTCGCCGTCGCATTCCACGGCTAACGCGCCGCGCGTGCAGAATATTGCGAAGTCCAGGCGGTATCGCTTGTCGGGACCGGAGACCGTGAACTCGGGGAGCGCGTGGAGGCCAGCCGCGTCGAAGGCCTTCTGCATCATCCGCTCGATCGGGGGGACGCCGAAGACCTCGAGGACGTCGTGCGACTCGAACAGCCGGCGCAGGGTCGTGTAGGCGAAGGTCACGCGGCGGAGGCTGATGTTGCGTACGGGCTCCGGGAGCTTCAGCGGCTTGCCCACCCGGAAGACCGCATACCGGTCGTCCGCGCGCGGATGATTGGGCTCCTCGGGGATCAGGTCCCGCCGCCGGGCGACCATCTTCCCCAGCACGGGGGCGACGTACCGGATGGCCTTGCCGCGCTTCCCAAACGACGCGGGCTGGTAGAAGGCGAGGTGGCTGAACCGGCGCCGCGGCGCGTGGGCGAGGGGAATCCGGTACCACCGCCGGTGCATGAGCCGGTCGAAATCCCGGCGGTCCTTGAGGATGCCGATCAGGGCGACCGGCTCTCGCGTCTTGGCGCCCGCGTCCGTCACGACCCCATTGTAATGGGAGTGTCCAGTCCCCTCGCCGAGAAGGAGGAGGTGGTCGCGAATTGCGGCCACCTTCCGGCGGAGGGCGTGGGGGCATCGCTTCGGAGCTCCGGAATGGCGGAGCGCCCAGGTCTCCTTGCCCACACCGTGGCAAACCGCCCGGTTTCCATCTTTCGGTCGGCGCTGGAAGCGGTACTGTTGAATCAGGAGGGGCCCGTGAACCAGAACACGGTAGCGGCGGCCGAGGTGACTGCGAAGGCGAAGCCGGATGTCCGCATCTTCACCGTCCGGGGGATCCATGTGGTTCTGGACAGCGACTTGGCATCGCTATACGGGGTGACGACTGGGAACTTCAACAAGGCTGTCGGTCGGAACATGGATCGGTTCCCGGGGTACTTCTCTTTCGTGTTGACTGGCAAGGAGTTTGAGAACTTGATATTCCAATTTGGAATATCAAGTTCCCACGGTGGCAGGCGATAGCCGCCGCGGGTGTTCACCGAGCACGGTGCGCTCATGGCAGCTACCGTCCTGAACAGTCCCCGCGCGGTTCATATGAGTCTCTTCGTGGTTCGCACCTTCCTACGCATGCGGCGGGAATTGCTGTCGCGCGTGACGATGGAGAAGCGCCTGTCGTTCATAGAGAAGAACCTCATCGAGCACGATTCGGCGCTTCGGGATCTCTACCGGCAGATACGCCCGCTACTACTGCCGCCTCCCGATCCGCCTCACCGGCGCATTGGTTTCGACATCGACAAGGGTACCAGCGGGAGTGAGGGGCCGGCGGGAAGCGAACGTGGGAGGACGGGGAATCACGGTATGGCGCGGGGGAGGGCGCGCGGGGTATCCTGAATTCCGCATACAACGAAACGCAGATGTAGGGAAAGGTGGAGGGAATATGCCATACGATGCGGCCAAGGATGTTGAGCTGGAAAACCGGGAAGTCGACGTGGATGGGCAGAAGTTCACGGCGTCGCTGAAGTCCTATGACGGCGGCGACCTCAAGGTCGCGATCTCGATGGCGGGCGGCCGGTTCCCGGTCAAGCGGATGACCCCGAAGCAACTGGTCTCCATCGCCAAGGCGATCGAGGACTGGGTCGGCCGGGCCGCCCCGGCTAAGCCTGCGCCCCAGGGCTGACGCCCCGGTGCGACGGGGCCGCCCCACCAAGCTAACGGCCCTCGGCCTGCTCGCGGCCACGTACTGCATCGTCGCCGGAGGTCCCTACGGGCTCGAGGACATCGTCGGGAAGGCGGGCGGGTACGCCGCCGCCATGTTCATCCTGATCGTGACCCCCCTGGTCTGGGCCATTCCGACCGGGCTCATGGTGAGCGAACTCGCGAGCGCGATCCCGAAGGAGGGCGGATTCTACGCCTGGGTCCGCCGGGCGATGGGGCCGTTCTGGGGCTACCAGGAGGCGTGGTTGAGCCTGGCCGGGAGCATGTTCGACATGGCCATCTACCCAACGCTTTTCGCCGCGTACCTCGCCCGGTTGTTTCCCGTGCTCGGTCAGGGGTGGTGGCCGGTCGCGGTCGGATCGGCCATGATCGCGGTCTGCGTCGCCTGGAACCTCCTGCCCGCCCGCGAGATCGGGCGGGGCTCCGCGGTGCTGACCGCGCTCGTGCTGTCCCCGTTCGTCGTCCTCGTCGGACTTGCGCTCGCGCACGCGCCCGTCGCCGGTCCCGCGCCCGCGCCGCCGGGGGGTCTGGACCTGCTCGGCGGGGTCATGGTGGCGATGTGGAACTACATGGGCTGGGACAACGCCTCGACGGTGGCCGAGGAGGTCGAGCGACCGGCGACGACTTACCCCCTCACGATGCTCCGCGGCGTCACGATCGTTACGCTCAGCTACGTGATCCCCGTGGCCGCCTGTGCCTGGGCCGGGATCGACCTCGGCCTCTGGTCCACGGGCGGCTGGGCGGACATCGCGCGCGTGCTCGGCGGCACGATGCTGGCGGGCGCCGTCGTGGTCGCGGGCGCCGCCGCGAACGCGGGAACGTTCAACGCCCTTGTCCTGTCGCTGACCCGCCTGCCCATGGTCATGGCCGAGGACGGATACCTGCCCCGGATCTTCGCGTGGAAGCATCCGAAGACCGGCGTTCCCGTGGTCTCCCTGCTCGCAAGCGCAGCCACCTGGGCGGTTTGCCAGGGGCTCGGGTTCGTGAGCGTCGTCGTCCTCGACGTCCTGCTCTCGGGGCTCTCGATGCTCCTCGAGTTCGCCGCCCTCGTGGTCCTGCGCGTGCGCGAGCCCGGCCTGCGCCGGCCCTACCGCATTCCGGGGGGCCTGTGGGGTGTCGTGGCCGTCTGCGTCGGCCCGACCGCCCTCATCGTCCTGTCCTTCGTCCGCGCCGACGCCGAGACCATCCTCGGCATGAGCGGGCTCGTCTTCAGCCTGATCGTCATCGGGCTGGGGCCCGTCTGCTACTGGCTCAGCGTGATCGCGGCCCGCCCTTGAACGGCGAGGAGGTGGCGGCGCGGACCCTGTGGCTGGAACGGGTCGCGGAGCCGTGCCTGCTCGCGTCGTGGGCCATGCATCGCGGGTTCTTCCGCGAGTTCTCGGGGCGCCACGACATCTACGCGGACCCCGTCCCGACCGTGGTCGGGGCCTATCTCAGGGCGGGCGCCAACCTGTGCCCGCAGTTCGTGATGCCCTCCCGGCGGGTCGAGCACCTGGCCGCCGACCCGTTCGCGCCGGGGGAAGGGGGGCCTGCCGGGGCGCCCCGGTTCTCGTCCGCCGAGGACGTCCGCGACTGGATCGAGGCCCTGCCCGACCCGGCCACGCTGGCGGCGGGGTTCGACACCGGGGCCGCCGCGGACGCCTACGCCCGCCCGATCCTGAAACTCCGCGAGCTGGCGGGGGGCGGCATCCTCTTCCTCGGCGACTTCGGGCAGTCGGACTTCATGGGGGGTTATACGAGGTTCGGGTACGACCACTACCTCGAGGCGCTGGCCCTGTACCCGGAGCACCTGGCCCGTTACTTCTCGTACACGGCCGAGGAGGGGCGGCTGGCGAACCTGGCCGTCGTCCGCGCGGTCGCGGAGCACGGGCTGGCGCCGTTCGTCTACGGCGGCCAGGACATCTGCTTCAACGCCGGGCCGATCTGCTCCCTCGACGCCCTCGACCGCCTCTACTTCCCGGCGCTCGCGCGGGCAGTCGAGCCCCTGCATGCGGCGGGCATCCGGATCGTCTGGCACTGCGACGGGGACGTGCGGCCGGTCTTGGGACGGCTGGTCGACCGGATCGGGGTGGCGGGGTTCCAGGGCTTCCAGGAGGAGACCGGGTGCACGCTCGAGGGCGTGGCGGCACGGAAGACGCGCGAGGGGCGCAAGCTCGTCCTCTGGGGGAGCGTGTCGGTCACGACGACCCTTCCGTTCGGGGCCGCGGACGACGTCCGGCGGGATGTCGAGCGGTGTTTCCGGGTCGCGGCGCCGGGCGGCGGGTTCGCCCTGGCGTCGACCAGCTCGATCCTGCCCGAGACCCCGCTGGACAACATCCGCGCCCTCTACGACCACGGCCTCCGGTTCGGCCGGGAATTCCTGGGCCGCTGACCCGCCGGCCGCGTCAGACCAGCGGCTTGCGCATGTGGATGATCATCTCGACGCCCCGGTGGACGACACCGGCGGAGTCCACGAACTCCCATCGGTCCTCGACGGGGGCCGGGTCGATCGGGACGTAGCCCAGCCGGGCGTAGAGCCGCATTGCGGCCGCGTTCTTCTCCGGATCAACGCCGAGCCGCATCTCGTCATGGCCGTCGTCCTTCGCCATCCGTTCCATGGCGGCGATGAGGAGTCTGCCGTAGCCGTGGCCCCGGAGGTCGGGCCGGATGAACAGGTCCAGCATCTGGGGCAAGTGCTTCATCTTCGGCCATGACGACGGCTGGGCGAGGACGAGGACGCCGAACCCGACGACGAGGCCGCCCGCCTCGACGAGGAGGTAGCGCAGGATCCTTCCGTCGGCGTCCCGGATCCGGTCTCGGTGGATCGCGTCGCCCGGACGCACGGCGTCGAGCACCGGCAGGTCCGAGGCGGTCGCGTCACGGATGAGGATGGCCTTCGTGCTGGGCTTGTCCGCCATCTTCCACCGGCCCCATTCGATCGTCCGGTTGACCGCGATCCGGGCGCGCCAGTCCGCGGCTGTCCGCTCCAGGTCCGGCGACTTCCGGTCTGTGCCCGCGATCCCATCCAGGAACTCGATGACATCGGCGAGTCGTCCCTCGATCAGGTTCACGGCGACGGCGCGCGTCGGCATGGTCCTGCGTTCGCCCGTCTGCTTGTGACGCATGAGGAAGGCGTGGAACGCATGGATGACCTGGTCCACGGCGATCATCTTCTGCGCGGGCATCTTTGCGGCCTTCCACCGTGCCAGGAATCCGCGGAATGCCGACTCGGCCGCGCCCTGGCTGAGCTGGCGCCGGGTCCAGGTCCTGCGGTACGCGCCCCACGTGGTCGTCCAGCCGCAGGCCGGGCACCGGAGCGGCTCTTCTTCCGCTCCCTCGCCGTCGCGGTGGATCACGGACTCGCGGCTTTCGCGGTCGCACCGCGGGCACCGGACGATCCCGCGATTGGCCTCCGCGACGGCGAGGATGCTCTCGCACCGCATCGCGAACCGGGTGCCGACGTCGTCGAGCAGGGCCTCGTCGATCACTCCGGCCGCCTCGGACTCGTAGAGCCGGCGGATCGGTTCCTTCGGGACCCGGTGGGCCCAGCGGACTTCGGAGGCCCCGTCGGTTGACGCGTTCTCGTCCGGGCTCAAGTCAATGGTTTGGGGTCGAACGGCATATTCAGGACCCCGATGACGCTCGTCGGGTGCGTCTCCCGCGAGATCCGCTTCGTCTTGAACTCGTCGTTCGGCCGGTAGGTCACGACCCGCTCGAACGGCGCCTTCAGCGGGACGATCCCGTACCGGCCCTTCTTCGCCCGCGCCATCGCCCGCTTCGCGCCCGCCTCGATGAGCTTCCGCGCCCGGACGGGCGGGACATGGATCGCGCCGGCGTTGTGCCGGGTGTAGTCGCGCTCGTTGAGGTCAATGCCGTTGTCCTGCCTCAAGCCCCGCTTGACCGCCACGGTCTCGATGCCGGGGACGAGCGCCTGCGCCTCCTTCGTGAACGCGAGGTCGCCGCACCCGAAGATCACGGGGATGCCGAGCTCGCTCGCGCAGACGACTACCTGGCCGAACTCGCCGATGGAGACGCCGTTCACCGTGCAGTCGATCCAGTGCAGGCTCTGGGTGTGGGCGAGGTGCGCGCCCACGGTCGAGGCTTTCGCGTGCTGGCCAACGAACGCGACGGCGTCGAAGGACTTGTCCAGCTCGAGCGGCCAGCCGTTCGGCCAGCCCCGGAGCAGTTCCACTTTGGGGTCGATCGTCTCCGGGTCCACGCCGCCGTCGCCGTGGCCGTCGGAGACGACGATGGACTTCGCCCCGCCGGCGAAGAACCCCTTGACCGCCGCGTTGATCTCGGCCGTCAGCAGCGCGCGGGCGCGGTCGTAGTACCGGCCCTTGGTGAAGCACCACTGTTCGAAGTTCTCGACGCCGGCCACGCCTTCGAGGTCGGTCATGATGTAGATCCGGTCGGTCTTCATGGTGGGATTGTACTCCTTCTATATCTCTGGTTCGGGGTGATAGGGCATGTTCAGCAGGGCGATGACGCTGGTGGAATGACGTTCCCGCGAGACCGTTCTCGCGGGATGGCCCTCGTGCCGCCTCAGGACGACGACGCGCTCGAAGGGCGGGGTCAGCGGGATCAGCCCCGGCCCCCGCGTCCCGGCCATGGCGACCGCCCGGCGCGCGCCCGCTTCGATGAGCCGGCGCGCCCGCTCGGGCGGGACGTGGATCGCGCCCGCGTTGTGCTGCCGGTACGCGTGGTCATCTAGGGTCTCTCCGGGACCGGCGCGGCGCACGCCGCGCTTGACGGCCACGGTCTCGATGCCGGGGACGAGCGCCTCCGCCTCCTTCGCGAAGGCGAGGTCCCCGCACCCGAAGATCACGGGGATGCCCAGCTCGCTCGCGCAGACGGCGAGCTGGCCGAACTCGCCAAGGGAGACGCCGTTGACGGCGAAGTCGATGTGCTGCATGTTCTGCGTGTGGCACAGGTGGGCTCCCAGCGAGCTCGCCTTCGCGTGCTGGCCCACGAACGCGAGGGCGTCGTACGTCTTGTCGAGTTCCAGCGGCCAGCCGTTCGGCCAGCCGCGGATGAGCTCCGAGCGGGGGTCGAGGAGGTCCGGATCGATCCCGCCCGGCCCGTGGCCGTCCGAGATCACGACCTCGAGGACGCCGCCGGCGAGGAACCCCCTGACGGCGGCGTTCACCTCGAGGGTCAGCAGGACCCTGGCCCGCTCGTAGAACCGGCCGTCGTCGAGGCACCAGTCCTGGGAGTTCAGCACTCCGGCCACGCCCTCGAGATCGGTCATGACGTAGAGCTTCCGTATCGGTCGGCGGATCGCCGGACGCTTCACGCGCCCATTCTACTGCCGCATCGGCGGCAAGGTCTGGCGAAGGCCAAGCCGCGAACCTTACGCGCGGTACCGGTCGGAGTGTCGTGCCGGGACCTTTCCCTCTTGATCCTCCGGGCCGACGACCGCTAAGCTATTAGCATGATCTCGGTAGATGGATTGATTCTATGCGACGATGCCATCCAGGACTCGAATTCGGGGAAGCGAATTTACTACGGGGTCTTTGAGACCGTGAGTGTCAAGGAGCTCCCGGCCCTCGTTCGGAAGATGTACGTGTGTTTTCGTACTCGCGGAACCGGGACGCATAGCCTGCGTGTTCAGGTATCAGGTCCAAAGGGAAAGGACGATGGAGCTGCATGGATAGAGGGTAAGGTCGTCTTTCCGGAACAAGAAGGGCAGATCGACCAGGCGGTCCTTCTGAGCAACTTCGTACTCTCGTATGAAGGGCGGTACGAGGTGGTTCTCATGGAAGGCGAAAGCGTCCTGGGCAGGACCAGCCTCTGGTGCAAGGTCAAGGCGGAGGAGCGATGAGCACTGATGTGGTCACCCTGTCCGCGGGACTTGGGGGCAATATCGGTTCCTTCTTCGGTGCCACCATGACCAGCATGCGGATGTCAGGCGGAGGGGTAGAAGCACTCCAGTTCGAGCCCGCGCACTCCGCCGAGGACTTCGACATGCTGAACACTCCTGAGTTCATGAACCGGGTGCGAAAGGCCGATGATGACATTCAGAGTGGTCGCGTGCATTCGACCGAGCAGTTGAGGAAGCGGCTTGGCCTCTGATGTCACGATCACCCAGGTGGACTGGACAGAGCAATCCGAGCAGGATCTGAGGAGGCTTTCCCAGTCGCAGCAGCGAGAAGCGTTGGAGAAGGAATCGCTCATCCTTCGTAATCCCATGGTCGGTGCGCACAAGGACCGGGAGCTCTACTGCAAGCGAAGCCTGAATATCGACAACCTCAGACTTGTGTATGTCCTTCGCCCCTTCGAACACAGGGCCGTGATCATCACGGTGGATGCGCACGACTCGGCATACGACAAGGCTCTCGACTGGCAGGGGGTCTTCGACCGGCGCAATCCGGGCGCCTAGCAGGATGCTGAAAAGCTGACGGAAGTCATTGCGATGGACGTGAACAGTC
>ERZ1292640.183-Hain-H43-02um-R1-183-length-51110-cov-5_pt1 | contig 51110 bp, 50 predicted proteins | sample MGYA00564404_ERZ1292640 | MGnify/ENA primary metagenome ERZ1292640 (study PRJEB36523, sample SAMEA6512636) | groundwater metagenome | collected 2019-01-08 | study: AquaDiva: Metagenomics assemblies of 32 groundwater samples | reverse complement strand
TGCAAAAGACTTTCATGGAATAAATAAATATCAACCGTGAAGTGCGCGGCTAGCCGAATTCAAAACACGCCCTAGTTTTTTACAAAATTCAAAGAAATGCCCATTCGGCAACAGCCCCAACAGCATGCTCAAATGTGTTGTACAACCCGCCTCCACCAGCACAACGGGTCACGCATACTTCTTGTAGAGACGCTGCCCATCATGTAGCCGCATTATTGCACAGTCCAACTTAGCGAAGGCTGTACTAAAATGGACTGAAATATGGCAAGAGACTCATAGGCCCTACTTGTTTCATAATAAACCGTACAATAACGGTGCTGGGTTTCTTTGCGTACGAATGAATATCACCTAATGTAGCAAATATTTTCATTTACTACGTAACCTTTCCGCCGTTCGTTCGTTTTATGGGTGTGAATGTGATTCAGACGAGGCAGTGATGTGATGACTGATCAAGAGATTGTGGACGGACTCAAATCGGGTGCGCCAGAGGCATTCCGAGTGTTATATGAAGCGCAGGGTAGTTCCGTATTCTCTTACCTGGCGCGCGTTACTGGGAGACGAGAAATGGCTGAGGAATTAACACAAGAAACCTTTCTAACGGTAATTCGCAAGATCGGCTTTTTTAAATCGCGGATCGACGGTGGTCTTCGGGCATGGGTGTTCCGTATTGCCACTCATCTAGCCATCGACGTTTTAAGAAGGGAGAAGCGGATAAAGTTGCCAGGGGATCTCAATCATATAGGAGATCCGGCCAGTAATGGTCCAAATCCGCATGAGGAGTTGGAAAGAATCCAGTCAAACCAGATTATGCAAGATGCTCTTGATCGGATTGCACCAGCACAAAGGATGATGTTTTTGCTGCATGAGCAGGAAGATTTGAGTTGTATGGAAATCTCTCTCGTTTGTGGGTGCAGTGAAAACGCTGTCAAACAGGGACTGTTTCGAGCGAGATCGGCATTGCGGAGGTTGGTATGCGATTAAACGCAGGTGCAATCCAAGAAGTTTTGAAGCAAAAACAGGAACCCTCAGCTGAGTTCGAGGCGAGACTATTCGCCTCGGCTAATGAACTTTTAGCTTGTCGCCGTGAGCGCCTTGCTGTTTGTGGGGCTGCAGCCAAAAAAGCTAAACTTGCGCGTTCTCGTGCATTTGGCGTGGTTCAAGAACTAGTTGTTCACTTATCTCCAATCCAAGTTTTAATTAGGACGGCTAATTTCTTTGCCCTTCATCCGGCGGCACAAGCGGCGACGCTTGTTGTTTTAACTTCCATTGCTCTGATTATTCATGCTCGTCCAAGTGGACCGCTTATTACTTTTTCTGATCTTCCAGATTTTCCGAAATATAACGATTCCCCTGCTCGTTACGACAGCCAGTGGCTTGCGGATCGACAGGCTTATGAAAGAGAGGTTGAATATGCACATCGTAAAACAAGTGGCGGAATATAAAATTCCGCTATTCGCGGCTATTGCAGCGATTTTAACTGTAACAGCAGCACGGGCGGCAGTTCCAGTTTTTCAAAAGGGAGAACAAGGAATGGTTCGACCGTTCAAGCTTAAGGGCGTGTCGCTTCCTGATTTTGTTCGTGGGTATGCCAAATTCACCGGTACTCGCATTGAAGTGGGTGGCAGTTGGGAAAGTGAACTAAAGGGATCGGTGAATTTACTGATTAATCGACCAATCAAAGAAGATGTTTTGACAGAACTATTTCATCAAGCATTGCAGGACAATGGTTACGCCGTTATTGATGGTCCTGATAAATCGGGTTGGATCATTCAACAGGCACGTGACGCAAGGGATGGTGCAATACCTGTTTATGATTCAACTGAGGTTCCCGCGTCACACAGGATGATTACTGTCATTCATACTTTGAAGTATGCGAGCGCCGACAATGTTGCTCGTTTTATGCGATCATTTATGCCAGTGAATAGCCGGATTATTCCACAATTTCGTTCGCAGCTCAGTATTACGAACGATGGCATTAATATTCAAAAGTCACTAAAACTTGTGCAACTACTGGACACTGAGGAGGCCGCCAAGAGAGCGCGAGACATGGATAGCCAGCGAGACTCCAAACGAGTCTGCAATGAACGTGAGCATAAAATTGAAAACATAACTGTTGAGAAACTCGAAATTAAGGATGTGGCCCAAATGGGATCAGGTTCCACGAGTTCGACTTCGACAAGTTTAACAAAGTGGAGCAGTTTCTCAGGTAGCTCAACTCCTCAGCGCAAGGGATCCGTCAGAGGTGGAAAATGAAAAAGCGAACAATAGTTGCTCTGATGTCTGGATTGCTTTGCTGTTTAAGCTTTTCGATTACCAGTATGGCGAAAGACTCATCCGGTAATGTGCGGGTGAAAACTGGCGAGATGAGTCTCATGGCTTACCTTGAAGGTGTTTCAGAAGTGCTAGGCCTGCAAATCAGCGCGTCTGATCTTAAGGGTCAGGATGGGCCAACTGTAAGCGTTTCGTTTGGTGGTCCTATGACTCGCGAGCAGGCTATGGCGCAGATGTATTCAGTGTTGGCTTTGCGGGGGTATACGTTGATTCATGAGGCAAACATTGATGTTTATCATCTTCTTCGCATGAGGGATGCACGAGATAGCAATCTACCGCTGATTATAGATCAAGCGGTCTTGCCAGAAGATGATTCGATGGTCACTCATGCAATTCAAATGAAATACATTCCTGCGGAGGCAGTAGCCAGAAACTTACGTTCTCTTGCGCCAGTTAACTCACGTCTTATTCCAGACGAGGGCACAAATACCCTGTTTATTACGGATTCCGCACGCGCAATGAAGAAGTACCACGCAATTGTTTCGCGCATGGATACACCCAAAGCCGCAGATGAGGCAAAAGACTACCTAAAAAAGCGATCGAAGGCAGATGCCTGTGCGGCTCCAGAGCAGGGCAGTAATTACACCATATTCATAGTTTTGTTCTCTTTGATCGGCCTTATTCTCGGATTCTTGATTCGTGGATACGTCATTCGTCGCATTGAAGGTGGCCTTTAGTAGTTTGGAGGCAGTTATGAAGTACGGTTTTGTTCATCTCGGTTTGGCGGTGTTGTTGGCTGGTTGTTCTCAGATGGTAATGGCCGGAGAATCAGTTTCAATCTCCATCGGTGACCAGTCAGGAATGTTCGGAATTATCGACGTAGGGAGCAAGGAGTTTCTGAATCAGATGCTCCGGCACGAGGCCAAGTATGGCCGCATTTCCAGAATCGAAAGCCTTATCCAGCAAGGAGCTGATGTAAACGGACGAGCGGAGTACGGTGAGACTGCTTTGTATTATTCGATTCTATTCGGAAGAGTGAAAGCCTCATTGCGCTTGATTGAGCTGGGTGCCGATCCAAATACCACTGACGATATGGACAGAACCCCACTTCTCAAAGCTGCTGATGATTGCAACTATCGCATCGTCGAGGCGCTCCTCAAGGTGGGTGCTAATGCGAATCACGCCGATTATTATGGCCGTACGCCTTTGATAAACGCAGTCGAGTCCAATTGTGTTCGTGCTGTCGCCGTTATCCTAAGCAATGCAAAGGGTAATGTAGACTTAGATGCTCATGATAATTCTTACCGAACGGCGACGGATTATGCTCGGCATCCTTGGATTGAAAAGATGCTAGAAATCGCTCATGGACGCATTGGTGACTATGCCAAGCTCTTAGAAATAACTCAATAAACTGCTAATTTTTTCATGCGTAACGGCTGTCTCAATCATCCCTTGCCGGGGTCGATCCAGATCAAGGATGGCACATGTTGTTGCTGTCGTCATGAAAGCGTACATGCTTAAAATGACCCAGTCGTGCTTTTTGGTTTTTCTACTATATCCCACGATAAAACTGCCAAGTACAATGAGGCTGACTAGCAAGTAAACAATCAAGCTGGGAACACTAGCAAGCCTGCTCGCGTCTCGACTGGTTACAATATCAATCATGGCATTCAATGCCGGAATCATCTGGTTGTCGCGAATTATGTTTGGAGAGTTCTTGGAAAGTGTCACAGCCATTTTCCAAAGACGAGTTGAAATCTCTTCGGCTTCGACGCGTGCACGATTGATTTTCTCTTCATCAATGGAGTGGTAGTAAACGATTCTTTTTTCAACATACTTTTTGAGATCTTCCTTGAAACGTGCCCCTATTGCATCAGGATATAAGTCGGATCGTAAAATAACTGTACCGATGTCGTTGGATTCTTGAATTATGAGCGCTCTTCTGTCATCAAACCGTGAGGCAGACTGGCCAAAAGTAAATGAGAGCAGCAACGCCAATAAACCCAGCAGCGCGCCTTCCAGTGGGCCCACACCGTCAGCTTTCGATTCGGGATCACGTAGCTTCTTGAATTTAGCTATTTTTACACCCATGAAATAGAAAGCGAGGATGCCAAAGAGCAACATTGTTGCGATAAGTGAAAGAGGAATATTAAGCAAAAACATAGATGACCCCCGGCGACCAATTGAAATCTCCCCAGTCTTGGCCGGGGCAAAATCCCCCTGGCGACAGGGCGTTAGTTTAGTTGGAGTACCCTGATTTCCTTTCTTCCGCAAGAAGTAGTGAATCGCCCTTTTCACGTTCAACATAGACTTCTCTTGTTCCTTCTCCATCCAAAACTTCTTCTTGACCAATCTGGAAACCAAATTGATGGAGATGTTGTGCGGCCTTACGAACAGAAGGAACAAGAATAGCAACATGGCTTGGCACAGTGTTTAGATTCATTTCAAAGCCCCATCAGGCGAATAGAGCTTGAGCATATTTACTAAAACAGCTCGGCTTTAGTCATCGGCTCTAGGCCGTCAGCAGGCAGTTTTTAAGTCCCTGTCTTCCTGTTTTCGACCTCATGAACCGAATAAGAAATCTTGCCTTTATTCACTTCAATGGTCACTCTGTAGTGATCAAACAACAATGTTTGACTATCTTTTTTTCAGAAACGTCATCGAAAATCACGCCGAAACCAGCACGCATTCCAGCTTGAATCTCGCTACGGACGAGATGGAGCAATGCATGTGTTGCGGGCAGGCGGCGGAATTTTGATCGAATATGAACTTATCTGCTTTTTGATTCATAATAGTTCTTCCTTTCTATGTTATTTGCGTGCGCCGCCCGCATATCCCATGCATTCAGTTGTCCGCTGTCAGCGGTCGGCTGATCGTTAACTGTAAACTGAGTTAAAAAAATCTGTACATTTTATAAACAAGATAAGATTATTTATACTCATGTTAAATAGAACCACCTATAACGTGTGTCGTGATTACATGTACATGCGGTTGGTGTCGCGTAGCGTATTCGTTGCGAACCTGCGAACCAGAGATATCTGGAGGAGTTGTCATGATTATTAATTCAAGAAATTTGTTTTCAGTATGTGTTTTATTTATAGCTGCATTATGTAATATTGAAACCACCGCGGCCGCGAAACCATTCGGGGTTAGATATGTCTTACAAGGTACGGATATCGTAAAAATGAAAAAAGATGTCGTGGTTGCAAATGGTACGCTGGGTGAGGATTTGCGCTATCATAAGGCTTTTATTGCCCACCTTCCGACCGGAGCCGCAAACAAGCTCAAGGCCAAACACCCTGGTGCGATTATAGAGATAGATGGCATGGTCCAGACACTTGGTGTGCGTGTAAACGGTAAGGGCGGTGGATCTTCAACAACGCAGCCACCTCAGAGCATTCCTTGGGGGGTTTCAGCAGTATCAGCTCCTGAAGCTTTTTTAATCACCCGTGGCGGCGGTGCGACCGTGTGTGTGGTTGATACCGGTGTGCAACCTGATCACCCCGATCTTTGGTCAAATATCATTGGTGGTGAAAATTTTGTTTCAATTAAAGGCAGGATCAATCCTTCAGCGTGGGCTGACGACAACGGTCATGGCACCCATGTCGCCGGCACCATCGCGGCTATTGATAACGGGATAGGCGCTGTGGGCGTGGCGCCGCAGTCAGCGATCTTTGCAACAAAAGTTCTTAACAGACAGGGATCTGGTTATAACTCAGCCATCGCTGAGGGAATCCGCTCCTGCGTGAACCACGGGGCGAGAGTTGTGAACTTAAGTTTGGGTGGACCATCTGATTCAACCATTTTACATAACGCTATTATCGATGCTTCTAATGCCGGGCTTAAGGTGGTCGCGGCGGCCGGCAATGAAAGCACGCAGGTCTCGTATCCGGCAAGATACCAGGAAGTAATCGCCGTGAGTGCTGTTGATTCGGCAATGAAGTTTGCCTGGTTCAGCAATTTCGGGCCTGAAGTTGATTTTACAGCACCGGGTGTGAGTGTTTATTCCACGGTAAAGGGTAGCAGCTACGCCACCTACAGCGGGACCAGCATGGCTGCCCCGCATGTCTCAGGAGTGGCCGCGCTGATGATTTCTACCAGTGGCATTGGATTGGTAGGAAGAGATATAGGCCTACCTTCCGCGCAGCAAGGCGCTGGGTTCATAGACGCATTTGCAACAGTTAGTAACCGCTAATGCCGCTGTATATGGCCATAATTAACAATACCTAATTCCACTGTGTATATGCGTATTCCTGCCAAGTCGCCACCTTAGCGGGTATCCAGATACTTTAACAGCCGTTCGCGATAGACTGGATCATCCATGACCTGGATATGCTGCCCTGATTTAACCTGCCAAAACTCATGCGGCTCGCGCGAGCGCTCAAAAATACCCTTTCCGAGTTCAAACGGCACTACTGAGTCGTGGTCGCCATGAATAACAAGCAGAGGAAGTGGTGATACACGCGCGATTGACTTCTCGGGACTATACGCGTCCGAAACTAGCAGATAAGTCAGCGGCTGGAAGAAGTAGGTCAGCCAAGAGCGCGCCAGCGCGGCGCAAGCCATTGCACGATAGGAAAAAAAAGCAGAGTCCACAATAACCGCCCGAATCCGCGATTTATTGGGCACTTCTTCCAATGCGCGGAGAACCACAGCTCCCCCAAGACTTTGCCCGTACAGCACTATATCTCGCGTTTTTGATTCGTGAGCCGGCTCCCGGTCAAGCACATAACGAATAGCAGCCACTGCATCGGCGTTGACGCCCTCCTGATTCGGATCCCCTGCATTTCTGCCGTATCCACGGTAATCAAATGTAAGAAAATTATAACCACTGCGAATTACCCAAACGAGCGATGCATAGTGTGAACTCATGTTCTCTGCATTGCCATGGAACTGTATGATGGTTCCCTTGACCAAGTCTCCGGGCTTAACCACGGCCGGGAAGTACCAGCCGTAAAGGTGTTGACCATCCTTGGCCTGAAATGAAACTTCATGGAAAGAAAAACCCGCCTTTCTTGGATCAGAATAAAGTTGATGCGAGTTCTGGTAAAAAAGATGCGAACAGCCCGTCAGCGTGGCCAAGAAGCTTAGCACAAGCATCGTCCTTCCCAAAAAATAGAAAAGGGACGAGCCCAGTTCCTTAAGAACAAGTACGTCCCTTCCCTTCATAACAAATCCGTCTAAACGTCTTTAAATCAACCAGTCAACCCACAGCCATTGGCCATGGCAGGGCTCTTTTGGATCTCTCTCTTGACATTCTGCAATGTCTCGTAAGCATCCGCGCCCTGAGTAATCGTCTTGAAGTTTCTCTGTGTCAGGCCACCCAGATTGCTGGCTGCGGCGTCATCGCACCCCATAACCCTGGCAAGCCCTACCAAATATTCACCCTGCCCCTGTGCCATTTCCGCACGCAGAGGGTAGTAGTTTGAAGCGACATATTTAACAGCCTCTTCATCCTTCTTGGCAAAATCGTGTTTCTTACATCCGCTGGTCCCGGTAGTCATGCTCCAGCTGGGACTCAGATACGCGTTGGTTGTACCACGCGTGCAAGTACCCATGAGAGTCTTCTTATCCGATACTTGCCAGCCAAGGCCACAACTATCGCTTCCCTGGTTTGGAGAGACATCTTCAACAACACTGTCCACTTTTCTATTTTTCTCAGCCGCCCAGGAAATACCACAAACGCCTAAACATAAACCCGTCACTAACAATAACCTAACTACTGATTTGATCATCTTTTGAGCTCCTTTTTAGTTGAAGAAATAATTATATGAGTCAAAGCCGCCCGATACAACTTTAAAAATAATATTGAACGGAAAATTTTGCTTCACTATAGGGCTGCGGGGCTCCCACCATGGCAAGAACAAGCTGAGCCTCCAGCCGTGTTTCCCAATGTGAATTCCAGGAAAAGGATTGATCCACACCCCATTTTGAAAACAACAGTGATCGATAAGGCTGAAAGGGATCGACATAGAGCTTGCCCTCGATCCTGATTTTGTAAGGCTGCCACGGGTTAGACAAGAATCCAGCCTCAGCAGTGGGCCCCAGACGAAAAGACCGCGCCAGGCCGCTGCCGAAATCAAAAAATGCCCCCGCGAGACCGTAGCCAACCGTCCGTCCCCGCCAAATATCGAGAGAGGCCCCCCAGGCCATTCCGGCGTGAAAAACGTGGCAACCTTCGCAAGCTAAATCCTTGGGAGCCTCGATTCCAGCATCCATCTTCCAAGACCAGCGCTTCTCAAGAAATCCCAGCGGGAAAATCGAAACCATTCTGGCAAACTGAAACCGCTCGAGCGAAAGGCTGCCCTCTCGCGGCTGATACCTAAATGTAAGATTTGGGAAATTAATTTCTGAAAATGGCAGATAACCCAAATCACTATTCAGGAGGTCATGGTACGCAAATTTAATATGTAGCTCCTCAAACCCCAGAGCGCTCTGCCCATCGCGAACACCAACTCCATGGCCCAAACCGACTCGTAATGGCCCATGCCCCATCTGGGGCTGATCGACTGGCGGCTCCTGATAGGCAACCACCTCAAGCGCAACAGGATCAGGCACTGCGCCGAGTTCAGCCCGACGCTCGAGAACCTTGTTCCAAAGGGAGAGGAGATCGGTACGTACTTCATTAACGCTTTCGGCGCGGTGGTACTGGACATACTGAATGGCGACCGAAAGAACGGCCGGAGAGTTGATCTCCTTAGGATCCTTAATATCCTTGGTATCCTCTCGAGGATCCTCGCGGCGCCCACTGATGAGGCTTGCGAATTCCTCCTTTTCATCTTTTGAAAGCAGACCCATGCCTTGAATCATTTTTCTTCGCAAAGAAGGCCGATAACGAACCTGAGTAGCAGCGCCCGGAACTTCAAGTACCCTTTTTAACGTCTCAGCGGGGACCACATAAAACCATCCCGAAGACAGATCCCACTCAGGCTTGGCAACCTCAAGAGCAGTAAGCAGCTGATAAGAGCAGTTTTTGCCAATAAAATAATAGTCAAACCACGAATTGGACTCCAACTCCCAGAGATGATTGACCAGACGCAGACTCTCCTCGGCCGAAAGATTGAGCGTATACTCCCAGAGGTCCCTGCTTTCGGAATTGACATACTCCTGCACCTTTTGATGGTACGGCAAAAACGAAAACTGCCCGGCATAACCACCCATCAAGCCAAACACCACGTACAACAATCCCCCATCCTTGGGTGGAACGGTCGCGGCAAAGCTGATGCCGTAATCCAAGAGATCGGACTTCCTCCCACTCTTCACTTTTAAAAAGGTATGTCCGAACATTGAACCAGGGCTGTCAGCAAAAGCTGATGAAAAAACCAGCGCTATCCCCTGGGGCTGAATTTTTTCTATGAACGCATCATACTCGGGACAGTCCCCTTTTCCAGGAAGGCGTACCGCAACTCCCAATTCCTTTTTCAAATACCGCAATCTCTCGGGGAACGCGCAAGCCGCAGCCTGCTTAAGCTTGCCAACTTTCTGGCCACTTTCCAATGCGACAATCGTTGCCTTAAGTTCGGCCAGAGCATCGGTGCGGCCATCTGGCGAAAGATAAAAGCCCTCACCATCGACTTCGCCACGCGGGGCGCTCCATAAAAAGGAATGAGAGTAATGCAACAGCTTTCGCCAGTAGGGGTTCTGCGCGGTTGCAAATAGTTTTTCAGAAGCAATCAAGTCGGACCGAGCTGGAGCGGCTTGCACAATGGCGATTCCACCGCCAAGGAAAAATAAAAAAGCAAACCTACTCATTTTGCCCAAAAAAGATAACATAGCGGCGATTATAGTGGTCTCCGCCAGATAGGCAATTACTCATATGTAAGACTGCTGCGATAATTTTGGCGACTAGATTGATGATTCTGCAGTACCACTCTGACACCTTCCCCTAGGAACAGTCCCCACTTGTCCCCACTGCTTACCTGAATGAGGTAATCAATCTCCACATATTAAATTTCATGAAGTCATAGTCTTAGGATTTTTTTATGGATCGTTACAAACTGGCACTGACATTGCTGAGTCGCACTTGTTACTAATTTAACGTTCTTACTCGAAGGGGATAAAAATGAAATTATCTGTAATCATTTGTTTGTCAGTCATGTTTTCCATGGGGTCTCTTGCTAACACATACGCAGATCATGGCGATTTAAATCCAGCCTCACGCCTGCGCAGTGAAGCTCAAGAGCTGAATGAGATCGTTCAGATGAGCTGGCTCAGGTATCAAGTGAAATATTCAGTACAAAGATTCGCCATGCAGGCAGAGAAGGCCGGGCTTTGCGCAGGCGGTTCAGGAGGGCTCCCGGGTGAGCCGGGCGATAATCTTCAAGGCAATGAGCCAGGTGAGATTATTAAGCCTCTTGATCACAGTGATGGTAATTGTGCATATGAAATCCAGGCGCTTCGCGGCGTTTGGGTCGATGTTGAAAGGTATCTCTACGATACTAATTACGACTTACCGAGTGTTTACAGACAATACGTGCAAACCAGGCAGGCACTCCGTGATTTATTGGCCGTGAACAGGGGCCAGCTCTAACTAATATGGAGAATGAAAACAACATGACAAACGAATCCATCTGTAGGGCGGCGCTGCTAGTAGTAGTTTTCTCCTTCATTTCCTGCAACTCAGAGTTCCAAGGTATCAAGGACATCAAGGAGCCAGCTCTGGCGGCAGACGAAACACGACCCACATATGCATCAATACGTGAAAAGATCCTCGTTCCGAAATGCCTGAGCTGTCACAGCGGCCCGAACTCTCCACATGGCCTTGATTTGAGCACTTTTGAGGGCGTGATGGGTCAGAAACATTTTCCACCACTCATTGTGCCAGGACACCCTGATCGGAGCAGTCTCTATACCGTCGTTAAGAGCGGTGCGATGCCAAAAATGATGGGGCGTCTTTCCGAAAAAGATATATTGGCAATCTCAACCTGGATCAAGAACGGCGCTAATGAACATGAGGGCGTCCCAAACCCGATACCCTCAGCAACGCCTACTGGAGAGCCAGGTGGAGACGACGAACCAGGATCGCCAATCGCGCCGATTACAAATGAACCTTGTGATAAAAGTTTTAGAAACAACGAACCGGGCGTCATGCTCTGTTCTACAAGTGAGCCAAACGGATAAATAACCTCGTGATGAGGTTTAACTGATAAAGTAAGGAGAAATGTAAATGAAGACTAAAATATTAATTGCGATGATGCTTACAGCAATTCCAGTGGTTGCTTTCGCCCATGGCAATAAAGTAGGTGGTACCGGTAAAGCCATTGAAGCAGCTCTCGAAAAATTCGGACAGGAAGAAAACCACACCGTGGTCGACGGATTTCTCGGCGTTAAGGGCTGGCCAGATCAGGATAAGGTTCAGGTTAAGATCTACCTGCCGAACAACGCCTTCATCCAGTACTCCTGCGTGGAGCATGAGATGAATGGCAGCGAAATGATCATGTGCGCGAAGTGATTGCGTAAAAGCATTACTGTGTCCAGCTAGCAAAGCCAAAGCAGACAGTGTGGCTACAAAGGCTTGTCTTACCAACAATTCCGAACTCACCACCAAGTCGCCACCCACTGATTCACGCTACATTCCACAGACGGTTAGGGGCATAGTGTGGCAGCGCGATCAAGGGCGATGTAGCTACACGAGTCGCGGTGGTAAAAGATGCGGTGAAACCAGGCTACTTGAATATCACCATGAGTACGCTTGGACTTTGGGAGGATCATCGACTGATTCCGCTAATATCACTTTAAGATGTAAAAGCCATAACGGGCTTGCTGCCATGCAGGTCTACGGGGCCTCGCATATGACTAACAACTTTATTGCGCGATATTAAATTCAAATCAGTTCTGAAAGAAGCCGCGTAGCCGGGCAAACACGGATTCCTTCTGGTGTTTGATATTCCTTCTTGCCCCTCAGATGGATTTGAAACGCCTTTGCGGATGGGAATCTCGATACCAGGGTACGCAATCTTGGGTTGACTGAATCGTCATTCAACTTGCATTCAACGAACATGAATGGCTTACCATTCTCAAGCATCACGAAATCAACTTCTTCGCCGCCCTTAAGCCGGAAGTATCGTAAATCTATGCGACGTCCTTCAGTATCCTGAAGCCAGTAAGCGTATTTCAGCAGATGGACTGCCACCAGGTTCTCAAACCGCGGGCCATCTGATTCAACCGATGTCCAATTATATAAATAGAGCTTTGGTTCTTTCTTGATAGCCTTGACATGGGCCGCACCAAAGGGGCTGATCCTAAAAATGAGATACAGCCTTTCAAGGATACTGACCCATTTCGCAAGAGTTGCATGGGCAATCTGGAGATCCTCCCTGAGAGAATTAATCGAAAATGGTGCACCTACGATTTCAGGCAATCGGTAAACCATGAGTTCAAGAGTGCCGATATCGGTTATCCGCTCAAGAGATGTCAAATCTTCTCGGAATAAACGGTGAGCATACTCGTTCGTCCACCTCCGGGTCTCCTTTTCGCTCTGAGCAAAAAAAGGCTCTGGGAATCCTCCGTAGCGGAAGAGCGATTCGAGATCAGCTACGTTTTTTGCACCTATTTCCCGGAAGCTGAGAGGCATTAGTCGATGATAGTGGTAGCGCCCCTGAAGGGAATCACCACCAAAACGGTAGTAATCAAGCCTTGCGCTCCCAGTAACCAAGATCTTCTTAGGCGCCCACCGTTCCACCTTGATCGCGTCGTAGACCCCTTTGAGGTAGTTGCGCCACTTTCTGTATTTATGGATCTCGTCAAAGATCCATACACTGCGGTCTGGCAGTTGCCGCTTAAGAAGCTTAGTGCGATCCTCGTCGATGTCCCAGTTCAGGTAGCCAGTTTCTGCTTTAGAAAAAAGATTGCGGGCCAAAGTGGTTTTGCCGACCTGTCTGGGGCCTCCGATAAAAACCATTTTTTTCTCGAGATCTTTCCGAACTTGTTTGGCAAGATAGCGTTCCATCGTTGATAACTATATTAGTACTAATTTCTATAGGTATCAAAAAAAGTTCGTACCTTTTTAAATATGTATCAAAAAAAGTCCGCATTATCGTCACTTACTGTCCAATCACGGCACAGCACAAGCTGACAGCCAGGCACCTCAAACAGTCGCGGACTCGTGTTCCACAGAATGCCGGAGTCCGTACCGAGCTCAAGACAGGTGCACATAACCGCATTCATATCTTACTCAAAATTAGGGGTCTACCGGGATTTGAGTGGGTAGAGGTCAAGTCGTTTGCAATGAAAAAGTATTGTGATTCGTAGCCAGCTTTTTTTATGGGCGTGTGGCAAAACTTAGGCTTGAGGACAAGGGCATAATCAAAGCTGTTAGTCGTATGTGCAAATCTCTTACTCCAATACCGTGGCCAATATCATGTTTGCCCATGTCATGAGAAAGGTCGCCCGAACTGATTCATGTGCGAGGCCCCGTAGACTTGTACGGCAGCAAGCCAGTTATGTCTTTTGCATCTTATTGTGATATTGGCGGGATCTATCGATGATCCTCCCATCGCCCACGCATGCTCATGGTGATATTCAAGGAATCTGGTTTCATCGCAGCGTTTACCACCGGGACTCACGTAGCTGCACCGCCCTTGATCGCGTTGCCACACAACGTCTCTAACCGCCTGCGGAATGTAGCGTGAATTAGTGGTGGGTGTCTTTGTGGTGAGTGGAGCGTTATTGGTAAGGTAAGCCTTGTCGGTACATTCAGTCTTGTTTGAAGCTCCATCATTTGTGGCCGCACTGACAGCTTTGGTGTTGTTGTCAGATATTTCACATTTTCGGGCGTGTTTACATTCCTCGGCATGCCCGCGTTCCGAGGCGTGCTTAGACTTTTGCTCAGGACGGTTTTTAATGCAGTCGCGCTTAGAGTGCCGCTCGATACGGCTCTTGATTCGCCGCTCGGGCGAATACTTTTCAAGAAATGCATCGAGCGCCGCTTCAAAGATGTCTTTAAGTTGTGCATTAGGGAGTCGATGGCTAAGTATGTCACGCACCTCTTTAATCTCATCCATCATCTCAGCACTTGCCGTGAATTTGATCCTAATATGTGCTTTAGCAGCATCACTAGCGGGAGCCCCACTTGCTTGATCTTGAGCACCGCCACCGGTGGCGGCAAATTTACTATCTTGATCAACTTTAGTGTCATGAGTGTTAGGCACCACGTCTTTTGTCGTGTCTGCCATTTTCATGGACATCACACCTGGCGCGGCAAAGAACTCTATCTTATCCCTAAATCTTGGCGGCATAGCCATGGTGGCCGCTACTACGCTAGATCCGCCAGTACCCGCGCTCACTATGCGTGCTCCGTTCCCGTCAGCCCCGCTTTCACCGCCACCACTCCCACAAGAGTAAAACTCACGCATTCTTTTTGCCTGCTCCATGGCGACAAACTTCTCAACTCCACGCTTTGTTAATTTCTCACATTCGGTAAGAACAGTGGAGCAGTTATCAGTAGTCAGAATCGGGCTTATAGCTGAGAGGTTTGCAAGTGTAAGCTTGCCATGCTCAAGCCTTTCTAAAATAAGCGGGTATTTAAGCGACAGTCTTGCAGCCTGGATTCTCCTATATGCCGAGCCTTCAGAAAGGTTTAAACATTGGGTTAGGTATGAAAAAAGTGACGAATAGCCATCCTCTAGATAAAGTTTGCGTATATCAAATTCCCTTAAGCATACAAGGAACTCTACAAGAAGCTTTCGTTCATCGCGCGCAAGAATAACAAGCTTATCAAGTAGCTCGGCGTTTTTAAGTTTTTGGATTTGAATTGTGAGAGAGAGTGGTTTTTGGTTTTGCATATCCATATCCGTATCACGGGTTTTCGTACCCTCTTAAAACGCGCGTAAACAGCCTATGAACGATTTTTAAAAACCTATGGATACGGCCCATAAAGTAGAGAGAGTCGTGCAGGCTTGTGCGTGCATGAGCCGTATTAAGGCCATTTAAAGACAGGCGCAATCTACAGCGCTGATTTTTCTTAAAAGCTGTCAAGATAAATCTATTTCGCTGTTACTTGACAGTTGAAGGGTTTTTGTTAGTGATTATGGGTAGATTGGATATGGTTCATGCCGCCTTATCCAATTTCCAATCCTTGCCCTTTAGTGAGAATTCCAGCCATTTTATCTTCATGGCTTTGCCGTCCAAGAGCAGGTCTCGGAGATTGTAGTCTCGGTCTGGGAGGTGTTTGGCCACCAGCATTCGGACAAGGTGATCGAATATTTTCTGAACGTCATGCTTGCCGTTTTCTACGCGCGATAGGTGCTCAAGCTCGTAACCAACCAGTTTGGCGAAGGCTGCGCTTGAGAAGCCAAGACACTTGCGGAGGAACCGGATTTCCTGCCCGGTCAGTACTTCGGTCTTCCGAATAAGATGGTGGGCTATCAGGTGGTGGAGTTTGTCGATGTCGCCAAAGCTGTAATAAACCTCACCGCAGGCTTCGCATCGGCTCTCTTTGACACCATGAAGAATTACGTTGTCCAGTCTGCTTTCCTTGTAACGATAGGCACGGACAGAAGTTGTCTTAAGTGGTTTTTTGCTCTTACACATTGCACACATCATTTTCTAGCTCCTTTCCGTCTCTTGTCCCAGGCTGTGACTACAAACAGTCCGTTACCGTCATCCTGAAATGCCAATATCAACATGATAAAGTTCGTCTCTAGTCGGTAACGATAGGAACCCTTTTTAAGTTCCCCTCATCAACAATTCTCGCATCGCCGCTTTTCAGGACATTCCAGGCATCAACAGTAGTAAGGTCATCGTTGGCCAACTCGTCCAGTGCATGCTTCGAGAAGCGAACGTTTTCGGGATGCCTTTGAACCATTTCGGCCAGCTGCTTCCTGGCCTGAGTCCTGTTCGTCTTTGTGGTGCGATAGTTGTTAGTCATTGATATTTTATCAAACAGCCAAAAAATATCAATTAGGCAATGGCATAGATCATGGTAAACGCATTAAAAATTTTGCCTGCCTGTTTGGGCTGAACTACGCCCAAACTCAGGCAGGCAAACAAAAGCCCAAGTGAACAAGCGTAAAAGTGCTCAAGTGCTACCGGGTCCTCACAAGGCGGAAGCCCACATCGCCGCCGCGAATGCCAGGCCTCCAGTTGAGACGGTTACCGGAGCGCAGGTAGGAAGCATTGCTGCCCCAGCCGCCGCCACGGAGAACATGGCCGGGGCCACTGGATGGGCCTTTGGGATCGGTTTTGTTTTTTGTGCTGTAATCCCCATACCAATCACTCACCCACTCGTAGACATTGCCATGCATATCGTATAATCCTAAGGCATTGGGCTTTAGTCCTGCTACTTCATGGGTCCAACTTACTGAGTTCATACCAAACCAACCGTATTCAGATAATTGAGATGGGCTATCTCCAAAAGAATATGCAGTCTTGCTCCCTGCTCTTGCCGCATACTCCCACTCAGCTTCTGTGGGGAGTCGATACTTGTAGCCGTCTTTGTTACTGGCATTTAGCTTATCAATGAATACTTGCACATCATTCCAGCTCACACTTTCCACCGGCCGGTTTGCTCCCTTAAAGTTTGATGGGTTACTCCCCATCACCGCTTCCCACTGCGCCTGAGTCACTTCCGTTGCCATAAGCTCAAAATCTTTTGTGAGCGTTACCGTGTGCTGGGTTTCGTCACTATCACGATTTGACTCCGAGCTTGGGCTTCCCATCTCAAAACTCCCGGCCCGGATCGGGATGAACCTCGCCTCTTGAATCGTAGTGGCGTGAAGGGGGTTGTTTGTAGATTGGCCAGGCATTCCCGGTACCACTCTGCCTGCCTTGCCAGGCACTTGCACCTCGGCAAGCTTTCTCATCACCCCGCGAAGGTATCTCACCTTCTGGTCGGTTTTATACTTTGGATCTTGCACCGTCTTAAGCCCGTCATCACAAAGAATGATCGCTTCTCCAAATCTTGCCCTCTCCATATGCTCAGCTAACGCCGTGGTTGACATCCACTGCTCAAGCGCTGCCACTTGGAATTCAAACATCTCCTTCCACTCGTACACTCCAGATAACCAGCCCCTGGCTTGCCTGACTCTTGTCTGAGCTAGTTCAAAGTACGGTAACTCAATCAGAGTTCCTTTCTCGATCGCTTCTCTGTCGTCTTGGTAAAATGAAATCGCAATCTTGATCGAGTCTTCTAAGATAGCGGTGAGAAGATCCGTATTGGCGCTCCCTTCAAGCACTCCTGGCTTCGTGATCACTCCGTCAGCGTTTGGAGTCCCAAACGTAAGCTCAAGTGCTTGATTAAGCGTCATCCTCATTAAAAGCTCACTTCGCCTTTTTTCCTGAAAACTCTCTTTGACCACAGACGTGATGACTCTTAAGTAAATCTCATTCGCCTCGGCGAGCGCCTTCCCCTTAGCTTCATCCAGCGCCTTCTCAAGCCTCGACTTTGATGTCGTAGTGTACTGAAGCAGGCTTTCTCTCTCCTCAGGCGTCAGGCTTACTCGCCGCGTACCTTCTTCGTAGGGGTTGTTTTGGGGATTATCCGCTGTTTGCTCTGCAATGGCTACGGACCCTGTCAGAACAAGCAGTGTGCTTAGTGCTATTATTTTCGTTTTCATGGCTAAATCTCCATTCTTCCTTCTTTTTTAATCTGTCAGCGAAACTGTGTTTTGTGCGCAGCTTTCCTTGGCTTCTGGTGTGTTGACCACAACCAGTTCGTTCCCTGCTGAACTAAGTAAACATCCTTTTTTATGGATCATCACAGAAAGACCAAGCACATCGCGGCTCACGGACCAACCATTGATGGACTCAGAGTCAATCACCCGCGCACGAAGGGTTGCTAGGCCGGGGGCAATCTGGTTCAGGCTGAAGCTTCCTTCGTGAGAAGCAGTGTCAAACACCAAGCTCCCCTGATATTGGTGGCTTGTGAGCAAACCCTTGCTCCCACGCTCGCCGCTTAGTTTTATTTCCTTATCTGGAAGAAGACCTAGACTTTGCTGACCAGACTCCTTACCCTCGATCTCAACAATATCCTTGCAAACCGAATTCTGGGTCGGCACCAGCCGAATACTCGCCCTGCCAGAAACCGTGCTCACACTACCTTTTAAGGCAGGCGCCTGATCTTCATTGACACCTAAGAAATGACCACTCTTTTGAAAGATCGGGAGCCAGGCTTGAGTTCCATCTGGAAGCTCCTCCACTCGAAACAAAGCACCGGTCCCATTCGCATGAAGAATTAACCCATATGCTGAGTTCCTTTCGCCGGAAGTTTTTATAAAAACCCTGGCCTCGGTTTTCTTGCCTTTTAAATCCTTTTCTTTAACTGAAAAGTAGCCATCTTTTATTTCTGCACTTGCGGTACTTGATAAAATCAGCCCAAGCGCCCCAAGTACCGTGACTGCCATACAATTTTCTTTTTTATGTTTTGTCGTTTTCATTTTCGTTCTCCTTTATATATGGGCCGCCCACGCGAGCGCGGCCCGATTCTCCTTTAATTCGAAATCACCGCACGTACCGAGCGGATTTGAACCCTTCCGCCACGGACGTGTCTAAACTCGATGGAACCCGCCGTATCCGCAATGGTCACCACATAAGACGGATCCCGCGCCGGGAGGTACAAGGTCCCTTTGACTTCGCCGTTAACGATGACCTCAATAGTCGCATCCGAGCGGTAGGCTTCAGCCTGGACAAACAGTTTTTGGATAGCTGTAGTGCCACCGAGGCGTACCGATTTCATCTCGGCTTCATCAAGATGCAAACTGCCGGAAAGCAGCTCCACCGTCTGAACTCCTTCGTTACCGCCAATCGGGTTAGGCCTAATGGAACCAAGCTCCATAAGAATCCTATCTAACTCGACCGCGCTTTGCGTGAGCGCCCAGGGGACATTCGGGAATACAGTGCGGTCACCAAAGACGTTGAAGTCCCTTAGTGTTTCAGACAGCGCCACCAGATCCCTGATCGAACAAGCATTGCGGTATGAATCAAACGTATTGGCTATTTCATCGGCAATAAATCCAGAGCCAAGCTCAGCAAGCTTAAGAAATGCGATGGGATTACCCACAGGTGTGACCATGAGTCTGCCTCCCACGTTATCCATATTAGTAAACTGTGTCAGGATAAAACGAAGCTCAGCCTTGGCGATCTCAAAATACTTCCGCATGAACGCAGGAAGGTTGAACTCCGGAGGACATGACCCACAGCGGTTGTACCGATGCACGTATGGCAGATAAAACGGGCGATCAAGCTCGTTTTCTGTTTTAATGATGAGCTGGATGTATCCTGTGAGAAAATGTAATTCCGTAAGCGAATCCAACCGTGATGACCCATTTTTAGACAGCTCCTGCCCAAGCGCGTCCGCATAGATCACTCCGCGGTCGATCATTCTTTTAATCGTCGGGCTCCCTGTCTGAGGGTCCATATCTAGCGACTGAGATGCCGCAACCAGCGCGTCCATTAGGATTTCTTTGGCTGATTCCATGCGCTCATACTGGATCTGAAGCTCAGCGCGGCTTAGTTCCCTTCCAAGCACCCTTGTTACACGCGAGCACCAGTCATAAAGATCATCCAGTGGCCCGCTTGCATTCCTTTGCGCACCAAACATTTCTGACTTAAGTTTTTCGATGTACTGCGCGCGGTTAGTGCTGCCACCGTTTCCCACTCCGATTCCCTGGGCTTCACGCGCAGACACAGAGGTTGAAAACACTCCCGCAAACAACGCGGCTCCTATTGTTAAAGCAATTACTCCTCTTTTCATTTTCCTATCTCCTTCTCTTTTTTCTCTCTATTTTGGTTATTGAGGCGTGACTGATTCTCCGTCAAAAGCAGAACCTGCGTATTGACGGATACAACATGCTTTTTCTCCGGTGTGACTGCCTCATTTGCAGCACCGGTACTAAAAGCAAGATTAATGGCCTTTCTAAATTCTTTTACTTTCTGTCTGAGCTCGCCCAGCTCTTTCTCTGATAGCGCGATCGTAAGCGACGAAAGCTCGCGCTCTTCTAATGACTCGTGATCTATCGCATCTTTGGCGCGGTCCAAGAATTCCTTGTGAAAATTACGGATCGCAAAGCTCACTGTACCGGGATCAAAGTCCATCGCTTTGTTTGTGACTTCAAAGCGTCCGGTCACAGGGTTAAGCTTCACCATACCAAGCTGTAAAAGAAGCGCCCAGGCATCCGTAGCCTCTTTTGCCGTGATTTTTCGCTTAAGCTTTCTTACAATCCAATCAGGGTCAGCCTTGAAATCATCAAGATTAACAAGCTCGTGAACCGCGGCCGTGTACCAATGGGATAAGTATTTTGCATAATCCTGGATCTGAGTTAGCAGCCCACGGCCCTCGCCCTGGGCAAGAGTTACAAGCTGCTCAAAATAATCAGCGCGGTCCTCGGACGATTTGGCCTGGTTGAAAAGAACAAGTTTTTCAAAATATATTTTCTCGCGCGCTTTTAGATTTAGCGCCTTGATGAATGAACGGATGGTTTCGTAGCCAAGATTTCTCTCCCCGCGGATCACCATCCCAAGAAGGGTATGGGAGCTAAGCCCCGCCTGACGCGCAAACAAAGCTCCAGAGTACCCAGGCTGAACGCGCTTCTTATATTCAAACCACTCCTTTAAAAATTTACGATAATCCTGAAAGCAAAAGAGCTCCGGCATAACGGCAGGCGCAAGTGGCGGCGGGGTCTTAGACCCATCCTCACGCGTCTGCATCTCGCCTTGTATCTCATTAGGTATCTCATCAGGCCGCTGGGGGGAGATCGGCCCGATGAGATACTCTTTGCTGGGGGTTATTAATGTCTCCTTTTCTATCGAATTCATAACGCGGCCAGTAATAATCCATAAACGTAGCGCTACGCAACAATTATTTGACGAACTATGAAAAATATGCGAAACGATCGTTTCGTCAGAGCTTGGTGGATGAAGAAATGGCAGTTATGATTAAAATTAAAGGATTTCATATAGTTATCTTATTTATCTGGTTTTTTATAGCTATTAATGCTCACTCAAGTGACGTCTTAGAAGACAATAAGCGCTATTACCGTGATGTCATTCCTGGGGTTTCTGTCTTGTTTAGAGGTACTTCTTTAAATATTACATCATTAAAACCAGACCTGGCCCTACTCAAAGAACACCCTCTTTTTAAAGAAAGACTCCCTAAAAAATGGGGAGTTATTATTGAAGGCAAGCTAGGCGATACCCGCACTACCAATACTTCTAGTGACGCCTCTGGCGCATCACCCGTAAACCCACCCACCGAAGGCTACTTCTCACCGGATCTAAAGCTCCAGGAAAATGGCGACCCTGCCATCCCCGCCATAATGGTACGCGAAAGCGCACTGACAATTGCCGACGAAAGATTAAGGATTCTTACACACGAACTCACGCATCTTGTTCACTATTTCAATCAGCCCCGGGAAGAAAGCTGGGTCCGCGAAGGCGCAGCCCTACTTGCTGAATACATCGTGACCAAGTACCAAAACCGTGCATTGCTTAGTGGTTTTTCCATACCAGAAACTTCTCTCACGGCCGACCTTAAGGTACACGAAAACTCCACAGAAAGTGCGGAAGAAAAATCATTAAGACTTGCCCGCTACGGACATGTGCTACAGTACTTCTATTATCTTTACCACATATGTGATCAGGATATTCTTAATAAGCTTATTAGCCGTGGGGCTTCAATCGCCACACAATCCGGTATCGCGCGTATTGATACTATTTTAAAAGTAGCGGCATCAGCCTCCGCGCTACCTCCGGCCTGCCAAGATTTTAAAACAAGCTTTGTTGAATTTCAAAAAGCGCGTTTCTTTCCTAAACCATACCCGGCCCAAGCTTATGTATTACTCGGTAACTTCAAGGCCACGCGCCGAAGCTCGCGCCTTGAAAATCCACCGCCGTTTTCCGCACAAGCTTATCCATTAGATAGCCTGGTAGATAGCCTGGTAGATAGCCAGGTAAACGGCCAGGTAAAAAACCTTATTAAAAGCCGGGGCGCCTCAGGCGGCTCCTGCCCCACGAACGCGATCAAGATGGAAACAAATTGGTGCCTGGAGATTACACACTAAGAGCTAATTTACTCTTAGCTAGAAGATAAACCCGTAACCCGGTACCCAGTCAGTATTTAGTGGCAGAGCACATCACATGGTGTTTCTTTCCTCGCCATCTAAGAACTTAAGGATCGAATATGAATTTTTTGCGCGTGTTTTATAAAACAGATCTCCTGTGGAAGTGACCCACTCCGGCCGACCCAATGGTCAGGGCCACCAGCCATGGCGGTGTGGCTGGATTTTAAGAGGCCGCGCGCTAGATCCGAAATCTGGATTTTCTCAGGAAAATAATACACAAGCAAAATAGATTTATCTTGACGTAGTTTTGAGAAATTTTCGCGTCGTATGGTGGCTCACCCTTAAAGGCACTAGTGGCTGCGCGTGCGCGCTCGTACTAGCGCGATTTTATGTGGTTCATGCACGCCGGGGGCGTTGTTTTTAAAAAATAATTACAGACGATTTGTACGCGTTTTAAAGGGTGCAAAAATCGGTGGTATGAAGTCTTTATGAAAAAACAAAATTCACTTTGCCTGGCTTTACAAATACAAAAACTTCAAAATGAAGCGCTACTAAGCAAGCTCTCACTTCTCGCACGAGAAGAACGAAAGCTCATTGTAGAGTTCGTCATGTATCTCAGGGAACTAGACTTACGTAAGCTATATCTTGAATATGGCTACTCATCGCTTTTTTCATATCTAACCCAGTGCTTGGGGTTTTCTGAAGGTTCAGCTTATAGGCGAATACAGGCAGCAAGACTTTCATTTAAATACCCACTTATTTTAGAGAGGCTTGAACATGGTAAACTAACACTTACTACTCTTTCGGCTGTGAGTCAGATTCTTACGCAAGATAACTGTGCAGTGGTGCTTGGTGAATGTGAGAAGCTTACGAAGCGTGGAGTGGAGAAGTATGTTGCGACAGAACAGGTTAGGAGAATGCAAGAGAGTGGTGGCGGCAAGAGCGGAGCAGCGGCGGGTGAAACAACCGCAAGCGTCTCTATGGCGGTACCGCCAAGATTCCGGGACAAGATTGAGTTTTTTGCAGCACCGAGTGTAACGCCGCCATATATTAAAGAAAATAAAAAACCAGATAAAGAGCTCACGGATAATCACCCCAACGAACAGCCAAACAATGAGTCAAATACACATGAAGATGCCAAGGCTAATCAGCGCGAATGCGAACCCGCTTTCACCGGTGGCGGCGCAGAGCAAGTTGCTGATATTCCTAGGATCAGTGTTGCTAAAGCGCAAATTAGAATTCAATTCACTGCAAGTGCCGAGATGATGGAGGAGATTGAAGAAGCGCGCGCAATCCTCAGTCATCGATTTCCGAATGCAAGGTTAGAAGACATATTTGGAGCTGCGCTTAATGTATTTTTAGAAAAACATTCACCAAAACGCCAAATCGAACGTCGCACGAGGCGCGCCATGGAAAATAATATGAAAAAACATACCGGACAAAAATCAAACTATGGTGGTGGATGTATCAACCCCGATAAATGTGACCGGACCAAAACTTTAGACACCAAGCACGCCGTGGGGCGCGAACATGATTGCGCCGAAGAATGCCCTAATAACAAAACCGTGCCCGCTACCAAAGTACCCGCCAACAAGGCGGGGCCGCGTCTGCCGCGGAATTAGCGCCACCCGACAAAACTGAGCCCACCGATTCACGCTACATTCCGCAAGCGGTGCGGGACATAGTGTGGCAACGCGATCAAGGGCGGTGTAGCTACGTCAGCCCCAGTAGCACTAACGGTGGTAAACGCTGTGATGAAACAATGTTTCTCGAATATCACCACGAGCATGCATGGGCACTGGGCGGCTCATCGCAAGATCCTGCGAATATCACATTACGATGCAAAGCCCACAACGCTCTTGCGGCCGTGCAGGTTTACGGAGCCGCGCAAATGAATCAGTTTAAGAGGTCACACACATGACGGTGGCAAAACCCTGCTTGGTTTATGCAGCAAAACTTCTGCGGTTTCATATGGAATCTGTGTATTAAACTACATGTGCTATCAAACTACACATTTTAGCCTGTTTTACACGCGCGCCGCTAAATACTGATTGGGTACGAGGGTCCCTGAACTAGTGTGGCATTTCTGGCACTCCAGTAATGTGGAGCATGTTTCATAACAAACCGTACGATAACGGTATCGCATCAGCCTGGTTGCTGAGTCCGGAGCCGACTGGAGCGTTCCAGTTGCTTGGCTAGGATCGGTTCCAGGGGTGGGTCGAACCGAACTTCTTTTCGGACCCGCTCTAGTCCCAGCTCGACGATGATCGGCCCCAGCCATTCGTCAAGGAAGGAAACCGTGATGCTCTTGATTCTCTTCCTGGAAACTTGGACAATATCTCCTTGGAGCAGGGCATTTCGTACACACTGCCTAAGCGCTGGAATGCTCGGATCCGTGCGGCTTGAGCAGAATTCACCTGCGTAATCTCGAAGATCAATTATCATTTTTGAATCTCAACTTTAATGGCGACCAGCGTTCCATCGGTAGGGATGCGGGCATAGCGCTCTAAAAATACATCCCCGACCTGAACAAATAACCCTCCATCCGAAATAACAAGGCTTTCAGCGCGGCGTGAGCTTACCAATTCAGATAAGATATGAAGCCCGATGCCGCGGCCAACGGTTCCGGTTCCGGTAATCCCCTCTTCGACAGCCAGTCTGATCAACGCTGCAGCCGATTTACCTTTGGTGTCGGCTAAACGGGGATTTTTAGGCAAGGTCATATGTATACCAGGACCCTGATCTCTTATGACGGCAAAAAACCAGCCCACGTGGCATCCCATATAGATCATTATATTTTTATTTTGTCCGTGTTCGCGTGCGTTTAATAGGAGCTCCTCCAGGACGGCTTGAATTTCGATATCCGCCATTCCTAGATCGCTAAGGGCATTAAATATCCCGTTTTCGGATGAATCCTTAAGCAGTGGAAGCAGAGGTTTGCCTTGCAGGATGGATTCGGCGATGTCTTCAAGATGAATCATAAGCTCTTGGTAAAAATCATCACATAAATCGTATCAGCTGTCGCCTCAAAATCGCTACACATGTGACATGGCCTCGAAGGCTTCATTACCAAAGCCTGTTGGAAAACCATAAGCGTCCAGCTATCGAAGTCTCCCAATCGTTCGCGATAATTGTGAACAGGTTTACTGGATACTGTCATCATTGAACTGAATCGTGGGATTTCGTGATACACCAGCTGGAAGAAGCTTTCGTAGGAGAAAAGTCTCGCCAGTCTTTTGCCTCAACCATCAAATACTGACCAGGTACAATTCTTGGTAACCGATCATCTACCAGACGATCATGGCCGACAATCATGGCATTTTGCAGCTAATCACGCACGAAAATGCAGTCTTCTTGATCCGTGCCCGCATCATCTTCAAAAGTCCGGCTGTAATGAACTGTATCGCCAAGGAGCTCAAAACTCTCTTTTTTGGAGATTCTGCCTTTTGAACTTGGAACAATACAAGCATTGTAAAATCTATTTTGAAACTCAACCATGAGCCGGGTTGGTGTTAATGAAACTTTCGTCCGCTCTTTCCAGCAACCCCAGTCCTGTTTTTTTGTAACACTGTATTTCGTCACAGGAAGCTGCTTTGCGGTATATGTCATGGGAGGCAGAATGGCGTTTGCAATAGATATTTCTGCGGCCGATAAAAGTTCATTAACCGTGATGGTGATCGGGGTGTAAGGATCTCCTCGCGAACAACTGACGCTGCGATAAACACCTTCGTATTGTTTGGCCATGTTATAAACATCATCAGCTGAAGAAATCTGAGCCACCAAAAGTCCAACAAAAATATATCTAAACATAAACACCTCCGATTTAGACTGCGTTTATAGTGTCTCTACGGATATTATTCAAGAGTTTAATAAAGCTTTACATCACCATGTCATCTAAGATGATAGCGGTTATCAGCTCGCGCGGGGTTACATCGAATGCCGGATTCCAGGCCTGGCAAGCGTCTGGACTCTTACCGGCGCGCACTTCATCCGGTTTGCGTTGCTCAATCGGGATTTCCTGCCCCGAGAGGCACTGCGGATCAAATGTAGTTCTTGGAGCAACGACATAAAAAGGGATCCTGTGATATTTTGCAAGAACCGCAAGGCTGTATGTACCGACCTTGTTTGCCACGTCACCATTTTTCGTGATCCGGTCAGCCCCGACAAATACCTTGTTCACTTTCCCTTGCGCCATTAAGAATCCAGCCATGTTATCGCAAATCAGTGTGAACGGAATCCCAAACTTGTTTAGTTCCCATGCTGTAAGCCTCGCCCCTTGCAACAGCGGCCGTGTTTCGTCCACGTATACATGAACGTGCTTCTCTTGTTCATGCGCTTTTTTAATGGCGCCAAGAGCCGTCCCGATTCCTGCCGTAGCCAAGCCACCCGAGTTGCAATGAGTAAGGATAGAGTCTCCATGGTTTATGAAAGCTGCCCCTCTTTCGGCGATGGCGTCACTTAGCAAGACATCCTCATGGAATATTTCCTCTGCAACGTATGTGATCCGCCCCCTGTGGAGATTTTCTGCCGGCTGTTTCAGCACGAGCCTGTCAACAGCGGCCATGAGATTAACTGCTGTGGGCCTGGCGTCGCGGAGTTTTACTGCCGCAGCGATAATAGCGGCAGGATCCGCGCCTTCTTCGGCCATTTTAGCAAGCGATAGCGCGGCTGCCACCCCTATTAGAGGCGCCCCCCTTATCGCGAGCCTTTGAATCAGCATCACCATTTCGTCAGCGGTTTTACACTCAATCCATTTTTCCTCGTGTGGAAGCACCGTCTGGTCAAGAACCAAAAGCTTTCCATTTTCGTACTTCAAACCCATGGAGATCATTGTTTTCATAACGTCTTGTTTCCTAAGCGGCTTCTAATTTGGCGGAGAATAGACACTTCTTCATGGTTAAGAAAGGTCAGGCCGCCAAGTTCCGATGCTGCTTTTAAAATAATCGCGGAATGTTCAATACGCTCTATTCCGTTGTAAGCCTCATCCAAAGTTTCTCCCCAGCTTATGGCGCCATGCCTGGCGAGAATCATCACGCGGAAGTTCGGGAGAAATGGCGCTAATACTTCAGCCATCTGATTAGTGCCAGGTCTTGCATATGGTACTATTGGAATGCCGCCTGCCGATAGTATCAACTCAGACATGCACTCGGCCGGAAGTTCTTTTAGATCCGGATGTGCTATTGTCCATGCAACCGCAGTTGGTGGATGAGCATGAACAACAGCCTTTGCCATTGGACAGCGCTTATAAACTTCTATATGCATCAGCCTTTCTGAAGAAGGATGCCCGGCAAGCGATTCGTTATGGATCGTCAGCGCGGCGATTTCAGAAGGTTGCATCTCAGATTTGTTTATTCCTGAAGGGGTGATCAATATTTCATGGTCGGAGATCTTGAAGCTCACATTCCCGTCACCGGCAGCGATATAGTTTTTCTGGTTGAGCTTGCGGCAAATTGATATGATTTTTGATTTTGCCTGGTGAAATTGCATTTTATTTCCTAGTTTTTTCCAAGCCGTGATGCTGTCTTGTGGATATTAGCTCCGAGTACCGCTGTTTTGGACATGATTTTCTTGTTACGCATGAGTATCTTTATGACAATAAGAATCCAACTGTTTACAATTGTAAATATAAAATGAACACAAGGCATTGTGTTTTCCCACACTCCTTGCGATAAATCAATTGTCGGCATTAATAACAACTGACTCTTAGGGAGGCTATAATGAAAAAAACAATAATCACTCTTCTTATGTCTTTAGCAGTACCGATCAATTCGTATGCGATTGAAGCGGACCATTTCGCATGTACAATCGAAATCACCGAAAACCATACAGGTATATCTACCAAGCAAGACATAGACTTCTACCTTGCACGACATCCCCTGTCTGCAAGCCCAGCTCCGGACATTCTGATGACTTCAACATACAGCCTTGGTAAACGTATAGTAATTACAAACTCTCTCCGGTCGATTACTGCTAATTTAACATTTAAATATGACCATGCAGTTAAAATCGATCATGCTGGAAATATTTTAGACGCACGCCAAGCAACATGTTTTGCATTATCAGCAGATTGGTGTGCACATGCAGACTCTTCCTCTTGCCCTACAAGCTCATTAGCTTGTGTGAACTTACTCGATCCATTCGATCCTCACTATGGCTGGCCAATAGTAGGGCACGCTGACAACGTACCAACCTTTAATGAAAAAGCACTAGTGCCCCGTAATGAAATCATCAGGGATGTGAATGGAAACGACGTCGGTGTTGCAAAGGCATCCTGCAGACATATGGGCACATATCGGTGAAAAAAGAATCCGTAGAAAAAACAACCACTCCTCGCGCGAGACCCGTAGTGTATGACTATGGGTCTCCGCATGATTTTTTTCATGACCTATTGGCACATTATAAGACAGTATCAAGATTCAGCGTACGACAGCGTAGCTGCACGCTAAAAAAATGTTCGCCAGCTCTTGTTTCGCAGGTGATCGCAGGAAAAAGACGGCTAACCCGTGACCAACTCCCTTCGTTTGCCAAGCTCTTTAAGTTGAATAATTTTGAATTTGATTTTATCGACAAAAACTTAAGGTCAGACCTGTGGGTTAAAAAAGAGTCAAGCCACTCAAGCGAAAACAAACCAAAAATGCGGGAACCAAAGAATCACATTCTGAATTCATGGCTTAACGTATACGTGAAAGATCTGGTTAATTTAATAGGTTTTTCAACCGAGACAAAAGTGCTTCATAAGATGCTGCTCGGGCTGGCTTCGCCCAGGAAAATCGAACAATCAGTTTCTTTCTTGCTAAAAGAAGGCTTTTGGCGAAAAACCGCTTCCGGCAAAATCATACCGGAAGATCCCGCATTAATTTCCACCAACGAAATCCATAATGACAAAATCAGGTTGTTTCACAAGCAAGCATTAAAAATAGCACTAAGAGGATTGGACGCCCTCCCGGTTAATAGGCGAAAGGCATCAACCGTGCTTATGTCAATTAATAAAGAAAAACTGCCTGAGCTTAGGAGTTTGATCGACGCTTTTCAAGCTCAGCTTCTTAAGTTCATAGATGATCATCCAACAGGAAGCGATGAGCTTGTTCAGGTCACAATCAACCTGACTCCAGTAGGAGGTAAAAATGCTTAAAAGCAGATATATGTTTGCATTGTCTCTTTGTTTCATTTCACTGAAATCCTATGCCTCCGGATCGGTGATAGGGAACGGCGGGGACCCTTTGTTTCATTTCCTTGAGGCCACAAGGTATTCGCTCGTTGAAACCATAAAAACAGCATTATTAGATCCCAATGAAAAAGCGAAGCTCTGTAAATTATCAAACCTATCCCAAGAGCAAATTGAAACCTGCAGGGATTTCTTTTTAGCAACAGGTGAAGAGATACTGAAGTTAAATCAAGGATTACATAAAACGCTTTTTGTTTTGAGGGAAGAGCCGTTATTTGTGATTGGTCCTGATGGACGGCCAATGCCAGTTACAGGAAGAACAGAACTCGGTCCATCAGGAGAAGTGGAAATTCACAGAAATACACTAAAGCTGATGATGCCAACCCAGACGCTTTTTCTTATAGCACATGAGTTTAGTCATAAAACTTTGTACCATGATAGATATGTGACCGATAATGAAATTATCGGTTCATTCGCAACAGGACGGGAGTTACTCGACTCCTTTGCAGCATCCATCGTGGAGATAGCTAGGCGAAAAGGGAAAATCGGCAACCAATATGAAATAAGGGATCATTTTGACTGCATGATTCGCGTGAGTGGTCCTCGCGCGGTAGTGGGAGTAAAAATATCATCACCGCGTCTTTTCTTGGCAGAAGATTTAATGTCTTACGAGACAAGCTTAAGTAAAAATCCAACAGATGGAAATATATACATCCCAGAAACACCGTCAACCGAGTTGATATTCAAAATGATAATATCCGAGCCTGGTAATTGTAGCGATGATCCAAAATATATAAACAGTCGCCATACAGAGCTTTCAATTGTCAGATATCACAAAGACGCAAACGTTTTTCCCAATGAAGAGATGTTAGTATCCCAATCGATGCCGGATTTTAACCCGATGTGTGAGCAAAACGCCAAATCGGTTTCGATGTCCTTTGGAAATGTGGAATTTGTCTGCAATTACTTAGGCGCCGAAGGGAAAACTAATTAGCGAACATGGATGAACCCGCTACACCAGTTGGGCGGTTGGGAAGGTGAGAAAGCACTCCAGCAATCCGATCTCACGGCACTGTTGCGAAAGAAATTTGCGGAAGTGGATTTCGAAGCTGCAAAAAAGGATGTTTTACCATTTTTAAAAGATGCCGCAGCCATTGCTTTATGGTCCCGTGAGTTCTTTGAGTCACTACTATCGCGCTTAAAGATCGTTTGACGGCTTGCTCAATCTACTGATCAAAGTCAAAAAAGCTGGCTTCCGGTTTTCAGAAGAGTAAGGAACTGCAAGCGGCACAAAAGTTGCCCACTTCACAATTACAATCAAACAAAGTTATTATAAAAATGGCTACGATAAATAATTCCGCCGAAAGGTAAACGTATAAGTAGGCGACTTCGAAAAGCTAGTTAAAAATCAAATTCTTGAACCCAATAACTCATCTCACTAGCCTACACTGGGGGCTGTGTCGAATCACCCGCTGGTGTGCCTCCTGAGTTGTCATTTTTCTTGCTCTCGTCGCTTACTGCGCTAGCAGCAGCCTCAGGCGCTGGAACAACTATCTTAACAGGAGACTCACCCGCCGCCGGTGGCTCCATACGTGGCCCCACCCTAACTCTAGGGTGATGCCTGCTACCGCCACCCCTCCTGAACTTCCCGCTGCCATACCTCCCTCTGCGACTGTTTCTTCCGGCTCTTGGTCCGCCATCCCCGGCTGATCCCCCTCCTGGTCTAGTAGATCCGCCTACTTGCCCCGGTCTCCTGATTGGCTCGCTTGAAGTCCTTAGCCTAGCTAGAGCGGCATCCTGCGCAGCTTGCGCACGCAAAAATGCAAGACGGTCCTCTTCGTCTGAACCTTCCTCACCTTTATGCGTGAGTACATCCAGTGGTTTAATAACATCATTATCACTTGGCTTATCAGTTTTCTGATCACTTAACTCTTCACTCGGCAGATCACTTGACCGAGCTGCGGTGTCTTCGGGATTAGGAGTAACCTTTGAAGACGCGGGTGGAAGCACCGGCGATTGCACTTGTTCTACAACCTCTTCTTTGCCACGATCGGTAGCGGATTGTTTCTCACCAGAGATCTCAAACTGTTCCTGATGAAAATCCAGCACAGCTTGCAAGAAAATCTGCTTGCGGTACTTTCTCTCGAGTTGATCAAGGGTATCGCGTTCATCGATTGCCAGGATATCAACGACGTCCGGATTAGCTTTAACCAAAACTTTCGTGATGTCCCGCTCTATCCCCTCGCGCTCGATTTGGCGGAGGATTTCATACGCCACAGTCAGCCTATTTTTTATAAAACCCTTCCCTTCGCACGAAACGCAAGATTCACAAAGGGTTCTGATAATAGTGTCGCGCGTCCTCTTGCGCGTCATCTCTATAAGACCGAGATCAGAAATTTTCATAATGGTGGGCCTGGCCCTGTCCTTCTTTAATGCGTCTTCCAGAGCCCGATATACACGCTGGCGATTTTCCTCCTTTTCCATATCTATAAGATCGATGATGATTATACCGCCGCAATTACGCAATCTAAGCTGGTAAGAAATCTCCTGAACTGCTTCGAGATTTGTTTTAAGGATGGTGTCTTCGAGATTCTTCTTCCCTACATAACGGCCAGTATTAACATCAATGGTTACAAGGGCTTCAGTTTGGTCAATGACGATGTACCCGCCGGATTTGAGCCATACCTTCTGTTCCAAAGCACGGGAGAGTTCTGAAGATATGTTGTATGCATCAAAAATCGGGATATCACCGTGATACAGCTCGACCTTATGTCGTAGCGCTGGCATGAAGTGCGAAACAAATTGTTGGATTTCACCATAATGATAGCGGGAATCCACGATGATCTTGTCGATATCTTCCGTCACCCAATCTCTTATTGCACGCAGCACAGGGTTAAGATCCTCATAAACCAAAGCCGGCGCTGTTACAGACGCAGCTTTCTCACGAAGATCACCCCAAAGGTTGGTTAGATAATCGATATCCTGTTTAAGTCTCTTTTCGGCTGATTGTTGCTTCCCGCTAGCAGTCCTTACTATGAAGCCAAGATTTCTCGGCCGGTGATGCTCAACAAAATCCCTAAGCCTGCGACGTTCATCGTCCCGCTCAATTCGTCTAGACACTCCGACATGATCAATAGTCGGCATACAGACCAAATGTCTCCCGGGCAGGCTGATGTGACAAGTAAGGCGCGCGCCCTTAGCGGCAATCGGATCCTTTGCCACCTGGACCAACACCTCCTGGCCCTCACTCAATAGATCTTGAATATTAACTTGGCCACGTACCGGCCTGGAAACAATCGGCCGCATCCTCCTATCGCCACGTGGCCTACTCTCACGAAAAGACTGACGATCGCCACTCTGACGTTGCTCGGAATTAGAACTGGTATAATTAACTACATTGTCGCTACGACCCGTTCTCCTGCGATATCGCCCGCCTCGCCGGCCCCGGCGCGATCTACGCCTACCATTTTGATCGTGTTGTGAGGTGACTATGCCATCCGTTGCGGTTATTGGTGGTGCGGATCCACTATCAGCCTGAACCGTTTCGGCGATAACACCATCTTGACTCTCATTCTGGACGCTTCCAGAGTCATCTTGTGATTGTGAGATGATCACAACATCATCAGGTTTTTTTTCAGAAGGGTCAGTCCCCATTTCTACTGGACCTCGGTCATCATCATCATCGTCACCATCTTCGTGCGATGCCACCGTAGGCTCTCCAGGCGTAGGTACTTCAGACACAGGTTCTTCTGGCAAAGGCTCTTCTACCGGCGCCGTCACCACATCGATTTCAGCACCAGACGCGGAGCCCTCCTCTTCCTCCCAGATCTCGGGATGAACAAACACGTCATCCACGTAGAGGAACGCGGCTTTTTCCAGGCCAATATCAACAAACGCCGCCTGCATTCCTGGCAGCACACGGGTCACTCTGCCTTTATAAATATTTCCTACTATGCCTTTACCTTTTTCGCGTTCGACTAAAATATCTTGAATTTCGCCATTCTCAAGAAGCGCAATGCGCGTCTCAGGCAAAGACGCATTAATAATCAGTTCTGTAGACATTTATTCTCCCTTTCGAAGCTGGCCAAAGGCAATGCCATCCGCCACTGAACAGCCAATTAATTTGTGTAAGGGAAACCAGCGTATTAATTTCGGTAAGCAAATCGCCCAAACAGGCGCCTGCCCAATAAAGCCTCAGATGTTATTATTAACGACACATGCATCTACTTTGATGCTCCGAAACTTTGTTTAAAACCATAATACTGCTTACGGTTCCCAAAAACTTCCCGGATTGGCGCGCGCCAAGCGCGGCGCCGAAAGCCTCTGCTCCCAGCAAATCCAAAACGGGTCCAATAACCCTTTGGGGACTTTCCCCACTTCTTTCATTCTACCTAATGAGCGCTATGCACCCTAGTAGTTTTTAAACAAGTAACGAATCCGACTTGACACTTCAAGTAAAAAGTAGGAATTACGCTGACATGGCGTTTCAACCAAAAGCTGGCGAGAGATCTAGTGTTTCTATTTCTGATTCCGGTTCGCTGAATGCATTAGTTGATCAAATAGCCGATGCTGTTAAGGAAAAACTCATTCAAAAAGGTGTGCCGATCGCTTCAGGTAGGCAAGAACAACCTAGCTGGAAAAAACTCATCCACGAAGGCGCCGATAGGGTCGGTCATCATGGCGAGGGACCTTTTCAACCACATTTGCTTCAGGGAGATGAGAATCTAGCGGCAAAAATAGATCACACGCTGCTTAAGCCCGATGCCACCCGTGATGAAATTCAGCGCGTATGTGAAGAAGCTAAAAAACATCACTTCGCAACCGTTTGCGTTAATTCAGCTTATATCGGGTTAACCGCTGAACTCCTCAAAGGTTCATCAACCAAACCAATAGCTGTTGTAGGATTTCCTCTAGGAGCCGCTGCCACAGCGACAAAAGCATTCGAAGCACGCGAAGCTATCCGTGCCGGCGCGCAAGAAATAGACATGGTTATCAATATCGGCGCGCTTAAAAGCCGTGAATATACGCTCGTGCTTGAAGACATAAAACAAGTGGTCGAAGCCTCAAAACCTTATCCCGTAAAAGTTATCTTGGAAACATCAAGCCTTGATGATGACCAAAAAATAATAGGCTGCGCACTGGCAAAGGCCGCCAATGCAGCGTTCGTAAAAACCTCAACCGGCTTCGGCTCCGGTGGCGCCACATCAGAAGACGTTGCACTAATGCGAAGAATAGTAGGCCCCGAGATGGGCGTAAAAGCATCCGGCGGGATCCGAACTTACGAGGATGCCACAAAGATGCTGGCCGCAGGCGCATCGAGAATCGGCGCCTCCGCAAGTGTCGCGATTGTAACGCATAAACAGCCAAGCGAATCAAAAAAACAAAACAATTCCCAAACAAAGAAACCGTACAAAACAAGTCTTTACTGATCCAACATGGAGCCATTCAATACCGTATTGTTAGTTGTCTTAGACGGCCTAGGTGCTGGCGCATTGCCAGATGCCGCATCTTACGGCGACGAAGGCTCCGACACGCTCGGACATCTTTCAACTCTGAAGATTCCCAATATGGAATATCTTGGAATAGGTTCGATCACGGAAATAAACGGCATCAGTAGAAAAGGCAATGAAGGCGCAGCCGGGCGGGCAGCGGAAAAATCCACTGGGAAAGACACAACATCCGGCCACTGGGAAATAGCTGGCATTCAAGTATCAACCCCTTTCGCAACTTTTAAGGATGGATTCCCTGAAGACATCGTCTCTAGCTGGATAAATGCAAATAATCTCCCCGGTGTGCTTTGTAACAAACCAGCAAGCGGAACAGAAATCATAAAGGCACTTGGATTAGACCACATCCGTACCGGAAAACCCATACTCTACACGAGCGCTGACAGCGTATGGCAAGTCGCCGCGCACGAAACTGATTTTGGGCTTGAGCATCTATATTCGATTTGCAAATCTGCAAGGAATATTTGCGATGGACTTAATATAAGCCGTGTAATCGCTAGGCCTTTCATTGGAACTGGCACGCCAAAAGATCCGTTCACCAGAACTTACAACAGAAAAGATTTTTCCGTTGTGCCAACGATGAAGACATATCTAAACATGCTTCAGGACCGCAACATCCCCACTTTAGGCATAGGAAAGATATCAAACATTTATGCCGGTGAAGGTATCGGCAAGAATATTGAAACCAAGGGCAACACCCACGGGATAAGCGTTCTTTTGAATATTCTAGCAGAAAAAAACCAAGGATTGGTTTTCGCGAACCTGATTGATTTTGACATGTTGTACGGCCACCGACGCGACCCTCTCGGCTATGCAAATGCCCTTGAGGAATTTGACAGGGCATTACCACTTATCAAGGCGCGGATGCATGAACGTGATTTATTGGTAATCACTTCCGATCATGGCAATGACCCGACATTCCATGGAAGCGATCACACCAGGGAATATATACCGATTCTGGCATTCTCCCCAGCACAGAAAAAAGGCTGGATTGATCTTAAAACGCGCGACACCTTCGCAGATATAGGTGCAACGGTCGCCAATGCCTTGCTCGGAAAAAATTTTACAACTACCGGCAATAATTTAGCCGGAACATCATTTCTTGCTGAATTGGGCATATAGGGGGACGGCATGTTCAACCCTGTTTGGGTCATAGAAAAAAAAAGGGATGGTAAAGAACTTACAAGGGCCGAAATTCATGAGTTTATACATGGTTTATCTAGCGGCACCGTCGCGGATTATCAGGCAACCGCACTGCTGATGGCGGTTTACTTCCGTGGCATGTCCTTTGACGAAACTGTCTGGCTTACAGAAGCAATGCTTGAAAGTGGAGAAAAATACGATCTTTCCGGAATCATAGGCCCCAAAGTGGACAAACATTCGACCGGAGGCGTCGGGGACAAGGTTTCACTTATACTAGCGCCTTTGGCTGCCGCATGCGGACTGAAAGTCCCGATGATGTCGGGCCGCGGCCTGGGCCACAGCGGCGGCACCCTGGATAAATTAGAATCAATTTCAGGATTCAACGTAAATCTAAGTCGACCACGTTTTGAAGAATTAGTCGGTCAGGTAGGTTGCGCTATGATCGGGCAAAGCGAGAAAGTCGCCCCCGCTGATAGAAAGCTCTATGCCTTGCGCGATGTGACCGGAACCGTTGAATGTATCCCGCTGATCACCGCTTCCATCTTGTCAAAAAAACTTGCAGAAGGGACAGGAGCTCTTGTCCTTGACGTAAAGGTAGGAAGTGGGGCTTTCATGAAAACCTTAGAAAAGGCTAGAAAGCTCGCCAAAACCCTTATTCAAGTGGCTAAAAAAATGGGCATGCCGTGCAGAGCCCTGCTTACCAATATGAACCAGCCGATAGGTTATGCTGTAGGAAACGCCGTAGAAGTCAAGGAAGCCGTGGAAGTCTTGCGCGGTATAAAAAGCAATGATCTTGGTTCTTCAGACCTGAAGGAGCTTTCCATCCAGCTATGCGCCCACATGCTTGAAATAGGTAAAATCACGCGTAACCTAACCGAAGGGCGACGTCTGGCTGTTTCGAAACTCAATGATGGCAGCGCATGGCACGCCTTCACGGCTATGGTTAAAGGTCAAGGCGGGGATATAGATCAAGTTGAAAACTTGGCCAAACTCCCAACAACACCAAATACATCAGAGATCAAGGCCAGGAAACGTGGATACATTACTAAAATGGACACAGCAGAACTAGGAAGAATTCTTGTCGCACTCGGCGGAGGAAGGACCAAAGCCAATGATAAGATTGATCACTCTGTTGGAATAATTTTTCACAAGAAACTTGGTATGAGGGTCAGCGCCGGAGAGCCTCTCGCAACGGTTTACTCGCGTTTACAGCTGGACGCGGAGATGGAATCAAGGTTTAATCTTGCAGTTGAGATAGCAGGAGCTAGAAAACCCGTACCTAAACTGGTATTTGAGCAATACTAAAAACGGAGCCTAGACCGATATGGCACAACCAACAGTATACCAAAAAATAAGGGAAGCAGTGGATGCGATCCATGCTAGGTCCGCGCTGAATCCAGAGCTCGGCGTTATTCTCGGTTCCGGACTCGGAGCTGTTGCTGATTGCATGACTGACAGTACGGTGATTCCATATACGGATATTCCGTCCTTTCATGGAACCACCATCGAGGGGCACGCGGGCTCCATGATAATCGGCCTATTCGAAGGTGTACCGACAGTTTTTCTGCAGGGGCGTTTTCATTTATATGAAGGTTATTCCATGGAAGACGTCGCCTTCCCAACACGCACAATCTGCGGATTGGGGATAAAAACTCTTATACTGACCAATGCAGCCGGTGGCGTTAACAATCGCTTTCGCCCCGGTGACCTGATGCTGATTGAGGACCATCTAAACCTTATGGGCGATAACCCGCTTAAGGGCCCTAACCTCTCACAGCTGGGACCGCGGTTCCCAGATTTATCAGAGGCTTACAGCAAGGATTGCCTGAATATCATGCGCACTTGTGCTAAAGATCTCAGCCTTGAGATACACCAGGGAATTTATGCAGGCCTTCTTGGCCCTACATTCGAAACACCTGCGGAAATACGCATGTACCGCATGCTAGGAGCGGATGCGGTAGGCATGTCCACTGTCCCCGAAAGCATAGTTGCCAATCACTTCGGCGTGCGAGTAGCGGGGATAAGTTACATATCCAATCTGGCGGCGGGACTAGCTAAACATAAGCTTACCCACCAGGAAGTACTGGAAAATTCACACATAGGCGCAGAAAAACTGTCACGACTTCTCCATGCCGCGATTCCAAAGTTGGTGCATAAGCCACAGCAGCTTGGGTTAACCTCATGAGTTCCGACTCGTTCCGCGAGCTTTACACCGAAGCAAAAGCAGCAAGAGAGCGCTCCTACAGCCCTTATAGCGGTTATAAAGTCGGGGCGGCACTCCGCACCTCAAGCGGAAAGATTTTTTCAGGATGCAATATTGAAAACTCTTCATACGGGGCCACTGTCTGCGCCGAGCGGGTTGCCATACAAAAAGCCGTTAGCGAAGAAGGCGAAATCAAAATTACTGAACTCGTGGTGATCACTGACGTCAGCCCGCCATGGCCTCCGTGCGGGGTATGCAGGCAAGTAATCAGCGAATTTGCTGATAAAAAACTGGTCATACATACTGCTAATCTTAGCAAAGAAACCAAAAGCACGGCTTTTTCGGATCTTTTCCCATCAGCCTTCACACCGGCACACTTGGGCAAGGGCCAGCGGTGATGCATGAAACAACCACGCGAAACGTGGATCATAAACGGCACATTACTAACGCAAGATAGAAAGCGCAGTGTCCTTCGCGCCAATCTGCGCATAACCAATGGAAGGATTACCGCCGTTACCAGGGGGTACCCGAAACAAGGCGGACACAAGCACAATGTTATAGATGCTCATAATCTCGTTATCATGCCAGGATTTGTGCAAGCCCACGTACACCTCTGCCAAACACTATTCCGCAATCAGGCGGATGATATGGAGCTGCTTGACTGGCTGTCAAAGCGGATCTGGGTAATGGAAGCCGCGCACACTGAAAAAACACTATCCGTAAGCGCAATGCTCGGTATCTACGAACTGCTATCTTCTGGAACAACCTGCATATTGGACATGGGCACCGTACGGCACACCGATGCTATTCTAAATGCAGTTCAACAGACCGGAATACGCGCAAATGTAGGCAAGTGTTTGATGGACAACCCAGCCACAACGCCACATTATCTTTGTGAAAGCACGGACAAGGCGATTTCAGAAGCATATGAACTTTATCAAAACTGGAACGGTAAGGAGAACGACCGAATCCGCGTCTCGTACGCCCCACGCTTCGTGATTTCATGTACGGAGCGCCTGCTTAGAGAGATAGCAACACTGGCAAAAAAACAAGGTGCACTGGTACATACGCACGCCAGCGAGAACCTTAAAGAAATACAGATGGTGAAAAAACTCGTGGATTGCGAAAATGTGGAATACCTTCACCAACTCGGATTGACGTCACCACAGCTAGTACTTGCTCACTGTATTTGGCTCAAGCCAAATGAAAAAAACATCATAAGAAAGACGGGCACAAACATCGTCCATTGCCCGAGTTCGAATATGAAGCTGGCTTCCGGCCTCGCGCATATTCCTGAAATGCGCAAACGCGGAATCACGGTAGCATTGGGTGCAGACGGCGCTCCATGCAATAACAACCTCAACATGTTTAATGAAATGAGAATGGCAGCTTTAATACATAAACCAAGCGCCGGACCAAAGTCCATGAAAGCCCTTGAGGTGCTGGATATGGCCACACGTGAAGGGGCTCGGGCCTTAAACTGGTTTGACGATATAGGATCTCTGGAGGTTGGCAAAAAAGCTGATATTATAGCTGTCGACCTGAATACACCGATAAACATGCTGTCACCCTCAGCGGCGGGAAACCCTGAGGCTTATGCTTCCTCAATAGTGTATTCAACTTCCCCAGCACAACTTCGCTGGACCATGGTTGATGGCAAAATGCTGTACTCGAAACAACGCGTCCTCACGATCGACGAAGACAAGCTAATCAAACAGGTAAAGAAGTGCTCAAAGCGAAAGCCCTCTTGACAGTCGCCCACCTTTAGTGCAAATTTTGGCGCCTATGTATGCAGTAATTGAAACAGGCGGTAAACAATATCGGGTTCAACTTGGAGAAATAATTCAGGTTGAAAAAATATCTACTGAAATGGGACAGGCGGTTAACTTTGAAAACGTGCTGTTACTAGGCAAGCAGGACGGTGAAAACTCACAAATATGGCTCGGTAAACCCAACGTGATGCAGGCCTCTGTCAGTGCCGAAGTAGTTGGGGACGGCCGCGGGAAAAAAATCTTAATAGTTAAAATGAAACGGCGCAAACAATACCGTCGCACGAAGGGCCACAGACAACCTCACTCACAATTGCTTATAACTGGTATTGACAACGGCACCGGTGAAAAGGTTACTCTATCAGCTGACGATAGGAAAACCAGGCTGAGCAGGTTTCAAAGCAGCTTAAAACAGAAACCAGCAATGTCTGTGACAAAAAACTAAGGAAGTAATATGGCGCATAAAAAAGCCGGTGGGAGCTCTAGAAACGGCCGTGATAGCAACCCAAAAATGCGTGGTGTAAAGCGCTTTGGTGGCCAAACAGTTAATGCTGGGGAAATCCTGATACGTCAGGTGGGCACTAAGTTTCATGCCGGCCGCAATGTCGGCCTTGGCCGTGATTTTACGCTGTACTCGCTTATAGATGGCATCGTTACGTTCGAAAGATTTGATCGCAAACGCAAGCAAGTGTCTGTCTACCCAGTAGAGAATCCAGCAGCATAATTGTTTTAACCGCACATTTCACAAGCCTTCTTGACTATGCGCATAAGAAAGATATAGATTCCTCGAGAAGGTTTTAACAATGCGTTTTATAGATGAAGCCAAAATTAGAATTGCGGCAGGTCATGGCGGGCGAGGGTGTGTAAGTTTTCGCAGGGAAGCGTTCGTTCCACGTGGCGGGCCAGATGGTGGCGATGGCGGTGATGGTGGAAATATCATTGTATGGGCTTCATCCCAACTAGGGACACTCCAGGATTTTCGCTATAAGCGCGTTTATCAGGCAAAAAATGGCCGACCTGGTTCAGGCGCTAACAAAGCAGGCCGGGACGGAGAAGATATAGAAATACGAGTGCCACTTGGGACGGTAATCCGCGATACGACCACCGGAGAGGTTCTTATAGACATGGCCAAGGACAAGCAAAGCTGGGTCGCATGCCGCGGAGGACGCGGTGGAAAAGGAAACGCGCACTTTGCCACATCAACTTTTCAAACGCCGAAATTCGCGCAGCCTGGTGAGGATGGCGAAGCCAAAGAGCTTATACTCGAGCTTAAGCTGCTCGCGGATATAGGAATAATAGGTTTACCTAATGCTGGAAAATCCACGCTGATATCAAGATTAAGCGCTGCAAGGCCTAAAATCGCAGACTACCCCTTCACCACCCTTACGCCAAATCTGGGTGTTGTTAAAATTCAAGACTATGACGCCTTTGTCATAGCCGACGTTCCTGGATTGATAGAAGGTGCCCACAAAGGCGCGGGACTGGGACACAAATTCTTAAAACATATTGAGAGAACAAATGTTCTTATTCATTTATTGGATGGGGCTGCAATCTTGGAAGACGCGGCAGGAGCAGAAACTCTTTTTAAGAAATACAACACTATAAGACACGAGCTTGAAATGTTCGATAAAGGACTTCTAAACAAACCCGAAGTGGTCGCCATAAACAAAACCGACGTCCTCCAACCCGATACCGCAAAAAAAATAATAAAAAAATTCAGGCGGAAAATTCCGAATACCTTCCTCATCTCAGGCGTTTCAGGGGAAGGCATAAGTGACATGCTCGCCTGTGCGGTCAGATTGCTTAAACACAGGGAAACCGCGTGACCAGGCACCCACCACCTATCTGGACTGAAATGACCGCGGTTTTTGGCGGAACATTCGATCCTCCTCACATAGGGCATCTGGAAGCAGTAAGGGGGGTTTTTTTAAATCCAGGCATCAAAAGCGTAATCGTAATTCCATCACCCGCTCCGCCTCACAAACCAACCATGGCATCGGTACAAGACCGGCTTGAAATGACAAAAATCACTTTTCAAAATGAAACCGGTGTTTTTGTGGATTCACGCGAAGTTGAACGAGCTTTAAAACATCCTTCGCGTCCGTCTTACACATACGATACGCTTTGCGAGCTGTCCGCAGAAATAGATAAACTCGTATTCGCCATAGGTACGGATCAATTTGAGAAACTACCCAGTTGGTACAGATTTCCGGAAATCCTTAATCTAGCGAACTGGGTCGTGCTTGTGCGCCAGCCAGGTGGTCAACCCGAAGTACTTAAACTGCTTAACAACTGGAATACAACCGGGCTTGTCGAAAGATATGCTACAAATATCTGGCGGCTTAAATCGCAACAAAAATTCATTTCCCTGGTGGAAACCAATGCTCCTTCGGTTTCTTCGACAAAAACCCGTGAACACATCGCCCAAACCGGATCTCCACCCCCCGGTTGGCTCACCAATGGCACATGGACATATTTGAAGGCACACAAACTGTATGGTAGCAACTGATACTAGGAGAGTTGGATGAACACTAATCAGATCTCATCGCCAAACGCAGGAAAAGCCGGATTTAGCACCGAGGAAGAAATTTCGCTGGCTAAAGCCTTAGGCTGTGCACGGGCGGCCATAGATAAAAAAGCGGAGAACCTTAAGGTGCTTGATCTAAGTGAGCTGTCAGCTTTCACTGATTATTTTGTGATCTGCAGTGGCACTTCTGACAGACAGGTAAAGGCCATAGCGGATTCGGTAGAAAAAGCCATGGAGTCCGTCGGCTATAATGCCTTATCCACCGAAGGATACACCGATGGAAGATGGGTTCTGATTGATTTCGGTGACGTAGTTGTACATGTTTTTCTTGACGCGCTCAGAGAATACTACGATCTGGAAACCTTATGGGCTGACGCTCCAAAAATCAGTATCCCATCTGAGTTTTATGGCGTAGCCGCGAGCAGACTGAATTAAAAAAGTAAAATCCTTGCAGTCCTGATAATCTTCTGAAATGTAGGTTACTTAAACACTCTGATGGCAACCGCAAAAACTTTGCTAATCATTCTTGATGGCTTCGGCATTGGAAAAGATTCGCCGTTTAACGCTATAAATAATGCAAAAATGCCGTTTTACCGTGAAATCGCCAGTAAATATCCGCGCTCGCAACTTGTAACACATGGACGCGCCGTCGGTTTGCCTGAAGGAGTCATGGGGAATTCAGAAGTCGGCCACATGACTATAGGATCAGGCAGGATCATCTACCAGGACCTAACTAGGATTTCTAATGCCATCGCGGATAGATCATTTTTTTCAAATCAGGTCCTCATTGAAACAATAAAATCAGGTTCCAAAAAAACTGGCCGCGTACACCTGATGGGTCTGCTGTCAGATGGCGGCGTACATAGCCACATCGATCATCTGCTTGCGCTGATTGATATGTGCGCTTCACTAAGTGTACCGAAGGTATGTATTCATGCTTTTCTTGATGGCCGTGATACTCCTCCCAATGCATCTTTTTCATATCTTGAAAAATTATTTAATCATCCCCTGTTCCACAAAAAAGATAAGGCATCAACAACTGTATCAATAGCCACCGTCAGCGGCCGCTTTTGGGCAATGGACCGCGACAAGCGATGGGAACGTGTTACTAAGGCATATTCCGCGCTAACGGGCCAGGCATCTGCATATTCCGACAACACCAATTTTAGTTCCGCTGTGAACGCCGTAAGAAAATCCCACGAAAACGGCAAAACCGATGAATTTGTTGAACCGCTCATCATTGATCAAGAAAGCACAATGCACGACGGTGATTCTGTGATATTTTATAATTTCCGAGCTGACCGAGCCCGGGAAATCACTAAAGCCTTGACTGCAGCTGATTTTGTCGAATTCGACCGAGTCCGCGGATTCAAGCCATCAGCTTTTGCATGCATGACCAAATATGATAACTCACTTAAAGATGTTGAAGTGGCTTTTGGCCCTCAAAATATTGACAATATATTTGGCGAATGGCTTGAAAAGCATAACGCAACACAATTCAGGATAGCTGAAACAGAAAAATACGCACACGTCACTTTCTTCTTCAACTGCGGCAGGGAAACACCATTTAAAGGCGAAGACAGATTACTAATCTCTTCACCAAAGGATGTACCAACTTATGACATGAAGCCTGAAATGAGCGCATTCACTGTGGCAGCAGAAGTGTCCGCCAGAATATCCAAGGGAAACTACAACTTCATTCTAGTGAATTTTGCCAACGCTGATATGGTGGGACATACGGGGAACTATGAAGCCGCTGTTAAATCTATGGAAGCCATAGATAAGTGCTTGTCACAAGTTATTGGCGCAGCACTGCTTGCTGATTATCACGTCCTGCTCACGGCTGATCATGGAAATGCTGAAGAAATGCGAGACAGCAATGGCCAGATTCACACACAACATACATTAAACCCAGTGCCACTCATTTGGATAGCACCAGACACGGCAAATTCCCAAAAGAGCAGCCGCAAAAGTCTGCGAAATGGCGGTCTTCAGGACATGATGCCGACATTATGCCAACTAATGCATCTACCAATTCCTGAATGTGTAACCGGAAAAACCTTGATAACCGAGGGAGATGACCTTCTGTGATATTAAAAATACCGACACCATCGAATCAAAAACGTAATCAATCCATTGCCGTCCTGACTAGCGGTGGCGACGCGCCTGGTATGAATGCAGCTGTCAGGTCTGTCGTCCGCTACGGCCTAGCACATGGGTGTAAAATGTATGGCGTAATGAAAGGCTTCAGAGGACTGCTAGACGGCCACATAACGAGGCTTGAGGCATCATCAGTAGCCAATGTTATCCAGCGAGGCGGCACGATACTGAAAACCGACAGGTGTAAGGAATTTTATAAAAAATCCGCCCGCAAACGTGCCGCAGAAGTACTGATAAGTTATGGAATTGAGGGATTGGTAGTCATAGGCGGGGACGGCTCCTTCACTGGCGCGGGCCTTCTTGAGAAAGAAACAGGATTTCCAACGATAGGCGTACCTGGCACTATTGACAATGATATATTTGCCACTGACGATACTATCGGATTCGACACAGCCGTAAACACTGCTGTAGAAGCCATTGACAGAATACGCGATACTGCTAGTTCACATGACAGGATTTTCCTGGTTGAAGTGATGGGCAGAAGTTCAGGCTTCATAGCGATAATGGTGGGAATCGCTGGTGGAGCTGAAACTGTTATTATTCCTGAGATCAAGCAACCGGTATCAGCCGTATGTAATACTATTGACCGCGGTATAAAACGCGGCAAATCAAGCAGCATCATTGTAGTGGCTGAAGGACCGAAACCAGGTCTTTCATACCGAATCGCGAATGACCTTAGCAAACGCGGATATTCTTCAAAGGTATGCATACTCGGCCATACACAACGAGGAGGCTCCCCTACAGCTCATGACAGGCTGCTAGCATCAGCGCTGGGAGCTTCTGCGGTTGCTTACCTGTTAGCCGGAAAGAGCGATGCCATGGTAGGTATGCAAAAAGGCCATATCGTGCTTGTGCCATTCAAGAACGTAATAGGTAGGAAAAGATTACTCCCCAATGAGATTCTAGAACTGGCACAAATATTGGCTATTTAAGGCATGTGCTGCAAAATCTTTTAATAAGCATTCTCTTTCGCTGCCCTGCCTGTAACCACAGTTCTGAGAGCCGGTCTTTTCCTTATTGTACGGCCTGCATTGATAGTCTCACACCCTGCCCACCACTTTGTAAAAACTGCGCGAGCCCAGCCTGCATTGCCACTTCTCAATTAAGTTGCTCACGGCAGTGGATCAAAAATGATCTTATAGATTCATTTCACGCTGGCTATGTACTAGCAGGCCCTGGTTATAAAGTCTTGAAGCGCTGGAAAGTCCGCCATGGAATTTTTTCAGACAAGAGAATCCTCAAGGTTTTGGATACATTCTGTATAAAATTACAGAAACTAAACATACAAGCAATTATTCCAATGCCACAAAAATTTAAACGCTCATGGGCGATAGGAGGCAGTCCTGCTGAAAAAATCGCACACACCATTAGCAAGAAAAGTAAGATTCCGTTAATGACCGCCTTAAAAATCTGCCCATCAACAACACAGGGTAAAAGGCAGGCCGAGCTATCACAGATAGACAGGATTCAAAACAAACTTAACTTTTCAGTCGCCTCATCAGAAATTGACAGACCTATTTCTGACATACTTCTTGTCGATGATTTTATGACCACCGGTCATACGCTAAGACAGGCGGCACATGTCTTAAAGATCAGTAACGCAGGAAAAATTCACGTCTTCTGCCTTGGTATAAGGCTCGATCAGGCCCAGCAACACACCCACTTGGGTTATTGCACTTGAAGGCCCATATCCGTCTGAAAGAATATAAAACTTTCCATTACCCCTTTTTGAAATTATCGGTCCAATCATTGGGTTACCTGTAGAAAAAAATGCCTCGCTGTTTAAACGTACATGCTCGCTTACAACAGTATCCATGAATTCTGCGGAAGCCAGCATCGGGCTGCCTTTAAAAGCTTTGTCAATCGCCGCTTTCATACGACGCAATTTCTTGCCTATCTCATGATTGTCTTCAACTTCGTCGGATGAAAGACATACGCTCCAAACACTTGTTCGCCCATCTGAAAGAAAATATCCCCATGCGCGCCGTTCAAAATCTTCATCACGTTCCTTGACAAGTTGGATAGAAAAACCCTCTTGTAGTCCCAGACCTATCGGCCCACCATGCTGAAGCGTCGTCTGTATAATTCCAACAGGCGCCTGTCGCTTCACAAAAGAAATTGATTTTTCAATTTCATCAAATTTAGACATCTCCGACCAACGATCCGCATAGATCACTCTTTCAACACTGATCTCCTTGCCAGACTCCATAACAATAATGTGGCTATCACCATTAGCTCTAATATTTTTCACAGGCGCGGTTTCTTTGCTAACCTGGATTTTTTTTCGCAATATTTCTTCAATCTCCCAAAGCGAGAGATCAAAACGGCCCTCAAATACGGCACAAAAACGCTGCTCCGGCGACCAAATGCTTTCAGCTAGTATTTCTAAACGCATCTCCGGCGTAGGACCCTTATTCCAAACAGGCTCCCTGAAAGCCTTATTCCTATATTCACGCATACACGAAGTTATATGCAACTCGCCGCAATCAATCCCCCATGATCCCGCCAGTTCCTGCCAAAGCTTTGCTGCTCCGCCAAGTCCAAAGCCCATCTCAAGTACCGGCAAAGGCGTGATTACACGAGCGCCGCTTCCTGATATCCAATGAACCGGCACATCGCATTTGGCTAGAAAACCAACGGCTGCCGCTGCAGCCCAACCATCACCAATTACACCGACTGGGGAAGAAGAAGAAAACCCGTTTCTCAATAGCATCCGTGCAGAACCTCTCTCTCACATACTACGAAACCTGCTAAGAACTGTCCACAAATGCTTCATGAAGCGCTTTTACGCCATCTACCGCATGATCCTCTGAAACAGCTACAGTAATGGCGAGAGAAGAGGCAGTTCCAACAGTCACAGGGATTTGTTTAGCCGCCAATGTGTCTAAAACACGGTAAAGCGCCAGACCGTCATGGGAAAACCGGTCACCCACTACGGAAAGCGGCACAAGCTTAGAAAAAATTTGATACTTTCTTACAAAACCTTGTACCGCTAAATCATCGAGCTCCTTGCGCCACTCCACTTCCACGTCTTTTTCACCAAAAAAACAGACATTGCCGTTGGAAAAAAAAGGCGCAACCACGCTTAAACTGACTTGGGCAGCCTTATGCCAAACCGCTGCCATAGCTGTTGGTCTGGTAAGCTCAATTGAAATTAGCATCTTATCCTTATCCGATGTAACACCCGTAACCCTGAAATCTTCCATTCCTTTTGAATCATTGTTTAATTTTGCCGCCACCACTGAAGTACCTTCCTTTTCATTTAAACTGCTTCGAACACATAGTGGAACTGAATACTGCTTTGCTAATTCGACGCTCCTTGGATGTAATACCCCGGCTCCGCGAATCGACATCTCTACCATCACGTCATGAGAAATTTTTTTCAACAACCTGGCACTGGGTACGATACAAGGGTCGGCTGAAAAAATACCGTCAACATCCGTGAATATTTCACAAAGATCTGCTCTTAAAGCCGCCGCCAGAGCCACAGCCGTGGTATCCGATCCGCCACGCCCCAATGTGGTTATTTCCTTGCCTTCACTGACACCTTGGAAACCTGCAACGATAGCTACCATTCCTTTAGCAAGACTCTCCCTAACCCGATCACCCAATATATGTTTTATTCTAGCCCTGCTATGACTTTGATTGGTCACGATACCGGTCTGCGAACCAGTGAACGAAATGGCCCGCACCCCTCTGTCCATCAATGCCATACTGAGAAGCGACATTGATATACGCTCACCCACAGACAAAAGCATGTCCATTTCTCTTTGGGAAGGGGCTCTTGAAACCTTACGTGCCAGCTCGATCAGTTCGTCGGTTGTCTGTCCCATAGCCGAAACAACCACCACCAGTTTGTTCCCTTTTCCATGGGCTTTTGCAATCCGATCAGCAACCAAACTGATCCGCTGGGGTGTCCCTACGGAAGTACCACCAAATTTCTGCACAATAAGAGCCATATCTAGTGCCTGTCTAAGTGCCGGGGCGCTGTTTGGCACGGACGGCTTCGCGTTCCTCATAACTGATCTTTAGATGAGAACGCGTTCCTTTATTACGTCCGCGGCGATACCTGCGCCGCTCGGGCGGATCCCTGATTTCAAGTGATGCAACAGAACGAGAGCGATCACTCGGCATTGGAAGAACAACATTAATGCCATTGCGCAAAGGCATCCTCGACGAAACTCCGTTCAGATCCACTATAGGATCAACCTTTATCCCAAAACGCCCTGCTATACGTTGTAATGTATCACCACGCCGCACCTTATAAGTCATGAATCGCACTTCGCGGGGAAAAGCTTCGTGATTATATGTCTCCATAAATCTTTCCCTCGTAGATGCCGGCAATTTTATTTTATATGCCCCCATCATTGGAGGCGTGCACCATCGGATAAGTTCTGGGTTCAGGCTTTTCACCGTAAGATATGACAAACCGGCCGCGCGTGCGATCTTCAGCAAATCAGCCGGGCTTTGTAATTCGAACTCCACTAATTCCTCGCCTCCGACTTCACCTGTCTTCGTCACATGCGGTGTTGGAACCGGTTTGGCTTGCTTTGTAGCAGCGGTGCCCTGCGCTTTTGTCTCTGGCGTCTCCTGTTCCGCGACATAAGCGGCCGTCAGTGTCACGGCTGGTTTTGCACCCGCATTCCCCGGCTCTTCTCGTATGTCATCAGATTTTTCTAATTCGTCAATCCCTTCAATATCAGCCAATTCTTCTTTAAGTTTTTCCTCCGGCTTATCCGTCCTCACAAGTTTGACGACCTCTCCATCACCGGCGACAGCCTCATCCACACCGGGTTTATGAGCCACGTTTGGAAAACCGAACAACTCACGATTCTTTGCTATAATGGCAGCGGCAATTATCTTTGGTACATAGTCACGTGTCTCCGGGCGTAAGAATCTGTGTTTTGAAATCGTCCAAAAATCCTTGGTCCCAAATCTCCTCACCGCTCGTGCTACTTTAGCCTCTCCTGCGTTATACGCTGCCGCTGCCAGTTCCCAGCGTTGAAAAATTGAGTAAAGATCCCTAAGATACTCCACTGCGGCCAATGTAGATTTATGTATATCCCTGCGTTCATCAACCCACCAATTGACCATAAGGCCATAACGTTTGCCTGTAGCTGAAATAAATTGCCATGGCCCCACAGCCTTTGCACGCGATCTGGCGAAATTATTAAAACCGCTTTCGATCATTGCCAGGTACACCAGATCCTCAGGCATGCCATTCTGTTTTAAAAGAGGGAGAATATAAGGAATAAAAAACTCAGACCTTTCCAGATATCTGCTGAAGTAAACACGGCCAGACCCATAACAAAAATAATCAATCCATTGTTCGACCTTGGAGTTTATAGTTATGGGAAAATCAAAGTCCTTAACTTTCAGCTTTATCCCCCTTACCACAATGTTTTTTTCAAGTGCTTTCGTGTCACTGGCTTTAAATACCTGGGGTGTCTCACCAATTAATGGCTTATTTTCTTGTGCAACGGCATTTTCCGCAACAACGACAGGTGGAGATGTTTGTTGAACATGGGCGCACCCTGTAAAAAATACGCCAACTGCGCCGATTAATGTGGATATAAATAGCAACCTCATCCTTGATGGCCCTTCCCTTCAATTAGCAAGATACATCTATAGCGATATGACCCTGCTAAAATCAAAGTTTATGTTATCAATCCAAATAATTCAAATCTGAGCCACAAAGTTATTTTTCAAGGGGTTCTATTTCCAAATCACGTTCAGCGCTTCCTAATTTTCTATCGGTAATATCCTTTGGATTGGCATTCATAAGCCTTTGCCCATGCCCTTCGGCTCTTATTTCACCGGGGGGGCTAAACGACACAAAAGGCGACTCTTTAAAAAGACTCTGAAGCAAATTGGAATTCTTAAGCTCTGAATTATACAAAGAACGATTCCTAGCTGAAGAATCAACAGTGTTTGACCACCAGGCTAGAACACCTATCAAGAATGAGTAAACAAACACGATAAAATAACGTGACGACATGCGGCACGAGTAATTGCTGCAACACGGTAACCAAAAAAGTTAATTAAAAAATTTTTTTTATGGCTTAAAAACAAAACCTTAAGTGAACACGGATTTCCATTGTAATTAAAACATCACTAAGTTTTTTACAGTGTAAAAAACTTAAACGCTATGCAGTAATATATATAAAATTTATTTGATATTAAGCGTAATCACTTAGTAATTTTGACCTCATTAAAAATATAGTAGTTATCTACTCGATTTGTCTGCTTTTTTTAGCAATGCCATCTTGGTCTGGGACTTGCTAGTATGTTTTCCCTCTTACGGTTTAACTCAAGGGGGGGGGACACCGTGAAATTGAAAAAACTATACGAAGGCAAAAAAACCAATCTCT
>ERZ1292640.178-Hain-H43-02um-R1-178-length-51847-cov-14_pt1 | contig 51847 bp, 46 predicted proteins | sample MGYA00564404_ERZ1292640 | MGnify/ENA primary metagenome ERZ1292640 (study PRJEB36523, sample SAMEA6512636) | groundwater metagenome | collected 2019-01-08 | study: AquaDiva: Metagenomics assemblies of 32 groundwater samples | reverse complement strand
ATTTTGATTTTGAGCCCCAAGGCAGCAAAATAATATATGTCGGCGGAGATTAATATCCGATGAAGGTTTAAATGGAAAAAGTCAGAATACTTTATATCCATCCTATGCTTAACTTTGGTGGCGCGGAGATATTGAGATTAGCGCTTTTAAAAAAGTGGCAGAGCTCAAAATACCAGGTTTCTGTATTATGCATAGAAGATGCAGGCGAAATCGGGCGCGAGATTCAGAAATTAGAAATCCCTGTATATTGTTTAAATCAATCTTCAAAACCATATAACATCAGGGCGGCATTTTTTATATGGGCATTCCTTCTTAAAAATCGCTTTGATATAGTCGAGACGTCTTTGTTTAATGCGAATTTCCATGGAAGGATTGCCGCATTTTTGGCAGGTGTCAGGTTTATATTTTCCGAAGAACATAGCGAACATTATCAATACAATTCTATAAAGTTTCTTCCGCATATATTGGCAGATAAAATTCTATCTGTTATTACGAATAGGATAATTTGCTGCTGCGATACATTGAGAAAGGATATAATAAACCTGGAAAAAATCAATCCTAAAAAATTTATAACCATACTCAGTTCAGTAGAGTTAGAAGGCCTTAGGCCTTTAATATCACGGTCTGAATTGAGGAATGCTTTAAAGTTATTAGAGACAGATTTTGTAATAGGCAATGTCAGCTCTATGTCTCCGAGGAAAGGCCATGAGCATCTTTTGAGGGCGTTTTATCTGGTAAAAAAAGCAATACCGAATTCACGCCTTCTTCTTATAGGCCGTGAATTACCCTCGATTAAAAAGAATTTAGAGGCACTGGCCAATAAGCTGGGTATTCGTAGTTCAGTATATTTTCTGGGTAAAAAAGAACGGATCGCAGATTATTATACTATAATCGATGTATTTGCGCTTCCGTCTTTATGCGAAGGCATTCCGCTGGTGATATTAGAAGCTATTAAGATGGGCATTCCTGTCGTATCTACAAATGTAGGCGGTATTCCAGAAATAATAAGTAATAATGAAACAGGCATATTGGTTCCGCCTCGCAATCCAGAGGCGTTATCAGCAGGTATTATTGGGCTTTTTGATAAAGAAAAGAGGTTGTCTTTATCTAAACGAGCAAGAGAGCAATGCCTGGATAGGTTTAAACCAGAGAGATATTTAAGCGAATTGGAAGATTTATATTCGACTGTTTTGAACGGAAGAAGATAGTATTTCAAAGATATTGAATTTAGTCTATAAGGATGAGAAATAATATGCGGATTTTATTTATTCTAAAAGAACCGCTTATGCATGAAAGACTTGGGGTAATGTATTTAAGCGCGGTTCTGAAGTCACATGGTCACGATGTTCGCCTTGTTCTGGCAAGTCGAGTTGGTCTGAAAGGATTGCGGAAGATAATGCATAATTATGGGCCGAGAGTAGTAGGCTATAGTGCTATGACAGGCGAACATATGGAATTATTGAGGATTAATAGAATCCTCAAAGAGGAATATAAATTTCTGTCTGTTTTTGGCGGCCCGCATGCAACTTTTTTTCCGGGATTAATCAGAGAAAGCGGATGTGATGCTGTTTGTGTGGGAGAAGGGGATCTTGTGTTTTCAGAATTTTGTAATAGAGTAGCTAATAATGAGGCTTATTGGCAGGTACCTAATTTTGTAGTTAAGCATAACGGGAACATCATTCATAATTCACTAGCACCTTTAATAAGAGATTTGGATGAACTGCCATTTCCGGACCGTGCTTTGATGTATGAAGCAGATCCGGCTTTAGTAAATGAGATCCATAAGATTTTTTTCTCTACGCGCGGATGTCCTTATAGATGCACTTATTGTTTTAATAGGAAATATAACGAGATATATAAAAATAAGGGGCCAATTCTTCGTATGCGTTCTCCGGAGAATTTAGTAAATGAAATCTCGTTGGTACGGGACAGTTATCCATTAGGCATAGTCTTGATCGACGATGATACATTTATTTTAAAGCCGAAAGATTGGTTTAGGCGTTTTTGCGCGATTTACAAACAGCGCATAGGACTTCCTTTGAGCTGTCCTGTTAGGGCCGATCTTGTAACTGAAGAACTTATTGCTATGTTAAAAGATGCAGGACTTGATTCTGTCTGGATGGGGGTTGAATGCGGCAATGAAGATATGTCTAACAATGTGCTTGAACGCCGGCTGAAAAACGAACAGATTATTACCGCATCCAAGATTATAAAAAATCATCGCGTTAAACTTATTACACAGAATCTGGTAGGTTTACCGGTTGCTAACAGTTATAAGATAGATCTTGAGACACTGGATTTGAATATTAGAATAAGTCCGACATTTGCATGGTCATCAATTCTCTATCCTTATCCCGGCACGCCTATTGAATCGTATGCTCGAAAGCATGGTTTCCTAAAAAAGGAAATATCATTTTTGGAAACAAACAAGCGCTCTTCGTTGTTTGAGTTTTCAAAAAAACACAAGAGGCAGATTGAAAATCTACATAAATTATTTGGCTTAGTTGTTCGTTTTCCTTTTTTACGAAAATTTTGTAATTTATTGTGTAAGCTCCATTTACGTAGTTTATATAGTAGCCTTTTTTATTTTTGGTATGGGTATAGCTATAAGATGAAAATATACCCTTTTATGTCTTTAAGGAAAGAATTGAGTAGTTATGTGCGGTTATGGTGGGTATTAATACGTAAAAGTTAATATTGTTAATATGTCAAACGCATTGGATTTAATCTATCACGAGGCAGTAACCAGTGTCCCGTTTCTTCAAACATGGCCGGGTTATTTTTTGGCGAAGAAAACAGAGACAGAGATTGCTTTAAAATACTTCAACCATGATAGCATAAAAAAAGCTATTGGCCTGGAGATAGGATGCGGGAATGCTTTTCAATCGGCTCTTATAGCGGATTTTGCCGATAAACTTGTAGCTACTGACTTGTTTACAGAAGACGATTCTACTCATACGGTCGGAATGAAAAAGGCAAAAAAGTTAATAGAGGCATTAAATAAAAAAAATATCATGCTCGTAAGCTGTTCTTCATTGGCTTTGCCTTTTTCCGATAATTATTTTGATTTTGTTTTTTCTTCTTCTGCGCTTGAGCATATGGATGACAAGGATCTTGCGTTAAAGGAGATAAAGAGAGTCTTAAAGCCAGGCGGGCATTCGATTATAATCGTGCCTACCCATATGCCAAGTTTATATGCTTTTGTACATGTCTATCTTTATTGTATAGCCAGAATATTACAGTTGTTGTTTAAATCCGGCAGTAAAATGGAAGGATCAAAGCAACAAAACAAAGACAGGCTATCTTCAATATTAGGCAGATTTAGTAAAAATCAGCCATCTTTTCCAATGCCTGAACCTCATGGCACTTACAGAAATATCTTCCATGAGCTTTTTTCGCAGCTGCCGTTTAATTGGAAGCGAAAGTTTAAAAGGAATGGTTTTGTAATCAAAGACTCTTTTGGCATATGCTTATTCCCGTGGCTTCTGATAGAGCCGTTTTCCACGATGATTGCCGCGAGAATATACTCGTCGACGAAAGATATAAATAAAAAATTATCTTTTTTCAAGCCATTGAAATACATATCTTATTTAATAGGCATTGTAGCTGTTAAGAAAATAGAGGCAAGCGTGGCGAATGGAGTATAAACGATTTATTGATTATAAATAAAATGTGCGGGATTTGTGGAAAGATAAGTTTGAACAGAAATGTTAGTGAAAACCTCATACGTAAGATGTGCGAGGTTTTGAGGCACAGAGGACCGGATAGCGAGGGCTGTGTGGTTCTCGGCTTGCCCTCGAACAATATTACTATGGGTCTTGGGCATCGGAGGTTGAGTGTTATTGATTTGTCGCCCGCAGGGCATCAGCCGATGTGCAATGAAGATGGGACTATCTGGATAGTGATGAACGGTGAAGTATATAATTTTCCTGAACTCAGGGATGCGCTTGAGAAGAAAGGGCATAGGTTTAAATCACATACAGATACGGAAGTCATAGTGCATTTATATGAAGAGAAGGGTATAGAGTGCCTGGGTGATTTAAGGGGGCCGTTCGCGTTCGCGTTATGGGATAGCAGGAGAGAGCGTCTTTTTTTAGCGCGAGACAGGATCGGCAAAAAACCGCTTTATTATAAATATAAGAATCAGGCATTAACTTTTGCTTCTGAGATTAAAGCGATATTGCAGGATCCTGATGTTTCTGTTGAAGTAAACAGAAGCGCTGTAACAGATTATTTGAGTTATGGGTATGTGCCTACTCCGGAGAGCATGTTTAAAGGTATTATGAAACTGCCCCCGGCGCATTTTATGATTTATGAAAAGGGGAATATAAGAATAGAAAAATACTGGAGGCTGGATTTTTCAAAGAAGATTAAATTGTCAGAAAATGAGTATTGCGGCAGGATACTGGATCTATTAGAAGAAGCTACCCGCATAAGGATGATCAGCGATGTGCCTTTAGGCGCTTTTTTGAGCGGCGGAATTGATTCAAGCGCCGTAGTTTATATGATGAGTAAGTTAAATTCAAGGCGGGTTAAGACGTTTTCTATAGGGTTTGAAGAACAGGAATACAGCGAATTGAAATTTGCTAAGAAAATAGCGGATAGATTTGGGACAGAGCACAAGGAATATATAGTCAAGCCTAACGCTATAGAGATATTGCCAAAACTTGTATGGCATTATAACGAGCCGTATGCGGATTCTTCGGCTCTACCGAGTTATTATGTGGCAAAGATGACCAGGCAGGATGTTACGGTGGCTCTTAACGGCGATGGCGGGGATGAAGATTTCGGAGGGTATGAAAGGTTCATGGCGGCAAGATTCGCGGAGTACCTGAAAATTGTCCCGGGTAATTTATTGAGGTCTATCGCGGATAGATTGCCTGAATCTCTTGGTCTTAAGGATTTCAGAACCAGGTTAAAAAGATTCCTGCTCATGGCATCACGGCCTTACAGGGAGAGGCATTATAATTGGGTAACGATATTTAGGGATTCCGATAAAAGAAACTTATTTAGCGAAGAATTTAACAGAGAAACAACTGGCAGAAACTCATTTGCTTATTTAGATAAAGCGTTTAATGAATGCACCTCAAAAGATATCGTGGATTTAGTGACGTCTACTGATATAAAGACCAATCTATTGGACGATTTATTGGTAAAGATGGACATAGCCACCATGGCCAATTCTCTGGAGGGAAGATCGCCTTTTCTCGATCATAAGGTCATGGAATTTGCGGCTTCAATGCCCAGTAATATGAAAATAAAAAGGACTAGGTTAAAGCATATTCTTAAAAAGGCATTAAAGAATAAATTGCCGGATGAGATATTGAGAAGAGGAAAGATGGGGTTTGGAGTGCCTTTGGACAGCTGGTTTAGGGGCGAACTGAAAGCTTATTCCTATGGGATTTTATTGAGCGATAAATGTATTAAAAGAGGGTATTTTAAAAGAGAAGCTTTAAAGAATGTATTGGATGAACATTGTGCGGGTAACATTAACAATGGGGCGAAGATATGGAGCTTGTTATTTTTGGAGTTGTGGCACAGAATGTTCGTGGATGGGGATGCTGCATGGCATGATGCATAGCGTGCTGTTGGGAGACTGTTATTAAAATATTAATTTTTTTTATTTCATTATTTATCGGGCTTATATTCCTGCTGACATTTAAGCATGAGCTGGTAAGCGATGATGCCGGGTATGATACTATAGCATGGAATTTAGCTTCGGGTAACGGCTATTCCCTGAGCACACAGGCGCCATATGAGCCTACGAGTTTAAGGGAACCAGGATATGTGTTTTTTCTAACTCTTTTATATAAAATATTCGGTCATAACGTACGGATGGTTTATTTTATGCAAATACTGCTTTTTTCCGTAAGTTGTATCCTGGTATTTCTTATAACAAAAGAGATTTTTAATGAGCGCGCAGCCGGATATACGGCTTTTTTTACAGCGATATGCCCTACGTTAGCCAACTATGCCATTTATCTATATTCGGAATCGTTTTCTGTCTTTATATTAATTTTTTGTATATTTTCCATATTAAAGGCAAAGGGCACGCAGCTTGCAAAATGGTATGTGATTTCGGGATTGTTATTAGGTTTCATGGTTCTTTGCAAGGCCGTCATGATATTTTTTATCGTTCCCGTAATGTTTTACCTGTATATAAATAAGAGAACCATAAAAATAATCCTGTTGTTTTTAATGTTTATTCTGCCTGTAATATCCTGGTCGTTGAAAAATTATTTTGCCTTTGGGAGTTTCCGCCTGGCAGACAGGGGAGGGATGGTTTTGCTGATAAGGGCTTATAAGACAGGTGATTCTATCGAAAAAATGAAGGAGACAGCAGTATATGCTTTTTCTGAATATCTTGGCTCGAGGTTTTTTCCTGACCCAGCCGTAGAATCCCGGGATTTTCTTTTCCAGGATGATTACCGGGTTCATCGTGAATATGCAGCGCTTCTTAAAGAAGGCAAAGGCCCTGCCTATGCAGATGATTTCATGAGAAGAAAAGCTATTCTAATAATAAAACAGCATCCCATAAAATATTTATTGCAAACACCCATAGAGTTCCTGAGATTGTTGTCATTTATGTATCTGCCGTCTTTAAATGAAAAGAGCGCTATTGACAGATTTGAGAAGATCAGGAACGGGCCTGTTATTCTTTCTGCTATCAGGGGAGCGTATAAGCTGACGGCTTTTCTTATCTTATTTATGTCTATAGCCGGCATTTGTTTTAGAAAGATAATATGGCAGAAAGAATTTATAGTTTTGGCAGTCATTTTATATGTTAACCTTGCTTATGGCCTTTTATATGGATATCCTCGGTACTCTGTCCCCTTAATCCCTTTTTACTTTATATTTGCAGTTGTAGGTGTAATGAGAATTTGCAGGCAAAAGATATATGAATAAACTTACAGTTAGAAAAAGATTTTGTTTTATATTTATTAGCTTTCTGATTTTTCCCGGTAATGTAGCATATATTGTACACTACCAGCAGTGAGCAAAGTTTGACAAGTCAGGGGAAAAGCTTTATACTTAAATAAAGCGGGCTTGAGAAGTTTTTTGTTTGCAGGAAATTAAGATAAAGAGCCATATTATGGATATAAGCATTGTAATACCGATGTATAACGAAGCGCATATATTAGAAGACAGTATAAGCAAAATTACTGCAATCATGGATATTACAAAGTTCAGCTACGAGCTTATTCTCATAGATGACTCAAGCCAGGACGATACAGTTGCGATTGCCAGACGTATTATAAAGCAACATTTTAATGCAAAATTTTTTGTTCACGAGAAAAATAAAGGAAGAGGTGCTACGGTAGCAGAAGGCATCAAGATTGCCAAAGGAAAAATCGCCGGTTTTATTGATATAGACCTTTCTACACATCCCATATATATACCGCTACTGGCGTATAAGATAAACAACGGAATAGATGTAGCCACGGCGCATAGAATATATAAGCTTAACTATAGATGTTTTTTTCGCTGGTTGATTAGTAAAGGTTACAATGTTTTGTTTAAATTATCTACCGGAATTCCTTTGAGAGATACAGAGACTGGATGTAAATTCTTTAACCGTGAGAAAATTCTGCCTGTGTTGAGTCAGATTGAGGATAAATATTGGTTTTGGGATACCGAGGTAATGGTTTTTGCGTATTTAAGAAACTTTAATATAGAAGAAGTGCCGACTGTTTTTGTGCGTCGGGAAGAATTGGGCTCGAGAGTTAGAATAATCAGAGATAGCTTTAGGCACTTTTTTAGTTTGATGAAATTAAGAAAAAAGATAAGAGAGGGGAAGAGATGTTCTTTTTATCCGGCCCTAAAAAGTTTTACTAGAGGTTATTTTGAAAGAATATATTTATTCTTGAAATGTAAAGTTATCCCTGTCTGCCTTATGGGAAAGATTATGCCTATGGAAGGAAAGATTTTAGACATCGGATGCGGTAAAGGTATTTTTTCAGGGTATCTTGCCGCATCTTCTTCAGTAAGGAATGTTATCGGAGTGGACCTTTGTTCGGCTAAAATCAAGGCTGCTCAAGAATCTTTCAGCTCGTTGCCAAATCTTGTCTTCATAGAGAAAGACGCAACAGAAATTCTTTCAAAAGAGACTGATTTGTCAGGAGTAGTTATATCTGATTTTCTCCATCACGTAGATTTTACTAAGCAAGAAGAGCTGTTGAGACTTGCATATGGCGGTTTATCTAACAGGGGGACAATGTTAATTAAAGAAATAGACAAGAACGCGTCATTTAGGTATTTCTCAAGCAAACTCTCGGATTCTATTTTGTACTTCAGAGACAAAATTTATTATCGGTCGCTGAAAGAATGGACTACTTTGTTGAAAAACATCGGTTTTCAGGTGGAAAGCAGGCCTGCAAATACTGTTTTTGGCTCAACAGTATTATATATTTGCAAGAAGGCATAAAATGAAGGTTTTGACAGAAATATCCTTATTAGCAGCTGTTAAATACGCTGTATATTCGGCGCTTCTGAAATTATTCAATTTATTTGCTTTTATTTCTCCTTTAAGGGTTTTCGCATTGAAGTTTTTTGGCGCAAAGATCGGCAAAGATTGCGTGATAGAGAATGTTTGTTTTTTTAATTGCTATCGTGCGGGATTTAAGGGATTAAAAGTTGGTAATTCTTGTTTTTTGGGTGACTTTACCCTTTTGGATTTGGCTGATTCTATCACTTTAGAGGATCATGTTACATTGGCAGAGCGGGTAACGTTTATCACACATCTTAACGTTGGGTTTAAGAATCATCCACTGCAGGTAAAGTTTAAACGTTCTTGCGCCCCAATTCTTATCAAAAGAGGTTCGTTTATAGGCGCTTGCGCTACTGTTCTTCAGGGAGTTACTATTGGGGAAAATTCTTTTGTTGCAGCAGGCAGCCTGGTAACTGAAGACGTGCAAGACAATTGTTTGTATGCAGGGGTTCCAGCCAAAAAGGTGAGGAATTTATGAGTATTAGCGGGATGAAGTTAGCTGTTGAAGGCGGCAAGCCTGTTCGTGATACGTTTTTAGTCTTTGGTAGTCCGGATATTAGGCGCGAGGATATGGATGAGGTTTATAATACCCTTGTTTCGGGCTGGATTTCCACTGGTCCAAGGGTGGAGAAGTTTGAACAGAAAATAAAGGAATATGTGGGGACAAAGTATGCCTTGGCTGTTAATTCCTGCACGGCAGGCCTGCATCTGGCTATGCTGGTAAGCGGGATTAAGGAAGGCGAAGAGGTTATTACATGCCCTATGACATTTGCCGCGACCGCGAATGTTATACATCATATTAACGCGAAACCTGTATTTGTAGACTGCCTTCGGGATTCAGGGAATATTGACTCTGCGCAGATTGAAGAAAAAATTACTGATAGGACAAGGGCTATTATACCTGTGCATTTTGCAGGCAGGCCTGCAGATATGAATCCGATATTAAAGATTGCTGAAAAGCACAAACTGGTTGTTATTGAAGATGCTGCGCATGCTTTAGAGGCATGGTATAAAGGTGCGAAAATAGGCGCAATAGGAGATTTAGCATCTTTTAGTTTTTATGTTACGAAGAATGTTACTACAGGCGAAGGAGGAATGGTTACTACAAACAATGATGAATACGCAAGAAAGATTCAGCAGTATGCTTTGCATGGATTAAGTAAAGGCGCATGGAAACGTTATTCTGACCAGGAATTTAAACATTATCAGGTTGTTTTCCCTGGATATAAATATAATATGATGGATATCCAGGCGGCTTTGGGCCTGCATCAGGTGGCGCGTGTAGAAGAAAATCTTAAACGAAGAGAGAGTATCTGGAAATATTATGATGAGCGGTTTTCTGATTTACCTTTTTTTATTCCAAGCCCGCCGCAGGAAGATACTCGCCATGCACGTCATCTATATACGATTCTTGTTGACCTGGATCGTGTCAGTACAGACCGGGATACGATACAGAGATCGCTTTCATGTGAAAACATCGGGACAGGTATCCATTATATTTCTTTACATCTGCACGCCTACTATCGTGAAACTTATGGTTTCAGAGAAGATGATTTCCCTAATGCCAGGTTTATCTCTGAACGCACGCTTTCACTTCCTCTTTCTCCAAAATTGACAGATAGTGATGTGGAAGATATAGTCAATGCGGTACGAAAGGTTTTTCTTCATTTTAGAAAATAATTCGGAGATATTTTGAAAAAGATCCTTATATTTTTTATTTTTACAATTTTAATCGGCTCTATATATATCTATCCTGATATACGGTTTATTGTAGAATTAGGCCATGATTTTAAAGGTATTACTTTGACTGGCACCAATGACGAGACATTTTACCTTTCCAGGTACAACGGTGTTTATAAAGGGGATTATAGATTAGCTAATATTGGGCTGTACGAGCACAAAGATGATTTATGGCTAATCCCGCCTTTATTTCAGACGGCAATAGGGTTGATAGGGAAGCTTTTAAACATCCCCGTTGTTTATTTAGATATAGCGTTAAGCTTTTTATTGCCGGTATTGATTTTTTGGCTGGTATATTTATTAGTTTATTACATTTCTGGTTCAGAAAAATTGGGGATTTCAGGCGCGTGTTGCATGATTTTCGGGTATGCAGTGTTTACGCCGAATTATAGTATCCTTAAAGAGGTCATAACTTTTAATTATCCAGAAGCGCTTTGGTTCCTCAGGCCGTATTCTCCTCAAGTAACATATATTTCCTTTATTCTGTCGTTTCTGATGATATTTTTATTTATAGATACAGTCAAAAAATGGAAGCTTATTTTTATAATATTGGCAGTATCGTCTTTAAATTATCTGCACCTTCCCTTATGGGGATTTTTGATCGCGGGATTAGGGATATGGTTAGTAATTGCCCTAATCAGGAGGGATGCGGTTATCCGAAACAATATAATTATAGTCCTGGGTTCTCTTGTTTTTTTATCAATACCTTACTGGATAAATCACTACAGGATAAACTTATCGCCTAATTATGATTTTCTTAACCAGATGTTCGGAACAGAGTACAGCCACAGGCCTGTAATGCCTCTAAGCTATATTTTTATAAGCGCAATGATTATTTTTTGGAACAGAAAAGAAAATAAAAAGGTTTTTGAGTTTCTGCTGGTTTTTTTGTTAGGAGGTTTTTTGTGTTTAAATCAGCAGGTTATAACAGGCAGGATTATGCTCATGATATATTTTTGGAATTATACTGCTAAGACCTTTGTGATTGTGGCTCTTATCGTAAGTTTAAATAAGCTTAAAAAATCTAAGCTTATGCCTGTTTTTGTTTTTTCTATGGTTTTTCTGCCTGTATCAGGTTTTATGCAGCAGAATAATTATTATCATGCTAATAAAAATATATATAAGGATATGCAGCCCCTCAGTAATGCGTTTAATTGGCTGAATAACAATACTGATAAGGAAGATGTGATACTAACGGACTCTATAGACCTTGCCTCAATCGGGTTTATCCGCACTTTTTTAACGTATACAAAAAATTATCATTACCTGAGCGTTGAGGCTGCTTACTTAATCTCACGGGAAGAAAAAGAAGATAGAATTTTGTCTGCGATGCGGTTTTTTGGATATTCTTTAAAAGAGGCGGAGGGTATATTCAGCTATGATGACGGTATTATTTTTTTAGGGCTGAGCGCGTGCTACGGCGTAGCCAGAGATGTAGATAAATATATATCAGTACTCAAGCAAAGATACGCAAGGCTTCTTAGCGAACCGCCTATTGATTTATTAAGGCGTTATAAGGTTGATTATGTTTTGCTCGGCAGAAAAGACCATCTTTTTGATGTAATTGAAAAGAAATATGATTGTTTAACAAAAGTATTTGACGATGGAAACTATAAAATTTTAGAATTCAATAAAACGAACATATTTTAACTTATGTCGGGAAATACTAAAATTCCAGATCTATCCGTTGTTGTGCTGTGCTATAAGACAGGGTATTTTGCATGGCCTTTTGCGGAAAATATTATAAGCATGCTGAACGATGAAAATATAGATTATGAATTAATTCTCGTTGGGAATTATTATCCAAGTTCTCAGGATATAACTCCGGATGTTGTCAGAGCCATTGCAGATAAATATGAAAGAGTAATAATAGTTACTAAGCCAAAGGAAGGTATGATGGGATGGGATATGAGATCAGGTCTTGACGCAGCAAAGGGCAGATATATAGCGGCAATAGACGGCGATGGTCAAATGCCATATCAGGATATATTAAAGGTATATAAAATGATCAAAAACAGTAATTTTGATCTTTGTAAAACATATCGTTTTAAGCGTTATGACAGTTTTTATCGCAGGTTAATTTCAATTAGCTATAATTTTATTTTTTCTATTATCTTTATGGTTTCTGTAAGGGATGCAAATTCAAAACCAAAAATTATGACAAGAGAAGCTTTTGATAAACTTAGACTAACTTCCGATGATTGGTTTATTGATGCAGAAATTTTAATCCAGGCAAAAAGACTTGGATTTAGAATAGGGGAAATTCCTACAGTCTTTGAAAAGAATATTGAGAGAGCCTCGTTTGTTAAGATTCCCACGATCTTTGAATTTATCAAGAATATCATTATTTACCGCATAAAAGAGTTTAGGTACAAATATTAGGAATTTTATGTATTTAGTAACTGGATCAAACGGATTTATTGGGAGGGTCTTAATTAAAAGATTACAAGAAGAAGGTATCAGAACCAGGGTTTTGATTAGACCTGGCGTTACAGACAGTATTGGTGCTACTGATCATGTAAAGTTTTTTACAGGAGATTTGTTTAGACCTGAAACGTTGATAGCTGCTACTAAGGATATAGATATTGTTATACATCTTGCAGGGGTAACGCATGCATTTGATAAGAATTTGTACAGAAGAGTTAATGTCGATGGCACAAAAAATCTTGTTGTTGCGTGCCTGCAGAACAGGGTAAATAGGATTATTTATATTAGTACGCGGGCGATATCGCCATCCGGAGGATTTTACAGCGTATCGAAAATGGAGGCCGAACAAATAATTAAAAATTCTTCAATGGATTTTACTATTTTAAGATTGGCAGAAGTATATGGCGGAAATAAAAGTAAAGGGATAGAAAATCTAATAGGCGTGATTCGAAGATCCTGTATCGTCCCAATTATAGGCAATGGGAATTATACTCTCCAGCCTGTTTATATCAAAGATGTTATAGAAGCCATCATTTCGGTTTGTAAATCCGATAAGGCGGATTTTAAGATATATAATATAGCTGGGCCGGATATTCTTACCTATAATGATTTGGTAAAATTGATCTGTAGGTATATGAAATTGAAGCGTTGGCTGATACATGTACCGGCAATTGTCGTGCTCGCTTGTTCTTACTTCAGCGCTTTTATTTTTAAAAAAATAATTGTTTACCCTGATCAGATATCCAGGCTCGTATCTCCGAAGGAGGATAGCATAGAAAAAGCGATAAAAGATATTGGGTATAGGCCGCTTGGATTTAAAGACGGCCTTAAATTAATTTTAAATATGGAGTAAGAACATGAATGCAGCATATTATGGTATATGGATAATAAAAAAATAAGCATGTCAGTTTTCTTTCCCTGTTATAACGATGCGGGAACGATCGCTACAATGGTCGTACTGGCTTTTAAAACACTTGCGGAAATCTGCGAGGATAATGAAGTTATAGTCATAGACGACGGCAGCAATGATGCCAGCAGAGATGTTTTAAAGGAATTAAAGCTGGTATATAATGGCAGGTTAAAAGTGATACTCCACGAAAAAAATAGAGGTTATGGCGGCGCCCTCCGCACCGGATTTGCAAATGCATCAAAGGAATTTATCTTTTATACAGACGGAGATGCTCAGTATGATGTCAGGGAATTGAAAAGGCTGGTTAGTGTGATGGACGATGATGTTGATATAGTTAATGGATTTAAAATTGCGAGGCGAGACCCATGTCTCAGGATTTTAATCGGCAAATTATACAATATTATAATAAAGATTATGTTTAATATTAAGATAAAGGACGTGGATTGCGATTTCAGGCTGATGCGCAGGAAGGTATTTGAAAAGGTGAGGCTGGAATACGATAGCGGCGTAATATGCGTTGAGATGATTAAGAAACTGCAGGCAGCGGGTTTCAAATTCAGGGAGACGGGCGTTTCTCATTATTTCCGCGCGTACGGGAAATCTCAGTTTTTTAATTTTAAGAGGATTTTTAAAGTTGGATGCAATGTGTTAGTGCTATGGTGGAAACTTGTGATCAGGAAATCAGGCAGGAATTAAAATGGATTACTCAGTTTATAAAAACAAAAATATTCTTATTACTGGTGGGTTAGGTTTTATAGGCAGTTCTCTGGCATACAGGTTGGCTGAATATCAGGGTAATATCATATTGGTTGATTCTCTGATGCCGGGCTATGGAGGGAATATCTTTAATATAAAGGGCATAGAGGATAAAGTAAAAGTTGATAAGTCGGATATAAGAGACCAGGCCGGTATGAATTCTTTAGTGAAAGGCCAGGATTATATTTTTAATTTAGCAGGGACGCTGAGCCATGTAGATAGCATGTTGGACCCTTTTACGGACCTGCAGATTAATTGTATTGGCCAGCTTTCCATATTAGAGGCATGCAGAAAGTATAATCCTAAGGTAAAGATTATTTTTGCAGGCACGAGAGGGCAATACGGCAGGGCAAAGTATTTGCCTGTTGACGAAGCGCATCCGGCACAGCCCATAGATGTGAACGGAATAAATAACTTAGCGGGAGAGCAGTATTGTATTTTGTATAACAATGTATATGGTATAGAGGCTGTTTCTCTGCGTTTAACCAATACCTTTGGGCCGAGGCATCAAATGAAGCATCATAAACAGGGTATCGTTAACTGGTTTATTCGTTTGCTTATCGAAGGCAAAAAGATTCAAATCTATGGAGACGGAAAGCAGGTGAGGGATATTAATTATATAGAAGATGTGGTCGAGGCTTTTTTAATGGCAGGCGCATTTAAAAAAGCCAGCGGAGAGGTGTTTAATTTAGGAGGGGCTCATATGCCTCTGTTAGAGTTAGTTAAATTGATGATAAAGATTTACGGCAGGGGCAGCTATGAACTCATGCCATATCCGGAGGAAAACAAGAAAATAGAGATAGGCGATTACGTAGCTGATTATACAAAGATTACGAATCTTTTAGGCTGGAAGCCCAGGGTTAATATTGAGGAAGGCATAAAGAAAACCTTTGAATACTATGAAAAAAACAGGGAGTTCTATTGGCTTAAGACAGCATGAATAAAAAAGAATATGATAAGTTATTTGAATTAGAAGAGGATCATTGGTGGTATGTTAGTTTAAGGGAGCGGGTTTTTAATGATTTAAACAGGTATATTGTTAGAGGCAAAGATAATCGCATATTGGATGCAGGCTGCGGCACCGGTTTCTCGCTTTTAAGATTAGAAAGTTTTGGGAATGCCTTTGGTCTGGATATATCAGGAGAGGCGATAGGTTTCTGCAGGAAAAGGGGATTAAATAGATTGATATTGGGTTCGGTATCACCCCTTCCCTGCAAAGAGAATATATTTAATATCATTATTTCATTAGATGTCTTATATCATAAAGACGTGGGCTGTGATAAAGATGTGTTAAGAGAATTTTACAATGCATTACAGCCCGGCGGCCTATTGATTATCAATGTCCCTGCCTTTGAATTTATCCGCAGTGAGCACGATTTAGCTATACATACAAAAAGAAGATATACCAGAGACATATTGAGGCAGAAGATCGAGGATGCAAATTTTACCATAGAAAGGATAACTTATAGAAATATATTCTTGTTCCCGTTGATAATGATGTTCAGGATTTATAAAAATTTTAGATTTAATTTGAATCGCAGTGAATCTGATTTAAAAAGATTGCCTTTTTGGTTAAATAGCTTTTTAATCAGTATTTTGAACGTAGAGGCCTTATTTTTTGATAAGTCTTATGCCCCTTTTGGCCTGTCTGTTTATTGTATAGCAAGAAAAAAATAATATTATCTGCCTGGCATATTTTGTTTGACCGGCAAGCCAAGTTATTGTATCATATTAAGCTAAATGCCTTTATTGAAAGCTTTGTATATAACTTATGATGGCATAAACGATCCCCTGGGCAAGTCCCAGGTTTTGCCATATCTCAAGAGATTGGGTAAAGAAGGGATTGAAGTTTTTCTTCTTTCTTTTGAAAAAAATATGGATGCGAATGCTTTTAAAATAAAAGAGTTAAAAAAAGAACTCAATACCTTCAATATCCATTGGGCTTCTTTGAAATTTCATAAAGGGCATTTTCCTGTTAAGGTATGGGATTTAGCCGCAGCTTTCCTGGTTTCTACGGAGATTGTATGTAAAAATAAAATTAAAATAGTTCATTCCAGGGGTCATTTTCTTGCCTTTATCCCAGTTTTTTTAAAAAGGATTTTTTTCATGCGTTTTATTTTTGATATGCGGGGTTTATGGGTTGAAGAAAAGGTTGATTCGGGCGTTTTGCCTGAAAAGGGTTTAATATATATAACCGCAAAGTTTATCGAGAAAAAAATCATGCTTTCTGCGGACGAAATAATTGTATTAACCCATGCGCTGAAAGATAAGCTAAATCAATCGCCGTATTTTAAAGACAGGTCCGGACGCATTACGGTAATACCCGCCTGCGTTGATACTAAATTATTTTATCCTTACAATAGCGCTGAAAAGCCTGATAGATTATTCAAAGATAAATTTGTAGTCTCATATTTTGGAAGCGTCGGCACGTATTATAATTTTTTAGCGGTCATTGATTTTTATAAGGCTTTGTCGCTAAAATTTAAAAATGCGCACCTTCTTATCATGTTAAATATGTTGCCAGGTTATGTAAGAGAAGAGCTTGAACGTAATGGCATTCCTTCTGAAAGGTACCATCTAGATTCAGTTTCATATGAAGAGGTGCCTAAATGGTTAAGAGCTTCAGATGTTTCTCTTATATTCTATAATCGCAAGCATTCAAGAGAGGGTTGCAGCCCTACTAAATTTGCGGAGTATCTGGCATGCGGATTGCCTGTTGTGATAAATTCCGGCATCGGCGATACCGATAAAATAATAAAAGAATACAAATTAGGCGTGGTTATCGATGATTTTGGTGAGGAGTCTTATATGTCTGCCGTAGACGAATTATCCAGGCTTATGGAAGAAAGAGCGTCTCTATCCGACAGGTGCCGGAGGGCGGCAAAAGATTTATTCTCTTTAGATATGGGTATTTCTAAATATTTAGATATTTACAAGCGATTAGTATTTAATTAAAATCAAAGAATATACAGATGATCTTGTTAACAGGCGGGAGTGGACTAATGGGCAGAGAGTTGCAAAAGCATTATCAATTCCTTGCGCCCTCGCATAAGGAATTTGATATTACAGATTCGGCATCCATAGACAATTATCTAAAGAATAAAAGGGCATTCGTGGATTTTATAGTCCATTGCGCTGCGTATACGGATGTATCCAAAGCAGAAATCGAAAAGGGGCTTTGTTATAAGACGAATGTTACCGGAACCGGGAATATCGCATCTTTAAAAATGCCGATGATATATATATCGACCGAATATGTGTTTGACGGAGAAAAAGGGGATTACAAAGAGACAGATGCGCCCAATCCGGCAAATTTCTATTCTCTTACAAAATTACTTGGTGAGTTTGAGGCAAAAAGAACAGATTCCATTATTGTGCGGACGCTTTTTAAGCCAAGGCCGTTTGAACATCCCGGCGCTTGCGTTGACCAGTATACAACCGGTGATTATGTAGATGTAATAGCAAAAGAGGTAATAAAGGTAATTCTGAATTTTAAGGTATTTCCGAAAGGTATAATCAATATAGGCACATATAAAAAGTCCATCTATGAACTGGCGAAACAGACTAGGGATGTAAAACCAATAAACAGGGATACTATCAGCGTGAGATTACCCAGGGATACATCATTAGATTTAACCCAATGGCATAAAATCAAGGAGAGCTTGTCATGAAAATTGATTTTGCGAAGACCGATTACGGAAAAGAAGAAATAAGAGTTGTAAATAATGTGATGAAGAGTTCCTGGTTGGCGAGCGGCAAAGAGAATGAGATGTTTGAAAAAGAATTCGCGGACTACATAGGGACCCGGTATGCTATTTGCGTAAATAGCGGCAGCAGCGCGAATCTAATTTCTTTAAAAAGTTTAAATCTTCCCAAAGGTTCAAAGATTTTGACAAGCGGCTGCGGGTTTCCTGCAACCCTTTCTCCGATACTGCATTGTGGTTACGAGCCTGTGCTGGTGGATTATGATATTAAGACCCATAATATCGATGTGGAACAGGTATTATCAAAGATTCCGGGCATTGATGCTATTATTTTTGCGCACACCATGGGAAATCCTGTTGATGTTGAGCGTATTATGGAAAAAGCCAAACAATACGATGTCAAGGTAATAGAGGATTGCTGCGAAGCGGTTGGCACGTCAATCCATGACAAATATGTCGGTTTTTTCGGGCTGTTAGGGACTTTTAGTTTCTATCCTGCTCACCAGATTACCGCTCTCGGAGGAGGAGGCATGGTAGTTACCAATGATGACAGGATAGCCAAAGAACTCCGTTCTTTAAGGGATTGGGGAAAGACCTATGATTGGGATAGTTATTTAGGCGATCATAAGACGCGGTATTCTTATAGTATAAATGGGATAAAATATTTTAAACATTATACTTATGAAACCCTCGGCTACAATATGAAACTTCCTGAGGCAAATGCCGCTTTCGGAAGAGTCCAGCTAAAACGCTTAGATGGTTTTACCGAAAAAAGGATAAAGAATTATAATTACCTAAAAAATAAGTTAAAAGGTTTTAAAGATATATTCTACGACATAGAAATCGTGGACGGCGCTAAACCAAGCTGGTTTGGTTATATTCTTACTTTTAAAGATGGAAAATTCAGCCGAAATGATTTTGGAGATTATCTCGAAGATAACGGGATACGCACCAGGCCGTTCTTTGCAGGCAATATCACCCGCCACAAGCCTTTCAGGCAGCTTGAAAGAGATTTGCCGGTTGCTGATAAACTTATGAGGGATTCTCTTTTTATAGGGATCTGGCAGGGGCTTGGGAAAAAAGAGTTGGATTATATAGCTGAGAAGATAGGGGAATATCTTGGTAAAAAAAGTAATAGATTATTATCTAAAACGGCATGATTTTTAGATTATTGGAAAGATACTTAAAGATACTCGCATCTTATAATTTAGGCCATCCTCTTTACATGCCCGATTCTGTTTCTATGGTAATTACCAATAAATGTAATTTGAGATGCGAGATGTGCGATTTCTGGAAAGATAACAAAGATAGTATTGATATCCTTGCATTAGATGAGGTTAAACGGCTATTTGAAAATCTGGCTTCTTGCGGAGTTAAGGCAGTCCTGTTTACAGGGGGAGAACCGTTTTTAAGAAAGGATATGCCTGAAATCTTGAGTTTAGCAAAAGATAACGGGCTGCATACCACATTAATTACTAATGGTACTTTGGTTACGGAAGATAACGTTTTACAATATGCGTCTAATACGAATCTTTTTTACGTATCATTAGACGCTCCGTCTAAAGAACAGCATGAGGCTGTCAGGGGGGTTCCCGGTATATTTGAGAAGATAATTAGATCCGTTACTTTACTGGTTAAGACAATAAAGAACAATTCTTTTCCTTCTAAAGTGGTGCTTTGCAGTACAATAACTCCTCACGGGATACACGATCCTGTAAAGATGGTGGAATTGGGCAGACAGTTAGGCGTAGACGGTATAATATATAATCCTGCAACTTCAGTTACTTATGGGTATACTACTTTAAAGAGTCTCTTGGTTGATAGCGCCAGCGATGCTTATTGCGAGATGATCGATAATATTATCAGATTAATGCGCGATTCAAGAAATTTGATTAAAAGCAACCCATTTTATCTGGCTGCATCAAAGGAGTTCTTAAAAGGGAATAAAAAATATTACAGGTTCCAGTGTTACGGCGGAGCGTACAACGGCCCTTTGATTGCATTTGACGGAGCTATTTTCCCTTGTTGTGCCTGGAATATTCCGTTAGGGAATATAAGGGATAAGAGTTTTTCTGAGATATGGAAGTCTAAATACGCAAAAGAAATAAGGCGTAAGATTAAGAAAGGGCAATGCCCGGTCTGTTATCATCATAACAGGACAGTTGATTTTGTAATAAACGCGCCTTTCTTATTCAAGGATTTTAAGGTGCTTTTAGAAGGATATAAGGCAATATTTAGGATGCGGATATGATTATATTAGGAGGAGGATTAGCAGGTTTGAGCGCAGCTTACCATACAGGCGGCACGGTATACGAAAAAGAAAAAGAGGTTGGGGGTACCTGCAGGTCGCCAAAGGTCAAGGGCTATACGTTTGATTTAGACATACATGTTTTGCATACCAAGAATGCATATGTTTTAGATCTTTTAATTGAAAAATTAAAGACCCCGCTGCGCATTCAAAACAGGAATGCCTGGATATACTCCTACGATACATTTACCAAATATCCTTTTCAGGTTAATACCTATGGCCTGCCGGATAAAGTTAGACAGGAATGCGTAGACGGTTTCAGAAAAGCCTCTAGAAACAACCAATCCAAGAGACGTTATAAAAATTATGAAGAATGGGTTTATTATAAATTCGGCAAAGGGATAGCAGAATATTTCTATTTGCCTTACAGTGAGAAATTTTGGACGATTTCTCCCAGGGAAATGACTACGGATTGGCTGGATGTAAGGGTTCCGATTCCAAGCCTAAAAGATGTAATTGACGGTTCTCTTCGGCTGCACAAGAAAGAATACGGCTCAAATGCATTATTCCGTTATCCGCTAAAAGGGAGTATATCAGAGCTGCCCAATTCTTTTATATCCAAAATGAAGGGCAGGGTATTTCTAAATAAGGAGGCAGCCCGTATAGATCCATGCGGCAAGTCAGTTACTTTTAAAGACGGATCCGTAGTTTTTTATAAAAGCCTTATAGCTACTATCCCGGTTCCAGAATTGTTTACTATTATGGCAAAAGAAGTTATTCCTCCCAATGTTATAAATGCCGTAAAAGGCCTAAGGTGCAATTCTGTATTATGCGTCAATTTAGGCATAAAAAAATCCAAACTCAATAATTTTCATTGGATATACTATCCTGATGAGGAATACAGCTTTTTTCGTATAAACTTCCCTAAAAATTTCTGCAGCGTTCTTACGCCTCGCAGCAGGTCATCTATTACCGCTGCCGTATCTTATTCTTCTTACAGGCCGCTTGACAGAAGGAATATAGTGGACAGGGTCATTAAAGATCTCATAAAGGCAAAGATCCTGAACAAAAGAGACAAGATAGAACTTGTTGACCTGCAGGACATTAAATACGGATATCCGATCTACGACCATAACCGCAAAGAAAATATAAAGATAATAGAAGATTATTTGAAAAAGTTTGACATACATCTTGCCGGCCGCTACGGAAGGTGGGAATATCAATGGATGGATGATGCGATTTTAGATGGAAAGAGGGCAGCAGAGCAGGTTAAGAAAAGATGAGGATTTTATTCCTGGTCCCTTATCCGACCGAAGGACCGAGCAATAGATACAGGGTAGAACAATATCTTCCTTACCTGGAAGCCGCGGGTATCAGCTACCGGCTTTCTCCATTTATGGATTCCAGATATTACAGCGTACTTTATAAAAAAGGCAAAGACCTGTTAAAGATAATATATTTTTTTAAAAGCAGTTTTAACAGGCTAGCGGATGTCTTCCGTGTATTTATGTATGATGCAGTTTTTATACATATAGAAGCGTTTCCTATCGGCCCGCCCTTGATAGAGTGGTTATTTTCCAAAATAAAGAAACCGGTTATTTTTGATTTTGAAGATGCCATCTATCTTCCCAGGAAAAACAGGATAAGCAATTTTTTTAAGAACCCGTCCAAGTTTTTTAAAACTGTCAGGATAAGCAGGCATGTGTTAGTGTGCAATAGTTATTTAAAGGATTTTTTATCCGCCTATAATCCCAGGGTTACGTCAATCCCTACTCCTATCAATACAAAGATATTTCAACCGCCGGTCCAAAGAAACTACAGCAGAGAAAAGATAATAATAGGGTGGATAGGAACGCATACAACCTTGCCTCTTTTATTGGGCCTGAAAGGCGTATTTCAAAGGCTTGCTCAAAAATATAGAATTGCGGTTAAGATAGTTGGAGCAGGGCAGGATGTCAAGATGGAAGGAGTCGAGATACTAAACGAGGAATGGACACTGCAGGGAGAAGTGGAAAGCTTTAAGAGCATCGATATAGGAGTTTATCCTCTGCCGGATAATGAATGGGCAAAGGCTAAAACCCCTTTTAAAACAATTCAATATATGAGCGTAGGCATGGCTTGCGTGGTTTCAAAGGCAGGGGCAAATGCCGATATAGTAAAAGACGGAGTTAACGGTTTTCTTGCAGAAACAGAAGAAGAATGGTTGGAAAAACTATCCAGATTGATTGAAGACGGTGATTTAAGGAAAAGGATAGGGCTTTCCGGCAGAAAAACTGTGGAGGAAAGATATTCTTTAGAAGCAGCCGCGCCAAATTTTTTACATATCATAGAAGAAGTTTGCAAGCGGAATTAAGAAAAAACATATTAAAATGAAAAGACCAGCAGGAATATGTATGGTAACCGGAGCTTTTTATCCTGAGATAAGCGGCGCCGGGCTTCAATGCAGGACGCTTATAAACTCTCTAAAAAATAATAACCTTAAGTTTTTTGTTTTAACGACAGCAGGAGGCCCTTCCTTAAGAGATAGCGGCTTAGGCATCGATATATTTAGAATTTACGCAGGCAATATGGGTTTTATTGCAAGGCTTAGGTCAGCGCTGAATATCATCTATATATTTTTAAAAATTCAGAATAAGATAGATATAGTGCATATACATGGCTTTTCAGATAAAAGCATACTTATAATTTTATTAGCCAGGGCATTCAGAAAAAAAATAATTCAAAAAATGACATCTTTAGGGGAAGACGACCCTGATTCTATATTTTCCAGGAGATTCGGTATGCTTAAGAGGTTCTTTTTTTCCAGGGCGGATGTTTTTATAAGCGTCAATCCTGTTATGTCCAGGGCATTTATAGAGGCAGGTTTGCCCGAAAGCAGGCTGTTAACTATACCTAATGGCGTTGATATAGAGAGGTTTTGCCCGCCAAAAAATTTGAATGAGAAGACTCTGCTTAGAAAAGAACTAGGGCTTCCTGAAGATGGCATATTGATTTTATTTGTAGGTTTTTTCTCCAAAGACAAAGGTCCCGATATACTTTTCGAGTCATTTAAAAACCTAAAGGGCAGGATCAAAGAGGATTTATTTGTTATATTTATAGGCGCTACTGAAGGAAGATACTTTGAAATTGATGCTAATTTGGTTAAAACAATTAAAGATGGCATTGCGAAATTCAATATGCAAAATACTTTTATTTTTGTTGAAAGCACTTTAAAGATAGAAAAATATTATAAGGCATCGGATATCTTTATATTTCCGTCTTTGCGGGAGGGCTTGCCCAATGCGTTATTAGAAGCGATGTCTACAGCGTTATCATGCGTATCGTCTGATTTAAAAGGCGTAACTGATTATTTGATTTCCGATAAAAAGGAAGGCCTTATATTTGCGCCGGGCGACATAGAGGGTTTACGCAAAGCAATATGCACGCTTTTGAATGATAAAAATATGGCTGAAGAATTAGGCAGGAATGCGCGAAGAAAAATACTCGATAAGTTTTCAATAGATAAAGTTTCAAGACAGTATCAATATATTTATGATAAATTAGCAAAGGATAATAAGTGCTAAAAAAATCGCTGTACGAGATAGGAAAGAATTTTTCAATGGTAATCGTAGCTCAGATAGCATATAAGATAATGCTATTCATAACATTTATATTAATTGCCAGAAATTTGGGCGTAATAGGTTTTGGTAAATTTTCTTACGCAATGGCATTTGCAGGATTAATTACAGTGTTAGCTGATTTAGGCACAAGTTCTTCTCTTATAAAAGATACCTCTGGCATAGACAGGCACAATACTGACCAGTATCTGTCTGATATTTTATCTATCAAACTGATCGGATCAATTGCTGCAATTATCATTGTTTTTCTGCTGGGTTATTTTTTACACGAAAGCAGGCAAGTGTTTAATGTAATCATAGCCTGCATTATTATTTGTATATTCAATAGTTATATAGTAGCTTTCAGGGCCGTATTTCGTGTGTTTGAAAAAATGAAATATGACGCACTTTCTATTTTCTTGGAAGGTTTCTTAAAGCTTAGCTTAATTATTCTCTTTGTGCATTTTTTAAAGGACAATGTCGCTTTTATATTAATGATTTTATTAATAGCAAATGCCATTGTCCTGCTAATAACAGCTTATATAGTTGATAAAAAGTTTGTTAAGATAAGATTTTCAGTTAAAGTGGCAGCCTGGCCAAGGATAATAAATAGCGGCGCAGTGTTTGCGTTTGTGAGTTTTTTTCAAATAGCAAATTTAAGAATAGGCACTGTTATGCTTTCAAAGATGACAACAGACTCGGAAACAGGCATATACAGCGTTGTAACGCGCATTATAGAACCTTTATTGGCAGTACCCCTCACATTTATAGCCGTATCTTTTCCTGTCCTATCCCGTCTTTATAAAGAGTCAACGGGCCTTTTTAACGATTTAAAGAAGGTTTCCGTTAGAACTATTTGTGTTGTTAGTATGATTATAGCGGTGCTGATATATTTTACAGCAGAAGTAGTCGTAACGAAAATCCTTGGGGTGTCTTATGCAGCTGCTGGTTATGCCCTGAAAATATTTTGCTGGATTTTTATTCCCATGTCTATTAGATTTGTCCTGGAAGGAGCTGCATTGGCATCTAATAAACGCAAGAAACTATATTTTGCTTATACAGCAGGCACTATAGCAAATATTTGCATAAATGCTTTATTGATTTCAATGATGGGGTACAAAGGGGCAGCTGTGGGGATTATTGTATCTGAATTTATAATGTTGATATTTTTGTGGAATTGAAGCAGGATACGCTAAGGTAAAGATGAAGATATTAAAAGTAATTGCTGTATATGCGGTATTAATCCTTATGTTTGAACTGTTTATCAGATTTTTTTTCCCGGAATACGGATCTTTGAATCATAATTTTGGGGTGACAGGAGGTATCCCGTTCAGGTTGAATTCTTATAGGCTCAGGGACCATGAATTTAATTTTGATAAAGGAAATAAGTTTAGAATATTAGTCCTGGGGGATTCTATCACATTTGGCACTCAGAACAAATTGGATTGCACCTATCCAAAGGTCCTGGAAAAGTTGTTGAATAACGGCCGAAGCGGAAAATATCAGGCTATAAATGCCGGAGGCGTAGGCGGCAATACTATTTACGAATATTCTTATTTGAAAGAAAAAGGCATAAAATTTAAGCCGGATTATGTCATATTAGGTTTTTGCCTCAATGATGTTGGGAATTGTTATGCAGCAGAAAAAAATGGTATCGCAAAAAGTCCGAATTTCTGGAATAATCCAGAAGGTTTTAGAGCAGCTTTCAATGGTAAAATCCGGAATAAGAATCTATCGCTGCGCGATAATCTGGCTATGCAGTTAAATAGTTTTAGATGGAGGTTAAGATCAAAAAGTTATTTTTATTCCTTTGCTGATGTTAATCTGACCAGGTTGATGTATAGGTATGGGATAAAAAAATATTCTTTTGATATTTATGAAGAGAAACAACAGATGTTATGTTTTGGCATAGATGCTATTTCTGAAGAAGCGTGGCAGTTGACATTAAACAGCATCCTTGAAATTAAAAAATTTTTAGATGATAGAGAAATAGGGTTTCTTCTGGCGTTGTTCCCTTATGAATTCCAGTTGTCAGATGATATAAAAGACAATTTTTTTAATATTAATAAATCCAGATTTAAAATAGATCCGCAGGAGAGGCTTATTAATTTCTGCAGAGAAAACAGAATAGATGCGCTGGATATGCTGCCTTATTTTAAAAAAACCAATAAAAATATTTATTTTCCATTAGATTATTGTCATCCAAATGCGAATGGCCACAGGATTGCCGCGGAAGAAATTTATAATAGGCTATTTCAAAAGATAAGATGAAAACTTCTTTATTGGAACGAAAAAATGCTCATCGAAATAAAACGGGTATTCCGGGATAATAAGCCATGGAAGAGAATTATTTAAATAAAAAGTTACGGATAGGGCTCTTGGTGGATTCTTTTGATATGCCTAATTGGGTATACGCGATGTTAAGGAAAATACAGGAGTCGGATTATGCAGAGATTAAATTAGTTGTCTCTAATGCTATGCCGCAGGTAAAAAAGAAACTTTTTTCAAAAATTATAGATGGATGGAACTATCTTTTATATATAGCGTATTATGAATTGGAAAATAAAATAATTAAGTTAATGCCTGATGCCTTTGAGGCCAAAGACGCAAAAACCATTTTAGCCGATATCCCGGATATAAAAGTGAATCCAATACGTACAAAATATTCCGATACCATTGAGGATAAAGATATAGAGAATATCAAGAAATACCAAATTGACGTTTTTATCCGTTTGGGATTCAAGATTTTAAAAGGCAGGATTCTTGAGTCTGCAAAATTCGGCGCCTGGTCTTGCCATCATGCTGATAATTGTGTGAATAGAGGGGGGCCGGCAGGGTTCTGGGAGGTTTTTGAAAATAGTCCGCTCACAGGTTCAATATTACAGATACTCACCGAAGATTTGGATAACGGGTTGGTGCTTTACAGGTCATATTCAGCCACCGATAAAGTGTTGGTAAAAAGGAACCGCAACAAGTATTACTGGAAGACCCTCTCGTTTATTCCAAGAAAATTGAAAGAATTACACGACCTTGGAGAAGAGAAGTTTTTTACGCAAGTAAGGCTCGAGAATAAACATATAAATTTCTATAGCAATAGGATTTACAAGAAACCCAGGAATATGGAATTTTTAAGATTGTTTATTCAGCTTGCAGCAAGGTATATAAAAAGTAAATTCTATTGCCTCTTTTTCTTTGAGCAGTGGTTTCTGATGTTTAATCTGCGTAAGGAACTTTCGTGTTCCTTTTGGATGTTCAAGCGCATTGTGCCTCCCAAAGATAGGTTTTGGGCAGACCCGCATGTTATTTATAAAGATAACCGATATTATATTTTTATTGAGGAGTTACTTTATAAAAGCAATAAAAGCCATATTGCATTAATTACTATGGATGAGAAAGGCAGTTATGGTAAACCGGTAACAGTTGTGGAAAGACCCTACCATTTAGCCTATCCTTTTATTTTTGTTTGGAATAAAAATTACTATATGATTCCGGAGTCACGTTCAAACAGGACCATTGAAGTGTATAAGTGCATAGAGTTTCCTGGCAAATGGGAGTTTCATAAGAATTTAATGGCAAATATCAGTGCCGTTGATACCACCTTATTCTATTACCAGGGAAAATGGTGGCTCTTTGCGAATGTTGTAGAAAATGAAGGGGCTTCTTCCTGCGACGAGTTATTCCTGTTTTATGCTGATAATCCGTTATCTTGCGATTGGACGCCGCATCCTAAAAATCCAGTGGTATCCGACGTCAGAAAATCACGGCCTGCAGGCAAAATATTTGAATATAATGGGAACATTTACCGTCCATCGCAAAACTGTTCTGGAAGATATGGTTATGGTTTAAAAATCAACCAGATAGAGATATTAAACGAATCAGAGTATCAAGAAATAGAGATTAGTTCTATTGAGCCTGATTGGGATAGAAAGATTAAGGCAATACATACTTTTAACCAGGAGCACGAGTTAATTATTATAGACGGCATTCTGCAGAGGCGTAGGTTTTTTTAAGGATTTAAAATTATGTGCGGTATAGCGGGTATTATAAATTTTAAGGGGGGATGCATAGATAAAGCAATGTTGAAGTCTATGTGCGATACAATGATTCACAGGGGCCCGGATGATGAAGGAGTTTATATCAGTGAGGTGAAGGGGGGAGGGTGGAGGGTGAAAGCGGGACTGGGGCATAGGAGGCTTAGCATAATTGATCTTTCTCCCGCAGGACATCAGCCAATGAGCAATGAAGATGGTTCTGTTTGGATAGTAATGAACGGGGAGATTTACAATTTTCAAGAATTAAGAGCAGGATTAGAAGCCAAAGGCCACAGATTTAAATCCGGGACCGACACGGAAGTTATCCTGCATTTATATGAAGACAAAGGCGAGGATTGCGTTAAGGATTTACGCGGCATGTTTAGTTTTGCCGTATGGGATGCGAAGCAGGAAAAGTTAGTTTTGGCCCGGGATAGATTAGGCAAAAAACCTTTATTGTATTCAATCGTGAACAGTAAACTTATTTTTGCGTCTGAATTTAAAGCCATCCTGGCCCATCCTGATATCTCGAAAAAGATAGATTTTGAAGCAATGCATCACTATTTAACATATTTATGTATTCCATGCCCTTTGACTATATTTAGTGATATCAGGAAACTTCCGCCTGCCAGCATATTGATTTGCCGGGATGGCAGGATAAATATCAAAAAATACTGGGAGCTGGATTTTTCCAGGAAGATAAAAATAAAAGAAAACGAGGCTATTGAACAGTTAATCGAGCGTTTAAAAGAAGCTGTTAAAATAAGATTAGTAAGCGATGTGCCTTTAGGCGTGCTCTTAAGCGGAGGCATTGATTCAAGCAGCGTAGTTGCTTTTATGAGTCAGTTACAAGTAGACAGGATTCGCACATTTTCAATAGGTTTTAAAGACGGCCAGTTTAATGAGCTCCCTTATGCCAGGTTGGCTGCAGGTTATTTCAAAACAGAGCACCATGATGATTATGTAACTCCGGATGTATCGAGTATTTTATCTCAGCTTGTAGAACATTATGGCGAGCCATTTGGAGATTCTTCAGCTTTGCCTACATATTATGCATGTAAGGCAGCAGGACAAAGGGTAAAGGTTGCATTAAATGGGGATGGAGGCGATGAAGTATTTAGCGGCTACAAGAGGCATCTGGTAAATTACTTTGCAGAAACACATGCCTCTACGGCAAAGGCTATAAATAGGAGCCCGCTAAAGGCGCTATTTACGATATTTCCAGACAGGCCGTCATGCTCAAAGTCGCCTGGCAATATAAGACGTTTTTTAGATGCCGCGGAACTTGATAGAGCTCATCGCTACATGCGTTGGATAGGTTTTTTTTCAGAGGAATCCAAAGAAAAATTATACACAGATGAATTTCGCAATAAGACCAGAAATCTGGATTCCAGCCTTCTGATGGCAGATTTATTTAAGCAGGCAGGGGAATTGGACAGCATAGACGCGGCATTATTCGTAGACACTTTTTTTGGGCTTCAGAACGACCTCCTGGTAAAGATGGATATAGCCAGCATGGCTAATTCATTAGAGACAAGATCCCCATTACTGGACCACAGGCTTCTTGAATTCTCTGCGTCTCTGCCATCTAAACTTAAGATCCATAATTTTTCTCTAAAGTATATATTTAAAAAGGCGCTTAACGGTGTAGTGCCTGAAAAGATTTTGAAAAGACAAAAAATGGGTTTTACAGTGCCTGTGGATAGATGGTTCAGGGAAGAACTTAAAGATTATTTAGCCAGCATTATCCTGTCTAAAAAGGCATTGGCCAGGGGTTATTTTAAGCCAGATGCGATCCGCCAGATTATAGAAGCGCACATGAGGGGCAGGGATAATTATGGACAATGCCTTTGGGGATTATTGGTTTTAGAATTATGGCACAGGAGATTTATAGATGCTTAAAAAAATGAAAATACATAAACTTATAGTTATGTTTTTTGGTATTGCCGTAGCTCTTATATTGTGCGAGATTATCATGAGGGCTTATAATTTTAGTAAAGCAAGTTCTTCCACGCTCATATTGCGTTATGAAAAAGAATTTTTATATGAACATAAGCCATCAATAACTTTTACTAATAAATATGGTATAAAAGTCAGGCATAATTCTTTGGGATTTATTGGAAAAGAGATTGGGGATAAAAAAGAAAACACCTTCAGGGTATTGGCTATAGGAGATTCTATTACATCTGCAACGTATCTGCCGGAAGAAGAAAGATATATTAATAGACTGGGTCAAATTCTAAGGGGACATGCGGCAGGGCCTGTAGAAATCATAAATGGAGGAGTAGGAGGTTATAATACCTGGCAGGAGCTGGGGGCCTTGAAGGAAAAAGGCTTAGGTCTTAAACCAAATCTTGTCATCGTAGGTATTTGTTTAAACGATTATGTTTATAAGGGGCCTAAGCTTAAAAAGAGCTGGTTGAACAGGATAACGGAGGAGTTGAGAGACGGTTCAAAGGCAAGATATTTTGATTTTATTTATCAACATAGCGATCTCTACAAGTTTTTCTATGATATTTTTTCCGGTAGATTGAGAGGGCGCTTAACTGAAAAAGATTACCTTGGCTACCTCAAAGAGTATGAATTAAATATTAAAGAGGCGGATCTTGATAAATGGAAAGAACCATTTGCCCAAATGATGCTGCTGGTAAAGGAACGCGGGACAAAGATATTGTTTGTTATATTCCCTATGGAGCCAGATGTTGTGAAGAAAAAGGATGTTTCTTGCGCAGGGCTTTCTAATTTTTTCAAAGAAAGAGGCGCTTATTATTTAGACCTGGCAACAGATTTCAGGAGGCATGCGGCGCAGGGAGAAGCTTTGTTTATGAGGCGGGATTTGATACACCCTACGGCTTTAGGACACAAGATAGCTGCGGAAGCAATAGCGGATTATATAATCAGGAATAAGATATTAGGATTTTAGAAAAGGGGTATACATGCTGAAACACGAAAACATAATTTGCATATCCAGCATTGACTGGGATTTTATATGGCAGGGGCATCAGGAAATAATGAGCGCTTTTGCCAAAAATGGCAATCGAGTGTTATTTATTGAAAATACAGGAGTTCGCAGGCCTGGCATCAGAGATATATCCCGCATTAAGAGTAGAATCAAAAATTGGTTTAAAGGGGTGACGGGCATACGAAGAGAGAAAGATAATCTGTATATATTTTCTCCCATTGTGCTGCCGTTCCCACATTCCAGAATTGCAAAATGGATAAATCGTCATTTGGTTCTGTCAGTTTTAGAAAAGTGGATGAGGATAACAGATTTTTCAAATCCTATAGTATGGACATTTTTGCCAACTGGTTTAGCGCTGGATTTAATAAATAGTATTGGCAATAAATTAGTCGTTTATTATTGCATTGCAGATTTTGAAAAATTAGTGAAAAATCCTGCAAGGATCAGGCAAAGCGAGATTGGGGTAATAAAGGTTTCTGATCTGATATTTGTTCAGGGCCAGGAACTTAAGAGAAAATGTGAGGCTTATAATAAGAAAGTAACGATATTTCCGTTTGGAGTTAATATGGACAGATTCAATGAGGATAGCGCCAAAACGAGAAAACCACCAGATATAGAACATATTAAGGGTACAATAATTGGCTATGTTGGAGGAATTCATAAACATGTAGACTTTGCATTAATTAGATTTCTTGCAGAAAGAAACAGAAAATGGACATTCTTATTTATAGGACCTGTGCAGACTGATGTTTCAGAGGTAGATGGACTGGAGAATGTTATTTTCTTGGAACAGAAAGAACATAAAGAATTAGCAAATTACATAAATAGTTTTGATGTATCCATGGTCCCATATCTTTTAAATGAATACACAGAGACAGTTTATCCGACAAAGATAAATGAATACCTTGCTATGGGTAAACCAGTAGTAGCGACTGCTTTGCCTGAAGTCGTGGAATTAAATAAAGAATACGGGCAAATTATTTATATAGGCGGCAGCAAAGAGGATTTTGAAGAACAGATAAAAAAGGCTATGAAAGAAAATAACTCTGCCTTGAGAAATAAATATATTGAGGTAGCAAGGGGTAATAGCTGGGATGTCCGCATCGAAAAAATGAGCCAGTTAATGCAAGAAGAAATAACAAGGAAAAAAATAGATAGAGAGGCAAAGTGGAAAGAAAATCTGATTAATTTTTATAGGATAGCTAGAAAAAAGATATGGAGTTTGGCCATAAGCTGTATTTTATTATATTTTTTGCTATTTAATACACCTTTTCTTTGGTTTCTTGCAAGTCCTTTAAAAATTTCTGAAACGCCACAAAAAGCGGATGTCATCTTAGTATTTGGAGGCGGCGTAGGTGAAACAGGAAGTCCCGGTAAAAGCACCATAGAAAGAGCAAGATATGCGGCAGAGCTGTATAAAAATGGTTACGCAGATAAAATAGTCCTTTCTTCAGGATATACTTATATGTATAATGACGCAGAGAATATGCGGCTTATAGCTATTTCTATGGGTGTTCCAGATGAAGATATTATTTTAGAGAAAAATGCCAGCAGCGCTTATGAAAATGTTATATTTTCAAAACAAATCATAGATGACAAAAAATGGAATAAGGTATTATTAATTTCTTCTCCTTATAATATGCGGCGCGTATCCATGGTTTTTAATAAATGGTGTAAGGATAAAACGATTTTTTATACGCCTGTTAAGAAAAGCCAATTTTATGATAGGATAGAAAGAACCAGGATGGAACAGATAATGGCTATTATACATGAATATCTTGGCATAGTTTATTATTTGATAAAAGGTTATGTTTAATAAAGATTTTCCCCAGAAAAAGTGGACACAGCGAAGAGTTGGTGGTAACATAATCGCCGGCTTATAATTAGGTGTATTGTGAAAAATAGTAGAGCAAAAATATTATTTGGCATATTTATAATTGCTCTTTTTTTAAGATTATCAGCAGTTTTTAGCCAGGAAGGGATAGATGAGTTGCCGAAAAGCGATGCTATAGAATATGACGAAATGGCGGTAAATTTGGCATCAGGCAATGGCTTGTCTCTATTTATAAATGGTTCCATAACCCCAGTAGCGTACAGGACTCCTGTTTATCCCATATTCTTGGCAGGTATTTATTCTATATTTGGGCATAGTTATCTAGCTGTGAAAATTATTCAGGCTGTTATCGGAGCATTATTTTGCATCGTTATTTTTCTTATTGCCAATATAATATATGATGACGCAACAATAGGATTGATAGCGTCGCTATGCGTAGCTTTGTATAAGCCGTTTATTTCAGGATTTTCTTATTGCGGAGGGCCAAAGTCGCTGCTTTCTGAATATCTTCATATGTTTATGGTAGGTTTAGCAGTTTTAACTACACTTTACTTTATTAAAAATCGAGGTATTAGAATTGGAATACTATCGGGTATTTTTATGGGATTGGCGATATTAACACGGCCCGAATTTGTGATATTTCCCAGTGTTTTAGCAATTTATTTATTATATATATCAAGGTTATCTGTAAAGACTTTTATAAAAAAGTACTTTATTATATATTTATTTATAATATTAACAATGTCTCCATGGGTTATAAGAAATTATATTGTTTATAAAGACTTTATACCCTTAACCACTTTAGGCGGAGGTCAGTTTTGGTTAGGCAATAATTCTTTGGCAAATGGTGGCAGTTTTGGCAATTTAGTGCTTTCCGAAGACAGGTCAAGTAATCAAGAAGATAAAAAGTGGTTTAAAGTAGGAATTCGGGAATTAAGAAATAATCCACGCAGGATTCCCAAGCTTTTTATTAAAAAAATCTTAGTGCTTTGGGCGCCTTTTGAAAATGGATTTAAAATATTTAACCCTTTTTATGCGTTTGTGCTTTTCTTTGGGTCTATCGGAATCTTATTTTTTAGGAAGAAGGTTATTTTGGAAAAAGTTCTGCTGATTATACTTTTAAGCGCAACAATAGCTGCTATAATAATATTTGGGCATCCTAGATATAGATATCCTTATGAGCCGTATTTAATCATCTTTACAGCCCTTGCAATTAGCGGAATAATTAAAAAAATGAAAGGAAATATAATATGCAAAAAATAAAAGCAGTTATATTGTGCGGCGGGCAAGGCACAAGAATCAAAGATGTTTCCGAGGTTCTACCCAAGCCAATGCTTTCCATAGGGTCCAGGCCGATACTCTGGCATATAATGAAAATCTATGCGCATTATGGCGTGAAAGATTTTATTTTATGTCTTGGCTATAAAGGCTGGCTTATAAAGGAATTTTTCTTAAATTACTACGCCAAAGTTTCAGATATTACCGTAAAGCCAGGGGAAAAAGATTCTGTAATATACCATAATATAAATAACGAGTCAGATTGGAGCATTGCTTTGGTTGAGACAGGCGAAAATGCTCAAACAGGCGCAAGGATATGGAATGCAAAGAAATATCTTCAAGACTGCGATTTTTTCAGCATTACTTATGGAGATGGTGTGGCAGATATAGATATAGGCACTTTGATAAAAACGCATAAAAAATCAGGCCTTCTGGGCACAATAACAGCAGTGCATCCTTCAGGCAGGTTTGGCGAAATGGAAATATCCGATAATATAGTTTCTGAATTTAATGAAAAACCTAATGTCAGCGCAGGGTTTGTAAATGGCGGGTTTATGATGTTTAATAAAAAAACCATTGATATGTATTTCAGGCCAGGCGAAGATCTTGTCTTGGAAAGCGAAGTGCTTTCTAAGATGGTAAGAGATCGGCAGTTGGGTGTTTATAAACACGATGGTTTTTGGCAGTGTGTCGACACCTCCAGGGAACACGGGGTCCTTAACGCAATGTGGGATGAAAATAGGGCACCATGGAAGGTATGGAAATGACCCATTCGACTCTGCTCAGGGTCATCCTGAGCAAGCGACGAATGGAATGAGGAGCGCGTCGAAGGATGAAAAATAGATACTGGAGGAATAGAAAAGTTTTAATAACAGGACACGAAGGCTTTTTGGGGGCCAATCTTACTAAAGCCTTATTGAGCTATGGGGCTGAGATAATAGGCATAGATAAAGTAAAAAACAGGCCAAATTCTGTATTGGGAGGCTTAAGAGATAAAATAATATGCATAAAAGGTGACATATCTGATCTTAGATTAGTAAAAAGCCTTATCAATAAATATAAACCGCAGGTTATTTTCCATTTAGCCGCGGAAGCTATTGTGGGCGAATGTAATAGAAATCCGATAAAAACTTTTAAATCTAATATAGAAGGCACATGGAATATTCTGGAGGCCTCAAGGGGTAGAAAATTTATAGAAGCGATAGTCGTGTCATCCAGCGATAAAGCCTATGGCAGTCATAAAATCCTGCCTTACAAAGAAGACGCGCCTTTAAAAGGCAACCATCCTTATGATGTTTCAAAAAGCTGCGCTGATCTTATATGTTATGCCTATTGGAATACTTATAAAGCGCCTGTATGCGTTACTCGCTGCGGAAATATTTATGGCGAAGGCGATTTTCATTTTTCAAGGATTGTCCCTGAAGCTGTCAGATGCGCAATGGAGGGGAAAACGCTTCTGATACGGAGCGATGGCAAATTCATAAGGGATTATATATATGTCAAGGATATTGTTAACGGGTATTTATTGCTGGCAGAGAAGATTGGCAGAAATAGCATAGCAGGGGAGGCATTTAATTTTAGCAATGAAAATCCCATCACGGTTTTGGAACTTGTAAAGGCTATTTATAAGATATGCGGTAAAAAGCCCGCGTATAAAATCCTCAACAAAGCGGATTGTGAAATAAGATATCAATATCTTTCTTCGCGTAAAAGCAAAAAGTTACTTAAGTGGAAGCCGGGATATTCGTTGAAACAGGGCCTGAAGGCCGCGGTTGAATGGTACAGGGATTATTTTCAAAATGCAGATAAAAAATAAAAAGGTATTAATCACTGGAGCTACTGGTTTTATCGGCGCGAATCTTGCGAGAAGGTTTATTCAGCTTAATGCAGACGTTCATATCCTTGTCCGCTCATCATCTGATAAATGGAGGATAGAAGATATATTGAATGATGTGAAAGGGCATTGCATAGACCTGATGGATTATCAGGCATTGGAAAAGGCTGTCTCGGGCATAAAACCGGATATAATTATACATACGGCAGTTTATGGCGGGTATATTTTTCAGAAAGATATAAATAAAATCATGCAAGTCAATATCATAGGAACGGTAAATCTTTTAAATGCCTGTTCAAAGCGCGGTTTTGAGCTTTTTATCAATACAGGCACTTCTTCTGAATATGGAAGAAAAAACAGCCCGATAAAAGAAGATGATGCTCTGGAGGCTACAGGCAGTTACGGTATTTCCAAAGCCGCAGCTAGTTTATATTGCCAGGCAGTTGCCAAAAGTAAGGGCAGGCCGATAATAACATTACGGCTTTTTTCTCCTTACGGATATTACGAAGAGCCTACGCGGTTAATCCCTTCGGTAATCATATCCTGTTTGAAAGACGAAAACCCCAGGGTTTCATCTCCGGGTCCGGTGAGGGATTTTATATTTATTGAAGATGTTGTAGACGCTTATGTCAGGGCAATAGGAGCTACGGAAAAAGCCGCAGGAGAGATATTTAGCATTGGCTGCGGCAGGCAGTATTCTGTAGGGGATGTTGTTTCAATGATCGTTAAATTGACAGGGTCTAATGTTGAACCGGAATGGGGAAGTGTCCCGGGCCGCAAGGATGAGCCTGATATCTGGCAGGCAGATATTGCCAAAGCAAGGGATATCTTAAAATGGGAACCTGAAAATACCCTGGACGAGGGATTGACTAGAAACATAAAATGGTTCAGAGAAAATGTGGGGTTGTATGACAGAAAAGATAAGGAGAGTTAAGGTTAGATGAGGTGCATATCTTGTTATAATAAGGATCTCATAGTTCTTCATTCAAGCAATCATTGCGTGGTTAATGTGCAGAGATTATGCAGGAAAAAAGAATTAAGTAGGGATAAGGGAGTAAAGGTAAAAATTTTACAATGCAGAAGATGCGGCCTGGTTCAATTAAAGAGCCGCATACCTCCCGTTAAGGATTATTCCGATTATTTAATGGTTACTTCGCATTCAGATTACTCAAACTATTACCAGAATAAGCTGGCAAGAGGCTTTATTGAAAGATTTGATTTAAAAGGCAGTTCTGTGGTGGAGATAGGTTGTGGCGACGGAAGTTTCCTGCAGATTTTAAAGGCAAACGGCATCAATACCTTTGGGATTGAGCCGTCAAAAAATGCCGCTGCCTTAGCTGTCAAAAGAGGGTTGAATGTATCAAACGAATACTTGATTAAAAAACCCGGCCTGAAAAACAGGTTTGATGGATTTGTGCTCAGGCAGGTGCTTGAGCATATATCAAGGCCGAATAATTTTTTACAAGATATCAGATATTTGTTAAAAGATAACGCGGTTGGTTTGATAGAGGTCCCTTCTCTGCATAAAACCAGATGGTATAAAAGATTTTTTGATTTTTTCCCGGACCATGTAGCTTATTATTCAAATGCCACGTTAAGCGCGATTTTAGAAAACAACGGTTACGAGACGCTGGATATTTTCAGGGCCGCCGGGGAAGAATACCTGGTAGCGTATGTGAAGTTAAAAGAAAAGAACGGGTTAAAAAATATATGGGTTGATTTCAAGGCATTTGTAGGCCGGTTGCGGTGCATAATAGCCGATTATAAAAAACAGAATAAAAAAATCGCAGTCTGGGGCGCGGGCGGGAAAGGGATAGCTGTCTTATCATTATGCAGTTTGAATAAAGATTGTTTTGAATTCGTAGTTGACTCGGATAAAAATAAATGGGGCTATTATACACCTGCCTCTCATATTAAAATCGTATCTCCTGAAAATATACTCAAGGTTGATTGTGTATTAATCACAGCAATGATGTATGAAAAAGAAATAGTCAGGCAGATAATAAAGATGGGCTATAAGGGCGATATAGGAGTGATCAGCCCATTACCAAGGATATTGACAAAGGATGAGGTAAGCTCGTATGCCAGGTACAAATGATGTCCTCTTAGGTATTTCTAAGAAGATACGCAGGAAGATATTGAGAATGGTATTTAATTCACAGTCTTCGCACATCGGTTCATGCCTGTCGGCGATTGACATCCTGGCAGTTTTATATTTTAAGGTGCTGTCTATAGATCCCCGGAAGCCGCGGGCAAGGAACAGGGACAGGTTTATATTGAGCAAGGGCCATGCCTGCGCCGCTTTATACGCAACACTGGCTCTCAGGGGATTTTTTTCAGAGAAAATACTTGATGAATATTGTAAGGATGGAGGAAGGCTGCCGGGCCATTCTACAAGGCATTGCGTTCCGGGCGTGGAGGTCTCAACGGGTTCTCTGGGCCATGGGCTTTCTATGGCTGTAGGCATGGCCCTTGCCGCTAAATACGATAAATTGGATTACAGGGTTTTTGCGTTGTTAGGAGACGGCGAGTGCAATGAAGGCGCTGTGTGGGAAGCTATTATGTTTGCCGGAAATAAAAAACTCGATAATTTAATAGCCATAGTTGATTATAATAAAATTCAGAGTTTTGGAAGGGTTAAAGAGATTAATAATCTGGAGCCTTTTGCTGATAAATGGCGGTCTTTTGGATGGGAGGCAAGGGAGGCAGATGGCCATGATGTAGAAGAGTTGGCCCGGCTCTTAAATGCAGTGCCTTTCAGGCCTGGGAAGCCAAACGTATTAATAGCCCATACTATTAAAGGTAAAGGTGTATCATTTATGGAAAATGAGCTTAAATGGCATTATAAATCTCCTGACAAAAAAGAGCTGGCTTGCGCCTTAAAAGAGATTGGTCTGAGATGAGGACATCCTTTATAAATACCCTTGAACATTTAGCGGAGAAAAATAAGAATATATATCTTCTTTCTCCTGATATGGGTTTTTCTGTATTTGAGAGATTCCGAGACAGGTTCCCATGCAGGTTTATAAATACTGGGATAGCCGAGGCTAATACAATAGGCATTGCTGCGGGGTTGGCTTTAACAGACAAGATCGTATATGTATACTCTATAGTGCCTTTCGTGACTATGCGTTGTTTTGAACAGGTCAGGATGGATCTCTGTTATCAGGATTTGGATGTAAGATTGGTTGGAGTAGGCGGCGGACTGTGTTATGGCCCCGCAGGCACAAGCCATCATTCCCTGGAAGACATCTCGATTATGAGGGCATTGCCTAATATGAAGGTGGTTTGCCCCGGAGACCCGCAGGAAACAAGGCTGGCGATAGAGGAATCTTTGAAAATCAAAGGCCCTATGTATATACGTTTAGCGAAAAACAATGACCCTGTTGTCCATAAGGGCAATATTAATTTTAAAATAGGGAAAGGGATAGTTATAAGAAAAGGCAGGGATATCGCTATAATAGCGACGGGCGGGATCTTGCATAATGCGAAAATTATTGCAGATAGACTGGCGGCAAAAGGGATAAATACCTGGCTGGTCAGTATGCACACAGTAAAACCCATAGACAGGGGTTTGATATTAAGGATCTCGAAAAAAGTAAAAGCGTTGTTTACCATAGAAGAGCATAGTCTGATAGGCGGATTGGGAAGCAGTGTAGCAGAAATAATAGCGGAGAATTGCAATAAAAATTTATATTTCGAAAGGATTGCCCTGCCGGATTTATACGATAATTGCGTGGGTAGCCAGAGATACCTGCATCAGAGGCATGGGCTTCTGCCTGAACAGGCAGCGGATAATATTTTAAAGAAACTCGGAAAGATAAGAAAAAGATGAAGAATGAAAAGGCATTAAGAAGGCAGATTTTGAATAAAGTCAGGGAAGTTTATCTATCAAGAAAATCAAGGCAGGGGTTTATTCCCGGCGTTACAGGGATTCCATATGCGGGCAGGGTATATGATGAAAAGGAGATGGTCAATCTAATGGATGCCTCGCTTGACTTCTGGCTTACTGCGGGAAGGTATGCGCAGGAATTTGAAGAAAAGTTTGCGGATTTTTTAGGAGTAAAATATTGCCTCCTTGTTAATTCAGGCTCGTCTGCGAATCTCCTGGCAGTATCAGCGTTGACTTCTCCGCTATTGAAAGAAAAGCGGTTGAGGCCCGGAGACGAAGTGATTACTACTGCCTGCGGCTTTCCTACTACGCTAAATCCGATCCTGCAGAATAATCTGATACCGGTGTTTGTCGATGTTGGGCTGGGGACGTATAATATCCTGGCAGAAAATATAGAAAAAGCCATTACCAAAAAGACAAAGGCGATTTTTGTCGCGCATACCTTGGGAAACCCAGTTGACATTGATAGTATCCGCAGGATTGTCAAGAAACATAAATTATGGTTTATTGAAGATAATTCTGATGCCTTGGGGTCGAAATATAGAGGCAGATACACAGGTAGTTTTGGCGATATTTCTACTTGTAGTTTTTACCCACCTCACCATTTAACTATGGGAGAGGGAGGGGCAGTGTTAACCAATAATCCGCTTTTGAAAAGAATAATAATGTCTTTTCGAGATTGGGGAAGAGAATGCTACTGCGAGACGGGAAGAGATAATACTTGTGGGAAGAGATTTTCTCAGAAATTTGGCGATTTGCCATACGGCTATGACCATAAATACGTGTATTCTCATATAGGGTATAATCTGAAAGTTACAGATATGCAGGCGGCTATCGGAGTAGCACAGTTAGAAAAATTACCGCGTTTTATTAAAGCCCGCAGGGAAAACTTCAAATATCTTTTTAATATTTTTAAAGAGTATGAAAAATATTTTATACTTCCAAAGGCGGAGAAGTATTCAGAGCCAAGCTGGTTTGGGTTTTCTGTTCTCGTAAAAGATACGGCGCCATTTAAGAGAGTGGATATCGTGAACTATCTTGAGGATAATAAGATTGCCACAAGAATGCTTTTTGGAGGTAACTTAACAAAACAGCCTGCCTATAAGAATACAAAATATAAAATCATAGGAGATTTAAAAAATACGGATTTAGTTATGAATAATCTTTTTTGGATAGGCGTGTATCCGGGGCTTAGTTTTTCCATGCTGTCTTATATTAAAAAGGTTATGGATGATTTTTTTATAAATATGCAATAGAAGGATAATAACCGCATGAAGCTTACTATTCTCATAGCATGTTTTAATGAAAAACCCACAATCTTACAGGCAATCAGCGAAGCCAGGCAGATAGACGTCGCTAAAGAAATAATTATTATTGATAATGGTTCAACAGACGGAACAAGAGAGATATTGGAAGGTTTGAAAAATGACAGTGCGCTAAAGGTAATTTTGCACCCTGAGAATCTTGGAGTGGGATATTCGGTATTAGAGGCTATACGCTTAGCCAGGGGCGATTATTTTTACAGCCCATGCGCAGATTTAGAGTATAGGATGAGCGATGTCTATAAAATGATAGAGAAGATGGAAAAAGAGAATTTAGACGCTGTTTTTGGGTCGCGCCTGATTGATAAAAAACACAGGTCAAGGATATCGCTTGTAAGGGAAAGGCCATACTGGCTGGGCACAATTATAGCCACGTCTTTAATAAACTTATTTTACCGCAAAAACCTTAGTGATGTTATTGCTACGAAGTTAATCAAGGTAGGCGTCCTCATGCAGTTAGGCTGCAGGGCTGAGAATGTAAGTTCTGAATTTGAGCTGGCAAGCAGATTATGTAAAAAAGGGTATAAGATAGGCGAAGTTCCTGTTTGGTATAAGCCTCGCACACATAAAGAAGGTAAAAAAATTAAAGCTACTGATATGATACCTGCTATTATACAGATGTTCAAAGTGAAATTTTTTGGATAGGGCTATTTAAAAGCGGAGATATTATGGATTACGAAAAGGGCGGATTACAGAAAGAATACTACACTATAGATGAAGTTATAGAGCGGGACTGTCCGTTGTGCGGCACTAAGGATCATTCAGAGATATATAAAGAGAGAGGGGCCATAGGTATTGCGAGATGTAAATATTGTAGGCTTATTTACACTAATCCTATGGTTAAGGAGCCTGAGAAGAATTATTGGGGGGATGAGAGGAAATATTATGAAGAGGCAAGATTAATATTTAATAATCTTGCGGGGCATCACAGGGATAGAAATTATATAGAGGATTTAAGAATCATAGAAAGGCTGCGGCCGGAAGGCAATTTTCTGGACATAGGGACAAATATGGGATTTTTTTTAAGGCATACACGAGGAAAAAAATGGGATGTTTTCGGCGTTGAGCCTTCTCCGGTGCTTTCCGAGATGGCGCGGAAGTATTTTGGCCTGAATGTCAGGACGTGTTATTTAAACGAAGCCGGTTTCAAAGACGATTTTTTTGATGTAATTACCATGACAGATGTATTTGAGCATATAGCAGAGCCCAAGAAAATATTGGGCGATATAAAAAAGGTGCTGAAAAAAGACGGCATATTATTCATAAAGGTTCCTAACGGAAATTATAGTTTATTGAAACTGTGGCTGGCCAGGGCGGCCGGGAACCTAAAAGGTTACGATATATTTGATTCTTATGAGCATGTTACGCATTATAGCCATAAGACGTTGAATAGGATGCTTGAAGAATGCGGTTTCTTTGTGCGAAAAACCTTTATTACCAGGCCGATCCAAGTTCCCGTATGGCATAAGTATGTAGGCCATTATTATCAATATCCAAGCCCATGGTTATTAGATTGTAAAAACTATTTTTTACGAAAGATATTTTATTGGATTTCAAGGATAGAGTTTTTATTGCGCGGCTGTAAGACAGGTTATTTCGCTTCAAATATTGTTATGGTGGCTGTGAAGAAGCAATAAGGAATTCTTGATTAAAAAGATATGGTTTTTTGTAGTTTTAGCCTTTGTCTTAAGAGTTGCCTCAATCTTTATCTTGAAGCAGCATATAAGGCCTGATGTCTGGGAATACGATACGATTGCTTTAAATTTATTATCCGGAAAAGGCTATACTTATCCTTACTTGTCTAACGATTGTTTTTTCTTTGGTTATCCTTTTTATGCCTATTTTAGCGCAGCCATCCACTTTATTACAAATAGAAATTATTTGATATTAGAAATCATCCAGGCCTTGATAGCCGCTTTTTCTGTTATCCCGCTTATTTATGTAGCGAAAGCTGTATTCAGCCATAAGACAGCGATGATAGTGGGATTATTGTACTGTTTTCATCCCGGTCTTATTGTCTATACCGGCAAGATTCATGAGCTTACGCTTGTTATATCATTTACGCTGATTCTATCACACCTGATAATTTATCATGAGAGCAGAAAATGGCATCTTATTGGTATCGGCTTGTTAACAGGGTTTGGGATTCTTTTAAGGCCTACGTTCCTTTTTTTTATCCCGGCATTTTTTATTTACCTTATTTTTAAAAGAATCGGTATAAAAAAGGCGCTTTTGAATTTACTCATAGTCACTTTATTAACAATAGTTGTTATCTCTCCATGGGTATACCGCGGGTATAAAATATACAATAGATTCATATTTATAACAACGACTTCCGGCGTAAACTTCTGGATGGGAAATAATCTAAATTCATCAGGCAGCGCGCTTACCAGGGATAATAAGCCTGTTTTTTTGACAGCGGATGAGGCATTTAGAGCCAGGGCTTTATCTTTAGGAGAAGTAGAACAGAGCCATTTTTTTAAGGACGAGGCAGTAAAGTATATTAAAGCCAATCCTTCGATTTTTTTTAAGAGGACAACTGAAAAATTTATCTATTTCTGGACATTTTCTCCTCAAACAGGGATAGAATATCTTAAGAGCTGGTTAATTATATATAAGATTTTATATTATTTTTTAGCCGTATTTTTTATATCCGGCCTATATTTTATTTTTAGAAATTATCTTTATGTAAATATGCCTGCGGTGATTTTTCTGTTCTCATTCTTCTTAACGATTTCAATAGTGCACAGTCTTTATTATATTGATATCAGGTATAGATGGATAATAGAGCCTCTTTTAATGGTTTTTTCTTCATATGGCGTTGTATGTTTAGCTCAATTGTTTCGTTGCGTTAAAATAGGAGGGCAGAATGCAAGTTAAAAAATGATAACCTTTAAAAAAGCAATAAATTAATGGAGAAGTATGACTAAAAGAATAATCCTTATTCAGCCCAAGACAGGTTCATGGGATGTTATGTCTATACGTTTTCCTGAATCATTGCTGGCCATAGCAGCTATTCCTAAGCAAAAAGGGTATGAAATAGATATTCTGGATCAGCGTCTTGATAAAAATTGGAAAAATACTCTTGCCAACCTGCTCGCTAAAGATCCTATTTTGGCAGGCCTTACATCTATGACAGGCGAGCAGATAGGTTATATGGCAGATATACTTAAATTTATCAAGTCTATTTCTTCTGTGCCTGCTGTTCTTGGCGGGATTCACGCTACGCTTTTACCCATGCAGTCTGTTATGCATCCATTTGTTGATATTGTGTGTGAGGGCGAAGGTGATTTTACGCTTTATGAGATAGCGGAAAAGCTTTATGAAAGAAAAAACCTGGATAATGTCAGAGGGATTTATTTCAAAAGAGGCGAAGAAATAATATATACCGGGAAAAGAGATATAATAAAGGATTTAGATATTCTGCCTATCGTGCCTTATGAACTGCTCTCAATGGATAGGTACAGCACTTTTGATATAGGAGAAGGAAAATCCGCCACTGTATTTACGAGCAGAGGATGTCCTTATAAATGTAAATTCTGCGCTTCGCCTGTTGCAAATTCTGCCTGGCGCGGATTTTCAATAAATAGGGTATTGGAAAATATAAAGCTATTGCAGAATAAGTATGATGTTTCCAATATATATTTTCAGGATGATAATCTGGCAGGCAGCTTGCCTAGATTTAAAGAGCTCATTTACCGTATGTCGCAGATGGATAGAAAGATCAAGTGGGGGACCCTTGGTATCAGGGCAGACGCTATTTGCAGGCTGGAGAAAAAGGATCTAGATTGTCTTTTCGAGAGCGGATGCCATAACCTGGATATAGGCGTGGAATCAGGCAGCCCCAGGGTGAATAAATTTATAAGAAAAGACGAAAGTTTAGAAACTATTACGGAGGCAAATAAAAAATTAGCCCCTTATCCGATTAAGGCCAAATATACTTTTGTGGTAGGTTTTCCCACAGAAACAGAGAAAGAAGTAAATGAGAGCATTGATTTTGCCATTAATCTTACTGCGGTAAATAAAAATACCTACGCTTTGTTTTTTGTTTTTGTGCCTATAGTAGGCACAGAATTTTATAATCTTGCGCTTCAATATGGATTTAAAGAACCTGGCAGCCTGGAGGAGTGGCGGTATCTTCAGTTTGATGGATGGCTTGAGAAATATCCTAATTGGCTGAATAAAAGAGAAGTAAAAAGGCTTCAGTCCTTGAGCTTTGTGTCATACTTTGCAAATCAAAATGTAAGTTATAAATTTACAAAAGGATACTTAAAGCTGATTTTTGTCTTGTATCATCCTATAGCGAGTTTTCGTTTTAGGGAAAAGTTTTTCTTCTTATTTATAGAGGATTATTTACAGAAAACTATTTTTTGGATAAAAGAAAAGATAGAGAAGGTGTTTTACAGGTAGTTGCCTTTGGCGGCATTGAGCCGTATGATGACGAGGCCTTTAAATGAATGGATAATATCGTGTACTAGCCTCACTTTTGTCGCCCTGTCATTTTTCCATACCACAGGCACTTCTATAATTTCATAGCCCATTATTTTAGCCAGAAATAATATCTCCGCGTCAAAAGACCAGTCATCTATAAGAGCTTTTTTAAATATATCGTTCACAGCTTTTTTGGAAAAACATTTAAACCCGCATGTAAAATCAGATACATGGGCCCCTGTTATTATATTTGAAAACCAGGTAAAGCCTTTTCCTAAAAATTCTCTTAAGAAAGGCTGATGTTCTACTATCTGGGCGCCCTTGCTTTTTCTTGTGCCCATTAGAATGTCTTTACTTTGATATATCAATGGTATGAATTTTTCAAATTCTTCTATAGATGTTGAGCTATCCGCGTCCATAAACAGGATATAATCGCCTTTTCCCCTGAGCATGCCTTCTCTAACAGCCTTTCCTTTGCCGGAATTCTGATTCAGGCTGAATACGGAGATTTGAGGGCAGCTGGTTTTCAGGCCTGTTATGACCTTTACTGTATTATCGCTTGAGCCGTCATCCGATACGATTATTTCATGAGGTATTTTTTTATAGGAAAAGTAAGAGACTATGCTTTTCAGGGTAGATATTATTCTTTTTTCCTCGTTATACGCAGGTATGACTATGGTGATTAACATATTATGGTAGAATAATGCAAAATGATACCCATGTCAATAAAAATACCCCGCCTTTTAAATCATTGCACTTATAGCGGGATTTATGGTAAAATTAAAGACATTCTATATAAAAGTAGCTGGAAGGAAAAGGAGGGTTAAAGTGTTAAAGGTTGGCATAGTTGGATGCGGCTATTGGGGCCCTAATTTAGTAAGAAATTTTTTTCAAATCAAGGATTCAGAGCTTTATTCGCTTTGCGACATGGATGAAAAAAGGCTGAAAAGGATGGCTGATCTCTATCCTGTGAAAAAACTTTATACGGATTACCGGCAAATGCTAAAGAATCCCAAGATAGACGCTGTTGTCATTGCCGCGCCGGCCAAAACCCATTATTCGCTTGCGAAAGCAGCCCTTTCCTGCAATAAGCATGTATTGGTAGAGAAACCATTGGCTTTTAGCTCCGAAGATGCGAGAAAATTAATAAAATTGGCCAAAGAGAAAAAAAAGATTTTAATGGTAGGCCATACGTTTGAATACAATCCCGCGGTAATTAAGATCAAAGAATGCATCATGAACGGCGAATTGGGGGATATTTATTATATCTACTCGACCAGGCTAAATTTAGGGCGGGTGCAGGAAGATATAAATGCCATGTGGAGCCTTGCCCCTCATGATATTTCAATCATTAATTTTATATTACGCTGTTCGCCTTCTAAAGTCAGGGCGTATGGCAGCTCGTACATAAACAAAAAAGTAGAAGATGTTGTTTTCATGAATCTGGAATACAAAAATAATATCATGGCCAATATACATGTCAGCTGGCTGGATCCGAGCAAGATAAGAAAAATGACCGTCGTAGGTTCTAAAAAAATGCTTATATACGACGACGTTGATAACGAAGGAAAAATAAAGATATACGACAAAGGGGTTGACAGGCTGGTTTCGGGCGACAGGCCTTATGCTGAATATCAGACCAGGCTGAGGGCCGGAGATATTGTTATACCCAAGCTGGAATCGTACGAACCGCTGCTAAAAGAATGCGAGCATTTCATAGACTCTATTCTGAGTAGTAAAAGCCCTCTTACTGACGGCGAAAATGGTTTGAGGGTGGTAAAGGTCTTGGAAATGGCCCAGATGTCTCTGAAACAAGACGGGAAAAATATAGAAATAAAATGAAAACCTATAAGGTTTATCCAAATGTAGTTATAGAAGAAGGTGCTGTAATAGGGGACTACTCGATTATCGGCTTGCCTCCCCGCGGGAAAAAAGAAAGAGAGCTGAAAACTGTAATAGGAAAGAATGCCGTGATTCGTTCACATACGGTTATATATGCCGGGAATAAGATAGGGGATTGTTTTGAAACAGGGCATTATGTTTTTTTGCGGGAAAATAACATTATCGGGAATCATGTGCGCATAGGGACTTGTTCGGTTGTAGAGCACCATGTCCGCATAGAAGATAAGGTAAATATACATACGCGCGTTTTTATTCCGGAGTATAGCGTTCTTGAAGAAGGCTGCTGGATTGGCCCGGGCGTAGTCTTTACCAATACCCCGCATCCTCTGTGCCCCAGGGCAAAAGAATGTTTAAAGAAGGGCTGCAGGGTAAAAAAATTTGCCAAGATCGGCGCCAACGTGACTTTATTGCCGCATATATCCGTAGGGGAATTTGCGGTTATAGGCGCGGGATCAGTAGTCACAAAAGACATTCCGGCCGGAAAGGTGGCAGCAGGGAATCCTGCCAAGCTTATAAAAGACGTAAAGGATCTGAAGTGCCGTTATGACGCATTAAAAACCCCTTACGATATTTAGGAAAGGATATTATGCCGATACCATTAGTAGATTTGAAACTCCAATACAGGTCAATAGAGCCGGAAATAAAAAAAGCCATAGAAGAAATTTTTGAACAGAGCGCATTTATATCAGGGAAGCCGCTTTTAGATTTTGAAAAAGCCTTTGCCGAATACTGCGGCGCTGAATATGCGGTGGGCGTTAGTTCCGGCACTTCCGCCTTGTACCTGGCTTTATCGGCGTATGGCGTCAAACAGGGAGATGAGGTTATCACGGTGCCCAATACTTTTATTGCGACTGCGGAAGCGATAAGCGAGGCCGGCGCCAGGCCGGTTTTCGTGGATATAGAGCCTGTTACATATACGATAGACGTTCTAAAGATAGAGAATGCAATAACCAAAAAAACAAAAGCGATAATACCGGTGCATATATATGGCCATCCGGCTGAGATGGATGGAGTGATTTCTATCGCGAAGAAACATGGATTAAGGGTCATAGAAGACGCAGCCCAGTCTCATGGCGCGCAATACAAGGGTAAAAAAGCAGGAACATTGGGCGATGCGGGCTGTTTTAGTTTTTATCCCGGGAAAAATCTTGGCGCTTATGGAGACGCTGGCGCCGTAGTCACTAATGATGCGAAATTTAGCGATACCGTCAGTTTATTAAGGGATCACGGGCGTAAAGAAAAATATCTCCATGAGATCAGGGGGTTTAATCATCGCCTGGATACGCTTCAGGCCAGGCTATTGAACGTGAAGCTTAAGCATTTGAACGATTGGAATAAAAAGCGGCAGCAGATCGCTGCCTGGTACAGGGTATTTTTAAAGGATACGCCTTTAAATCTTCCCGGCGAAAGCAGGGATTCTTCGCATGTGTATCATCTTTTTGTGATAGAGACTGATGTCAGAGACAGTCTGAAAAAATATCTGCAGGAAAAAGGAATCTCTACCGGTATACATTATCCCATGCCTTTGCATCTTCAGCCGGCTTACGCCTTTTTAGGATATAAAGAAGGGGATTTCCCTGTCACGGAAAAAGCGAGCAGAAGGATACTTTCTTTGCCTATGTTTCCGGAGCTGGAAGAAAAACAGGTCGAATATATTTGCGGTAATATAAAAGAATTTTTTAGAAAAGAAGGATAAGTGATAAAGATTAAGAATAGAAAAATATTCATGACGGGCGGCTGTGGTTTTATAGGAACGGCGATTATACAAAAGCTCGTCTCCTCTAACAAGCTTGTCATCTATGATAATGGCAGAAGGGACGCCCTTCGGTATTTTCCCGTAAAGGAACATGGGAATATCAGTATCGTAAAAGGGGATATTTTAAATGCCGGATTATTAAAAAAATCCGTCAAGGGATGCGATACGATTATTCATTTGGCGGCAATGGCCGGGGTAACCTCATATTACAAGGATCCAGTCAAGACAATGGAAGTGAATTTTTTGGGAACTTATAATATTTTGAATATAGCGAAGAATATGGATTTGAAGCTATTTCTGAATTTTTCTACCAGCGAAGTATACGGGCCATACGCGGACAGGGTCAAGGAAAGAGGCCTTACTGCACAAGGGCCTCCGCAAGAGTCGCGCTGGACATACTCTGTATCCAAGCTTGCCGCCGAACATCTGGTATTTGCATTCGGAAGAGAATACGGTATTCCGGTAGTTTCCGTGAGGCCGTTCAATATCTATGGTCCCGGGCAGGTAGGAGAGGGCGCGATGCAGATTTTTATAAAAAATGCCTTATCCGGCAAACCTTTGGTAGTTACAGGAAATGGGAAGCAGGTCAGGGCCTGGTGCTATATAGAAAATCTGGTTAATGCGGTAGGATTAATATTATCGAACAAGTCTTCCGTGGGAAATATTTTTAATATAGGGGATCCTGACTCCGCGGTAGATATACTTGATTTGGCAAAGAAGATAGTAAAGAAAACAGGATCTGATTCAAAGATTATATTTAAAAAACATATAGGGACGGATATACGTTACAGGATACCGGACATAGGAAATGCGCGGGAGATTCTTTATTTTAAACCAGATATAGATTTGGACGAGGGGCTAGAGCTTTCTATTGAATGGTATAAAGATAATTTAGCCGGGCTGGAAAGACATGAGCAATAAAATCACCGAGATTCCGATTTCAAGGCCTGCTTTTTTCGGAAGAGAAATAGATGAGATAGAGAAAACCATAAAGTCAGGCTGGATTATGCAGGGGCCGAGAGTAGAGGAGTTTGAAAACAGGGTAGCGGATTATGTGGGTGCCAGGTACGCCATTGCGGTTAGTTCGGGCACAACTGCCCTGCACCTGGCTCTCTTATCTTCAGGCATTCAGAAGGGCGACGAAATCATTGTCCCTTCCTATAGCTTTATTGCATCAGCTAATTCTATCCTCTACGCAGGCGCAAAACCAGAATTTGTAGAGATTGATCCGGATACGTTTAATCTGGATCCTGATAAAATACCGCAGCATATAACGAAAAAAACAAAGGCTATTATGGTAGTTCATCAATTCGGGCTGTCTGCGGACATGGATAGAATCAATAAGATTGCAGACAAATATGGCTTAAAGATAATCGAAGACGCCGCTTGCGCGCTGGGTTCATCATATAAAAATAAAAAAATAGGGGCTATAAGCCGTATTGCTTGTTTTAGTTTCCATCCAAGAAAAATTATTACTACAGGGGAAGGTGGTATAATTACCACTTCCAGCAGGGAGATGGCGGATAAAATCAGGATTCTGAGGTCACATGGCTTGAAGGGCAATAAGGGGGTTATGTTGGGATATAATTATCGCATGACGGACTTGCAGGCTGTCATTGGGATATCTCAGATGAAATATTTAGACCGCGTAATATGCGATAGGCGGAAAAAAGCCAATTATTACAATAGCTTGATAGAAAGTACTGGGTATATAGAACCTCCGTTTATCCCGCCTTACGCAAAAACTAATTTTCAATCATACGTGGTAAAGATTAAAGGCGTTCAGGCGCAGAAAATCAGGAGCGCGGTAGAGGGGTTAAATAAAAACGGAATCCATGTGAAGTTGGCCAATATGGCCATACATAAGCAGCCATATTATGCGCGAAAATTCGGCAGGAAAAAATTAAAGATCACTGAATACATAGCGGATATTGCATTATCGTTGCCGCTATTTTATGGTTTGTCGGAGAAAGAGCAGGATTTAGTTGTTGCTATGTTGACCAAATATATACCATATGGCAAAAAATAAGGCTATGAAAGAACTTTTTATTTTTCCGTATAATGGCAATGCCCTTGAGGCGATTGACTGCATAACTAATGACTATAAGCTGGTTGGTTTTATCGATGATGATAAAGAAAAGCAGGGCGTGCAGCAAAATGGTTATGAGGTATTTTCGCGCGATATACTCATTAAATATCCAGATGCGCAGATTCTCGCTGTGCCGGGCTCTCCCGAAACGTATCTCCGCAGAAAAGATATTATAGAAAGTTTAAAGATAGCTCCTCATCGGTTCGCCGCCATTATTCATCCTAAGTCGAATGTTTCCTCTTTAGCAAAGATTGGATATAACACATTGATAATGGCAGGAGCTGTGGTGACAAGCAATGCTGTTATAGGCAATCATGTCTGCATTTTACCGAATTCAGTGATTCATCATGATGTTGATATTGGAGAGTTTTGTCTTATAGGTTCAAAAGTCAGTGTTGCCAGCCATGTAAAGATCGGTAAAAATTGTTACATTGGCAGCGGTTCAAATATAATTAATAACATTAACATTGGGGAAAATACGCTTGTTGGGATAGGTTCTAATGTTATCGCGTCATTACCTGCCAATATAAAAGCAGCAGGCAACCCTGCTAGAAAGATCGGAATAATATAGTAATCTCTTAAAGCCCATAAGAAAGATATCTTCATACTGATGAGATAGTTACAATAACAGGCGTAAGGCGCTGCGG
>ERZ1292640.127-Hain-H43-02um-R1-127-length-60041-cov-8_pt1 | contig 51930 bp, 52 predicted proteins | sample MGYA00564404_ERZ1292640 | MGnify/ENA primary metagenome ERZ1292640 (study PRJEB36523, sample SAMEA6512636) | groundwater metagenome | collected 2019-01-08 | study: AquaDiva: Metagenomics assemblies of 32 groundwater samples | reverse complement strand
CTTGCTCAAGAAACAGGCAACTGCAGTGGTGAGCCATCGGCGGCCAGCGTTTCGCCCTTGCGCTCGACGATCAGGCCGTAGGCGTGCGGCTGGCGGTGCAGGTCGAAGTTGAAGGTGGTGCGTTTGTAGACGGCGCAGAAGTCCAGGTCGCAGCGGGCGATGGCCATTTCGTCGTCCTTGGTCAGGCAGCGCGCCACCACCTCGCCGGACGGGGCGACGATGCAGCTGCCGCCTATGCTGTCCACGCCTTCTTCCAGACCGGCCTTGGCCACGCCCACCACCCAGGTGCCGTTCTGGTAGGCGCCGGCCTGCATGGACAGCTGGTTGTGGAACAGCGACAGGTCGTCATGCGCCGGCGCCGGGGCGTTGTGCACCGGCGTGTTGTAGCCGATCAGCACCATCTCCACGCCTTGCAGGCCCATCACGCGGTAGGTCTCGGCCCAGCGCCTGTCGTTGCACAGGGCCATGCCCAAAACGCCACCGAAGGCCTGCGTCACGCCCCAGCCGGGGCCGGGGGTGAAGTAGCGCTTTTCCAGGTGCTGAAAGCGCCGCCAGGGTTCGTGCTCCTTGTGACCCGGCAGATGCACCTTGCGGTACTTCGCCACGATGGTCCCGCTGCGGTCCACCAGGATGGAGGTGTTGTAGCGCACCGCACCGGTGGCCTCCTGCGCCAGCTCGGCATACCCCAGGTAAAAGCCCACGCCGAGGTTGCGCGACAGGTCGAACAGCGGCTGCGTCGCGGCGTTGGGCATGGACTGCTCGAAGAAGCTGTTGATCTCGTCCTCGTCCTCGATGTACCAGCGCGGGAAGAAGGTGGTCAGCGCCAGTTCGGGAAAAACGATCAGCTGCGCGCCCACCGCGTGGGCCTGGCGCATGAGATCACACAGGCGGGCCACCACCTGGGTGCGCGAGTCGCTGCGCTGAATGGGGCCGAGCTGGCCGAGGGCGACGTTGAGATAGCGTGGCATAAAAGTAGAAGGGCAGTAGTTAGGAAGGTCGATTGGCCAGCGCCAGCACCACTTGCAGCAGCAGCTGTGCACCGCGCTGCAGGTCGGCCGGCTCGGTGTGTTCGCGCACGTTGTGGCTCAGGCCGCCCACGCTGGGCACAAAAATCATGGCGCTGCGGCAGATGCGGGCCAGCATTTGCGCGTCGTGCCCGGCGCCGCTGGGCATGCGCTGATGGCTGCAGCCCAGGGCTTGCGCCTGCTGCTCCACCAGCTTGACCACCATGGGGTCGAAGTCCACCGGCTCAAAACGGGCCAGGGCGCGCGAGCTGATGCGCACGCCTTCGGCCTGCGCCGCTTCTTGTACATAGGCATGCAGGTCGGCCTCGGCCTGTGCCAGCGCGGCGCTGTCGGTGTTGCGCAGGTCCACGGTGAACACGGCTTTCTGCGCGATGACGTTGACCAGATTCGGGCTGAGCCGCAGCGCGCCCACGGTGGCCAGCTGGCGGCCGCCCATGCGTGCACTCAACTCGCGCACAAACACCGCCACTTGCGCAGCCACCAGCGCGGCGTCGTGGCGCAAGGCCATGGGGGTGGTGCCGGCGTGGTTGGACTGGCCTTCCACCGTGAACTCGGTCCACGAGATGCCTTGCACGCCTTCGACCACGCCGATCTGCAGGCCCATCTGTTCCAGCACCGGGCCTTGCTCGATGTGCAGCTCGACAAAGCTGTCCACTTCCGGCGCGCCCACCGGCGCCGTGCCCTGGTAACCGATGCGCTGCAGCTCGGCCTGCACCGACATACCGTCGGCATCGCAGGTGGCCAGCGCCTCCTGCAGCGGCTGGCCACCCACATAGACCAGGCTGCCCATCATGTCGGGCTGGAAGCGTGCGCCTTCTTCGTTGGTGAACACGGCCACGGCGAGCGGTCGCCGGGTGTGCAGGCCCGCCTCGCGCAAGGTGGCCACCACTTCCAGACCGGCCAGCACGCCGTAGTTACCGTCGTACAAACCACCGGTGCGCACCGTGTCGATGTGCGAACCCATCATCACCGGGGGCAGGTCATCGGTGCCGGGGAATGTGGCAATGATGTTGCCAATCGCATCCACCTCCACGCGCATGCCCAGTTCGCGCATGCGCGTCGCCGTCCAGTCGCGCCCCTGGCGGTCGGCATCGGTCAAGGCCAGGCGATTCACGCCGCCGCCGGGCAGCGCACCGATTTGCCCCAGTGCCTGCAGGCTCTCCAGCAGGCGCGGGCCGTTGATCTGTGGGGCTGTCATGCGGCCGCTCCGTCCTGCAGCACCTGGGTGGCGCTTCGGCCCACCAGTTGCTGGTACAGGGCCGGGTCGGTGTCGCTCTCGCTGCCGAACAGCAACACGCGGCTGTCCGGCCCCAGGCCCAGCGCTGCGCGGGCGGCGGGGTCTTGCGCGGCGAGCAGCGCGGCGGCGAGGCCTGCCACGGCCGATTCACCGGCCACGATGACCGGGTCACCCGTCTGCGGGCTGGCCAGCAGGCGCATGCCGTCCACAGCGGCAGCATCGGGGATGGTGCAAAACGCATTGGTGCCGGTGGCCAGGAAGTCCCAGGCCAGCAGGGAGACCTCGCCGCAGGCCAGGCCGGCCATCAAGGTGTCCAGATCGCCCTTGACTGCCACCACGGCGCCGGCACGCGCGCTTTGCAGCAGGCAGTCGGCACGTTCGGGCTCCACCACCACAAACACCGGGCGATGCGCGGTGTCGCGCTCCCAGAAATACGCACACACGGCCGCCGCAAAACCCCCCACGCCCGCCTGAACGAAGACGTGTGTGGGCCATTGGGGCAGGGCGCTGACGGCCTCGTGCACCATGAGCTGGTAGCCCTGCATCACGTCACGCGGAATGTCCATGTAGCCGGGGTAGGAGGTGTCGGAAATCACAAACCAGCCATTCGCCCGGGCATCACGGTCGGCTTGCTGCACCGCATCGTCGTAGTTGCCGCTGGTGCGCACCACCTGCGCGCCGTAGCGGGCAATGGCCTCTTTGCGCCCCTCGCTGACGGTGGCGTGGATGTAGATGACACAGCGGCAGCCCAGCATCTGCGCCCCCCAGGCGACCGAACGGCCGTGGTTGCCGTCGGTGGCGCAGGTGACGGTGATGTCGGCACAGGCCTGGCGCAACGCGGGCTCGCTTTGCAACTGCGTGTGGCTGACACGGCGGCCCAGGCGCTGGCCGAGTTCGCGGCACAGCAGGCGCGCCACGGCGTAGGCCCCGCCCAGCGCCTTGAAGCTGCCCAGGCCGAAACGCGAGCCTTCATCCTTGTAGTGAATGCTGGCCACGCCTGCGGAGTGAGCGAGGCCGGACAGGGAGCACAGGGGCGTGACCGCGTAGCCGGGCCAGGCGGTGATGACGGCTCTGGCTTGCTCCATCGCCGCCGCACTGAGCAGTGTGGCGCGGTGCGCGCCATAGGGCTCGCCGGGTTCAAAGCGGGGATTGGGCAGCAGGGTGAAAGGGTGTTGGGGTAAAGCGGTCATGGGGTGGAAGGGTTCAGAGAGATGATTCAAGGTCCGCCAGTTGCGCATGGACTTGCTCAATGGCGGCCATGCGGGCGCGGGCCTTTTTGGGTAACTGGGCCAGCGTGGCGGTGGCCAGGAAATTGATGAGGCTGATGGCGCTCACATAGGAGTCAAAAATCGGCTCGTCCTGCGGCGGGCAGATGAACAGGGCCTGCGCCCGCGCCGCCAGTGCCGACACACGCGCATCACTCACCAGTACCAGTGCGGCACCGGCATCACAGGCAATGCCCACCACCTGGGACAGGCGGTGGGTGCGGCGGCGAAAGTCCATGGCCAGCAGCACATCGTGGGGCTGGATTTCCGCCAGCAGTTCAGCTTCTTCACCGGCGCCCTCGTTGAGCAGATGGACCTCGGCGCGCATCTGCGACAGCAGCGCCCGCGCATACGACGCTGCCATGTAGCCGTTGCGGTAACCCACCACCCAGACGCGGCGCGCACCGGCCAGCAGCCTGGCTGCCTGCTGCACGCCCTGGTCGGTCACGCTGTCGGCCAGGGCCTGCAACTGCTGCACGTCTTGCGCCAGGTGGTGTTGCAGCGGGCTGGCGCTGGTGCCCTGCTGCGCCATGCGGTACAGCGGCGAGGGCTGGGGTGTGCCGTTGCGCTGGTGCTGCCGGAAGGTCTGGAAGTCGGCAAAACCCAGGCGTTTGAAAAAACGCGCCGTGCTGGCCTTGGAGACACCGGCCAGCGCCGCCAGCTCGGTGGCGCTGTAGGCCAGCAGGTCTTTTTCACGGGCCAGCACCACGTCGGCCAGTTTGCGGTCCACCAGGGACAACGCAGCGTACTGAACCTGAATCCGTTCGCGCAGAGTGATGGTTTTGGACTTGGTCATGGCAGGGCGGCTGAGAGGTTTTGGTGCGGATGCGCCCAAAAGAGAGCATGCGCACCACTATGAAACATATTTTTCATAGATTTATAGTCAAGAAACACATATTTCATATTGTCCGTCATCTGTTTGCAAGGGCAATGCCATGCGGAACAGGTGGCACACATTTTGCGAAAGAGGTGGGGTCTCCCCATCATCTTCACAGGAACCCTTCCATGAAATTCAAAGCACTCTCCACCCTGGCTGGCCTGTTTACCAGCGTCGTCCTGACCGTGGCCACGCCAGTCCATGCGGCCGATGAATCACTCTCGTCCGTGCTGGCCAAGAAGTCGATTGCCCTGGGCGTGGCCTCCGACTTTCCGCCTTACGGCTACATGGGTCCCGACTTCAAACTCACCGGCGTGGACGTGGCCACCGCGCAGCTGATCGCCGACAAGCTCGGCGTGAAGGCCGAGTTTGTGCCGGTAAGCACACCCAACCGCATTCCCTATCTGCAGACCAAGAAGATTGACCTGATCGTCTCGGCCCTGGGCAAGAACCCCGAGCGCGAGAAGGTGATCGACTTCACCGTGGCCTACGCCCCGTTCTTCCAGGCCGTGTTCGGCCCCAAGGCGCTGAGCATCAAGAGTTTTGACGACCTGGCCGGCAAGAGCATTGCCGTGACCCGCGGCACCATCCAGGACGACGTGCTGCAAAAGGTGGCCCCGCCCACGCTGAAAATCCAGCGCTTCGAGGACGATTCCACCACCGTGGCCGCCTTCATCTCGCAACAAACCCAGCTGCTGGCCACCGGCGCCGCCGTGGCTGCGGCTGCCGTGCAGAAGAACCCCCAGGTGCAGGCCGAGTACAAGCTGCTGCTGAAAGACTCGCCCAACTTCATTGGCGTGCGCAAGGGTGAAACCGCGCTGCTGAACAAGGTCAACGAGATCCTGCGCGCCGCCAAGGCCGATGGCACGCTGGAGCAGTATTCGCAAAAATGGCTGGGCCGCGGCACCGGCGTGTTGCCAGACTGAGCTGCCACACACGCATACACACGTCCGCACCCGCACACCACGACCCTGAAGCGCCATGATTGAATTCAACTTTCTCACCGTGCTGGCCCAGTGGCCCATGCTGCTGCGCGGGCTGGGCCTGACGGTGGCGCTCACCGCCGTTTCGGCGGTGCTCGGTGTCGTGGTGGGCACGGCGTGCGCCTGGGCCCGGCTGCATGGCGGCGCGGTGCTGAAGCGGGGGGTGGGGGCCTATGTGGAGCTGATTCGCAACACGCCTTTCATCATCCAGCTGTTCTTCATTTTTTTCGGCTTGCCCTCGCTGGGACTGCGGCTGTCGGTCGAGGTGGCTTGTGTGCTGGCCATGGTGCTCAACCTGGGCGCCTATTCGTGCGAGATCGTGCGGGCCGGCCTGCAGACCACACCCAGGGGCCAGCTCGAAGCCGCCATGAGCCTGGCGCTGACGCCCTGGCAGGTCTTTTCGCGCGTGGTGCTGCCGCCGGCACTGGCGCGCATCTGGCCCGCACTGGTGAGCCAGATCATCATCGTGATGCTGGGCTCCGCGGTCTGCGGGCAGATCTCGGCGGAAGAACTCTCGCAGGCGGCCAACCTGATTTCCAGCCGGACTTTCCGCAGTTTTGAGTCTTACATCATCGTCACTGCGGTCTATCTGCTGCTGGCGATTGGCGTGCGGCAGTTGCTGTACTGGGTGGGGCCGCGCTTCATCTTTTCCAGTCGTTAACGGGAGCCACCATGGTTCAGTTTTCTCTCTGGGACATCTTCAGCTTTCTGCTCGGCGCCGTGCGCTGGACGGTGGCGCTCTCGCTGATTGCCTTCGTTGGTGGCGGGCTGGTCGGCATGGGCATGCTGTTACTGCGGTTTGCCAGGGTGCGTGGCGCGGCCACCGCGGTGGCCTGGTATGTGCAGATTTTTCAGGGCACGCCGCTGCTGATGCAGCTTTTCCTTGTCTACTTTGGCCTGGCCCTGCTGGGCATGGACACTTCGCCGCTGGTGTCCGCAGCGATTTGCCTGACCCTGTATGCGAGCGCCTACCTGACCGAAATCTGGCGCGGCTGTGTCAACGCCATTCCGAAAGGCCAGTGGGAAGCCTCCACCACCCTGGCGCTGAGCTTCACGCAGCAGATGCGTTACGTGATCCTGCCGCAGGCGCTGCGCGTGGCCATTGCGCCCACGGTGGGCTTTCTGGTGCAGATCATCAAGGGCACGGCGCTGGCCTCGGTCATCGGGTTCGTCGAGCTGACCAAGGCCGGCCAGATGATCTCCAACGCCACCTACCAACCCTTTCTGGCCTACACCTTTGTAGGCCTTTTGTACTTTGCCCTGTGTTACCCGCTGTCGTGGTGGAGCCAGCGGCTGGAAAACCGCCGTCTGGCCTGATATATGACTCATTCATCGACTCCCCCCTTTGCGCTGGTTGACATCCGTGGCCTGCACAAGAGTTTTGGCGCCACCGAAGTGCTCAAGGGCATCGACCTGCAGGTCGGGCGCAAGGAAGTGGTCTGCATCATCGGCAAGAGCGGCTCGGGCAAGAGCACCTTGCTGCGCTGCATCAACGGTCTGGAAACCTTCGAGCGCGGCAGCCTCGCCGTCGATGGCCAGGCCCTGCAACACGGCGATACCAACGCCATGCGTGCGCTGCGCCAGCAGGTCGGCATGATTTTCCAGAGCTTCAACCTGTTCCCGCACCTGAGCGCCGGGCGCAATGTGATGCTGGCGCCGACGCTGGTCAAGGGCCTGCCGAAGGAAGAAGCGCGCACGCGTGCCCAGGCGCTGCTGGAGCGCGTGGGACTGGGCAGCCTGTTTGACCGCATGCCCGATCAACTTTCGGGCGGACAGCAGCAGCGCGTGGCCATTGCCCGCGCGCTGGCCATGGACCCCACGGTGTTGTTGTGCGACGAGATCACGTCTGCCCTGGACCCGGAACTGGTCGGCGAAGTGCTGCAGGTGGTGGAGATGCTGGCCAACGAAGGAATGACGCTGATCCTGGTCACCCACGAAATGGCTTTTGCCCGCAAGGTGAGTGACCGCGTGGTGTTCATGCACCAGGGGCTGATTCACGAAGCGGGCACGCCCGACGAAATTTTCAACCGCCCGCAGACACCCGAGCTGCGGCAGTTTCTGGCTGTCTTGCACGACTGATTGCGGAAAGTCCCGGCGGGAGAGGCTGGTGTTGCTGGAAACACAGCATGGGGCAGAGGATCTATATAAGAAAATGGCCTCCTGCCCTTATTTTGCGAGCGCAAGCAGCTATCAAAACAGGAGCATTCTGGTCGATTCAACCGTGATCGTTCAGGAGGGTTGGAGGTGCGGCTCCGCATCAGCGACTCCTCAAGTTACCCCCACGCCCTGTTGCTTAGGCTGTGGATAAGAGCCTGAACAACTCGCGAATGCCGCGCCAGTGCTGGTGATGCGGGGCTTGCTCAAGAAACAGGCAGACGCCTAGTCCTTCAGGTCCGGCACCAGGGCGGCCAGTTTTTCATGATCGAGTTCAAGGCTGCCGGGCTGCAGCAGCGACTGCATCTGCTGCCGGATCGGTTCGGCCAGGGCATCGGCTGCGGCGGAGGGCACGCGCCCCTGCGCGCGCAGCAAAAACACCTCGCGCACGATGCCGGGTGCGGCCAGCGGCTTGATGGCGAGCTGGCTGCTGCTGAAATGCGACAGCGTCAGGCTGGGCACCAGGCTGATGCCGACCCCGCTTTCCACCAGACCCCGCACCGCCTCCAGCCGTTCGACCTCCATCACCGTGTTGGGTTTGTGCGGCCGTAAGGCCGCGTCGATCTGGTGGCGCAGGCGGGTGGTCGTCGTGAAGTGAATGAACGGGAACTGAACCAGCTCTTCAATCGTGATGGCCGCCTTGCCGGCGAGTACGTGGTCTTTCCGGCAGATGACGTAGAAGCGGTCCAGGCACAGCAGTTCCTTGTGGATGTCGGCGTCTTTCGCGTCGATGGTGGACAGGGCCAGGTCCACCTTGCCTTCCCGCACCAGGTCCACACAGGGCTGGGGCAGCGCATCGACCACCTCGATGTCGATGGCCGGGTGTTTGCGCCGGTAGTCGGCCACCACCACCGGCAGGAAGCGGGCACACAGCGAGGGGATGCCGGCCACTGCCACACGGTCCACGATGCTGAGGTCGCGGCAAACGCTGCCCATGACATCGTCGAAGTGCGACACCACCTCGCGTGCGGCGCGCTCAAAGCGCCGGCCGGCTGCGGTGAGGTCGACCTTGCGCGTGTCGCGGTCAAACAACCTGGCGGCCAGCGTGTCTTCCAGCGAGCGGATCAGGGAACTGAAGGCGGGCTGGGACAAGTGCATCTGCTCGGCGGCTCGTGTGAAGCTGCGCAGGTCAGCCAGTGCCAGGAAAGCACGCAGTTGACGTGTGGACAGGTTCATCCCTGCGGATGATACCGATTGATCCGGTTTTCCTTTGAGTGCCATCCAGAATTTCGAATTCACAGGCGAGCCTGCTTGCGCCATAGTCCCGGTCATGCTCCGCTTCAACATCGCGTTCCCTGTGAAAGCCCCTTCATGAAAACCATCCGCATCGGCGCCGGCGCCGGCTACTCGGGGGACCGCATTCCCCCCGCCGCGGAGCTGGCGGAAAAGGGGGATCTCGACTACCTGGTGTTCGAGTGCCTGGCCGAGCGCACCATCGCCCTGGCCCAGCTGGAGCGCAGCAAGGACGCTCGTCTGGGCTTCGACCCCTTGCTGCGCGACCGCATGGAAGCGGTGCTGCTGGCCTGCGCCGGCAGGGGCGTAAAGATCATCACCAACATGGGGGCCGCCAACCCGCAGGCGGCCGGACAGGAAATCATCCGCATTGCGCGCGAACTGGGGCTGGACCGCCTGAAGGTGGCGGTGGTGCAGGGCGACGACGTGTTGCCCGGCCTGCAGGACCAGAACCTGACCCTGCTGGAAAGCGGCGCGCCGCTGCAGTCCCTCGGCAGCACCGTGTGGTCGGCGAATGTCTATCTGGGCGCCGAGGCGCTAGTGCGGGCGCTGCGTCTGGGCGCGGACGTGGTCATCACCGGGCGTGTTGCTGACCCGGCGCTGTTTCTTGCGCCGCTCATCCATGAGTTTGATTGGTCCATGTCGGACTGGCAGAAGATGGGCCAGGGCACGGTGGTGGGCCATTTGCTGGAATGTGCCGGGCAGGTCACCGGCGGGTATTTTGCCGACCCCGGTTACCGCGATGTGCCCGACCTCGCCAACCTGGGTTTTCCGCTGGCCGAAGTGTCGGCCGACGGGAGCGCCGTCATCACCAAGGTGGCCGGTTCGGGCGGCTGCGTCACCACCGCCACCTGCGCGGCGCAGCTGCTGTACGAAGTCGAAAACCCCGCCAGTTACCTGCAGCCTGATGTGGTGGCGGACTTCTCCGGTGTCACGCTGACCCAGGTGGGGCCCGACCGCGTGCGCATCGAAGGCGCCCAGGGCCATCAGCGCCCGCCAACGCTCAAAGTGACCGTGGGTTACCGCGACGGCTTCATCGGAGAAGGGCAGATTTCCTACGCGGGCCTGGGCGCCGAGGCGCGGGGCCGGCTGGCGCTGGATGTACTGAAGCAGCGCCTGGAGGCTTCGGACATCGAGGCGCTCGACAGCCGTTATGAACTCATCGGAGTCAACGCCATGCATGGCGAGGCCCTGTCCGCGGGCCACACGCCTTATGAAGTCCGGGCGCGTGTGGCCCTGCGTGTGGCCACCCTGAAAGAGGCGGAGCGGGTGGCCAACGAGGTCGAGGCCATGTACCTCAACGGGCCGGCCGGGGGCGGCGGCGTGACGAAGTCGGTCCGCGAGGTGATCGCCGCGGCGTCCACCCTGGTGCCGCGCGAGCTGGTTCAGACCTCAATCACCATGATGGAGCTTTAAACAATGCTGCTGCGCGAGATTGCCCACACCCGTACCGGCGACAAGGGAAACCGGTCCATCATTTCCGTCATCGCCTACGACCTCAAGGACTTCCCGGCGATCGAGCGCGCCGTCACCGCGGAACGGGTGCGTGCGTATTACGCAGACACCGTCAAGGGCGAGGTCGAGCGTTACGTCGTGCCGCATCTGGGCGCCCTGAACTTCGTGCTGCACGACGCGCTGGGCGGGGGGGTGACCCGGTCCCTGGCGCTGGACGCCCATGGCAAGTGCCTGAGCTCCGCCATTCTGGGCATGACCATCGAATAAGCTAGACGGTTTGCTGGACATATTCAACAATTTTTTAAACAGGAGACATCAACATGAAGTGCAAGTCGATTCTTTTCGCGGCTGCGGCCACTTTTTCCCTGGCCGCATTCGGCCAGGCGTATCCGAACAAGCCGATCAAGGCCATCGTGCCCTTTGCCGCCGGCAGCGCCACCGACCAGATCGGGCGCGCTTTCGCGGCCAAGATGTCGGAAACGCTGGGGCAGACCATCGTGGTCGAGAACAAGGCCGGCGTCAACGGCATGCTGGGAGCCGATGCTGTCGCCAAGTCCGCCCCGGACGGCTACACCTTCCTGATTGGGACCAACAGCACCAACGCGGCACTCAAGAGCCTGATGAAAAAGCTCCCCTACGACCAGGACACGGCCTTTGCACCGCTGGGCTACATGGGTTCGGTGCCGCTGATCGTGGCCGTCAACAACGACGTACCGGCCAAAAACCTGCGCGAATTCGTGGACCTCGCCAAGGCCAAACCCGGCCACGTCACCTTTGCCAGCGCCAGCACCTCGCAGCTGGTGTCGTCTGAAATGATGGCCGGCATGGCCGGCATCCAGATGACCAACGTGCCTTACAAAAGCGGCCCTGCGGCCATGACCGACCTCATCGGCGGCCAGGTGATGATGTTCACCGCCGACTTTGCCGTCATGCTGCCGCAGGTCAAGGGCGGCAAGGTCCGCGGCCTCGCGGTGACTTCCAGCAAACGTTCACCCGCGGTGCCGGAACTGCCGACGGTCAACGAATCCCTGGGCCTGAAGGACTACGAGCTGATCGCCTACTTCGCCATGTTTGCACCGGCCGGTACGCCGCCCGACATCATCGCCAAACTGAACCAGGCCATCAACGCAGCAGCACAGAGCAAGGACCTGCAGGAAAAATTCGCACCGATCGGTTTCCTGGTCGAGCCCGGAACGCCCGAAGCCCTGGCCCAGCGCAGCAAGCTGGAAACGGCCAAGTGGGCCAAGGCCATCCGCGACGCGAAGATCGAGCCGCAATAAGCCGTCGAGCCGGCACCACCAGCCCCGCCTGTGCCGCATCAGCGCGGTCAGGGCGGGTCGGGTGGATGTGGCCGGGCTGGCGCTCCGTCAGTCGAATGATCAGCCTCCAGCCCTTGTCTGGCGGGCGCAAATAGCTATCAAATATATAGCTGATGCAGGGCTGGCCTGTGCGCAGTCAGTGACTTTGCGGTTTCCAATCGCGCTGTTCACTTGCGCCGATTGCTGGGGTAAGCTCTTGAAAGTATGAAGAATTTCAAAATACTTCAGCCACTTTGTTGTGGCGCTCACTGTGTAATCCCGCGGTTTTGCGGAACCTCGCAAAGTTAGGCATCGTGGAAGACTTCCTTGCATTCGCTGCCTGGATTGTGTTTGAAGTCGTGCTCATTCAAACGGGTCGGGCGGCGGTCTGGTCCGCTTCTTTGGGGCGTTGGCGGGGAGAAAACCTTGCCGAGAATGAGGGGCGCATCTACGGACCTGCAGGCGCTCTCTCGTTTCTGCGGGAAGGCCGTCGAGTGGTTACGGCTAACGGTATGCTCTTCGCAGGTGTCTTTTTCTATTTTGCACTTGCATTCGCATTGCTCGTTTATTTTGGCTGAGCCCACTGGCGGCCCAGCGCCGACGCTTGCCGCGTCGCCCGAAGTTCAACGTTAATCCTCAGGAGCCACCATGCAGCTGCCCTTCACCGATGAGCAGTTCTTTGGCGTCTTTCGGCTGTACAACAGCACGGTCTGGCCGGCGCAGGTTCTTCTTGTCCTGCTTGCGGTACTGGCCATCGTCTTCATTGCGCTTCGACGCCCCTGGTCCGGCGCGGCCGTGTCAGCCATTTTGGCTTTGCTCTGGGTTTGGATCGGCGCCGCCTACCACCTGGCGTTCTTCGCGCGCACCAATCCTGTGGCCTACGGGTTCGGCGCGCTGTCCATCGCCGGAGGTCTTCTGTTCGCCTGGCACGGCGTGATCTGCCGCCGATTCGAGTTTGCTTTTGACAGGAGCTTTCGGACGGGTCTCGGGGTAGCCCTGCTCGCCTTCGCACTCGTTGTTTATCCCCTCTGGTCCACGCTGGCAGGGCATGGGTATCCGGAGCTGCCCACCTTTGGTCTGCCTTGCCCCACCACCATTTTCACGATCGGTGTGCTCGCGCTCGCGTCGGGCGCGCGCCTGCGCGCAGTCCTCGCTGTGCCCATTCTTTGGTCCCTGGTGGGTGGTCAGGCCGCCTTCCTCCTGGACGTCAAACCCGACCTCGGCCTGCTCGTGACCGGTGTCGCGGCGGTGGGGCTGTTTATCTGGCCTGTTCGCGACCGGAAGGCGTCGTCCACCAGCCCGTGAAATTGAGATTGAGGGCTATGCCATCACGCAAGCGGACACGTCCGGGGCAAGCCGCCAACCGCACCCGCTTCACTGACCGGCGCAGCGCCGATGCAGTCATCTTATGATATAAAAAAGGCCTTCAGCCCTTACTCTGCGGTTGCAAGCAGCTATCAAAAGCAGAGCAAATTTACTTGTTCAGCTTCGCCAGCAGCGCCTGGATTTCCTGCCGGCGGCCGCTATCGGCCAGTTCACGGCCGGGACGCGGCGGGGCTTTCAGTGCGGCTTCCAAGTGGGTGCGGGCTTCCGCATGGCGGTCGCGGCCGAGCAGGTACTCGCCGTAGAAGAAGTTCGCGTCGATGCCGGTGGGGTTGATGGCCAGCGACTTCTTGAAAAACTCCTCTGCCTTGTCCTTGTTGCCAAAACCGACCGGCCAGCCCGGCACCTGGGCGTACAGCGTGGCCAGGCTGGTGTAGGCGGAACCGGCGAGCGCCTTGTCGTTGATCTTCAGCGCTTCCTCGAAGCGCAGCTTGGCCTCCTTGGCCAGCGACAGCGCGCCCAGGCCGCCCTTGGCGCCGGCTTCGCTGGAGACCACAATGCCTTCCCAGGTCAGCGCCTCGGCGCTGGCGGGATTGGCTTCAACAATCTTGTGCACCTGCTGCGCCAGCGCGTGGTACAGATCGGCCTGCTGTTTTTCCGGCTGGCGGTACTTGATCTCGGCCCACTGGTCCTGGATGGGGCGTATCAATTCTTCGGGTGTGGCCGCGGCGGCAAAGCCGGCGAAGGAAAGCAGAAGCGGCAGGAGGAAGGAGGAGAGGAGGGAGCGTGAAACGGGGTGCATGAAAAGTCCTTTCAGTGCTGTTCAGAAGAGGGAGCGTGTTGCTTGATGATGGCCAGCTGGCCGGCCAGGCCGCGGTCTATCAGTGAGGGAGCGAAACCGTTGAGCCAGGCAAACAGGCGTTCCGGAAAACCAAAATGGTGTTCACCCTTGCCGTGGCGCAGGGCCGCGACAATCTGCCGGGCGACGGCCTGGCTGCTGTCGCTGTTGTTCTTCAGCGCGCGGTTGAGCTGGTTGACGGCTTCGGTGTTGAGCGGCGTATCGATCACGCGCGGCGCGATATGGATGACCGCCACCGGGGTGTCGGCGAGCTCGCGGCGCAGCGCCTGCGAAAAACCGCGCAGGCCGGCCTTGGCGGCGGAATACGCGGCAAAGCCGGGATAGGGCAGGCTGCCGAACATGGAGCCGACGTTGACAACGGCGGCGGTCGGCTGCGCCTTCAACCACGGCAGCAGGGCCTGCGTCAGGCGCAGCGGTGCCTCGAGGTTGGTGGCCAGCACCTGCTCGACGGTGGGCCAGGCCTGCTGGTCGAACAAACCAAAAGCGCCGACGCCGGCATTGTTGATCAGCACATTGACACCGAAGGCGCGGGCGGCGGTGTTCGCCGCCGCGATGCCTTGCGCCGTGGTGAGGTCGGCGACCACACTGTCGGCACTGGCGCCCAGCTCGGCTTTGATGGCTGCGAGCCGCACGGCGTCACGGCCGGCCAGCAGGACGGCGGCGCCGGCACCGGCCAGTTCGCGCGCGAGGTCCCGGCCCAGGCCGCCGCTGGCGCCGGTCAGCAGAATGCGCGCCTGGTTCAGTTGCATGGGGCGGCCTCGGGGTGCGACAAGGCGCGGAAGATGTCGCCGTACAGACGGTAGAACACGCGGGCATAACGCACGACGTCCTGCTGGTCTTCCGGCGTCATTTGTTCCAGCAGTTCAGCCAGGTGCTTGGTGTGCTCCTGGTCCAGCGTGCCGTGCGAACGCAGGTAGGAAAAGGCGGCGTCCGGCAGTTTCAGCCCCTGCTGGATGCGGTCGGCGGCCATCAGCGCCAGCGCGACGCTGGTGCCTTCGAGCACAAACACCATGCCGAAAAAGCCTGCGGGGTTGCCCCGGTTCACCAGGTCGTAGGCATAGGCCACCATCAATTCGGCGGGCAGCTCGGGCCGGCTGTCACGCACGGCGTCGGCGTCGCCGCCCGCCGCGCGGATGTCGTCAAGGATCCATTGCTCATGGCCGATCTCTTCTTCGATGTACTCGGCCACTGCCGGGCGCAGCCAGGCCAGCCGCTCGGGCAGGCGTCCGCCCAGGGACATCAGCAGCGGGGTGGTGTGGCGCACATGGTGGTAGGCCTGGCCGAGAAAGGCGTGGTAGTCCGGCAGCTTGACGCGGCCTTGCAGGCAGTCGGCAATGATGGGCACGGTCAGCAGCTGGTCGCGCTCTTGTTGGGTGGACGCGGTGAGTTGCTCATAAAACGACATCGTGAGAATCCTTTGTTTCGTAAAGCGCCGCCAGGGCGGCGGCATGGTGGGTGGCGATGGCGCTGCGCAGCGGCCGGCCGTTGCCGGTGGCTTGGCCGTTGTGCAGCGTGAAGGGCGGGCCGGCGATCCAGCCGCCCACGCGGGCGTAGTCGGGCAGCGTGTTGTTGGCCTGCGCGACGGCAGCGTCCAGCTGGGCCGGCGTGGCGCCGGGGCTGGCGACCAGCACCGCGCTGAGCCAGGGGCGGGCGTCGCCCATCACCGCCGCCTGGGCTATGGCCGGCTGGGCCAGCAACACCGACTCCACCCATTCCGGCGAGATGTTGCGGCCGAAGGAGGTGATGAGGAGATTCTTGCGCCGGCCCGAGAGCAGCAGGTGACCATTGGAATCGAGCTCACCGAGGTCGCCGGTCGCGAAGTCTTCCGTCTGGGCCGCCTGGCCAGATGCGGCATCACCGACATACCCCAGAAAGGCCGGACTGGCGATGTGCACCTCGTTGTCCTCGATGCGCAGGCGCACATGCGGCAGCGGGCGACCGACGCCTGGGCCGTCATCGCCGGGGCGGTTGATGCAGACGACCGAGCCGCATTCGGTCAGGCCGTAACCCTGGTAGGCCGGAATGCCCAGGGCGCGGGCGCGCTCCAGCAGAGCCGGGTCCACGCGGGCGCCGCCGACGGCGACAAACGCCAGATCGGCCGGGGCGCGCTGGCCGGTAGCTGTCAGAAACAGCGTCCAGGCCTTGAGCAGTTCGGGTACCAGAATCAGGCTGTGCGGGTGATTTGTCATCACCGACTGCTGCAGCGCCGCCGGGTCGAAGCCGGCCATGCCGCGCCAGCCCAGGGTTTGCAGGGCGGGCAAGTGAACCTCGGCACCGCGCAGCAGGGGCGCGTAAATGCCGGCGGTGTTTTCCAGCAGCAGGGCCAGCGGCAACACGGCCATGTGCTGCGTGATAGGCAGGTCGCCCAGTCGCGCAGCCACGCCTTCGGCGGTGGCCATCAGCCCGGCGGCGCTGAGGCAGGCGCCTTTGGGTGTGCCGGTGCTGCCGGAGGTGAAGGAGATCTTGGCGGTCCCGGCGGGCAGCACGACGGCCGGGCACTGCCGCTGCATCCAGACCAGACCGCTCCATTGCCCTGCCGCAGCAAAGCCGAGGTTCAGCGCCAGGATTCTTTCGGGCTGGTCGGTCAGCAGCACGTCGGTGCCGGTCTGTTCCAGCACATGCGCCATTTGCGTCGGGCTGAAAAAAGTCGGCAGGGGCAGGTGCACGGTGCCGGTGCGCAGCGCGGCCAGGTCGGCCATGACCCAGGCCGGGCTGTTGTCGGCCAGCACGGCCAGCACGCGGTGGCCGGACAGCCGCATGGCCAGTGCGGCCACGGTGTCCAGCACGTCGGCGGCGCGCCAGGTGTCGGTATCGCCGCGCAGCACCACGGCATCGGGCGCGCGCGCGGCCAGCGCGGCTAACAGACGTTCGGCGCTCATGCTTGTCGGCTCATGCGGTCCAGCCCGAGCTGGATGCGGCCGGCCACCACGATGGGCTGGGTGTCGTAATACGTGCCCCAGGCTGCGGCGTCGTCGCCCAGGCGGGCGGGGTCGGCCTTGGCCAGGGCCAGCATGGGCAGGCCCAGTTTGGTGAGTATTCCTATCAGCTCCTGGGTCGCGGTGAACACCACCCATTCGAAGCCCAGGCGGTGCAGGTGCCGGCCCAGCGTCAGGATGACGTGAATGCTGCCGCCGGGCTTGTTGGCCGCGAGGTTGCCGACCTCGACAATGCGTTCGCGCACGACGTTCTGGCCAGCCAGCTGCGCCATGGCGACTTCAATCGGGGTGTCCAGGTAACGCTCGAGAAACAGCTTGTCCGTGCTGGCACCGCGCCAGCCGGCCGCCGCGATGATGCGATCGTCCTGCTCCAGCAGCGCGAGGTTGGGGGCCAGGGAGGACGTGCGGGCGTTGTAGCGCCGCGCAAAAACGGTCTTGATGAAGTCTTCCGCTTCCTCCCGGCGTGGTGAGCCGACGACGGTATGGGTGGCGGTGATGGGGCGGGAGCGGGGTTCAAACACGTTGCGTCGCACAGTCTGCATGAGCATCCTTGGGGGATAAGTTCAGCAAAGTGTAGGAATACAAGCCTTAAATGCGCCTTAAGGCAGGGCGGGAAAGGGGGGAGTCGCTTCGGAACGGGTTCAGGACGGGGTGTACCGTGCCCGGGCCTGCGATTTTGGATAAAAATGGGCTATAGCCCTTGTCTACTGGGCGCGGTAAGCTATCAAAAACAGAGCAGTTTTGATGCCCAGCACCGTCATGAGCAGCGAGCCCAGCACATGCAGCGTGGCCGTGCCCAGGGCCAGGCCGTAACGCTCTTCCAGCAGGAAGGTGACAACTTCGGCTGAAAAGGATGAAAAAGTGGTGAGTCCGCCGAGAAAGCCGGTCACCAGCATCAGGCGCCAGACCGGGTCGAGTTGCGGCAGGGACTGGAAAATGGCCAGGCAGATGCCGATCAGGTAGCCGCCAATCAGGTTGGCGGCCAGCGTGCCCCAGGGGATGAGGCCGCCGGGCGTCAACCACAAGGCCAAGCCCCAGCGGGCTAGCGCGCCGGCGCTGGCACCCAGACAGATGGCGATGACTGCATGCATGGTGCGTCCGGTCGTGAAGAAAGTTAAAGCTTACCCTGATCCGGCGTACGGGCCGATGGCGCGGCCGGCGGCACCGCACCGCCCTTTTGCCGTTCGCGGAACAGGCTGGCGCGCATCAGGAAGATCGTCGTGACGGGCGCCGTCAGGGCCACAAACAGCGTGATCAGCACGGCGCGCAGGAACAGGCTGTCGCCCTGGACCGAAAAGTAGATGATGGTTGCCAGGGTGATGCACCACACGCCGATCGTCGCGCCCAGGGTGGGCGCGTGGATGCGGTGGAAAAAGGTCGGCAGCCGCACCAGCCCGAAGGAGCCGATGGCCGCAAAGGCGGCGCCGAGCACGGCGAACACGGCGGTGAGGACTTCGGCCCACAGCGGCAGCCCGGTGCTCATTCGATCACCTCGCCGCGCAGCAGAAACTTGGCCAGGACGGTGGAGCCGACAAAACCGAACAGCGCAATCAGCAGGGCGGCTTCAAAGTAGACATTGCTGGCGTACACAATGCCGAGCACCAGCATCATCAGCATGCCGTTGATGTAGAGACAGTCCAGCGCCATCACGCGGTCCTGCGCCGTCGGCCCGATCAGCAGCCGTGCGACGGTGCACAACATGGCGACAGCCAGCAGGAAGAGGGCAAGCTTGAGTCCCCAGAAAAGAAAGTCGCTCATGATTCGAAAATCTCCATCAACGGGGCTTCGTAACGCGTCTTGATCAGCGTGATGAAGGCCGCCTCGTCTTCCATGTCAAACACGTGCAGCAGCAGCCTGGAACGGTCAAACGACAACTCTCCCCAAGCCGTGCCGGGTGTCAGGCAGCAGATCATGGCCAGCATGGCCAGGGCATTCGGGTCGCGCAGCTGCAGCGGGATCTCCACGAAATGGGCCTCGATGTCCGCCGTGCGCCGCGTGAGCAGCAGCCGGGCGACCGTCAGCGCCGAATGCAGCAGGTCGGCCATCACCCGCACGGCCAGGCGCAGGGCGACGCCGGGTTTGCGCAGGCGCACGTTGGCGGGGCGCAGGCTGCGGGTCAGCAGCGGCACCACGACAGCAAGAAACGCCGCCATCAGCAGGGTGCCGGCATCAAGGACCTGGTTCAGCAGCAGCCAGACGACGAACAGCGCCAGCGACAGCGGCGGCGAAGGCAACCAGCGCCGCATCATGGCGAGACCTTCGGGGTGGGCGGGTTGGGAACTTGCCGGGCGCCCATCACGGCGTTGCGGTAGGCGGTGGGTTTGAACAGGTTTTGCGCCATTGCATTGGCGTGCTGCATGACCGGGCCGGCCTCGATGCTCAGGGCAATGCTGGCCGCCAGCAACGCGGCGACGGGCATCACCTCGAGGGCGCGCAAGGCCGGCATGCTGCTCACGGGCTGCGTCCAGAAGTAGCGGATGCCGGCGCGGCTCAACGCGACCAGCGTCAGGAAGCCGGAGAGCAGCAGCAGCGCCAGAAAGCTCCAGTTCGCCGGTGAAATCACGGGCGTGTCGAGCAGCGCCGACAACATCGCGAACTTGCCGACAAACCCCGACAGCGGCGGCAGGCCGGCCAGCAGCAGCGTACAGACCACGAAGGACAGGCCCAGAAAGGCAATGCCGGCCGGGATCTCGCGGCCGTAGAGTGCCTGCTGTTCGTCGTCGAGATTCACGTTGTCGACGACGGTCAGGTCTTCCGAGAGAAAGGGTGCGTTGCCTGCCTTTTCGTGCGGGGCAATGCTGGCACCGGCATTGCGCCAGCGTTCGATCATGTCGATCAGCAGGAAGAAGGCGCTGGCGGCCAGCGTCGAGCTGAGCAGGTAATACAGCGCACCGGCCCAGACCGCCGGCTGCCCCAAACCGATGGCGGTCAGCAGCGTGCCGGCCGAGATCAGCACCGCGTAACCGGCCAGGTGCGACAGGCGCTGCGTGCCGGTGATGCCCAGCGCGCTGACAAACAGCGTGGACAGGCCGATGGCCAGCAGCACCTCCTGGCCAAACTGCGCCGACGCGCCGGTGTCGGGCGCGAACAGCACGGTCCACAGGCGCAGCACGGTGTAGATGCCCAGCTTGGTCAGCAGCGCAAACACGGCGCTGACGGGGGCCACCGCCGCGCTGTAGGCCGGCACCAGCCAGAAGTTGAGCGGCCAGGCGCCGGCCTTGGCAAAAAAGGCGGTGGCCAGAATCGCCGCGGCCGCGTGCACCAGGCCACGGTCGGCCGCATCGAGGTTGGCAATGCGCAGGCCCAGGTCGGCCATGTTGAGGGTGCCGGTCACGCCGTACAGCAGCGCCGCACCCACCAGAAACAGCGAAGACGCCGCCAGGTTGATGGCGATGTAATGCAGGCCGGCACTCACCCGCAGGCGCCCCGAGCCATGCAGCAGCAGGCCGTAAGAGGCCGCCAGCATGACCTCGAAAAAGACGAACAGGTTGAACAGGTCGCCGGTCAGGAAGGCGCCGTTGAGTCCCATGAGCTGCAACTGCAGCAGCGGATGGAAATGCACGCCCGCACGGTCCCAGCGCGAGGTCGAATAAATCGACACGGCGAAGGCGATCACGCCGGTCAGCGCCACCATCAGCGTGGACAGGCGGTCGGCCACCAGCACGATGCCGAAGGGCGCACGCCAGTTGCCCGGCAGGTAAACGCCGATGGAGCCGGGTCCGGTGCCGGTGTCCACCGCATTGACCCAGCGCAGCAAGGCCAGCGCGGCCAGCAGGCCGATCAGGCCGGACACCACGGTCAGTGCTGCCTTGGTGCGGCGCCGGTGTTCGCCCAGCAGCAGCATCAGCGCGGCAGTCAGCATGGGAACCAGGATGGGTACGGCCACCAGGTGCGGCATGGTGGCATCGAGCAGTGTGTCCAGCCAGCGCAGGAGTTCGTTCATTCCGGTGACCCCTTGCCCTTCAGGCTGGAGTCATCCACCACATCGTCCTTGCCGTCCACATGGTCGGTGCCGGCCAGGCCGCGCGAGGCCAGCATCACCACCAGGAACAGGGCCGTCATCGCAAAACCGATGACGATGGCCGTCAGCGCCAGCGCCTGCGGCATCGGGTCGGCGGTGTTGGCCAGCGTGTCCGTGATGCCGGGCACCAGCACCGGCTCACTGTCGATCTTGAGCCGGCCCATGCTGAAGATGAAGAGGTTGACCGCGTAGGAGATCAGCGTCAGGCCCATGATGACCTGGAAGGTGCGCGGGCGCAGCAGCAGATACACGCCCGAGCTGGTGAGCACGCCGATGCCGAGGGCGAGGACAATTTCCATATCAGCCCTTCTCGCCGGTGGAACGAGTGTCTTCGCCAGTGACATCGCGGATCCGGCTTTGCCGGTCCGCAGGTGTAGCCCCCTCGAGGGGGGAGGCGGCTACACGCAGTGAGCCCGCAACGGGAGGGAGCTTTTTCTCTTCTTGTTCTTCGACCCAGCGGTGGCTGCGCACCGACTGGTGGGCCAGCGAAGTGAGGATCAGCATGGTCGACCCCAGCACGATAGCAAACACGCCCAGGTCGAAAAACAGCGCGCTGGGAATGTGCAGGCTGCCCAGCAGTGGCAGATCCAGGTGGGCAGTGTGGGTGGTCATGAAGGGGTAACCCAGCACCACCGCGCCGCCGCCGGTGGCCAGCGCCAGCAGCAGGCCGATGGCGATCCAGCGGCGCGGGTAGATGCGCAGGTGTTCTTCCACCCACTCGGTGCCGGAGACGATGAACTGAAGCAACAGCGCGATCGACATCACCAGGCCGGCGACAAAACCGCCGCCCGGTGCATTGTGGCCGCGCAGGAAGAAATACGCCGACACCAGCACCGACACCGGCAACAGCAGGCGCACCAGCACGGCGGGCACCATCAGGTAGCCGACCGCGGTGTCCACCGCGCGGCGCGGGTTCAGCAGATCGCTGCTGCCGTCGTCGACCTGCGCGCGCTGCTGCGCCGGCAGGGCCATGGACTCGATCGCGGGCCGGAAGCGGCGCAGGAGCGCGTATACCGTCAGGGCCACCACCCCGAGCACGGTGATTTCGCCGAAAGTGTCAAAGCCGCGGAAGTCCACCAGCATCACGTTGACCACATTGGTGCCGCCGCCCTCGCTCAGCGCGCGGTCGAGAAAGAAGGGGGAGATACTTTCCGGAAAACGCCGTGTCATCACGGTCCATGACAAGGCTGCCATGCCGGCCCCGGCCAAAACGGCGATGGTCAGGTCGCGCCCGCGCCGGCCCCACAGCCGCAGGCGTGCATGCGTGGGCTGGATCGCCACCTTGCGCATGGGGAGCCAGCGCAGGCCCAGCAGCAGCAGCACCGTGGTGACGGCTTCCACCACCAGCTGGGTCAGTGCCAGGTCGGGCGCGGAAAACCAGATGTAGGTGATGCAGCACACCAGACCGGCGCCCGAGGCCAGCATCAGCGCGGCCAGGCGGTGGAACTTGGCCTGCCAGGCGGCGCCGACGGCACAGGCCGCGCCTATGGCCCAGGTCATGGCAAACATCGGTGAAAAAGCCAGCAACTCGCGCCGGCCACGCTCGGCGGGTGTCAGCCACAGCGCCGCCGCGGCGCCAGCGAGCGCGATGGCAAGCAGGAGCAGCAGTTGCGCCTGCAGGCGCCGCGTGGCCAGCAGGTAGCGGCTGCGCCGGCCGGCCTCACTGACGCGCGCCAGCACGTTCTCGAAAATGCGCTGGCCGTCGAAACGGTGCAGCAGCGGTGTGTGCGCCAGATGGCCGAGCGCGCGGCCGCGACGCTGCAGCAGGTAGAGCGTTGCGCCGCCGGCCATCGCGACAAAACTCATCAGCAGTGGCAGGTTGAAGCCGTGCCATACCGCCAGGCTGTAGGCCGGCAGTGTGCCGCCGACCACCGGCCGGGCAGCCTCCGCCAGCAGCGGGCCCACCGACCAGTGCGGAGCGACCCCGACGACCAGGCAGACCAGCACCAGCAGCTCGACCGGCACCCGCATCCAGTGCGGCGGCTCGTGCGGGGTGCGTGGCACCTCGGGTCCGCAGGGCGGGCCGAAAAACACGTCGAACACAAAACGCGCCGAATAGGCCACGCTGAACATGCCCGCCACGGTCGCGATGATCGGCAGGCCCCAGTCGATCCAGGGTGTGGACTGGATATAGACCGTCTCCGCAAAAAACATTTCCTTGGACAGAAAGCCGTTGAGCAGCGGCACGCCCGCCATCGAGGCGCTGGCAATCACCGCCAGCGTGCCGGTGATGGGCATGAGCCGCATCAGGCCGCTGAGCTTGCGGATGTCGCGGGTGCCGGTTTCATGGTCGATGATGCCGGCCGCCATGAACAGCGAGGCCTTGAAGGTCGCGTGGTTCATGATGTGGAAGACGGCGGCCACCGCGGCCAGCGGACTGTTCAGCCCGAGCAGCAGGGTGATGAGACCCAAGTGCGAAATGGTCGAATACGCCAGCAAGGACTTCAGGTCGCGCTGGAACATGGCGATGAAGCCGCCCAGCAACAGCGTGATGGCGCCGGCGCCGCCGACCAGCCAGAACCATTCGCCGGTGCCCGAGAGCACCGGCCACAGGCGCGCCATCAGGAACACACCGAGCTTGACCATGGTGGCGGAGTGCAGGTACGCCGACACCGGCGTTGGTGCGGCCATCGCGCGCGGCAACCAGAAGTGAAACGGGAACTGAGCGCTTTTGGTGAAGGCGCCGAGCAGCACCAGTACCAGCACCAAGGTGTACAGCGGGTGCGCCCGGATCTCGTCGCCCGAGGCCAGCACCAGGTCCAGATCGTAGGTGCCGGTGATGCGCCCCAGCACCAGCACGCCGGCCAGCAGGCACAGGCCGCCGGCCCCGGTGACCGTCAGCGCCATGCGGGCGCCGCGCCGCGCGTCGCGCCGGTGGTGCCAGTAACCGATCAGCAGGAAGGAGAACAGGCTGGTCAGCTCCCAGAACATCACCATCTGCACCAGGTTGCCGGACAGCACCACGCCGATCATGGCGCCCATGAAGGCCAGAAAAAACGAAAAGAAGCGGGGCACCGGATCCGACGCCGACATGTAGTAACGCGCGTACAGAACCACCAGCGCGCCTATGCCCAGCACCAGCATGCAAAACAGCCAGGCAAAGCCGTCCATGCGCAGCACGAGATTCAGGCCGAGGGCGGGCACCCACTCGATTTCTTCCCGGATCACATTGCCGCCGGTCAGTTGCGGGAACAGCCAGGCCGCCTGCAACGCACAGCCCAGGGCGACCAGGCCTGCCAGCGTCGACTCCCTGTTGCGGGCGTTGGCCGGCAACAGGGCGGCGAGCACGCTGGCGATAAAGGGAAGGGCGACGAGCAGGACGAGGGGCATCTCGGCTGATTCTATAGAGCGGCCCTGGTGCAGGCCGCTGGCAAACCTCTGCGCTGTCCAAGGCCTTTGGCAGGCCGGTGCCTGGCCTGCTGCCCTAGCGGCTCATCTGCTGCGGCAGCCAGGTGACGATGCCCGGAAAGACATAGACCAGGGCGACGGCCGCGCACATCAGGAAAAACATCGGCAAGGTGACCTTGGCGATCCAGGGCAGCTCGCGGCCGGTCATGCCCTGCAGCACAAACAGGTTGAAGCCGACCGGCGGCGTGATTTGCGCCATCTCGACGACCAGCACGATGAAGATGCCGAACCAGATCGGGTCGATGCCGGCTTTCTGGATGGTGGGCATCAGCACGCCCATGGTCAGCACGACCATGGAGATGCCGTCGAGAAAGCAGCCGAGCACGATGAAGAAGAAGGTCAGCGCCAGGATCAGCTGGCCCTGGCTCAGGCCCAGCGAGGCAATCCATTCGGCCAGGTGGCGCGGCAGGCCGATGTAGCCCATGGACAGCGTCAGAAAGGCCGCGCCGGCCAGGATCAGCGCGATCATGCAGTAAAGCCGCGTGGCGCCCATCAGGGCTTCGCGGAAGGTGGTCCAGCTCATGGAGCCCTGCAGCACAGAGATGATCAGGGCGCCCACCACGCCGATGGCCGCCGCTTCGGTGGCCGTGGCAATGCCAGAGTAGATGGAGCCCAGCACGGCGGCAATCAGCAGCACCACGGGGATCAGTGCACGCGAGGCCGAGAGTTTTTGCAGAAAAGTCGTTTTGGCGTCGGCCGGAGGGATCTGGCCAGGGTTGCGCAGGGCCCAGACCACGATGTAGCCCGAAAACAGCAGCGCCAGCATCAGGCCTGGAAACACGCCGGCGATGAACAGGCTGGCAATCGACACCTCGGCCGAGACGCCATAAACAATCATGATGATGGACGGCGGGATCAAGAGACCCAGGGTGCTGGCGCCGGCCAGCGTGCCGACAATCATGTGTTCGGGGTAACCGCGGCGCTTGAGTTCGGGCAAGGTCATCTTGCCGATGGTGGCGCAGGTCGCCGCGCTCGAGCCCGACACCGCTGCAAAAATGGTGCAGCCCACCACGTTGGTGTGCAGCAAGCGCCCGGGCAGGGCCTGCATCCAGGGTGCCAGGCCCTTGAACATGTCCTGCGACAGCCGGGTGCGAAACAGGATTTCGCCCATCCAGATAAACAGCGGCAGGGCCGTCAGCGTCCAGCTCGAAGCCGAACCCCAGATGGTGACGGCCATGGCGTCGCCGGCCACGCGCGAGGTGAACAGCTGCATGCCTATCCAGGCCACGCCCGACAGCGTCAGGCCGATCCAGACGCCGGTGCCCAGGATGAAAAAGAGGGAGAGCACCAGCAGGGCCATGATGGTCAGGTCGTTCATGGGGTCCTTATTCGTTGCGCAGCGCTTCGCTGCTGGTGATGGTTGCCCGACGGCCCTGGATCTCGAGCACCAGCTCGTCGATGAAGGCCACCACCAGGATGACCGCGCCAAAAGCCATGGCCAGTTGCGGAATCCACAGCGGCGTGGCGTCACTGCCGGTGGAAATGTCATTGAACACGCGCGACTGCCAGGCCAGCTTGCAGCTGTAGGCGGCAAACAGCAGAGCCAGCAGCGTGGCCAGGCCCAGGGCCCAGAGTTCCAGCGCTTTTTTCCAGCGGCCGCTGAGGGCGTTGACCAGCAGGGTGACGCGGATGTGCTCGCCGCGCTTGAGGGTGTGCGCCAGTGCGAGGAAGCCGCTGGCGGCCATCAGGTAGCCGGCGTAGGCATCGGTGCCCGGTACATGGAAATGCAACTGCCGGCTGACGACGGACAGCAGCACCATGACCAGCAGGCCCACCATGAAAAGCGCCGCCAGGGCGGCGGCGCTGTTGTAAATGCCGTCGAGCAGCTTGCGCATGTCGGCGGTTTACTTGCGGTAGGCGTCAACAATGGCCTGGCCTTCAGGCCCGGCCTTGTCCAGCCACTCCTTGAGCATCACGTCGCCGACTTTTTTCATGTCGGCCTTGAGAGCGGCGGACGGCGGCAACACCTGCATGCCGTTGGCCTTGAGGGTTTCCAGCGTCTTGGTGTTGACGGCCTGGCTGGCTGCCCAGCCGCGCGTTTCGGCGTCTGCCGCTGCCTTGAGAACTGCCTGTTTGGTGGCAGCGTCCAGGGCGTCGAAAGCCGCCTTGTTGACGATCACCGCATTTTTGGGCAACCAGGCCTGGGTGTCGTAGTAATACTTGAGGTGCTCATACAGCTTGCTGTCCACGCCGGTGGCGCCGGAAGTCATGGTGGACTCGACCACGCCTGTCGCCAGCGCCTGGGAGAACTCGGCGGCCTGCACCGTTACCGGCTGGGCGCCGACCAGTTCGGCGATACGTGCGGTGGCCGGGCTGTAGGCGCGCCACTTGATGCCCTTCAGATCGGCTGCCGAGGCCAGCGGCTTTTTGGAATAAATGCCCTGGGGTGGCCAGGCCACCGCATACAGCAACTGGATGCCCTGCTCGCCCAGCCTCTTTTGCAGCGCCGGCTTCTGGGCCTGGTAAAGCTTCATGGCGCTGGGGTAGCCGTCGGCCAGGAAGGGCAGGCCGTCCGTGCCGAAGATCGCCCATTCGTTCTGGAAGTTGGCCAGCAGGATTTCACCGGCCTGGGCCTGGCCGCCCTGGACGGCGCGCTTGATTTCGGGTGCCTTGAACAGCGAGGCGTTGGCATGCACCGTGATCTTGAGCTTGCCGCCGCTGGCCTTGTCCACGTCACTGGCGAACTGCACCAGGTTTTCGCTGTGGAAGTTGGTCGCCGGGTAACCTGCGGGCAGGTCCCACTTGGTCTGGGCGGATACGGCGCTGCCGACACTCAGGACGGTGGCCATCAGTGCGAGTTTGAATTTCATGAAAGCTCCAGGACAATGGAAGTTGATAAGTATGGATAGGATAGACGCAAATCCCGCGCCAGTTTCCCCGGGCATACCCCAAAATCCTGACAGCCCCTCCGGGGCACCCTCGCCATGAACCTCCGCTTTGTTGAAGCCTTTTACTGGGTGGCCTCGCTTAAAAGCATTTCGCGGGCCGCTGAAAAGCTGTACCTGACGCAGTCCGCGATGTCCAGCCGCATCGCCACGCTGGAAGATGAATTGGGCGTTTTGCTGCTGGACCGCCGTGACAAGCAGTTCAAGCTGACAGGTGCAGGTGCGCGATTCCTGCAATACGCAGAAAAACTGCTGGCGCTGCAGCGTGAGGTCAAGGCCGAGATGGGGTCGGGGCAGACCATGGCGGTTTCCATGCGCATAGGCGCCATCGAATCGGTGTTGCATTCGTGGCTGATTCCCTGGCTCGAAAAACTGCGGGCCGACTATCCCGGCCTGGAGCTGGAGCTGACCGTGGAAACCACCCCCATCCTGATTGACCAGATGCAGCGCGGAACACTGGACCTGGTTTTTGCAGTGTTGCCAGCCTCGGCCGAAGGCGTGCGAAACCATGCCCTGCCGACCATGGACATGGTGTTTGTGGGCCACCCGGACCTGCACAAGAAAAGAAATTACAGACTTGACGAGCTCGCCGGCATGGAGCTATTGACCTTCCAGAAGGGCTCCCAACCGCATGTCACCCTGCTTGACCTGTTCAGGACGCACCGCATGGAACCCAAAAAGGTGCATGCCATTTCCTCGATTTCCGCCATGGTGCAACTTGTCCAGGGCGGCTTCGGGGTGGCCTTGCTCCCGCGTGCTGCGGTCGAGCGGCTGACCGGTTTTGCGCGCCTGAAACCGTTGACCTGCGACGCAAAATTGCAGTCGCTGCCCATTCACGCCAGCTACCGCACGGACCCCAGTTCGAAAACCGTGGAAACCGTGGTGCAGTCGGCCGTCGCCTTCGCCAGCGGCCGAAAGAATGCACCAAAAGGGCGTCAAAAAGCCCTCTAAAGGTAAACCCTTGTCATCGAAAAAATCGATGATGTAAGCGAAATATTTTGAATTTGCTGAAGGTTGCCGACGCTCACACAATTCGCCCATCGTCATGAAAGTGACATACGCAAACGGGGAATTTTCTGGTGAGCACATCGACTGAATCGGCACTCTCGGTTTTCGGCGCAGGTGGCATCAACCATGCCGCGCATGTTCGCGGTGTCATCCGGCAGGGCCGTTGGGCTTCGCACACCAGCGGCCTGGCGAGCGACCATGTGCAGGGCAATGTGGTTATCCTCCCTGCGGCCGAGGCCTGCGATTTCCTGCGCTATTGCCAGCGCAATCCCAAACCCTGTCCCTTGCTGGCCGTGTCGGAACCGGGCCAGGCGGCCCTGCCGGCTCTGGGTGCGGACATCGACATCTGCACCGACCTGCCGCGTTACCGTGTGTGGCGCCATGGCGAGCTGGTGGACGAGCCCACGGACATCAGCGCCCTGTGGCGCAAGGATCTGGTGACTTTTGTGATTGGCTGCTCCTTCAGTTTTGAGCAGGCGCTGATGGAGGCTGGCCTGAAGCTGCGCCATGTGGAACAGGGAAAAAACGTGGCCATGTTTCGCACCAGTATCGCCACCGAAGCGGCAGGGCCGTTCAAGGGCCCGCTGGTGGTGACGATGCGGCCGTTGAAGGCCGCCGCTGCCATTCGGGCCGTGCAGGTCACCTCCCGCTTTCCGAATGTGCATGGCGCGCCCGTTCATATCGGCGATCCATCGCTGATCGGCATCACCGACCTGTCCATGCCTGATTACGGCGATGCGGTGGAAGTGATGCCTGACGAATTGCCTGTCTTCTGGGCCTGCGGCGTCACACCACAAGCGGCCATCCAGCAGGCACGTCCCGAGTTCTGCATCACCCACGCCCCCGGCGCGATGCTGATTTCCGACCTTTTCAACAACCAGCTTGCCAGTTTCTAACCAAGGAGCCATCCATGAAAAAATTTATCTTCTGTCTGTCCGCCCTGGCGGTAACCGCTACCGTTTCTGCGCAGACCAAGTGGGATCTGCCCACCGGTTACAGCGCCAACAGCTTCCAGACCCAGAACGTGCAGCAGTTCGCCAATGAGGTGGACCAGCTCACCGGCGGTAAGCTCAAGATCACGCTGCATCCGGGCGGCTCGCTGTACAAGGCCAACGAGATCAAGCGCGCGGTGCAGACCGGCCAGGTGCAGGCGGCCGAGTTCATCCTGTCGGGCGCGGCCAATGAGAACCCGCTGTTCGGTGTGGACTCGATCCCCTTCCTGGCCACCAGTTACGGTGAGGCCAAACGCCTGTTCCTGGCGGCCAGGCCGGCGCAGGACAAGTTGCTGGCTTCCCAGGGCGTGAAGGTGCTGTTCACCGTACCCTGGCCCGGCCAGTCGCTGTATTCGCTCAAACCGGTCGCCACGCCGGCCGACTTTGCCGGCACCAAGATGCGCGCCTACAACCCCGCGACGACACGCATCGCGCAACTGCTCAAGGCCCAGCCGGTCACCATCCAGCTGGCCGAACTCGGCCAGGCGCTGGCCACCGGTGGTGTGCAGAACTTCCTGACGTCCAGCGCCAGCGGCATCGAGAGCAAGCTGCATGAACAGGTCAAGTATTTCTACCCGGTCAGCGCCTGGTTGCCGCGCAACGCCACGGTGGTGAGCCAGAAGGCGTTCGACGCACTCGACAAACCCACCCAGGAGGCGTTGCTCAAGGCGGCCGCAGCGGCCCAGGAGCGGGGCTGGGCCACCAGCGAGCGGCTGGACAGCGAGTACATCAAGGAGCTGGCTGCGAAAGGCATGACCATCAGCGCTCCCTCCGACAGCATCAAGAAGGAGCTGGCAGCCATTGGCGACACCATGACGGCCGAATGGCTCAAGACCGCCGGTCCCGAAGGCCAGGCCGTGATCGACGCTTACCGCAAAAAGTAAGCTGTCTTCCGCGGCGGGCGGGTCTGCGCCAGGTGGGCCCCGCAGGAAGCCCGTCGCCGTCCCCTTCCTCTTTTCCCTTTTTTTGATCGATGCAGGAGCATGTGATGGGCAAACTCGTCCGGAATTTCTACCAACTGCTGATGGCTTTGTCCTGCCTGGCCATGTTGGCCGCCTTCGGCACCGTGATGCTGGGGGTGGTGGCGCGTGAGCTGCGCTGGGACATTCCCGGCCTGGACGCCTACGCTGGCTACGCGATTGCAGCTGCCCTGTTCCTGGCGCTGCCCGGTACGCTCCAGCACGGCGACCATATCCGCGTGACCTTGCTGCTCGATCGTGTATCGCCCAGGGTGCGCGGCCTGCTGGAATGGTGGTCGCTGGGCGCGGGGCTGGCTCTGGCCGCCTATGTGGCCTGGTACGCAGCCCGTCTGGTCTGGGTGTCTTACAGCACACACGACATTTCACCGGCGGCCGATGCCTCGCCGCTGTGGATACCGCAGCTCGCCATGGCACTGGGCTGCACCGGCTTTGCGCTGTCCTTCGTGCAGGCGCTGGTTGAACGCTGGCAGGGCGGCAGTTTCATTGCCGTCTCCAGCGAAGCCGCCCACATTGAATAGCCCGCACCCAAAGAAAGATCATCATGGATATCGTCATTGCTTTTGGACTGATCGTGCTGCTGTTTGCGGCACTGGGGTCGGGATTGTGGATAGGCCTGTCGTTGCTGGCCGTGGCTCTGCTTGGCATGGAATTGTTGAGCGCCCGGCCGGCCGGCGACAGCATGGCCCTGACCATCTGGGGATCGACCTCCAGCTGGACGCTGACCGCGCTGCCGCTGTTTTTGTGGATGGGCGAGATCCTGTTTCGCAGCAAGCTGTCCGACAGCATGTTCAAGGGCCTGGCGCCCTGGCTGGACCGCTTGCCGGGCCGGCTGCTGCATATCAATGTGGTGGGCTGCACCATCTTCGCAGCGATTTCTGGCTCCTCGGCGGCGACTTGCGCCACCATCGGCAAGATCACCCTGCCCGAACTCAAGAAGCGCGGCTATCCCGACGACATCTCGGTCGGCACCCTGGCCGGGGCGGGCACGCTGGGGCTGCTGATCCCGCCTTCCATCATCATGATCGTGTACGGGGTGGCGGCCAATGTATCGATCGCCAAGCTGTTCCTGGCCGGGGTGATTCCGGGTCTCATGCTGGCTGCGCTGTTCATGGGGTACATCATCGTCTGGGCGCTGTTCAACAGGGACAAGGTGCCGGCCGCCGAAGCCCGCATGAGCTTTGGCCAGAAAATCCAGGCGTCGCGTCACCTGATCCCGGTGGTCTCGCTGATCGTGGTGGTGCTCGGCGGCATCTATAGCGGCATCGCCACCGCCACCGAGGCGGCGGCGCTCGGCGTGGCCGGCTCTCTCGTGCTGGCCGCTATTGAGCGTTCGCTCACCTGGGACAAGTTCAGGGAAGGTCTGGTCGCGGCCTGCCGCATCTACTGCATGATCGGCCTGATTCTCGCCGGCGCGGCTTTCCTGACCCTGTCCATGGGGTTCATCGGCCTGCCGCGGCATCTGGCCGAGTTCATCGGTGCGCTGAACCTCTCGCCCTTCATGCTGATGCTGGGGTTGATCGGCTTCTTCATCGTGCTGGGGTGCTTTCTGGACGGCATCTCGGTGGTCGTGCTGACCATTGCCGTGCTGCTGCCCACGGTCGAGGCCGCCGGGTTCGACCTGATCTGGTTTGGCATCTTCATCGTGCTGGTGGTCGAGATGGCGCAGATCACACCGCCGGTGGGTTTCAACCTGTTTGTCATCCAGGGCCTGACCCGGCGTGAGGTGACCTGGATCGCACGCACCGCATTGCCGCTGTTCTTTCTGATGATCGTCGCGGTGCTGATCACCTACTTTTTCCCGGACGTGGTGCTGTGGCTGCCGCGTCACATGTAAGTCCCCGCCAGAAGCCGCACTTTCCCAAGGAGTTTCCATGAAAAAACTTTGGATGGCCGCCCTGTGCGCGGTTTTGCTGGGTCACGTCCCAACCCTGCTGGCCCAGACCACCTGGAAGCTCGCAACGGGGTACCGTGCCGAGTCCTTCCATACCCAGAACATCATGCAGTTTTCGCGAGAGGTGGAGCGGGCGACGCGCGGACAGCTGGTGATCCAGGTACACCCCAACAACACCCTGGCCAAGCTCAACGACATCCGGCAAGCGGTGGCAGACGGCAAGGCGCAAGCCGGTGAGACCATCATGACCAGCCTGGTCAAGGAGATACCGATCGCCGGCGCCGATGCCGTGCCCTTTGTGGTGGGTTCCTACAAGGACGCGGCGCGCCTGTGGAAGCTGCAACGCCCCGGTATTGAGAAACACTTCGCGCAGCGCGGGCTGACGCTGCTGTATGCCGTGCCTTGGCCGCCGCAGGGGCTGCACTCGAGCAAACCGGTACGCAGCCTGGCAGATTTCAAGGGCACGCAGATGCGCACCTACAACTCGACCACGCAGCGGATTGCCGAATTGTTGGGTGCCAGGCCGGTGGACGTGGCCATGGTGGACGTCGGCAAGGCCCTGACCGAAGGCCGCATGGACAACATGATCACCTCGGCCCTGACCGGGGTGGAAAACAAGGTCTGGGGCTCGATCAAATACTACTATGAGATCAACGGCTGGTTTCCGAAGAACGTGGTGTTTGTCAGCAGCGGGGCGTTCGAGGCGCTCACGCCGGAAGCGCGCAGCGCCGTGCGCAAGGCGGCTGCCGAAGCTGAAGCTCGGGGCTGGGCGGCCAGCGAGTCGCTGTCCACCAGCGCCACCGAGGAGCTGCGGCAAAATGGCATCAGGATTGAGCGCATCCCGCCAGACGTGGAGCTTGAGATCAAACGCATGGGCGAAAAATTCTCGCGTGAATGGGTGCGCACTGTGGGCAACGAGGCCAACCAGATTTTTGTTCCCTATTACCTTCAGTAAATATCGACGGGCGCCGTGATCGCAGGCCCCGCCAACTTCCTGTCCGGAAACGGCTTTAAACCATGACTTCGAAACAATCTTCAGCACCGACCGCATCGCCCGCTTCAGTCAGGACAGACAAGCGCTGGCAGTTCTGGATTGACCGCGGCGGCACATTCACCGACATCGTGGCCAGGAAGCCCGACGGTTCGCTGGTCACGCACAAGCTGCTGTCCGAGAATCCCGAGCAATACCGCGACGCCGCCGTTGCCGGCATCCGCCACCTGCTGGGCCTGAAGGCGGGTGAGCCGATTCGCGCCGACGTGGTCGACTGCGTGAAGATGGGCACCACCGTGGCCACCAACGCGCTGCTGGAGCGCAAGGGCGAACCGACCCTGCTGGTGACGACGCGCGGCTTTCGCGACGCGCTGCGCATCGCCTACCAGAACCGGCCGCGGCTGTTTGACCGCCACATCGTGCTGCCCGAGCTGCTCTACAGCGCCGTGGTGGAAGCGCACGAGCGGGTCGGGGCCCAGGGCGACGTACTGCAGGCGCTCGACGAAACGCTATTAAAGCAGGAGCTGCTGACGCAATACCAGAAAGGGCTGCGCAGCGTTGCGATTGTTTTCATGCATGGCTACCGCTACACCGACCATGAAAAGGCGGCCAGCCGCATTGCCCGCGACGTCGGTTTCACCCAGATCAGCACCTCGCACGAGACCAGCCCGATGATGAAATTCGTCAGCCGCGGAGATACGACCGTGGTCGATGCCTACCTCTCGCCCATCCTGCGCCGCTATGTAGAGCAGGTCGCCGGCGAGATGCCCGGGGTCAAGCTGTTTTTCATGCAGTCGTCGGGTGGATTGACCGACGCGCATGTGTTCCAGGGCAAGGACGCGATCCTGAGCGGGCCGGCCGGCGGCATTGTCGGCATGGCGCGCACCGCGGCCATTGCGGGGCACGCCAAGGTGATCGGCTTCGACATGGGCGGGACGTCCACCGACGTGTCGCACTACGCTGGCGAGTTCGAGCGCGAGTTCGAAACCCAGGTTGCCGGCGTGCGCATGCGTGCGCCCATGATGAGCATCCACACGGTGGCGGCCGGTGGTGGCTCCATTCTCAAGTTCGATGGAGAGCGCTTCCGCGTCGGGCCGCAGAGCGCCGGGGCCAATCCCGGCCCGGCCAGCTATCGCCGCGGCGGCCGGCTCGCCGTGACCGATGCCAACGTGATGGTGGGCAAGGTGCAGCCGCGTTACTTTCCCAAGGTGTTCGGCCCGAACGCCGACGAACCGCTCAGTTACGAGGCGGTTGAAACGCAGTTCAACGAACTGGCCGGCCAGACCGGGCGCAGCGCCGAGGTCGTGGCCGAAGGTTTCATCAACATCGCGGTGCAGCAGATGGCCAATGCCATCAAGAAGATCTCTGTCGCCCGCGGGTACGACGTGACGCGCTACACCCTGCAGTGCTTCGGCGGCGCCGGCGGGCAGCACGCCTGCCTGGTGGCCGACGCGCTGGGCATGACGAAAGTGTTTGTGCACCCGCTCGCCGGTGTGCTCAGCGCCTATGGCATGGGCCTGGCCGATCAGAACGTGATTCGTGAACAGGCGGTGGAGCTCAAGCTGACTGAGTCAGCTGTGCCCGAAATTGCCGCAACGCTCGAAGGCCTTGCAACGACGGCGCAGGTCGAACTCCAGCGCCAGCAGGTGAGCCTGGGGCCCATCACCATGCACCGCCGCGTACATGTTCGTTACGAAGGAAGCGATTCGGCGCTGGTGGTTCCCTTCGGCACGCTGGACCAGATCGAGGCGAGTTTTGAGGCCGCCTACCGACAGCGTTTTGCCTTTCTGATGCAGGGCAAGGGTCTGGTGGTCGAAGCGGTGTCGGTTGAGGCTGTTGTCGCTGGCGATGCGCCGGCTGAGCCACGCCACCACACGCACGAACCGCGTGAAGTGCCGCGCCGGGAAACGGTACGCATGTATTCGGGCGGCCAGTGGCACGATGCCGCGCTGGTGGTGCGTGAGGATCTTCAGCCGGGCGACATTATTTCCGGCCCGGCGATCATTGCCGAGAAAAACGCGACCACCGTGGTCGAACCCGGCTGGGAGGCCGCGCTGACGGCACTGGACCACCTGGTGCTGGACCGGCGCGCGGAGCGTGCGATCAAGTTTGCAGCCGGCACGACGGTGGACCCGGTGCTGCTGGAGGTATTCAACAACCTGTTCATGAACATCGCCGAGCAGATGGGCCTGCAGCTGCAGAACACCGCCTACTCGGTCAACATCAAGGAGCGGCTGGACTTCAGCTGCGCGCTGTTCGACACCGAAGGCAACCTGATTGCCAATGCGCCGCACATGCCGGTGCACCTGGGTTCGATGGGCGAAAGCATCAAGACGGTGATCCGCGAGAACGCCGGCAAGATGCAGCCCGGCGATGTCTATGTGCTCAACGACCCCTATCACGGCGGCACGCACCTGCCCGACATCACGGTGATCACGCCGGTCTACCTGGGCGGCGCGGATTTGCCGACCTTTTATGTCGGCTCGCGCGGCCACCATGCCGACATCGGCGGCACCACGCCTGGCTCCATGCCGCCGTTTTCGACACGCATCGAGGAAGAGGGCGTGCAGATCAACAACGTCAAACTGGTCGAACGCGGTGTGCTGCGCGAAGTCGAGATGGTGGCGCTGCTGAAAAGCGGCCAATACCCTTCGAGGAACCCGCAGCAGAACATGGCCGACCTGAAGGCGCAGATCGCCGCCAATGAAAAGGGCGTGCAGGAGCTGCGCAAGATGGTGGACACCTTCAGCCTGGAGGTGGTGCTGGCCTACATGCGCCACGTGCAGGACAACGCCGAGGAGTCGGTGCGCCGCGTGATCACCCGGCTGAAAGACGGTGCCTTCACACTGCCGCTGGACAATGGCGCGCAGATCCAGGTGGCGATCCGCGTGGACACAAAAAAACGCAGCGCCGAGATCGACTTCACCGGCACGTCGCCCCAGCAGAGCAACAACTTCAATGCGCCCACCGCGGTGTGCATGGCGGCGGTGCTCTACGTGTTCCGCACGCTGGTGGACGACGACATTCCGCTCAACGCCGGATGCCTGAAACCGCTCAAGGTCATCATCCCGGCCGGCTCCATGCTGAACCCGAACCCGCCGGCCTCGGTGGTGGCGGGCAATGTGGAGACCTCCACCTGCATCACCAATGCCTTGTATGGCGCGCTCGGCGTGATGGCGGCCAGCCAGTGCACCATGAACAATTTCACCTTCGGCAACGAGCGGCACCAGTATTACGAAACCATCTCGGGCGGCAGCGGTGCCGGCGAGGGCTTCGACGGCACCTCGGTCGTGCAGACCCACATGACCAACTCGCGCCTGACCGACCCCGAGGTGCTGGAGTTCCGCTTCCCGGTGCGGCTGGAGAGTTACGAAATCCGCCAGGGCTCGGGTGGCGCCGGGCGCTGGACAGGCGGGAACGGCGGCGTGCGGCGCGTGCGTTTTCTCGAACCCATGACCGCGAGTATTTTGTCGAACGGCCGCAAACACGGCGCGTTTGGCATGGCCGGGGGTGAGCCGGGCCAGGTCGGCCGCAATGTGGTGGTGCGCGCCGGCGGGCAGATCGAGGCGCTGGAGCACATCGGTCAGGCAGAGATGTTGCCCGGCGACATCTTTGAGATCCACACGCCGGGCGGCGGCGGCTTCGGCAAGCCGTGAGGCGGGGCTTCATTTGCTAATGTGTGGTAAAAAACGCTTTCAGACCTTATCGCACGGGCGCAGGCAGCTATCAATTCAGGAGTGACGGGCATGGATGCGGCATTTGCGGACAACTACCGCTTTCTGGCAAAGTACAACCGCTGGATGAACCAGCGCCTGTACGCGGCCTGCGACACGCTCAGTGACGAAGAGCGCAAACGCGAGCGTGGTGCCTTTTTCGGATCGCTTCACCGCACGCTCAATCACCTGGTGGTTGCTGACCAGATCTGGCTGCGGCGTTTTGCGCAGTGTGGCCTGGACCATGGCGTCACGCTCGCCAGCCTGAACGGAGCCGCGCTGGACCTGCCGCCGGGCAGCCAGCTCGATACCGTGCTGTTTGACGACTGGCCGGCCTTGCGTGCCAAGCGCGAGCAGCTCGACGCCGCGATCGAGACTTGGGTGGCAGACATGCCCGCGGGCTACCCGCAGTTCACCATGACCTACAGCAACAGCAAGGGCGTGCCGCGCGCCCACCCGGCCTGGCAGGCGATGACGCATTTCTTCAACCACCAGACGCACCACCGCGGGCAGGCGACCACGCTGCTGATGCAGGCCGGCGTGGACGTCGGCGTGACCGACCTGATCGCGCTGGTGTGAACTGAGCGGGGCAGTTCAGCAGCAGCCAGCCGGGCCGCAAACGCCGGCGCTGCTGCCCGGCGCGCCGTCAAACGGCAGGCTGGTGCCGCAGCCTTCAAAAATGCCGTAGTGCGTGTCGAAGTTGCCGATGAAGCTGAAATGCGGCGCCAGACGCGTGCCCTGCAGCATGTGCCAGGTGTTGCCGCAGACCGGGAACACCTTGCCGGTCTGGATGTCGTGGTGTTTGTCGAGCACAAAGCGGCCGGCCTGGCCGGGGATGCTGCCCTGGTAAATCACCGCCTGGCCATAATCCTCGCAGGCCGACTCCAGCGCGGCCAGCTTGAAGAGCCGCCAGGTGGCCGAATAAAAACGCAGGTTGCCGGTGCGCGCCGCGAGTTGCGGGTCGGTGATGTCCAGCGGCCGGTCTTCCACCAGGCGCGGGTCGGCAAAGCCGTGGCCTTGCGCCAGGCGTTCGAAGTCTTTCCAGTACAGCGCGCCGCCCAGGCATTCGCCATACAGCACCGGGTCGTTTTTCACCGCGGCCGGCACGCGGCGGTCCGCATACACGTCGGAAAAATAGAACTCGCCACCGGGTTTGAGCAGGCGCTGCACGCCGGCGAGCACCGCGTCCTTGTCGGGTGAGAGGTTGACCACGCAGTTGGAGACAATCACGTCGAAGCTGCCGGGCTCCAGCTCGAGTTCGTCCAGCCGCTCGATGTAGCCGTGCAGAAAGGTCACGTTGTCGTAGCTGAACAGCCCGGCGTGGTGGGCCTGGTGTGCGCGCGCCACGGCCAGTTGTTCATCGGTCATGTCCACGCCGACCACCGAGCCGGTGGGCCCGACCAGTTGTGCCAGCGCATACACGTCGCGGCCCGAGCCGCAGCCGAGATCGAGCACGCGGCAACCCTCCAGCAGCGGTGGGCAGACCAGGCCGCAGCCGTAATAACGCGACAGCACCTCGGGATGGATGCGCACCAGCAGCGGCTTGAGCCACTCGGGCATGCTGCTGACGTCGCAGCAGGCACTGGTCCTGAGGTCCGCTGTGCCCTGCAGCTGGCGGCCGTAGTAGTCGGTGACGATGTCATAAGTGATGCTGTCGTTGTGGTTGCTCATGGGCGTTCTTCCAGAAATGAATTTGCTATTGAATCAGGAGCTGCTGGCGCCTGTACTGATTGGGCTGGAGGCCGATTTGGTTTGATGTTTTGGACCACGAAACCGACCGGCAGGTGGACCAGGTCCGCCGCTTCGTCGATGTCGTGCAGCACCGGCCCCTGCCACACGCGCAGGCCCAGCGCGCTCAGGCGCTGCAGTGTTTCAGCAGCGACGGTGGATGTGCTCCACGCCATCTGCCTGAATATGGCGGGGCAGGGCGCCTGCAAGCCGATCAGCACATAACCACCGTCGGCCACGGGCAGGAACACCGCGTCGTGTTGCGCCAGTTGCCGGGCCGCCTCGCGCAGGTGCGCGCTGCCCAATGCCGGGCAGTCGGTGCCGATCAGCAGCACCGTGCCTTGGTGCAAGCCGAGGGCGCGCTGCATCGCGCGGTCCATGCGTTCACCGAGGTCGCCGTCGCCCTGGGTCGTGCAGGTCACACCTGCAGGCAACGCCACGCCGTGCCAGGCCGGGTCACCGGGCGCCGGGCTCATACACAGCTCCACCGCGTCCAGGCCCGCCGCAAGGGCCTGTTGCAGCGTGTGGTCCAGCATGGCCAGCGCGAGCGCCGCTGCGTCGTCAGCCCCCAGCGCGGGGATCAGCCGGGTCTTGACGGCGCCGGGCTGCGGCGCCTTGGCAAAAATCACCAGGCGGGTCATGGTTGCGTCATCTGTACAACTCGGCCAGCCGCTCGGGTGACGCGCCGCGCCAGTAGGCAAAACGCAGCCGCCACATCAGCAGCACGGTTCGCCAGACGCCGCGGCTTTCCCAGCGCCGGCCCGAGGTCTGCACTTTGGCGCTCAGGCAGGCCGGGCGCGACAGTTTGAGCAGGCGCCGGGACATTTCGATGTCTTCCATCAGCGGCTGGGCCGGGAAACCGCCCACGGCCTCAAACGCCGCGCGGGTCATGAACATCGCCTGGTCGCCGGTGGCGATGCCGGTCCGGCGCGAGCGCAGGTTCATCAGGGCGGCGATGAGTTTGAGCATGCGGGGGCGGCCGGTGATGGCCACATCAAAACGGCCCCAGACGCGCGAGCCGTCAGCCAGGGCTTTGCTGATGAGCGCATCGGCGCTGGTGGGTAGCACCGTGTCGGCATGCAGAAACAGCAGCACCTCACCGCGGGCCTGGGCTGCGCCCGCGTTCATCTGCAGCGCCCGGCCGCGCGGCGCGTTGACGAGATACGCGCCGCCGGCTGTCGCCAGCGCAGCGCTGCGGTCGCTGCTGCCGCCGTCGGCCACGATGAGCTCGGCGCCGCGTGCTCGCAGCGGCGCCAGCGCCTGCAGGGCCGCGCCCAGGCCTGCGGCTTCGTTGAGCACGGGCAAAACCACGGACAGGCGCACCGGTGCCATGGCGCTGTCAGTGCTCCAGCGCGCCGCCGCAACTGCTGCCCTGGCCGGCGGTGCAGCCATAACAGTGGCCCGCCACACGGATGGGCTGCTCATCGATCCCGCTGCCGAGCAGGTCACGCAGATGGCGCTGCAGGCCCGAGGTGCCCAGCGGCAGGCCGAGCTGCTGGTTGAAGTCGCAGTCCGACAGCCAGCCCTGCCAGTCCACGCTGACGGTGTTGCGGCACATCACGCCGGCCAGGTTCTGTTCCTGAAAGCTGCCCTTGAGCAGGTCCATGTAGTTGTCAAACGTGCCTTTAGACACCAGGGTCGAGCCAAAGCGCTGGATGGGCATGTTGGTCAGCGCATACAACTCGTTGAAGACGATGCCGAAATGTGCCAGCAGCTCGCGCTTGTAGTCGGCCTGCAGCGCCTGCTGGTCCGGAGGCAGCGACGGGCCCTGTGGGTTGTAGACCAGGTTCAGCGACAGGCCGGAGCCGCTCTGGCCGTAACCGAGCTGGTTGAGTTTTTGCAGGGCCGCGATACTCAGGTCGAACACACCTTCACCGCGCTGCTTGTCGACATTGGCGGCCGAGTAGCAGGGCATGGAGGCCACGATGTCCACGCCTTGCTCTGCCAGAAATTCGGCCAGCCCCTCCTGCCCAGGCTCGAACAGGATGGTGAGGTTGCAGCGGTCGATCACACGCACGCCCTGCGCCCGCGCGGCGCGCACCAGGTCGCGAAAGCCCTCATGCAGTTCGGGGGCGCCGCCGGTCAGATCCAGCGTGCCCAGGCCGCGCGCGGCCAGCACTTGGGGGATCAGCGCCATCGTGTCGGCATCCATCATTTCGGTGCGGTTCGGGCCCGCGTTGACATGGCAATGCAGGCAGCTCTGGTTGCACCTGTAGCCGAGGTTGACCTGCAGGGTGTCGAGTTGTGCGCGGCGCAGGGCCGGAAAGGACGTTTTTTTCAGCAGGGGAAGGGTGTCGTGCATAAATGGGATCCGGTGGGGTTCAGGGCAGCAGCGCGGCCAGGCGTGCGCGCACCTCGGGGGCCATGGCGTCGGGCTGGGTGACCAGCGCGTTGTGCAATGCGGTGTGGGCCTCGCTGGCCGGTTGTTCGGCGCCCAGCAGGCGTATCGCCTCAGCCACCACCTGCTGCGCGCGGCCGGCGTTTTTGAGCAGGTTGGCCAGCGCCATGTTGGCGTTCACCTGCGCCTCGCGCGGGTGCCAGCAGTCGAAGTCGGTCACCATGGCCAGCGTGGTGTAGGCGATCTGTGCCTCGCGGGCGAGTTTGGCCTCGGGCATGTTGGTCATGCCGATCACGCCGGCGCCCATGCTGCGGTACCAGTGCGATTCGGCCAGGCTGGAAAACTGCGGCCCCTCGATGCACACATAGGTGCCGCCTTCGTGCAGGGTGACGCGGTGGCCGGAGGCATCGGCGGCCAGCACGCTGCGCACCGCACGCGCCAGCACGCCGGCGGCGGCGGGGCAGACCGGCTGGGCCATGGAGACATGGGCGACCGCACCCTGGCCGAAGAAAGTGCTGTCCCGGCGCTTGGTCAGGTCGATGAACTGGTCGGGCAGCACCATGTCCAGCGGCTTGAAATCCTCGCGCAACGAACCCACGGCCGACACCGAGACGATGTAACGCACGCCGAGCTGCTTCATCGCGTGGATGTTCGCGCGGTAGGGCACTTCAAAGGGCAGGAGGCGGTGGCCGCGCGCATGACGAGCCAGAAACACGGCGGGAACGCCGTGGATGCTGCCGCTGACCAGCACGTCGGAGGGCGCGCCGAAGGGCGTGTCCATCACCTGTTCCTGCGCGTTGTCGAGCGCGTCCATCTGGTAGAGGCCGCTGCCACCGATGATGCCTACCAGTGCCTGGGTCATGTGGGGGATTTCCTTGTGGATGGGTGAATGTCAGGCTCAGACGGGGATTTTGAGCGGATTTTGAGGAAGCAGTGTTAGCCTCGCGTTAAACCCATTTTCCTGCTTGGTCGCTGCCGGGCGGGATTTCTTACACCGCCCACGCCTGGTTTTGTAAGAATCGGCGTTTTCGCCCGACAACATCTACAGAACACACACCGGGGACGGACTTGAATTCACGCAAACTTGTCATTGCCGTGCTGCTGCTGGTGGGCATAGGCGCCTTTTTTGCGCTGGATCTGGGCCGTTATTTGAGCCTGGCTTTCCTCAAGGAGAGCCAGATGTCTTTCCAGGCGGTTTTTGAGAAAAACCCGGTGTGGGTGACGCTGGTGTTTTTTGCGGTTTACGTTGCCGTCACCGGCTTGTCGCTGCCGGGTGCCGTCATCATGACCCTGGCGGCTGGCGCCGGTTTTGGCCTGGTGCTCGGGACCATCGTGGTGTCTTTCTCCTCGACCCTGGGGGCGACGCTGGCCATGCTGGCGGCGCGTTACCTGCTGCAGGACAGCATCCAGGCCCGTTTTGGCAAACGGCTGGACGAGATCAACAAGGGCATAAAGAAAGAGGGTGCGTTTTACCTGTTCTCGCTGCGGCTGATCCCGGTGGTGCCGTTTTTTGCCCTGAACCTGCTGATGGGCCTGACCCGCATCCGGACCTGGACCTATTTCTGGGTCAGCCAGCTCGGCATGTTGGCCGGCACCGTGGTGTATGTGAATGCCGGCACCCAGATCGCGAAGATCGATTCGCTGCAGTCGATTGCCTCGCCGGCGCTGATCGGCTCCTTTGTGCTGCTCGGCGTGTTGCCGCTGGCGGTCAACAAGGTGCTGCAGTTTCTCAAGCGCCGCAAGGTCTACGCACGCTGGGCCAAGGTGCGTCCCACGCATTTTGACCGCAACCTCATCGTGATCGGCGCCGGCGCCGGTGGCCTGGTGTCGGCCTACATCGCCGCGGTGGTCAAGGCCAAGGTGACGCTGGTCGAGTCCCACAAGATGGGCGGCGACTGCCTGAACTATGGCTGCGTACCGTCCAAGGCGCTGATCCGCAGCGCCAAACTGGCGCATCAGATGAAACATGGTGCCAGTTATGGTCTGAGCGATGGCACGCCGGCGTTCAGTTTCAAGGCGGTGATGCAGAGGATTCAGGCGGTGATCCGCGCGATTGAACCGCATGACAGCATCGCGCGTTACACCGGCCTGGGCGTGGAGGTGCTGCAGGGCCATGCGCGCATCGTCAACCCCTGGACTGTCGAGATTGCGCTCAATGGCGGCGGTACCCAGACCCTGACAACACGCGGCATCGTGATCGCAGCGGGTGCCCGGCCTCTGGTACCGCCCTTGCCTGGGCTGGAAGAGGCTGGCTATGTGACCAGCGACACCCTTTGGGAGGCCTTCGCGCAACTCGACGAAGTGCCCCGGCGCCTGGTGATCCTCGGTGGCGGCCCGATAGGCTGTGAACTGGCGCAGGCCTTCGCCCGGCTGGGTTCGCAGGTCACGCAGGTCGAGATGGCGCCGCGCCTGATGTTGCGTGAGGACGAGGAGGTGTCGGAGCTGGCGCGCCAGGCGCTGGCCGCCGATGGCGTGTCGGTGCTGACCGGCCACAAGGCCTTGCGCTGCGAAACATCGGGAGGTGTGAAAACGCTGGTCGTCGAACACGGCGGCAGCGAAAAGCGGCTGGACTTCGACCAGCTCATCTGCGCCGTCGGGCGGGTCGCGCGGCTGGAGGGTTACGGGCTGGAAGAACTCGGCATCCCGGTGCAGCGCACGGTGGACACCAACGACTACCTGCAGACCATGTACCCCAACATCTATGCGGCGGGCGACGTGGCCGGACCCTACCAGCTCACCCATGTGGCGGCGCACCAGGCCTGGTACGCCGCGGTCAACGCGCTGTTTGGCGAGTTCAGGCTGTTCAAGGCCGACTATTCGGTGATTCCCTGGACGACCTTCATCGACCCGGAGGTGGCGCGAGTCGGCCTGAACGAACAGGAAGCGCGGGAGAAAAACATCCCGTTTGAAGTGACCCGTTACGGCATGGACGACCTGGACCGGGCCATTGCCGATGGTGAGGCGCGCGGCTTCGTCAAGGTGTTGACGGTGCCGGGCAAGGACACGATTCTGGGCGTGACCATCGTCGGCACCCATGCCGGCGACCTGCTGGCCGAGTATGTGCTGGCCATGCGGCACGGCCTGGGGCTCAACAAGATTCTCTCCACCATCCATACCTATCCGACACTGGCCGAGGCCAACAAATACGCGGCCGGCGAATGGAAACGTGCGCACCAGCCCCACCGCCTGCTCGAATGGGTGCGCCGCTACCACGACTGGAAGCGGGGTTGACATGAAGCGCTGGCTGGCGGTGTGGCTCGCCGGACTGCTGCTGCCCTTGGCCCAGGCGCAGACGCCAGGACCGGGCCTCTCCGCGTTTTCATCGGCCACCGGAGAGCAACCGCCGGCGCCCTGGCGGGTGGTGGGCGTGCCAGGCGGCAAGATCCCGCTGACCCGTTATGCCCTGGTCGAGCTGGACGGGCGCAAGGTGCTGCGGGTCGAAGCGTCAAAGTCCTATGGCAACCTGGTGCATGACCTGCCTGCGGTCGTGCCCGAGGCCGGGCTGCAGCTGCGCTGGCGCTGGCGGCTGGACGAAGCGCTGCGCGGGGGCGACCTGCGCCGCCGTGAGGGCGACGACAGTCCGCTCAAGGTGTGTGCGTTGTTTGACATGCCGCTGGCCAGGCTCGGGCTGATCGAGCGCAACTTGCTGCGCCTGGCGCGTGCGGCCAGCGGCGAGAAGCTGCCGTCGGCCACCCTGTGTTACGTCTGGGACGGCACGCTGGCGCCGAGCACCCTGCTGCCCAATGCCTACAGCGCTCGCGTGCGTTTCATCGTGCTGGACAGCGGCGAGCAGCGCCTGGGTCAGTGGGTCGCCCATTCGCGTGACCTGGCGGCTGATTTCCGCCGTGCCTTCGGCGAGGAAAGTGATGCGGTGCCGCCGCTGCAGGCCGTGCTGGTGGGCGCCGATGCCGACAACACCGGTGGCCGCAGCCTGGGCCATGTCGGGGATGTCACACTGTCCCCATGACTTTCCCTTCGAATACACGACCGGGCCTGAAACACCTGGTGCTGCTGGGCGCCGGTCATGCCCATGTGCATGTGCTGCACAGCCTGGCGCAAAACCGGCCGGCGGACCTCAACATCACCGTGATCGCCCCCTATCCGCGCCAACTGTATTCCGGCATGGTGCCGGGTTTTGTGGCCGGACATTACGCGCTCGATCAGTGTGTCATTCCGCTGGCGGGCCTGCTGGCGGGCTGCGGTGCACGTTACATCGAAGGCAGCGGCGTGGCCCTCGATGCCGAGGCGAAGACCGTGACACTGGCCGGCGGTGAAACCGTGGCCTGGGACTGGCTGAGCCTCAACACCGGCCCGGTGATGGATCGCGAACGGATCGAGGCGGACATGCCCGGCGCGCGCGAACACGCGCTGTTTGTGCGGCCCATCGAAGCCTTCGGCCAGTTGTGGCCCCAAGTGGGGGCGCTGGGTCGCAGCCGCCCGATTCATCTGGTGGTGGTGGGGGCGGGCGCGGCGGGGCTGGAACTGGCCATGGCCGCAGCCCATACGCTTCGGAGTGCCGACTACCCGCCCGGTGGCCACGTGAGCCTGGTGACCGGCGGCCCGCCGCCGGCCTGGAACTACCCGGCCGGTGTGCAACGTCGGGTGGTGCAGGCCCTGCGGCGCCTGCAGATCACGGTGCTGCCCGATGCCTGTGTGGGCATGTCGGCCGGAGAAGTCAAGCTGGCCGGCGGCGCGCGCCTGGCCTGCGACGCCCCCTTGCTGGCCGTCGGCGCCCAGGCGCCGGGCTGGCTGGCTGGCAGCGGGCTGGACCTGGACGCCGCCGGGTTCGTGGCCGTCAACCGCTTTCAGCAAAGCACCAGCCATGCCCATGTGTTTGCGGCCGGCGATGTGGCCAGCCGCATCGATGCGCCGCATCCGCGCAGTGGTGTGTATGCGGTGCGTGCCGGGCCGCCCCTGCTGGCCAACCTGCACGCTGCATGGCAGGGGCAGCCGCTTCAGCCTTACGCCCCGCCCGGGCGCACGCTGAACCTGATTTCCTGTGGCGGACGTTACGCGATTGCCGCCTGGGGCCAGTTGCACGTGGAAGGGCGCTGGGTGTGGCACCTGAAAGACCGCATCGACCGCGGCTTTGTGGCCCGGTACACCGCGCCGGCCTGACCCGGAGCATTCGCTGACTCGCTATATTTTCGATAGCTCCTTGCGCTTTTGGGATAAGGGCCGAGGGCCGAAAAGGCATGAAAAAACCCGCGCAAGGCGGGTTGGTGTGCAAGCGGAGGCTGCTTACTTTTTGGCAGGTTCGGTTTTTGCGCCGGCCTTCACGTCTGCCTTGACTTCGGCCTTGGTCTCTGCCTTGGGTGTCACGGCGGCCTTGATGTCCTTGGCGGTTTCTTTGGCCGCGTCCTTGGTGGCAATGGCAGCGCCCTTGACGGCGTCTTTGGTGGCGACCGCGGCATCCTTGGCTTTTTCAGTGACCGGCTTGTCGGCTTTCTTGTCGGCCTTGGCATCGGCTTTGACGTCTGCTTTGGCACCGGACTTGTAGCTGGTGCCGTTGACGGTCAGGCCATCGGCGGAAAACTTGGCGGCGCTGTCGGTGCCCACACCTTTGACGCGGGTCACAAAGTCATTCCAGTCCTTGAATGGCGCTTTCTTGCGCTCGGAGATGATCAGCGCCGACTTCACCGGGCCGATGCCCTTGATGGCATCGAGTTCGGCCGAGGTGGCGGTGTTGACGTCAACCGCGGCAAAGGCCATGGCGACATACATGGTGGCGACAAAGGCCAACAGTTTCTTGAACATCAGGAAGCTCCTCAAAATGGATGGTTGAAGCAGGTGATCCCTCCCGTGCACCGGGATGTCCTGCGTTTAACGGCTGTTGCAGCCGCCAGGTTGACCAACCCGTGTATTTGCGCTGGATCAACAATGCAGGCGCCGGGAAAGGCATAAGCTGCAGTATCGCCACAAAGAAGCCTCCAGGCGGCGAAAAGGAGCTGAAGATGCCCACTCGTTTGAAAGACTTTGCAACCGCCGTGGTGGCCGTGGTCGAGCCCGAGACCCCGGCGTTGGTGGCCGCCCAGCTGATGCGCAAGCACCATGTCGGCGCGCTTGTTGTTGTCGACGCTGCGCAAAAGAGCCGACCGGTCGGCATCCTGACCGACAGGGACCTGGTGCTCGCCTTGATGGCCGAAGGGCTGGATCCCGAGGTGTTTACCGCCGGAGACATCATGTCCGTCGAGCTTGTCCAGGCGACCCCCGAGATGGATGCGATGGATGCGGTGGCACTGATGCGCAGGCACCGGTTGCGCCGGCTGGTCATCGTCGATGAGGCGGGCCGGCTGACGGGTGTCGTCACGATGGAGGATCTCCTGGAGTTGTTGACGCGGGAACTGGCCGATCTGGCCGCCGGGGTGATCGGTGCCAGGGACAGGGAGTTCGAGCAGCGCGCTTGAGAAGGGCTCCATGATGAGTAAAAAGCGGTTTGTTGTTCTTGTGCTTGTTCTTTTCGCTTTGGCCGGGCCCGCGTTTGCCCGGGCAGAAACCGGGGCCCTGCGCGGCGAACTGCTGTATTCGACCCATTGCATCGGCTGCCACAACGCCCAGATGCACTGGCGCGACAAAAAGGCGGCCAGAAACTGGGCCAGCCTCAAGGCCGAAGTCGAGCGCTGGCAGAAAACCTCGGGGCTGGGCTGGCGGGAGGAGGACGTGACCGACGTGGCGCGTTACCTCAACGCCCTGTATTACCGTTTTCCCGAGCCGCGGGGCGATGCCGCTTCGACGGCAGACGCCACCGCACCGGCGCCCGCCCGCTGACGGGCGCTGGTCGCGGGCCGGTCAGGCTTTTGCGGCTTCGCCTTGGGTCAAGGCGCGCATGTAGGCCGCCACGCCGGTCTGCACATCGGCAAACACATGGTCGCAGCCGGCCGCTCGCAGGGCCGTCAGATCGGCCTGGGTGTAGCTCTGGTACTTGCCGACCAGCGCGGCGGGGAAATCGATGTAGTCGATCAGGCTGCCGTGCGCGGCTTCTTCCAGCGTCAGCGGCGCATCGCCCTGCTGCTGGCGCAGGGTGTTGACGACGGCCAGCGCCACATCGTTGAAGGGCTGGGCACGGCCAGTGCCGAGGTTGAAAATGCCGGACTTTCCGGGGTTGTCGAAAAACCAGAGATTGACGGCCACGACGTCGTCGATGAACACAAAGTCGCGCATCTGCCCGCCACGGCCGTAACCGCCGTACTCGCCGAACAGCTTGACCTTGCCTTCGGCGCGGAACTGGTTGAACTGGTGAAAGGCGACACTGGCCATGCGCCCCTTGTGCTGCTCACGCGGGCCGTACACATTGAAATAGCGAAAGCCGGCGACCTGGGTGGCCGTGCCAGAAAAGCCGGTTCCCAGTTCGCGCCGCAGCCGCTGGTCGAACAGCAGCTTGGAGTAGCCGTAGACATTGAGCGGCTTCTCGAACTCGGGTGACTCGCGGAAGGTGTCCGATCCACCGTAGGTCGCGGCCGAGGAGGCGTAGAGCAGCCGGGTGCGCTGTTCCTGGCAGGCGGCAAACAAGTCGCAGGACAGCGCGTAGTTGTTGTCCATCATGTACTTGCCGTCGCTCTCCATGGTGTCGCTGCAGGCACCCTCGTGGAAAACCGCCTCGACGTTGCCAAAGGCGGAGTCGGCAAACAGTTCGTAGAAATCGTCGGCGTCGATGTAGTCGGCGATCTGCAGGTCGGCCAGGTTGCGGAACTTGTCGCCGTCGGTCAGGTCATCGACGGCAATGATGTTGTCGATGCCGCGGGCATTGAGTCCCTTGATGAGGTTGGAGCCGATAAAACCTGCGGCACCCGTGACGACGATTTTCATGTTTGTTCCTTGTTTTTCAGGGCGCGGCAAACAGCTCGTCGTAGCTGACCGTCGCCGTGCCGAATTTGCCGACCACGATGCCGCCGGCGCGGTTGGCCACCGGGACGGCATCGCGCAGGCTCAGGCCGGCGGCGGCCATGGCTGCCAGGGTGCCGATCACGGTGTCGCCGGCCCCGGTCACGTCGAAGACTTCGCGCGCCAGCGCCGGCACATGCAGCTGGCCCTGGGCGTCAAAAAGCGTCATGCCTTCTTCACTGCGCGTCAGAAGCAGGGCCTGCAGCTTGAGTGCCTCGCGCAGGTTTTGCGCCTTGCGCTGCAGGTCGGCTTCATCATGCCAGGGGCCGATGACCTGCTCGAGTTCGGCGCGGTTAGGGGTGATGGCCGTGGCGTTCTGGTAGCGCGAGTAGTCCGAGCCTTTGGGGTCGACCAGCACCACCTTGCCGGCGGCGCGGGCCTGCGCAATCATCAGGCCGATGTGTGCCAGCCCACCTTTGCCGTAGTCGGAAAACAGCACCGTGTCATGCGACGACAGCAGCTTTTCGAACTCGGCCGACTGGGAGGCCAGCACTTCGTTTTCGGGCGTGTTTTCAAAATCCAGGCGCAACAGCTGCTGCTGGCGGCCGATCACGCGCAGCTTGACCGTGGTCTTGAGCTGCGGGTCGCGGCCGAAGCAGGGCGTGATGCCCGAGCCGGCCACCAGGGCTTCGAGCTGGTGGCTGGCTTCGTCGTCGCCGACCACGCTCAGCAGCGAAGCCCGCGCGCCCACGGTCACGATGTTGTAGGCCACATTGGCCGCGCCGCCCATGCGTTCTTCCTGGCGCGTGACACGCACCACCGGCACAGGGGCTTCCGGCGAGATGCGGTCTACCGCCCCGTACCAGTAGCGGTCCAGCATGGCGTCGCCGACCACCAGCACGCGGGCCTTGGCTAGCTGTTCGCGGGACAGAGTTAAAGATGTGGTCATGTTGAGAGAATCTTATTCAAACGGACGCCGCGGAACCGGCTTTGCCGGGCCGCTGGTGTCCGCCCCCTGCAAGGGGGGAAGGTGCTACACGCAGTGAGCATCCGACGGGGGTGTTCATAGTTCTTCGATGCGCCGGGCAGGGTAGCTGTCCCAGGCCTGGCAGCCGGGGCAGTGCCAGAAGTGCTGCGTGGCTTCGAAGCCGCAGGCGGCGCAGCGGTAACGCATCAGGGGCTTGGTGGCCTGGTCGAGCGCGCGCTGCACCATGCTGTGTTCGTGCTCGCTGCCCAGTTTTTCGCCGGCAATCCATTTGGCCGCAGCCACCAGCGAGGCTTCTCGCTCGAGGTGCTGGCCGTACCACTGGCGCGGATCGGCGGACGTTGTATCGAGTTTGACGATGGCCTCGATCACGTCAATCGACGGCAGCTGGGCGTAGTTGGCCTTCAGCAGGTCCAGCGCGGCCGCTTGCTGGCCGCTTTGCTGCGCAATGTTGACGAGCAGGCCGGCTGCCAGCGGCAAGGCCTGGGGGGCAGTTTGCTCCAGCTGGCGCAGGGTTGCAAACGCGTCCGCATGTTGACCCAGCTGGGTCTGGAGCTTGGCCAGGTCGATCAGCGGGCGCGGCGAGGCCGGCGCCATGGCGGCCGCCTGTTGCAGGCTGTCGATCGCCTGGCCGGTATCGCCGGAGGCCGCGGCGGACAGTGCCTGCTCGCACAGGTAGTGGGCCTGCCGGGCGCTGAAGCTTCCGTGGCTGGCGCTGTCGAGCTTGGCCGCGATGTCGGTCGCATGCGCCCAGTCGCGCGAGCGCTCGTAGATCGACAGCAGCGCCAGCCGGGCTTCTTCCTCGTAACTGGTTCCCTCGAGTTTGCGCAGCGCCACTTCGGCGCGGTCCAGCAAACCGGCTTTAAGGAAGTCCAGCGCCAGCGCATGCTGCGCGCGGTCGCGCTCGGGCTGGGTCAGGTCGCCACGGGACATCAGGTGCTCGTGAACGCGAACCGCCCGCTCGTACTCGCCACGGCGGCGAAACAGGTTGCCCAGCGCAAAGTGCAGCTCGGAGGTGTCGGGGTCGTTTTGGACGGCTTCGATGAAGGCGTCGATGGCCTGGTCCTGCTGCTCGTTGAGCAGGAAGTTGAGGCCGCGGAAGTAGGCCTTGGGGGCCTGCCGGTTTTCGATCCGCAGCTGTCTCAGGTCCAGCCGTGACGCCAGCCAGCCCAGCGTGAAAGCAATCGGAAACCCGAGCAGAACCCAGGTGAAATCAAAGTCCATGGTGCATGGTAGAGGGGTTCTCGCCGAGATGGCTCTGCTGGCTGGCGCGCACGTTTTTGCGTTTTTTCCACCAGCGCGGCATCATCATCAGGATGCCGGTGGCCAGCCCGCAGGCGAAGGTGACCAGCACGACCAGCACCAGGGGCGCCTGCCACAACGTGCCGAAAAAGAAATACACGGAAACGGCTTGCTGGTTGTTCAGCGCGAACGCAAAAAGCGTAAAAAAAATGGCTGCCTTGAGCAGCCACATGAGGTATTTCACTACAGGTCCCCTTGTGGTCCGGCAATTGTAGCCAGCACCAAGCGGGACGCCGCTATTTGACCGGAGGGGCCAGCATTTCTTCGGTCCGGGTATCCACCGCTTCGCGCAGGGCCTTGCCCGGCTTGAAATGAGGAACACGTTTTTCCGGAATCGCAACGCTTTCGCCAGAGCGCGGGTTGCGGCCCATGCGCGGCGGACGCCGGTTGATCGAAAAACTGCCAAAACCACGAATCTCTATGCGGTGCCCACGCACCAGCGCATCGCTCATGGCGTCAAGAATCGTCTTGACGGCATATTCGGCATCGCGGTGGGTCAGCTGGCTGAAACGTGCAGCCAGTTCCTCGACAAGATCGCTTCGGGTCATAAAAATGGGGGGACAGAGAAATGGCGTGCCGTTCCGGGGAGCGGGCACGCCATGTCTCAGGGGTCCGGTTTACTTCTCGTTGTTGTCCAGCTTGGCGCGCAGCAGGGCACCCAGGTTGGTCAGGCCGGCGCTTTCACGCGAAGACTGCTGGCTCAGGGAAGCCATGGCTTCCTGCTGGTCAACGTTGTCCTTGGCTTTGACCGACAGCTGGATGTTGCGGGTCTTGCGATCCACGTTCACCACGACTGCGGAGACTTCGTCGCCTTCTTTCAGCACGTTGCGTGCGTCTTCGACGCGGTCACGGCTGATTTCGCTGGCGCGCAGGTAACCGATGATGTCTTCGCCCAGATCGATCTCGGCGCCCTTGGCGTCAACCGTCTTGACCTTGCCGGTCACAACCGCACCCTTGTCGTTGATCGACACGAAGGTTGTGAACGGGTCGGAATCGAGCTGCTTGATGCCCAGGGAGATACGCTCGCGGTCCACGTCAACGGCCAACACGATGGCTTCGACTTCCTGGCCCTTTTTGTAGTTGCGAACAGCGGCTTCGCCGGGTTCGTTCCACGAGAGGTCGGACAGGTGCACCAGACCGTCGATGCCGGCAGCCAGGCCCACAAAGACGCCGAAGTCGGTGATCGACTTGATCGGGCCCTTGACGCGGTCGCCGCGCTTGG
>ERZ1292640.177-Hain-H43-02um-R1-177-length-52120-cov-47_pt1 | contig 52120 bp, 29 predicted proteins | sample MGYA00564404_ERZ1292640 | MGnify/ENA primary metagenome ERZ1292640 (study PRJEB36523, sample SAMEA6512636) | groundwater metagenome | collected 2019-01-08 | study: AquaDiva: Metagenomics assemblies of 32 groundwater samples | reverse complement strand
CCGGCGCCGATGAGCGAGATGATCTCGCAGGGTCCCAGGCGCATACCGGCGTGTTGCGACATACTCTCTCCCCTTCAGCGCCGGTTTGCAAGCGCCGAACCGTACGGCCGAAGACCAGGATTGCCATTTTGGCTTCCAGGTTCCAGCCAGTATACACCCTGCACCAGTCAAAAGGCCCCCGCGGCGTCGGTGCGCGTCGGGCGCGGCCTGGCCGCCGCGCGGCGGCCGCCCGCCGATCAGGTGGGAAAGCAGGCCGCCGCTCAGCCAGCGCCGCTTCAGCTTGAACTGGCAAGAGTTGCACCAGGTCTCGCCCAGGCTCATGATCATGCGCAGCCGTTTGGTCGGCACGCGCGGACGACCAGGACGCCACCCAGAGCGCGTACTGTAGTGGTGCACTGGGAGTCCAGCCACAACGACGACGCGGTGCTCGTTGACATAAGACAAGCTGCCCTCTGGAGTTGACACCGGAGGGGGGGAGGTGTACATTCGATCTGTCCGGGAGTCCAGATGCGGAAACGTGTTATTGCCCTCATTACTTGCCTGCTGGCCGCCGTGGCGCCTGAACTGCCGGCGGCGAGCAGGACCTTCCTATTCCACAACGCGATACGCAACCTGGACGACTTCCGAGCGTATGCCGGAATCGCGGCGCGTCTGAAGCCCTACGGCGCCGTTCAGGTGGATATCGGCGTTCTGGCGGAGAGAAGCCCTGTCCACCTAGCCGGGATCCGGAGTCCCTGGCATGACTACGGGTCCTACATGGCCACGATGTGGGCTTTTTTTCCTCACCCCAAGCTTGCTCCCCATCTGCCGGCTGAGTGGGTGGCCAAGAACCGCGAACTGCTGCTGGCCAAGGTGGCTGTCCTGAGAGAATTGCGGCTGGAGGCGGTCTTCTCGGGCAACGAGACGCAGTTCTTGCCGGAATCCTTCTTCCGGCAGTACCCTCACTTGCGAGGTCCCCGTGTGGACCACCCGATGCGCAGCGCCAAGGACGAGTTCGCCTGGTGCGTGGACTCGCCACAGACCCTCGAGATGATCGAGTGGATGATGGCGGAGCTGAAACGGCATGCTCCGGAGATCCGGGCCATGCACTCCTGGAACAACGACTCCGGTTCCGGCCTGTGTTGGTTGACGGCGCTGTATCCCGGGCCAAACGGTCCCGCCGGTTGCCGAGGTCGCGACCCCGGAGCCCGCGTTCAAGGGCTCATCGAGGCGATGGACCGCGGAGCCGGAAAAGGCGGCGGGGCGGTTCAAATCCGGTTGGCCGGCAACTTCCCCGTCGAGGACCGCAAGCGAATCGAGCCGCTCCTGCCCTCCCGCGCCAGGTTTCGCGCTGGAGACAACTCGATCATAATGGCGAAGACGAGGGTGGCGGAGGCCTATCCCATACTGGGCCTTATTGACCTGCTGCCATTGCTGAAGACCCTGGAGAAGTTGTCCGATCCGGAAGTCCAGACCATCGACATCGACACCTGCCAACCCTGGTACTACAGGGCCAACGAACCGATATCGACCGTTCGGCGGCTGGTGGATATCGTGGAAGACTCGCTCAAATCACCGGCGCGTTCCGAAGCTGACCGGACCGAACAAGCCCGCAGGCTGGCCGTCCGTTGGGGCGGGGAAAAGAACGCCGATCGTGTGCTGGAAGCGTTCAATCTGGTACGGCAGTCCTTTAGCATCTTCGCGGAGAGGCCGTTCTTTCCGCCTCGTGATGTTATCCTCTCGCCGGGACACGCCTACACCGTTACTAACCGGCTCATCACCAGACCTTTACTCGTTAAGCCGGAGTTGCTCAGCCGGGAGGAAGAAGCTTATTTTCTTCCTTACATCTTTACCACCGATGAGCAGGATGCCCGTCTCGATTACAACACGGCGCACGGTTACAGGCGGACCGGCCTGAACGAGTATCGCTCCCAGTCTTTCAAGGACACGCATGATTCGGCGTTAGCGGCGGCCGCCATCCTCGAACAGGTAACAACGGATGCACCGGACCGCTCCTGGCTCCACCAACTGGCGCTATCGCTGCGCATGTGGGCCAGCACGGTCCGCAGCCATGACAACTTCTATTTCGCCCAGGCGATTCGAGACCGGCACGCGGAGGACCTTGCCAAGCCTCCCCGGATCGCGCTTGTGCGGAGAGACGACCCGGACCTGCTTCTGTGGAACGAGATCCAGCGAGACGAGCTGGACAACGCAAGTGAGCTCCTCGCGATGCTGGAAAGCGGCGGCCTGGACCTCGTCGGGCGAGCCCGCAATGTCCGGGAAGAGGACGTGTTCCAGCTCGGCCCGGACGTCCCCGGCGCGCTCCGGAAGAAAGCGGACATCATGAGAAACCACTGGCTGGACGGCCAGCGATACCTGACGCCGGCCAGGCCGGATCCTAAGTTGTCAATGAAGCCCAAGGAGTAGAATATGCTCGTTTCAGTCAAGGCAGGAGTTGTTTGTGTCGCCGTTCTAACTTTCGCGGTTACGCTGGTCGGGCAGGAAACCCGCGGCGCCATCCGCGGCCGGGTGGTGGATTCCAGCGGCGCGGTCGTCCCCAACGTCTCGATCGGCGCCACCAACGTCTCGACCAACGTGACCGTGTCAACCCAATCGAATGCCGGGGGGAACTACGAGATCCCTTATTTGCTGCCGGGGACCTACCGGCTTTCGGCCACGCTGGCGGGCTTCAAGACCTACCGGCGCGACGGGGTAGAGCTGCGCATCGGGGACCGGGTCTCGATCGAGATTCCGATGCAGGTGGGCGATGTCGTGGACCAGGTGACCGTGACCACGGAGACCCCGCTGCTGGAGACGGCCACCGCTTCCATGGGCCAGGTAATCGATCAGGAGCGGATCGCCAACCTGCCCATCGCGCACGGCAATCCTTACCTGCTGTTGACGCTCAGCCCGGGCCTGGTCTACACGCAGAATCCCGGGCTCGACGAACCGTTCGCACCGACGCACATCGTCGGTTACTCGATGGACGGGGTCCGCGCCAACCGCAGCGAAATCACGCTGGACGGCGCCACCAACGTGTCGGTGAGCGGGAATGCGAATCTGATGGCGGGTTGGACGCCGCCGGCCGACGTCGTCCGGGAATTGAAGGTCGTGACGACCGCCTTTGACGCCAGCGTCGGCCACACCCAGGGAGGGGTGACCGCGATCACGCTGAAATCGGGCGGCAATCAGCCCCACGGCAGCGCCTACTTTTCCGATATGGAGAAGGTGCTGGACGCCAACCTTTTCTTCGCCAACAGGGCCGGCCAACCCAGAGGTGACTTCGTCTACCGATTCTGGGGCGCCAGCCTCACCGGGCCCGTCTACATTCCCAAGGTGTACAAGGGCACGGACCGTACGTTCTTCACTTACGCCTACGAGCACGCCAACGAGCAGCTCGCCCAGGGCGCAGGCTACGGCGCCGGCACCCTGACGACGCCCACCGTCGCCCAAAAGCAAGGCGATTTCTCGGCGTTGCTGAAGCTCGGGCCGCAGTACCAGATCTACGATCCGGCCACGCGCGAGGCGGCCTCCGGCGGCCGCACCATGGTGCAGCCTTTGCCCGGCAACATCATCCCGCCCAGCCGCATCGATCCGATAGCGAAGAACATCCTCGGCTACTGGTCCGATCCCAATGTGGCCGGCACGGCGGACGGGATCAACAACCTCATCCGGGTGAACGACCTGGAAATCACGGGGTATTACACGAACGTGGTCCGGCTGGACCATAACTTCAGCTCGCGGCACCGCCTGTTCGGGCGCTACAACATGTTCAACCGTTTCACTCCCGACACCCAAAACTGGTTCCGCAGCGTCCCGACCGGGTACAATTCGCATTGGCGAGCGCACGGCGCGGCCATCGACGACGTCTATGAGCTCGGCCCGCGGACGATTCTGAACGCCCGCTACGCCTTCTACCGGCTGGTCTGGCACACGTATCCGTCGAGCGCCGGATTCAACCCCGCCACGTTGGGTTTCCCGAAGTCCTATACCGATGCGATTGACCCGGCGGTCTGGTGTTTTCCGGTGATCAGCATCAGCGGCTACGCCGGAACCCTGAACACGTGGAGGCGCTGGACGCACCAGAGCGACAGTACGGAAGTCAACCTGACGGCCATCCGCGGCGATCACGTGCTCAGGTTTGGCGGGGACGGCCGGCGGTTCCGTAATTACCAGTTCCAGCCGACCAACGCTTCGACCGGCGCCTTCAGCTTTGACACAACTTACACGCGCGGTCCTTACAACAATTCCCCGTCGTCGCCGATCGGGCAGGGCCTGGCGGCCTTACTATTCGGGCTGCCCAGCGGCGGGGGTGTGGATCGCAGGGCGACCTTCGCCGAGCAATCCACCGTCTGGTCGCTCTACTTACAGGACGACTGGAGGATCACGTCAAAACTGACCTTGAACCTGGGCCTGCGCTGGGAGCTGGAAGGACCCACGACCGAGCGGTTCAACCGCAGCGTGCGCGGCTACGACTTTCAGTCGCCCCACCCGCTCAATGCCCAGGTGCGAGCGAACTACGCCCAGAAACCCATGCAAGAGGTGCCGCTGGACCAATTCCAGCTCATCGGCGGGCTCACGTTCGGCGGTGTGAACGGCCAGCCCCGCACCTTGTTCTCTCGCGACTGGAACAACCTCATGCCGCGCCTCGGTTTGGCCTGGTCGCTCGGGTCAAAGACCGTGCTGCGTGGCGGCTACGGCGTTTACTTCGGATCGTTCGGAATCCTGTTGAGCGATGTGATCCAGTCCGGGTTCAGTCAGACGACGAACCTGGTCCCGTCGCTGGACAACGGGATCACGTTCGTCGCTACACTGAAGAATCCTTTTCCCAGCGGGATACTGGAGCCGCGCGGGGCTGCCGACGGCGTCTCGACCTTCGCCGGCCGCGGCATCTCGTTTTACGAGGAGAACCCCCAGGCCACTCGCCAGCAGCGCTGGCAATTAGGGGTGCAGCGCGAGTTGCCGTTGCGCGTGCTGCTGGAGGCGTCTTACGTGGGCAATCGCGGATCCAGTCTACAGCTTGGGAAGGAGTATCGGGCGCTGCCGTTGCAGTATTTGAGCCGCTCGCCGTTCCGCGATCAGCCGGCCATTAACTACCTGAGTGAGCAGGTGCCTAACCCCTTCTATCCCCTTTTGCCCGGAACCGGCCTTGCCGGCACGACCGTGTCCCGGTCCTACCTGCTCTCGTCCGGCAAATACCCGCACTTCACCGGCATGACCGGCAGCAGCTACGACGGTTATTCCTCGTTCCATTCGCTCCAGGTGAAGATGGAGCGCCGGTTTGCGCAGGGATGGACCGTGAACACGGCCTACCAGTGGTCCAAGAACCTCCAGGCAATCAGCCGCCTGAACGGAGAGTACTCGGCGCTGGAAAAGGTCATTTCCGACCAGGATCGGCCGCATCGGATCGTTGTCAGTGCGATTTGGGAACTCCCGTTCGGCAAAGGCAAGAGATTCCTGGCCTCCTGGCCCGTGGCTGTTGACAAGCTGCTCGGCGGCTGGCAGATCCAGGGAATCTACACGGGGCAGGGCGGGCCGCCGGCCTCGTGGGGCAACGTCTTGTTCCTGGGTGACATCCACAGCATCACCCTGCCGGCCGGCCAGCGGACGCCCGAGCGGTGGTTCAACACCGGCGCCGGCTTCGACCGCAATTCCCAAAACCAGCTCGGCTCGAACTTCCGCACCTTCCCTTCGGCGCTCAGCGATGTTCGCGCCGACGGCACCAACCAGTGGGAGCTTTCCGTCATCAAGGGCGGCCGGATCCGGGAGCGTGTAACGGTGCAATTTCGCGGCGAGTTCCTCAACGCCTTCAATCACGTCAATTTCAGCGCTCCGAACACGAGCCCGACCAGCACGGCTTTCGGCATGGTGACCACCCAGCGCGGATTCCCGCGGCGGGTTCAGCTCGGCTTGAAGCTTCTCTTCTAATATGGGTTCCTATTGCAAGTCAGAACACGTACCGGAACCCCAGCTCGACGCTGCGCGGCAGGTTGATCTGGCGGATTGACACCACCCCGAACAACTGCGAGGTCGGGCTGGTGGTCGGGAAGCCGAACACCGGCGTGTTGGTGACGTTGAACGACGACATCTTCACCTGGAACTTGTGGCCCTCGCGGACCAGGAACTCGCAGATGAGGGAGGCGTCGAACTGCGGCGCCGAGTGGCGACGGATGTTCGGGCTGCGCAGCGGCGTCACCCGCCAGGTTTCCGGCGGGCGCTGCACCCAGATCGAGGGCGAGGTGTCGAACCACCGGTCCAGCGTCTGCCCGCTGGTCAGCTTCGGGTTGCCGTGGATGTAGTAGTCGGGGTAGCTCATCGGCGGGCCCTTCTGGAGCACCCCGCTCCAGCCCAACTGCCAGCCGCCGATCAGGTGGGAAAGCAGGCCGCCGCTCAGCCAGCGCCGCTTGGGGCCGACCGGGAACTCGTAGATACCGCGCTCGGCTACTCCGCAAGCTGACGGCCACCTGCGCTCAACCGGAAAGTGCCATGCGCCACACGGTGAAACACGTCCGTGTGTTTCGTTCCGACGGGCGGGGCCCCACCGGGATGGTCCTCCCTCATGCCTTGGAAGACGGCTGCGTAGCCCGACGACCAGACTCCCGGCTTGAGACCAAGCCACTCCCTGACCTGTTTTCTCGTGAACGTGCCAGTGTGGCTCTCCCCGGTGAGAGCCGCAGCGGCTCTGAAGATTTGTTCAGCGTGCGTCATCTGTGTGTCCCGCGCACACTTCGGCCGCCGGCTGGTGTGCTTTGTCCCGGCGCCTGACGAACTTGGATCAACCGCCGCTGGGTCGCTGCCCGCGTCGTGGTCCAATTGACCACGAGCCCACTGGATAAAGCCGTCGCGATCCGTCCGAATCCGCCCCTTTCTTCCGAGTTCCGGATGGTCATAGAAGAACCCGCTGCCGACGAGCCAAAACGTTTTGTCAACGTCGTAGGCCGTCGTTCCTTGGTTGCGGGCGATTCGCAGTACAGCCTTGAAGATGGCATAGTCGTCGGCCTTCGGCTCGCTCAGCCGGACACCCCGGACGATGGCCCGAACATGCACATCCGGTTTCGTCAGTTTGAAGTACCCGAGTTCCATAAGGAAATCACATGCTAAGGCGAACCCGAAGCCGGTGATTTCCTTGCTCAAGATGAGAGGTAAGGCCGGGACCTTTCTATCGTCATCGTGGAAAGCATCGACCCAGGCATAGAACTCCTGGGCTGACCCGAAACCCGCGAGGAACCCGGCCCCTGAGAGCGCAGAATCGCAGAACCGCGGCCACAGGCCCCTCGATGTGCGCCGCACCTTCCCGCGCGGTCGCACAGTAGCGATGATTTCGGAGAGTAGCTCGTCGCCTCCTTGATAGCACTGCGACACTTCAAGCGGATTGAATCCAAAGGTCACTCCGGAAAGATTCTGGAGGCCCCCGATTGACCGCCCGATTACGTTTGAGGCCATGCCTCGATTCTGCGCAGAATCAAGGAGACGGCGGTAGATCTGAGCGAGATCCATTGGTCGAGGGGGCGGCGTTTGGTAATGGGCAAGCAGCTCGGCCGTCACACCAGGAAGTCCGAGGATATACTCCTTCGCAAGCGCGTAGGCGCGACGGTCTCTGTCAGCTTGAGTCATCGTCGTCTCAACGGCAGGCCCGCTGGGCTCAGCTATACGTGGCGCACGAATTGATTGCGCAACCGCTCCCCGCCCAGAGGGCACCCGGTCGCGGCTCAGTAACGTTGCCGAGCCGCGCGCGTTCGCAAGCGGTCTGCGTGATGCGCAAGGACTTATGACGCCGCGTATAACGGAGCCGGTGATCCCTTTGACCAACTTGATTCCTTTGCACAGGCGCCCACTGTCTGGACAGACAAACTGGCCTTTTTCGAAAAGCGCTGTTGAAACCAGTTGATCGATGACCTCATTCACGGCCTGCTTTATATCGGGATTGCTCGCAAAGTTGCGACGTAGCCACACATCGAGAGACCGGGGCTTCGGATGGACTGACAAGGCACGGTGGGCCTGTCCCTGTATGATGAATTCACGCCCAGAATCCTTCAGGTGCTCGACAAGTCTGTCCACGTCGAACTTGGCGTCTGGTCCACCGAATGGAAGTCTGATTGACACGTTCAGCCCTCCACCGTCCCGGTACCCCCAATTGCATTCATCAAGCCTCACCTGATATCCATCGGGATGCCGGGGCGCCGTGGCCCAGGCAACCATCAATCAAGGCGTCAAGAAACCGCTCACGACACCTCATCTGCTAAGCGCCTGGTTCTTGTTCAACTTGACCTGCCTAACTGGCCATGGCGGTCTGTCCAGGACCAGTCTATCACGCGAGGGCGACGTGCCAGGTGCTTGCGCCCTTCCGCGGGCGTTCACCTCATGGCCCTAACCAATTCCCCTGGATCTTCAACAGGATACGGCTACCATCAGCACGCCTCGCCGCTACCGTCCGCTATCCTGGGCTGTATGGCGTCCCGCCCGCGAAAGCCCGGAGCCTTGCAGCACCGGAACACAAAAAATTACGAACCAAAGCCAATTTCAAGCGCCGCCCACGCCTCAGAACACGTACCGGAAGCCCAGCTCGACGCTGCGCGGCAGGTTGATCTGGCGGATCGACACCACCCCGAACAACTGCGAGGTCGGGCTGGTGGTCGGGAAGCCGAACACCGGCGTGTTGGTGACGTTGAACGACGACATCTTCACCTGGAACTTGTGGCCCTCGCGGACCAGGAACTCGCAGATGAGGGAGGCGTCGAACTGCGGCGCCGAGTGGCGACGGATGTTCGGGCTGCGCAGCGGCGTCACCCGCCAGGTTTCCGGCGGGCGCTGCACCCAGATCGAGGGCGAGGTGTCGAACCACCGGTCCAGCGTCTGCCCGCTGGTCAGCTTCGGGTTGCCGTGGATGTAGTAGTCGGGGTAGCTCATCGGCGGGCCCTTCTGGAGCACCCCGCTCCAGCCCAACTGCCAGCCGCCGATCAGGTGGGAAAGCAGGCCGCCGCTCAGCCAGCGCCGCTTGGGGCCGACCGGGAACTCGTAGATGCCGCTCAGCACCAGCCGCTGCGGCACGTCGAAGCTAACGAGCTCTCGGGCGAGCGCGGTGTCGTGCGAGTTCAAGTAAGAAGTGGCCTCCATGGTCTTCGAGACCGTGTAAGACACCAGCGCCGAGAAGCCGTGCCTGAAGCGCCGCTCCAGCTTGAACTGGAACGAGTTATACCAGCTCCCGCCCAGGCTCTGGTTGTTCATCGTGACGCCGGTGTACTGCGGGTACTGCGTCAGGAGGTTGCGCCGCTGGATGGTGGCTTGGGCGCCGCGCGAGGTTGTTCGCGGCAGAATGCCGTAGAACGGATTGGGCACGGTCGTGGACAGGTACGGCGTGCCGAGCGCAAGCTGCTCCTTAGTGAGGTAACTCAGCGACTTACCGACCTGAAGCTCGCCGGTGCGGCTGCCGGAGTAAGTGGCCTCCACCAGCAGGCCGGACACCAGCTCGTACTGAAAGCCCGCCGAGAACAGCCAGATATGCGGGATACGGCGCCCGAGGTCGTTGAAGCTGACGCTGTCGCCGACCTGCGTTTTCAGCCCCAGGCTGGCGCCCGGCGGCTGGATCAGCCCGTCGGGGAACGGATCGGCCAGCACGCGGAAGGGCTTGAAGTCCGGGGTGCTCGTCTGAGCGCTGGTGGTCTGCGAGAAGCCGGTCATCCCGCCGTACTCGGTGGTGGGCATATAATACCGGCCGAACCCGGCGCGAAAGACCAGCGGCTTCGTCCTCAGCATCTTGTAGGCCAGGCCGAAGCGCGGCTGCCAGTTGTCCCAATCGGGATTGAAGGCGCCGCGCGGCCGGCCATCGACGCGGGCGTAGAGCAGCCCGCCCTTCAGATCGAAGCCCGGCACTTCGTAGGGGCCCTTGACCTTGAAGTCGAAGCCGCGGACCTGGCGGTCGTACCGCTCCACCGGCGGCGATTCGTAATCCCACCGCACCCCCAGGCTCAGGTTCAGCCGGCGCGTCACCTGCCATTCGTCCTGGAAGAACAAAACCGGGTAGCGCCAGCTCATGTAAGGAGTGGCATTGATGGTGGCGCTGGCGCCGGACATGTAGCCGAGGAGGAAGGACGCGATGGAGTTGCCGGCGTTCGGGTCGGTCACCTGCGGGTTGGAGCTGGTCCAGCTCCGGCTGAAGGAGAAGGTCCCGCTGGCGTTGCTCCGGGCGAAGCTGGCGAAGTGAATCAGGCGGTATTCGAAGCCGAACTTCATCGAGTGCGGCCCGGCCATCTTGAGCAGCGACGCCTGCCCGGTGTAAGTTTCCACCGGCTCGATGTCCCACTCGTTGAGGCTGGTCTGCAAGTAGCCGTCGAAGGTGAACTGCGGGTACTTGTCCGGCATCTGCAACTGGCCGACGAAGCTCTTGGGCAGCCCGAGCGCCGAGATGTCCTGCGGGGTGAACTTACTGAGCGACTTGAAGCGGTTGTAACCCAGGCGCACGCTGAAGATGTTGCGCGGGTCGAGCGTGCCGACCACGTCGAACACCGCGCCGTCATTGCGGCGTCCGGCGTGGATCTGGCGGCGCGCCGCCGTCTCCCAGCCCCAGTAGTTGATGCGCCCGCCGTCGCGGTAGTTGTGATTCCAGCGCCCGTACACTTTCCAGGCGCTCGATATGTTGTGGTCGATGCGCCCGATCAGGTTCTTGAAGTCGGTGTCCTCGGTCACCTTGGCGCCGAACCAGTTGTTGACGCGGGTGACCGGGTCGCCGGGCTGGTTGGGCAGCGGGATGTCCTGCAACACGCGCAGCGCGATCGGCTCCATCCGCGGCTGCGGCGCCTGGTTGCCGGCGAAGGGCGAGCGGATGTTTTGCAGGTTGCTCAGGCTGAGCGAACGCGACGGATCGAAGGCCGGGTTGGGCCGGACCGTCAGCGGGTCGTAAATCGTGTACAGCCGGCCCGCCGATGTGAGCGTCTGCGCAAAGTCGCCTTTGCGCTGCTCCGGCGTGGGCACGCTGCCCTGCGCCGGCTGCGGGGTGGATTCGCGGTACTTCTCCAGCGCGAACATGAAGAAGGTCCGCTCCTTGCCGCGGTAGAGCTTGGGGATCAGCACCGGGCCGTCCACCTGAAAGCCATACTGGTCGATGACCCGCCTGGCCCGCGGCTCACCGACGGCGTTGTTGGCGTACATGTTCGCCTCCAGGAAGGTGCGCCGCATGTACTCGTAGGCCGCGCCGTGGAAGAGGTTGGTGCCGGGCTTGATGGACACGCTCACCACTCCGCCGCCGGTGCGCCCGTACTGCGCGTCGTAGGTGTTGGTCTGGATCTTGAATTCCTGGGTGGCCTCGACCGGCGGCACGTAGGCCAGGCCGCTGCGCATGTTGTCCGAGACGCCGTCGATCTGGTACTCGTTCATGCGCGGACGCCCGCCGTTGATCGAGAAGTCCGAGATCGCCCCGTTGTCGAACGGGCGGAAGTAGAGCAGGCTGCCCATGTACTGGACGCCGGCGGCCAGGTTCATCAGCGTGAACGGGTTCTTGCTGTTGAGCGGCAGGTCGGTGATCTTGCGGTTCTCGATGACCTGGCCGCGGTTGCTGGTGGAGACTTCGAGCAGCTCGGCCTCGGCGGTCACGGTGACGCGGTCGGCGATCTGGCCGATCTCGAGCGTCACGTCCACCCGCGTGCGGTCGTTGACGCGCAGCTCGATCGGGCTGCGCTCGAAGGTCTTGAACCCGGGCTGCTCCACCTGGAGCCGGTAGGCGCCGGGCAGCAGGAAGGGGATGACAAAGCTGCCGTCGGTGTTGGTGCGCGACGCGGTGGCCACCCCGGTCGCGACGTTGGTGGCCGTGAGGGCGGCATTCGGCACTGCCGCCCCGGTCTGGTCGGTGACCACGCCCACCAGCGTGGCCCGGTACTCCTGCGCGCTCGCCAGCGCGGCGGCGAGGGATGCGAGCCAAAACACTCTTCGCATGACGCCACTGTATAGCCGCGGACCCGCGTTGTCAAACGTCGGCCACGCCGCCGCCCCCGCGCCCCACCGCCGACCCTACACCTCCTTGTTACAATGGCAGGCGCTATGAAAGGGTGCCGGTTCCTCCTCTGTCTCGTGCTGGGCTGCGCGCTGCTTGCGGCCCAGGAATTTCGCGCCACGCTGACCGGGCGCGTCATCGATCCCTCGGGCGCCGCCGTCCCGAGCGTCGCCGTGCAGGTGAAAAACGTCGGCACCAACGAGGTCGCCACTGCGACCACCGATCAGCAGGGCAACTACACCGTGCCCCTGCTGCGCCCCGGCAGTTACAGCCTGTCGGTGGAGGCGTCCGGCTTCAAGAAGTTCACCCGCGACGGGCTGGTGCTCAACGTCGGCCAGACCGCCACCGTGCATGTCGCCCTTGAAGTCGGCGCGCTGACCGAGCAGGTGACGGTGACGGCTGAAGCGCCGATGCTGGAGTCAGCCACCGCCGACCGCGGCGGCGTCATCGACGAGCAGCGCGTCCACGAATTCCCGCTCAACGCGCGCAACCCGTTTATGCTCTCGATGCTGATCGCCGGGGTGAACTACAACGGCAACATCATCTACCAGCGGCCGTTCGACAACGGCGCCATCGCCGACTGGGCCATCAACGGCGGACGCAACCGCCAGAACGAGTTCCTGCTGGACGGCGCGCCCAACAACGCCCAGGCCGGCGGCAACAACATCGCCTACGTGCCGCCGGTGGACTCGGTGCAGGAGTTCAAGATCCACACCAACTCCTATGACGCGCAGTACGGCAAGACCGGCGGCGGGGTGGTGAACGTCTCGCTCAAGAGCGGCGCCAACGCTGTCCACGGCACCGCCTACGAGTTCGCCAGGCGCAACGCCTGGGACGCCAACTCCTTCCAGAACAACTCGCGCGGCGCCCCGCGCGAGGGCCACTTCCTCGATCAGTACGGCGTGCAGCTCTCCGGTCCCCTATACATCCCGCGCATCTACGACGGGCACAACCGGACGTTTTTCATGTTCAACTACGAGGGCTACCGCGAGGGCCAGCCCAACCCGTTGAATCTGTCGGTGCCCGAACTGGAGATGCTCGACGGCGACTTCAGCAAGCTCGTGGACGCGCAGGGGCGCAAGATCACTATCTACGATCCCGATACCGGCCGCGACGCCGCCGGCCTCTGGGTGCGCGATCCGTTCCCGGGGAACGCCATCCCGCGCGGCCGCATCAATCCGACCGCGCGTAAGATCACAGGCTATTTCCCGAAGCCCAACACCTTCACCCCGGGCGTCGGTTACTCGTCCAACAACTTCTTCGTCCCCGGCGGTAAGAACGTCGCCAGCGACGACTTCTACAACATCGTCTTCAAGTTCGACCAGAACATCGGCGACCGCCACCGCATGTTCTTCCGCCATGCCTCCAACGACCGCACCGAGATGCGGAACACCAACGGCGTGATCGGTCCCGCCGAGGACGGCCCGATGCCGCTGAAGCGGGTCAACGACGCCTACGTGTTCGACTGGGTGGGCACGGTGCGGCCGACGCTCATCGTCAACGTCCGCGCCTCGGTCGCCCGCTACATCGAGGGCTCGCGCGGCGACGGCAACAAGGGCTTCGACCTCACCAGCCTGGGCTTCCCGCGGTCGCTGGTGCAGCAGCTTCCGATCCAGGACTGGTTCGGCCGCTACGAGATCAGCGGCTACCTCAGCCTCGGGCGCTACTTCGGCTTCAACTACACCAACACCTTCGCCCTGCATCCTACGGCCACCAAGATCCACGGTGCCCACACCACCAAGGGCGGCGTGGACATGCGCTGGGTCCAGTACGCGACCAACAGCTCGGGTGACGTGCTCAGCCTCACCGCCAGCCGCAGCTACACCCAGAAGGATTACAACCGCGGCGACGCGCTGAGCGGCAACGCGCTGGCCACCTGGCTGCTGGGAACGCCCTCCGGCGGCAGCGTGGCCTATAACGTGTTCCCGATCTTCCTCTACAAGTACTTCGCGCCGTGGGTGCAGCACGACTGGAAAGTGACGCCGAAGCTCACGCTGAACCTGGGCTTGCGCTGGGATTTCAACGTGGCCGCCAACGAGCGCTTCAACCGCTTGAACCGCTCCTTCGACCCCGTCGCCGTCAACCCGGTGGACAAGATGGTGGACCACAAGACGTTCCCGGAACTGCCGGTGCTCACCGGACGGATGCTGTTCTCCGGTGTGGATGGCGTGCCCCGCCGCGCCGCCGATGTGTACCGATGGGCCATCCAGCCGCGCTTCGGCGGCGCTTACCAGCTCTCGCGCCGGATGGTCTGGCGCGGAGGATGGGGACGCTATTACCTGAACCCCAGCAACGATTACCTCCAGACCAGCGGCTTCAGCCAGTCCACCTCCTACATCGCCTCTTACGACGGCAGCCGGACCATTCTGAAGAACGTGATCGACAACCCGTTTCCGAACGGCGTGCTGATACCGCCGGGCAGTTCGCTCGGCGCGCTGTCCTATATCGGGCGCGGCTTCAGCTACGTCGATCCGAAGTTCCGCGTCCCCCACGTCAACCAGTTCTCGTTCGGCTTCCAGTACGAGCTGCCCTGGTCCTCGCGCCTGGAGGTTTCCTACGTCGGCAGCCGCACCAAGGGCATGCAGTCCAGCAAGAGCATCAACGAGATCGACCTGGCGGGGCGGCAGAAGTGTAACCTGATGGAGGGCGGCAATCCCTACTACTGCGACGAGCGCGTGCCGAACCCGTTCCGCGGCCTCGCGCCGTGGGAGGGCTTGAGCACCTACGACGCCACCACCGTCGGGCGCACGTCGCTGTGGCGGCCCCGGCCGCATTTCGGCGGCCTCACCGAGCTGACCCGCAACGATGGGGCCATGTGGTACAACTCCATGCAGGTCACCTTCGAGATCCGCCGGCGCGGCGGGCTCAACCTCATCACCAATTACACGCTGGCCAAGCACTTGGAGCGCACCGGCTGGAACGACTTGCAGCGCGGCATCATGCAGCAGGGCCTCTACGAGAACGACCGTCCGCACCGCTTCACCGTCGGCAGCGTGTACCAGTTACCCATCGGCAGGGAACGGCGCTTTCTGAAGAGCACGCACCCGGTCTGGAGCCGCCTGCTGAGCGGCTGGGAGAACACGGTGATCTTCTACTGGCAATCCGGCACGCCCTGGGGCCTGCCCGGCAACGTCCTCTACCGCAAGGAGGCGGGGAAGAAGAACATCGACTGGGCGGCGCCCCGCGTCTACGGCGTCGAGCCGTGCGTGATGCGCTGGAACGACAACAACACCATCACCTCGCTGCCGTTCAGCGTGGCCGCCGGCTGCACCGACTGGAACTGGCTCGTTCTGCCCCGCTGGCAGCCGCGGCTCACGCCCAATCGCGACGGCCGGCTGCGCCTGCACACCGTCCCGCAGGCCGACGTCTCGCTGAACAAGATGACGCAGATCACCGAGAAGCTGAAGCTCCAGTTCCGCGCCGAGGCCTTCAACGTGACCAACACTTACATGTATTACAAGGCGGGCTTCAACAACGACCCCGAGTCGGCCAACTTCGGCAGCCTGACACCGGGCACGGTCGGCTTCGGCAGCGCCAACTGGCCGCGCTACATCCAACTTGCGGTGAAGCTGCTGTGGTAGCTGGTGGCCTGTCACCGAAATTCCTTCCGGTGAATCACAAAGCTGTCGAACAGCGGGCGTTTCGCGCCCTCCGCCAGCCGCAGCGTGCGCGCCTGCACCGGCGCGAGGTCGAGCGCCCCGGCGAACGCCTCCAGTTCCAGCCGCAGCTCGTTGTGAACCAGGTAGCCGCCCTCGCGCAGCATGGCGGCGATGTTGGCCAGGGCCAGCAGCAGCTCCGTGTCGCTGAAGTAGACCAGCACGTTGGTGACGACGACGAGGTCGTAGGCCGGCGAGGGCTCGTACCGCTCGGTGATGATGTTCAGCTTGCCGGCGGTGAGCGCCGGCTGTCCGCGGAGGCGAGCGAAGTAGTCGATGACCCGATCGTTGATATCTACCGAGTGGACCCGGAGCCGCGCGCGCCTGGCCAGCGCGAGAGGCTGATAGCTCCGTGGCGGGTGCGAATCGTCGAGCGCGGTCCGCGGCGCGAAGTCGAGGCCCGGCCCGACCACCAGCGCGCGCTCCAGCCGCGCGTCCGGCTCCAGCACCTTCACCACTTCGAGCGCCATCCGGACGGCGCAGCTCGATTCGGGCTGGGTGTCGCTGGAATGGCCGCGCTCCCGGTACCAGCCGCGCTGCTCGCCTGCGAACTCCTTCCGGTAGAGGGACCGCATGGCGCGGGCGTACTCCGCGCCGAGGCGCTCGGGTGTGCGTTCGGTTGGCGGCAGCAGCTTCCAGAACCAGTCGAGGCGCTCGTCAGCGCCGGGCCGCTTCAGCGCCCGCAGGAAGTCCTGCACCCTGAGCCGCACGGCCGCCGGGACCTCGCCAACGCCTTCGACGAACTCGCGGGCGCTGAGAGCCGGCTCGATCCTGGGCCGGCGCGTGAAGCGTGTGGACTGGAGCAGGTAGTAGATGAGATGGTCGTGCTCGCCCTCCCGCAGCCGCCGCGAGGTGCTGTCTTCGATGGCGCGGACAAGCGCCGGCAATCCCTCGGCGGCGACACCCTGCTGGCGCAAGTGCTCCTGGAGCGGCGTGGGAAGGTCCGCGTACTCGATCAGCCGCCGTCCAGGCGCCGCCGCCAACGCGCAGCAAGCGGCCAGGATTACCAGCACGCTCCCAGTCTACGGCACTACAACCTCAAGGCAACACCCTGATGGTGTCCCTGCCTTGGATCGTCTTGCCGTCGAACGTGTGGCCTGTAAGTATGGCTTCCGTGTCGGTCTCCGAGAGTTGCAGGGCTTGGGTGGTCACGTGCACCACCAGGTCCAGGTTCCCGTCTCCGTTGACATCTTCAGCGGAACTCATGGGCGTGCCATTGCCTTTGAGTCTGACTGGGGCGCCGGCCAATGTGACGCTCAATGGATCCACCGTCCTTGCGTCGAAGCTGGCCGTGCTGAAAATGGCGACGGGCACGGTACCGCCCGAGCCGAGGTTGATGGTGTTGGGGTAGCTGCCGGGCTTGATGTCAATCGCTACCGTAATGGATGCGCCCCAAAGCTCAGCGCTGCTCAGAACGGTAGTATTCCCCCAGCCAAGGTCCTGGGAAAACCCTCCGGCGATCAGCACCGCCCCAGAAGGCAGGCGCGTAGCCGTATGAAAGGCCCTGGCGCTCGTCATAGGGCCTACTTCCGTCCAGGTCCCGGCCGCTGGGGCAAAGAGCTGGGCGCTCGAGTTTCCGATGTAGCAGCAGCCGGACCCTACGTATTCTGCTCCGCCTGTTACCAGGACTCTGCCGTCCCCCAACAGGGTGGCTGCGTGATTGGCGCGGCCGACGCCTGCCAGTGGAGCGCCCGGCGTACTGATGCCGTTGGGCAGGGCGGCCGGATCGTAGATCTCCGTTGAGGTGAAGGACGCCAAGGACGACGGGAGCCTGCCGGCCACAATCAGAACCTTGCCATCCAGCAGCGTTGTTGCCGTGTGCTGATTTCGAGGGCTGTTCATTGGACTGAGGACCTGCCAAGTGTTCGCGGCAGGGTCATAACGCAGGACCGCCGAGGACACGGCAAGCGTGTACCCATCGTACCCGCCCGTCATGAACACTTTGCCGTCCGGCAGCAGCGTGACCGCATGGTTGGTGTATCCAGGTGAGATGGTGCCCGGGCCGAAAGTGGGAACGGGCGCGGTCCAGGCCCAAGTCCCGGTGCTCGGGTTGTAGACTTCGGCGCTGGCCACGGCGCAACAAGGCGCCGCGCTGGAGCCCCCGGCGATGGCCATAACTCTGCCGTCCGTGAGAGCTGCGGCCTGGTGGCCTTGGCGGGCCATCGAGAGAGAGCCGGTGAACACGAAACTCTCAGATGCCGGGTCGAAGATCTCGCAACTCGTGAGAGAGCCGGAGGAGTTGCCACCACCCGCAACGAGGACTCTGCCGTCAGCGAGTAGAGTGGCCGAATGGTGCGCCCGCGCAACATTCATTGCGGACTTTGTGTATCGCCACGTTCCTGTCTTGGGATCGTAGAGTTCCGCAGTGTTCGTGTACCCACCAGGAGTCCCACCTCCTGTGACCAGAAGTAATCCACTCGGTAGCAGGACGGCTCGGTGCTCCGTCCGGGCGAGATTCATGGATCCGGTCGGGGTGAAACCCTGACCGAGCGCTCCGGAACAGCACAGGGTCAGGAGCAGCAAAAGACGAAAAGCAACGACTTTCATGGTCATGCCTCCTTTTTTGCCCGCCATCTACCAAAAAGCCAAGTTGCGGCAGCCAGGAGTGGACCGAACCCGGCTTTTTCGCGCTGAACGCCCTCCCCCGCAAGAGGCCGCCATGGCGGGCCGCAACTTGGTACGCAGAGGAGATCGGCGAGGTATGATTGTGATTTCGTTTCTTTGACCGCGCAAGCGATGAAATGCGCAGGGATGCGCAATATGCCCGAAGAGCCGCGAGAACTGCAAGGATGGGATGAGATCGGCGCCTACCTCGGCGTGAGGGCGAGATCCGCCCAGGAGTACGAGAAGAAGTTCGGCCTGCCGGTTCACCGGATGCCGGGCAGAAAGGGGCGGGTGAGGGCCTGGGCCCACGAACTCGACTCCTGGAAGCAGCGGCAGTCACCTGCGAACCTCGGCCGCGTCGGCGTGGGGAAGTGGTTCGTCGCGGGTGGCGTGCTGGTGGGCGCGCTGGCGCTGGGGGCCACCGTGCTGCTGGTGCGCAGAAACGAGCCGCCGGCGCGATACCGGGTGGATGGCAGGGAGCTAGTGGTTCTGGACCGCCACGACCACCGCCTGTTTTCCCATGAGTTTCCGGAAGCACCGATAGTGCCCGCCGATTTCGGTCAGCACCCAGCGATCCGGTTTGAGGACGTGGACAGCGATGGCCGGCTGGAATTCCTCTTTCGTTACGCGACAGCAAGTGAGACTCGCATCGGGCAAGTGTTGTACTGCTTCGGGGACCGGGGTGCTCTGAAGTGGAAGTTCATCCCGGGCCGGAAGGTGCGGGATCGCCAGCAGGAGTTCACTCCGGCCTACTTCGTCAACAACGCCCACTTCCTGCCCGCCAGGGGCGGGACCGACCCCAGGGTAGTGGTAACCAGCAATCATTCCGTGCATTATCCCAACCAGGTGGCGGTGCTGGACGGCCACGGGCGGGTGCTGGGCGAGTACTGGCATTCCGGACATCTGCTCGATCTGGATGCGGCCGACCTGGACGGGAACGGGGAGCAGGAGATTATGCTGGCCGGCGTAAACAACGGCTACCGGCAAGCGACGCTGGTCGTTCTGGATCCCCGCCGCGTCGGGGGCGCATCGCGCCAGCCGCCGGGAGATAGCCGTCAACTGGAAGGCTTCGGGCCGGGAACCGAGAGAGCCGTGGTGTTCTTTCCCAGGACCTGCCTCAGCCAGCTTGAGGAGTTCAACCGGGCCGTTGAGGTGCAGATCACGGCGGGGGAGATCGCGGTGATGGTTACGGAGGCCGCAGACCCTCAGCCACCGGGCACGGCCTACGTCGTTTACCACCTTGGCTACGATCTGCGCGTGAGAGCGGTAACGCCCTCCTATGCCGCGCGCGCGCGGCATCGCGAACTGGAGGCAGCGGGCCAACTCCGGCATCCGCTCTCGCCGGCTGAGCTGGACCGTTGGAAGGAAGCCGTGAAAGTGATCGTGCCTACGCCGACGGCTGGTAGCAACAAAATGGCCAAGCTGCGGCAGCCAAGAGTGGACCGAACCCGGCTTCTTCGCGCCAAACGTCCTCCCCCGCAAGAGGACGACCTGGCGGGCCGCAACTTGGCACGCAGAGGAGATTAGAGATAATAGTGATTTTGAGCGCTAAAACGTATCATGCAACACGCGAAAAATTGAAGCAAGCGAAGAAATGCGCTTACGCCTTTTTTCGCACCCTGGCGGCGGCTTCGGGCGGGGGCAGAACGGCTGGGAGCGGGTGCGGCGGTTTCGGGCGGGGTCAGAAAGGCTGGGAGCGGGTATAGAGTTGAAAGGGCGCCCAGTAGTAGGGTTTCCGCCAGGCGCCGCCAGCCTGGATGAGAGCCAGTTTGGCGGCGCGTAGAGCTCCAGCGGGTCCTTGAGAGGGCCCCATGGTCGCGTAGAGGCGCTCCATTAGGGTGGCCGTCGATTTGTCGTTGACGTCCCAGAGGCCCGCGATCACGCTGCCAGCACCGGCCTGGAGGAAGGCCCAGGCGAACCCCACCAGCCCCTCGCCGGAGTAAAAGCGTGCGCCGGCGCCCCGGCAGGCGGAGATGGTCACCAGCCGGGCCTTCAGAGGCAGGCCGACCACGTCCCGGGCATACAGCTTGTAAACGTTCCCGCGGGGAGAGAGGATCACGGCGGAATCCAGCGGGCTCTCCCGGCTGGCGGTAGCGTGTGCGGCGAAGTGGATGACCGAGAATCGGCCCGGACCCGCTTCCCGGTAGACTCCTGGATGAGCTGCTGCGCCGATGAACACCGCGTTGTTGGCGCCGCGGAACGCGCACCGGACGCCCCCTATCTCCCTCTCGACATCCGGCAACGGTGGGAACTCGTCGGAGGGAGGCGCCGGATTCCCTATAAGCAGGAGCGAGTCGGACCCCGGCCGGCCGGCGGCGGGGAGGGCCGACAAGAGAGCCAGCGAAGGCGCCATCGCCAGGCACACGTCTTCAATCCAGTAGCGGGGCGGCTCGCCATCGGTGACGAGGCTTTCGAGGTTCACCTCGTGCAACGGGCCGTCGGTAACGACGACGATCCGTGCGCCGTGGGGGATCGTCTTGGCGAACGGCCCGATCAGTGTCGCGTAGAGCCGGCGGGGCGGCTCATAGCGGGTCTCCAGCGGGTCGCGCAACCCGTGGATCGCGTCCTTATAGGCCTGGACCAGCGAATCGACTTCGGCCGCTGGCGGCAGCACAAACGATTCCACCCCCTCCGGCCGGACGACCCACAGAAACGAGCGGCGCGGCGCCAGCCAGAAAGACATCAGAACAGCCCGAAGGTCACGGGCCGAGCGGCGGAACGCGGCCGCCGTGGCCAGCGGGGAGCGGATCCGGGCGAGGCCGAGCTTCTGGGCCAGCACCCGGGCCCGGCACGATTCAGCGACTTCCAGGGCCTGCTCCCTCCGGCCTCGGCTCATCAGGAAGTCCACGTAATCGTGGTAGAAGCGCATCGAGCTGGAGTGGAAACTGAGCTTCCACTCGTCGCGAGCCAGCCGGCTGCGAGTTTCCTCGATCGTCGCGAGCGCGCGGCGGAACTCCTGGTCCGCCTCCGCCCACCTTCCGTTCTCGGCCAGCAGGGCGCCCAGCCCGCCCTGCGCCTCCCAAAGCGGCTCGTATTCATCGAACGGGGAAGCGCTGGCGATCACCTCCCGGTAGGTTTTCTCGGCGGCCGCGGGTTGTTTGTTGCCCGCCAGGATCAGCGCCGAACCGAGCCGCGCCCGCAGGCGTTCCTCGCGCATCGGCACCCGCGGGCTGAGCGCGAGCGCTTCCTGGTTGTACTTCTCCGCGGCGGCCAGATCCCCGGAACGGATCAGTGTCAGAGTCAGGCTGTTCAACCACTGCAAGGTGGAGTAATGTATGTCCAGCCGGCGAGAGACCTCCAGCGCCAGCCTGTAATGGGAGACCGCGGCCGGGAATTCCGACCGCTGATGGTAGACCTCGCCGAGGTCTCCCAACCAGACCTGGCGGCCGTGCAAGTCGCCCACCTGGCCGGCCAGGGAGGCGGCCTTGGATAGAAGCGCGATGGCTTGGTCGAAATCGCCCAGCCCATGGTAGCAGCGGCCGAGGTTGCCCAGCGTGGTGGCGACGAACTTCCGAGCCCCGGTCTTCTCGGAGAGCGGCAGCGCCTGCTCGAAGAAGGGAAGCGCCTCGTCGTAGCGGGCGGCGTTCAGGCGGAGGAAGCCCAGGTTTCCCAGTGCGGCGGCCTGGAGATAGAGGTCGTCCTGCCGGGTTGCCATCTCCAGCGCGTTGCGGTAGCTCCGATCAGCCGGGGCGAACCGGCGCAGCCGCGCCAGCGTGGAACCTCGCCGCAGCTCGATCTCGGCCAGCAGCCCGGCGGGCCCGCCTTCTGAGGCTACTTGAAAGGCCTCGTTCAACAGCCGCTCGGACTCGGGGTACGCGGCTAGCAGGTACCTGGCGCGGCCGAGATTCATGAGGCGGCGGGCCGCCTGCTCCCTGAACGCCGCACCCGGTGGCGGGCTTGTTTCGACAAGGGTGAGGGCTTCCTTCGTCCTCCCCTGGGCCATCAGAATTTCTGCCTTCAGGTTGCGGAATTGCCAGTGGGGGATGGTATCAGGGACGGCCTGCCACCGCCGGTATTCCCGGTCGGCGAGAGCGAAGGCTTGCTCCAGGTTTCCGAGCCTGAGTTGAAGGCTCGCTTCCCGGAAGCGCGCATCAACGGAGGCCGGCTTCGGCCTGCCGCAACCCGGGAACAGGATCGAGATTGCAAGGACGACCGGGCCTATGCGGCTCCTCATGGATAATCTTGGCCATTGCCCCCGCACACTCCGATTTCGAGGTCTCCTTCCTGTGGGCTGCCCAGCCGGAGCCTGAGCATGGTCAGCATTTGCGCGTACGGCGCGGCCGACCATTCGCAAAAGTAGACGCGGCCGAAGTTGGGCCGGTGGAGGTAGCCGTTGTCGAAGGGCTCAAACACCAGGGCTGGATGCCGGCCCAGCGAGTGCCGGATGGCGCCGCGGGTTTCCGGGTACTCCGGGTGCGCCTGGCGGAAGGCGTGGTAGTCCGCCGCTTCCATTCCCAGGGCGTGATCCACGGTGACGTCGAAGACCTGGCCGCCGATCGTCAGGTTGCCGAACCGGCTTCCGGAGGTGTCGATCGTGAACGAGTGGTTGGCGGTGTTGTAGGTAAGCTGGAGCCGCGAGACCACTTCGGCTGCCCGTAATACATTGGCAATATTGATGTTCTTCACTGTACAGGTCAGCGTGGTGGCGTGGAGGCCGGGCCTGGTCTGCCCGCCTTCGATGCTGGTCTCCGCTGAGTCGAACGAGAGGATGAACTCACCGGATGCGGGATCGGTCAAGCTGTAGGCCGGGGCGCGCGCCGCGACCCGCCCCCCTGTGGAGGGGAGCACACAGGCCGCTTGAGCGTCGATGTGATGGACGAGGGGCCGGCGGATCCGGCCTCCAAGGGCGGTTGCGTATGCGTGGTAGATGAACCGGGGCATGATACGTGTTTCCTCACTTGAGCCGGATGGAGAAGTGGAACCGGTTGAGCTCGATGCCGGGTGGGGCCCCGTCGAGGCCGCGAAGGATCAGCACGTAGCGTCCAGGCTCCAAGCTGGATCGCGGCACCAGCACGTGCAGCGGAGACCCTGGCCGGGCCGGCGCAGGTGACTGGATCCGCAGGCTGGTTCCTCCGGGCTCACTGGCCAACTCGCAGGAGTAACTGGCAAAGGCCTGTTCTGGCGGAATGTCCAGCCAGAGGCCGACGAATTGGGTTTGTTTCGCGACTTCGAGTTCCTGGTCGGCGCCGCGAGCCACCGGGCGCAAGAAAAAAGCCGGATACGCCTGGGGGGAAGCAATGGTGGCCATCTCCCGCTTTAACTTAGGGATAGTCCGCAACAGCAGCCAGCCATTGAGGGCCACAAGCAGGAGTGCGGCAGCAACCGCGAAGGCAACCAGTGGCCTTGCCTGCTGGAATCGTGAGACGGCGGCGGCCAGCCCCCCAGGCGCCGGCCGCCGCGCCTTTTCCCGGAACAACACCCGGGCGTTGGCGATAAAGATGGCGCCGGTTCTGACCTCTTCAGCGCACTCCGAGCACTCGAAGAAGTGCTGTTCGAACTGCTCCCGCTCGGGGGAGGTCAGTTGGCCCAGCAGGAACCTCTCGACCGCCTCTGTTCTAACCGCTTCCTGATGATCCATCCTGTCTGCTCATTAGTGACAATCGATCCCACTTCCATATCATTGGCCTGGCTATTTGATAGAATCCCCGGAACTTATAGGTCCAAGCCTGTTGTGTTCGAGATAACACTTGCGGAACCGGTCCCTGGCCCGTTGCAGCATTACACGGAAGTACTCCGGAGTGACCCCGAGCCTCTGGCAGACCTGCGACTGAGCCCCGTCGTCCAGGTATACCATCCGAAGAATCCTGCGGTCAGTGTTCGACAGTTCCGCCAAGACGCTTTCCACCAGACGCTTGCGATCCCGGTTGACCAGCTCGGCCAACGGGTCCGCCCCGTCATCGGTCACCTGGAACGCCTCTCGGGCTGGGGGATCGTGGACTTCCCGGCGCCGAAACTCGGCCAGCACCTTCGTCAAGATCGCATACACAAATGCGCCCAGCGATTCCGGCTTGTGGAGCCCTCCGCGGGAACGCAGCGTCATGAAGACCCGGAGGAAGGTTTCCTGGCGGATATCCGAGATGAATTCGCGCGAGCTGGTGCGTGCGCGGACGGTGATCAGGATCAACTCCCCGAAGTACGCGGTGAAATGCCGTACCACCTCAGGGTCGCAGTCCGTCAACCGCCGGACATAAGCCTCATCGAAAGACACACGCTCCATGGCTCTGTGGCCGCCGGACTACAGAGCGGTGCGGGGTCCGCTGCGCAACGGCGGGTGCGAGTAGTATATCACCGCGCGGCGGAGTTGGTGGGGCCATTTACGACCGGGCGGCTGAGATTTTCCGCGCGAGCGCCCGGATGAAGTCCGGCCCGGTGCCGCAGCAACCGCCGATGAAAGCGGCGCCGGCTTCCAGTAACGCGGGCACGTAGGCGGCGAACTCCTCGGGGGTCATGCGGTAGACGGTGGCGCCATCGACGAGCTCGGGCAAGCCGGCGTTGGCCTTGATCCAGACGGGCCGGTCCGTGGCCGCGCGCAGGCGGCGGCAGATATCGACGTAGCCGGCGACGCCGCTGCCGCAGTTGGCCCCGATCACGTCCGCTCCGGCGGCGCTCAGCTCGGCGGCGGCCTGCTCGGGGGTGACGCCCATCATGGTGCGGTCCTTGTTCCGGCCGGAGTCAAACACCATGGAGGCGACCACCGGCAGGCCGGTCCGGCGGGCGGCGGCCAAGGCGAGCCGGGCCTCGGCCAGGTCGGACATGGTTTCGAGGAGGAGGGCGTCGGCGCCGGCTTCGGCGAGCGCCTGGGCCTGTTCCGAGTAAGCCTCGGCCAGCTCCTCCTCGGAAGTTTCGCCCAGCACGAGGATCTTGCCACTGGGGCCGATGGAGGCGAACACGCGCGCCCTGCCGGCCGTCGCCCGGCGCGAGATCTCCACGCCGGCGCGGTTGATTGCCGCCGCCTGATCGGCCAGGCCGTGGCCGGCCAGCGTGATCCGGTTGGCGCGGAAGGTGTTGGTCAGGATCACCTGGCTGCCGGCCTCGACGTAGGCGCTGGCGACCTGCTCGACGCGGTCGGGGTGCGCCAGGTTCCAGGCGTCCGGGCACTCGCCCGGCGCCAGGCCGCGAAGCTGCAATTGGGTGCCCCAGGCGCCGTCGGTCACCACCGGGCCGGCGGCGAGGAGTTGTTGGATGACTTCAGACATGGCGCCCTCCGAACTCGCGCACCGCGTCGATCATGGCCACGATGTTCTCCACCGGCGTGCGGGCCTGGACGTTGTGGATCGCGTCGAAGACGAAGCCGCCGCCGGGGGCGAACACATGGCAGCGGCGCAGGACCTCCTCGCGCACCTGGGCCGGCGTGCCGAAGGGCAGCGTCTTCTGCGTGTCCACGCCGCCGCCCCAGAACACCAGCCGGTCGCCGTACGCCTGCTTCAGGTGCTCCGGGGCCATGTACGCGGCCGAACACTGGACCGGGTTGATGGCGTCGAAGCCCGCCTCGATGAAGGCGTTGAGGAACCGCTCGACGGAGCCGCAGGAATGCTTGAACGTCTTCCAGGGCGTGTGGCGGTGGATCCAGTCGTTGACCTGCTTGTAGTAAGGCAGGTACAACTCCCGCAGCGTATCGACCGAGCAGAAGGCGGAGGTCTGGGTGCCGAAGTCGGTGCCGCAGACGAAGACGACATCGACGTTGCCGCCCACCGCCGCGTGGATGCGTTCCAGGTTGGCGACGGCGATCTCGGCCTGCCTGGCGAACACCTTATGGATGTAGTCGCGGCGGGAGCGCGTGGAGACGTACCACTCGGCGACGTCGCGGATGCCGCGCGGGCGCTTGAGGAACGGGGCCGGCACCAGCGCGATGTCGCCGAAAGCGGTGCCGGGAAAGTTAGCGATCACCGCGCGGCCGGTCGCGCGCCCGCTACGGGCGGCCGCTGCCAGGTGCGCCAGGTAAGCGTCCGAGACCGGGGTGAACTCCTCCAGGTTGTCCTCCGGGTCGAGGCGCTCCTCGTCGATCGGCTGCTGGCGGACGATGGTGTCGAAGAAGTAGCCGCCCTTGGGCATGCGGCCGCTGGGAGGAACAGAAGTGTCGCCCTCGGGGTAAATCAGCAGGTCGCCGTTTTCATCGACTGTGGTGTTGAAGTTGCCGGGGACCAGCACCTCCAGCCCGTCGTAGCGCCAGGGTTTCCAGTTCTCGTTGGTGAAGCCAAACAGCGTGCCGTAGGGGAAGACGCCTTGGACGTCGATGCCCAGGGCAAGCTTGAGGTCCTCGTCGATCCAGCCCAGCATCTGGTAGGGCTCGTGGATCATCACCGGGCGCTTCTCCAGGCCGTAGTAATCGCGCAGGGCGGCCACGCAGGTGACGTGGATGCCGGTCACCGCCGTGCCGCCGAAGTCGATGGGCACGGCATCGGGTTGGCGATGCGCGAACGCGGCGAGCACTTTTTCGCGGCTGGTCAAACCCCCAGATTACAATAGGCGGGGGAGAAGCAGGTTGTGGGTAGTGGGAGGTGGGACGTGGTGTTACGGCTTTGCGGTGTTGTTGCACTCGCGGCGCTGGTACTGAGCGCCCAGGACGTAGGCATGGGTGCGCGGCGCGGGAGCGGGGCGCGGTTCGAGGCGCCCTACACGCTGGAGATTGAAACGCCGCACGTGAAGTGGGCGCGTCCGCTGGCGGGCGGGCCGATCCGGCTGCTGGCTGTCCCGAGCGTGCACGAGGGCCGGACGCTCATCGAGCTGGCCCAGCGGCTCTCGCTCGAGCTCACCACCGTCAGCATCGATCCTGCCTGGGACGTCAACAAGTGGACGATGGCCTTCGGCTCCGACTACGGCGCCCGGGCCGAACAGGGCGACCTGCGGCTCGTCTATTCGTACCTGGAAGCCGAGCTGACCGGCGACAAGAAGTTCGACGCGATCCTTCTGCCGCTCAACCACGGTTGGGAACGGCTGTCGCCGGGAACCCGCCGGGGGTTGTTGCGGCGGGTGTACGAAGGCGCCGGGCTGGTGCTGATCCGGCCGTTTGGCGGCGAGCTGGCGCCGCTGGCGCCGGTCGCGGCGGTCCCCCTGCCGGCGAACGCCTCGGCTCCGGTGGAGCCGGGGAGGGCCGAGAAATCACCCTGGCGCCGCACCGCCGATCACTACATCACGCGGGCGATCCCGGTTGAGAGCTTTCCCTTCGAGCACATCGAGAATTACGTCTACCGGCCGACGCCGGATGCTACGGTGCCGATCCAGACCGAGTCCGGGCATCCGGTCCTGGCGGTGCGTCCGCACGGCAAGGGCCGCGTGATCGCCTTCGGCTACCGCAACGATGGCTTGAGCTGGCGGGCGCCGATGACAGCGCGCGGCCAGTTCGCCGATCTTTACTGGGAGTATTTCTACGCGCTGCTGTGCCGGGCGCTGATCTATGCGGCCGGGCGCGAGCCGGCGTCGCCGCCTGACTTAAACGCGGCCGGTGTGGCCTGGCGGCTGAAGGGACTCGATGGTGAGCTGAGGCAATCGGGCGCCGGAGCGCCGCCGGCGTTCACCAGGCTGCCACCCGGTCGCTATTTCCTCGAGCAGCAGGCCGCCTCGGACTGGCGGATCTCGGCGATCGACGTGGCGCAGCCGGACAAGATCGAGGATCTGGAGGCCACGCCGAGTGTGATCGCGGAGGGAGACGTTGTGCATGTTCAGTGGCGGTCGGCGCGGCCGGCGCGCGTCGAACTGGTTGACGGCTTGGACCGGGTGATTGCCAGGAGCAGCGGAGAGAACCAGGTCCGGCTGCGCGCGGGTCGCCCGCTGACCCATTCCGGCTTTGTGCGCGCCACGGTCGGGACGGCCGTCGAGCAGCGTCCGGTGCGTTTCGCCGCCTCCTCGCGCGAGTGGACCGACTACGAGGTGCTGCTGCCGTGGGCCGGCCCGGGCGGCTACCAGCCGTGGATCGCAGCCCTCGATGAGCAGTTCCGGCGCATCGGCGTCACCGCCTTGGCCCGCCCCGAGCGCAACTTCAAGCTGATGGTCAGCGCGCACCTGCCCGGCTTCGGCATTTACTGGTACCGGCGCGACGCCTACTTGAAGCGCAAGGCGGGCTACGCCGAGACGCGCGACAAGAAGTACCTCACCCGCGACATCACGCTCCAGACGCCGGAGTTCGAGAAAGGGCTGTGGGCGCAGCTTGAGAAGAGCTACCGCCCGCTGGCGGCGCTGAAGCCGATGGCCGTGTACCTCGCCGATGAATCCTCGCTCACCTGTTACGCCGACGCCTTCGACGTGGACTGGTCGGGACCGGCGATGGCGGGCTTCCGCGCCTGGCTGAGCCGCGAGCACGGCAGCCTGGAAGCGCTGAACGCCGCCTGGGGGACCAGCTTCCGCGACTGGAACTCGGTCGTGCCGATGACCACCGAAGAGGCGCAAAAGCACGGCAACTTCGCGCCGTGGGCCGACCACCGGGCGTACATGGAGGAAGAGTTCGTCCAGGCCTTCCGGCTGGCGCGCAAGCTGGTGCATGCCGTCGATCCCGGCGGGCGCGCCTCGATCTCCGGCACGCAGATCCCCACGCCGCACAACGGCGCCAACTGGTACGCCATCGACCAGGAGATCGACTATTTGCAACCGTACTCGGGCGGCAATCAGGACGCCATGCACCACCTGTTCCGGCCCGGCCTGCCGATCACCGGCTTCACCGGCTACGGGCTGACGGGCGCCGAGGCGCAATACCAGCAGTGGCAGCGGCTCTTCTACGGGCACAGCGGGGCCTCGATCTTCTGGCACTACACGCTGCTGAACCCCGACCTGGCGCTGAGCGAGCAGGGCAAGGCGCTGGCCGAGGCGTTCGGCCGCATCCAATCCGGCATGGGGCGGGTGTTCATGAACTCGCAGGTGCGCGAGGACGGCGTGGCTATCCATTTCTCGATGGCCAGCATCCGCGGCGCCTGGATCACCGACGGCAGGATCACCGACGGGATGGGTTACGCGCAGCGCACGTCGAAGAACTTCGCCGAGCTGATGGCGCGGCGCGACGCCTGGGTGAAGGAACTGGAACGGCAGGGCGTGCAGTTCCGCTTCCTGCCCAGCCCGCAGATCGAGGACGGCGCGCTGGCGAAGCACCGCGTGTTGATCCTGCCGTATTCGATCGCCATCTCCGACAAGGAGGCGCGCGCGATTGAGCGCTTCATGGAACGCGGCGGCCTGGTCTACGCCGACGACGAAGCGGGCCGCATGGACGAGCGCTGCCGGTGGCGCAAGACGCCGCTGTGGAGCGGGGGGCGCAAGGGACTGATTCGCCGCGGGCCGGGCGACGTTGGCGTGAAGCGGGCAGTGGAAGTGGAGGGCGAGTTCCTGACCACTGTGCGCGACTTCGGCCAGGCGCGGCTAGTGGGATTGCTCCCGAAGTCGAAGGTCGAGGTTGCGACGCCGAAGATGGAGGGCGTCGCTTACGACCTGCTGCGCGGCGGTCCGGCCGCGGCGCGGATGGAGGCGGGCCCGGAGCGCCCGGTGCTGCTGGTGGCGCGCCGCACGCGCATCGAGCGGCTGGAGATGGACGCGTCACTGGGGCTGTGGCTCACCGACGAGAACGGCCAGCCGGTGGACCGCTCGGTGGCGCGGGTGGAGGTGTTCGACCCGGCGGGCCGCCTGGCGCGGCACTACTCGGCCAACGTGACGATCCAGAGGGGCCGCGCCGGCTTTCGCGTTCCCTGGGCGCTGAACGACGCCGCGGGCGCCTGGCGCATCCGGGCCCGCGACGTCATCAGCGGCCTGACGGCGGAGCGGGTGGTCACGCGTCGGGGTGCGGGGCAGTAGGGGTGGTCACACCTGTCGCTTGCCGCAAAGCGGTTCTGTCGCTCATACTGCGATGGGGAGGATTGCAGCCGCCGACCAACTCCCCTATAATATGGTCAAGGCAAATGCCGATGGCGTGTCTTCCATCAGACACGAGACAAATGAGTCGCCGGCGGGCGAGCGGTTTATTTTGGCAGTCCAGCCCAAACCACGCTTTTCCGTCTGAGCCGATCATTACAGAAGGGTCCTCGCCGTCAAGGGCCCAATCCCCCGCGCCTGTCGGCGCGCCCGTGACCGCTGCGGGCCGTTCTGAACAAACCCTCCTCCCAAGAGGGAAAGGCTCAAGAGTGAAAAGAGGCCAGACCGCGGCCAGAATAGACCTCTTCTTCACCGCCACCGACAACAAAGGAGCACACCATGCATTTAGCGACTAAGACGCCGAGCGCTGTAGCCTTCTGGCGTCTGATCTTCACTATCACGGTATTTTGCGTGTCCTTGGCGGGGCAGCAAATGCTGTCCACGCTTCGCGGAACCGTGACCGATCCGTCCGGATCGGTCGTGCCCGGAGTGGAAGTTAGCGCCGAGGAAGTTGCGACGAACATCAAGGCAAGAGTTGTCAGTTCAGACAGCCAGGGCAACTATGAGATGCCCGGGCTCAAGCAGGGTGTTTACAAAGTAACAGCGAAGTTCGGGGGCTTCCAGAGCTTCGTGGTGGAAGACATACCCTTAGCGAGCAACCAGATCCGGCGGGTCGATATCCAGCTACAGGTTGGCGCGGTCGAAAGCCAGCTCACCGTGAGTGGGAGAGCCGCCGCCATCGAGACGGAGCAGGGGAAGATTTCCGCCGAGGTCACTGGAGAGCGCTACAAAGACATCCCAGTTCCCGGGAACCGCTACAGCGGGACTGGCCCCGTTCTGGCCATCATGCCGTATGTCAGCACAAACATGACGTTCGCCGGGCAGCTATCAGCCCAGCGTCACATGGGCATGGACGGCATAAAAGAGGAGGCGGTGAACAGCCAGACCATCATCATGGAGGCCCAGGAAGAAGTGAGGCTTATAACGGTTAACAATAGCGCGGAATTCAGCCGCGTCGGCTTTTTCGACACCGTAACCAAGCGGGGAGCGAATCGTTACCACGGAGAGCTCTCGTATTATCAACTGAACTCAGCGTTGAATGCGCGGGAATACTTCGCGAAAAGTAAGCCAGTCGACAAGTACCATCAATTCATTGCGAGCGTCTCGGGCCCCGTGTTCAAGGACAAGACGTTCTTCTACGCGGTATTGTACGCGGAGCGGGTCCCCGGCAAAACGTTTTTCAGCCGCACCATGCCGACGGAGATGATGCAAAAGGGAGATTTTTCACAACTCCTCAAGCTCTCCACGCCGGTGGCCGTCAAGAACCCGCTCACTGGCCAACCCTTTCCCGGCAATGTCATTCCCACCAGCCTTCTGAGCTCCCTGTCCTTGAAAGTGCAAGAGAAGTTCGTGCCTATCCCGAACAGGGGCGGGCCTGACTCGCTGGTGAACAACTTTGAGTGGGTTCACCCTTATCCGTCCGACCAGTTCCGAACTGAGAACCCGGTGATTCGTGTAGATCATAATCTCTCGATGAATAATTCCCTGTACGGCAGGGTGGCGGCTTACTGGCCGCGCTACGTTACACCGGGAGATGGCGCTTACCCCAGGCTCCCAGCCGCCAGCCAACGCCAGAGCTTCTCCTGGGCGTTCGTTGACACGCACGTTTTCTCGCCGAGCCTGGTGAACACGTTCACCTTCGGAGGAAACCGGGACGGGCGCGACGTCAGCATCCCAATCGCAGACTACCGGCCGCCAAAGGGAGTGGACCTGGTGCGCGAACTCGGGCTGACCGGCCTCACTGCCAACCTGGAAGCCCTCGCCGGAAAGGGCGGAGGGAGCCCGATCATGGAGGTCACCGGTTTTGGCCGAATCGCCGTTCCACACGGAGGCCGGTCGGACGTCAGAAGCTTCACGTTCGCCGACGCATTGACTGGGTCGTCTCCCCGGCACGTGCTGAAGATGGGAGGCGAGGTGAGGACATACAGGAATTTTGGCGGTTTCGCTCCCGAGGGCACGTTTGGACGGTTCAGCTTCAACGGTTCGTTGTCCGGCAATGCCTGGGCCGACTTCCTTTTGGGCCTGCCGTACAGCAGCGAGCGGCTGGACCCGCTGTTGGACAGGGTTCAGGGCTCGAAGGAACTGGGGTTTTTCATCACGGATACGTTTAAGATCAGCAAGCGGTTGAACCTTGACTACGGGGTGCGCTGGGACTATTTTATCCCGACGACGTATAAAGACGGTCTTCAATTCAACTGGGACGCGGCTACGGGAAACATCGTCGTGCCGGAAGCGGCTCTCAAGAGCGTCAGGCCGCTGTACCCGTCAACGATCAAGGTTGTGACAGGAGAAGTAGTGCCGCGAGCCGAGAAAACGAACTTCGCGCCGCGTCTGGGGTTCGCTTACCGGTTGTCCGATAGAACGGTGGTCCGGGGCGGCTATGGGATTTTCAACGAGTTCCTTGGCGCGTATGTTTACGCCCAGGGAGGCGGACCGTTCCAGATCAGCGAGACATACTTCAACGCCATCCAGACCGGCCAGGCGCTATTCCGATTCCCGAATCCCTTTCCCACAGCGGGCGCTACAGCCACGATTCCATCACAAAGCGCCGGGGGATATCCCCGCGACATAAAGAATGGCTACATCCATCAGTTCAACCTCACGGTGGAGCGCCAGCTTCATGACGTCGGCGTCCGCATGTCCTACGTTGGTTCCCGCAACGTCGGGATGAACTACACCCTGTCCCTTAACAAGCCGCAGCCCAGCTTGATCCAGTTCTCCGCCAGCCGGAGGCCGTATCCACAGTTTGTGGGCGCCAGCTTCGCCCAGACCAACGGCAAGAGTAATTACGACTCACTGACCCTGGAGGCCAAACGCAGGACGGGATGGGTGACTTTCGATGCATTCTGGACGTGGGCACACACTATGTTCAACTACCTGAACCTCGAGAATCCTTACAATCCCAACTTGTGGAATCGAGACGATGTCACCCCAAGGCACCGGGGAGTGATCAACACGTTGTGGGACCTGCCCTTTGGCCGCGGCAAGCGGTATCTTTCGAGTTTGCCGCCCGGGGTCAATCATGTACTTGGAGGCTGGAAGATCGTCTGGCTCTCGCATGCCCAGACCGGCCAGTTCTTCTCGCCCAGTTTCTCCGGCAGGGATCCATCGAACACCAACACATCTGGAGGCCGTGCGGACCGTATATGCAACGGCAACCTTCCCCCGGGTCAGCGCAAACTCGAGAGGTGGTTCGATACTTCGTGCTTCGCCGTGCCCCCCGCTGGCCGGTTCGGCAACTCCGGGGTGAACGTAGTGGAGGGGCCGGCCTTCCTCACGCACAATGTCAGTATCACAAAGCGCTTTCCCCTTACGGAGCGCCTGCATCTGGACTACATGCTGACGATATCGAATCTCTTTAACCATCCCAACTTCACCTCTCCCGCGAGTAACATCTCGGTGCCGGCACAAGCTGGAGTGATTACTTCCCAGCAGGGCAGGTACGGCGCGGCAAGGGCCGGGGCTCGCTTTATGGACATGCGGCTGCGTCTTGAATTCTAAAGTCGACTGGGGCCGGGATAGGGAAGAATAGTTGACGCCGGACACCCCGCTGTGGATTACAATGGTAGCCGGCTGGAGGGCCGATACACAAATGGACCAGGCAAATCAGTCCGAGGGCGGGCGAGGAACGTCGCGGCGCGATTTCCTTAAGACCTCGGCCGTGGCCGTCCCGGCTACGGCAGTCACCGGGCTGGCAGCCAATGCCGCAGGCTATGTCGCCGCGAGCGACGTCATCCGCATAGGCATGATCGGCTGCGGCGGGCGCAATACGGGAGCCGGCGGGCAGGCCTTGACGGCCGACAAAGGGGCCCGGCTCGTGGCCATGGCCGACGTGATGCTCGACCGCATTCAGGAGAGGCGATCGGAGCTGAAGGTGAAGTTTCGGGAGCAGGTCGCCGTGGATGATGACCACTGCTTCGCCGGCTTCGACGGTTACAAGAAGGTGATCGAAAGCGTGGACGTGGTGCTCATCGCCAACGCGGCGAAGTTCCACCCGATGCACATGATGGCGGCCATCCAGGCGGGCAAACATGTCTTCGTGGAAAAGCCCCACGCCATCGATCCCGCCGGCATCAAGGTGGTGAAGGCCGCCTGCGAACTGGCGCGGAAGAAGAAACTGTCGGTGCTTTCGGGACTTCAGAGCCGGTACACGCCGATGTACCAGGAGGCTATCCAGCGGGTGCACGACGGCGCGATCGGCGACATCGTCGCCATCGAGGAGAGGTACTTCCGCGCCCCCTACGTGCTCCGTCCCCGCAAGCCGGGCCAGAGCGAGGTCGAGCACCAGGGCGGCAATCAGTATCACTTCCACTGGCTCTCCGGCGATGACATCCCGCAGTCGCTGGTCCATAATCTCGATCGCGCGAACTGGGCGATGAAGGGCCAGCCGCCGGTAAGGTGCATGGGCATGGGCGGTCGCTCGACGCTCCACGAGGAGATTTACGGGAACGTGTTCGACCACCACGCGGTGATCTACGAGTACGCCAACGGCATCCGGATGCACGCGTTCTGCCGCACCATCCCGAATTGCTTCAACCAGACCTCGAGCATGCTGGTCGGAACCAAGGGCCGGTGCTTCACGATGCTGGGTCGCATCGAAGGGGAGAACCCTTGGCAGTATTCGGGGCCGAAGGCGAATGCGGGCGTGCAGACGAACCCGGTCCAGATTGAGCACGACGAGTTATTCAAGGCGATCCGCGGCGGCACTCCGCTTAACAGCGGCGACTACATGGCTCAGAGCACGTTGATCGGAATCATGGGCCAGATCGCGTGCTATAGCGGCAAGGAGGTCACGTGGGAACAGGCGACGACCTCCGACTTCTACTTTGCGCCGAGGCCCGAAGAAGTCAGGGCGGGCATGGAGCCGCCCACCAGGCCCGGCCCGGACGGCGTCTACCCGGTGTGTTTCACCCCGGGCGTCAGTAAGCTGCTGTGAAACGGACGAGCTTTGCGTTGATTCACGAGTCCGCGTGGGCCAGCAGAAAGCGGGATGATCGCAAGCTAACGGAAAACGGCGCTGTCCTGCGTGCCGCGATCACCTATCCAGGCGCCCGCCGGGTTCGCGCCGCGCTGGTGTAACTCAGAACGCCGGTCACCTCGCCGCACCCGAAGATCCAACAGTTGAGCGGGTGCGGCATGCCGCCCGTTATGACGTTCCGGTAGTCCAGCGTGAACGAGAGCACGATCACGGCGCCACCACAGGACCTACCCAAGGCGCCGGGATCAGGAACGGACATTCCACGTCAGAAGCGAAGCGGGCCAGGCCAACAACGGCTTCAGGAATAGATAGAAGGCGATGTCCCATGCGCCGAACGCAATCGCGAATGCGACCGCCCAGTGCCCGGCGTCACGCCCGACCGTCAGCGCGATCGCGGCCAGCATGATGATCTTGGCCGCCTCGCGCCCGACCTCGATGGCTGCGATCTTCGATCGCTTGGGCATAGCCGCCTGAACCTGTTCCGTAGTGAGTAGCGGGAACAGATCGCCGGGCGGGCGGCCTGGATAGGGATGTGTTGCAAATAGCCAGGCTGAAACAGAGCTGGACGGTATTGTTTTTGCCGAAGTCCTTTATTTTCGGGCCTTCCAACACTTTCCAACGGGGTTCAGAAGGCTCGAAAACGCTATTTGCAGCACATCCGCTTGATCTGGAGCCGCCCTTCGTGGTGGTCGTTGATCACAGCAGGGCCGAGATCAGGATTCGGGTGCGGAGACTGTAGCGAATTGGCGGTTTGGGCGCGTGGCGCATCCGGGCCAACTTGAGGGTCCCCTGGGCGCTGAACGACGCCGCGGGCGCCTGGCGGCCGAGCGGCGGCAAATTCGGTGACAGGCTACGCTTTCACCAATTTAATCTCGGCCCGCGCAACATTAAAAAAGTGAAAGCGTAGCCTGTCACCGAAATTCGGGTCAGTTCTCGGCCGGCGCGACGTAGCGCACCGCTTTCAGCTCCACGAGCGCGGCGAGCTTTTCGAGGGGCAGGCGGCCGATCACGAGCTTCGCTGTTTTCGGCTCGAGGACGATCTCGAAGCCGAGCGCTTTGAGCTGGTTTATCGTGGCCGGTGAGGTGTCGGTGAGCCAGACCTGGAGCTCGGCCTTGCCGTTCTTGACGAACCTGGCGTCGATCTTCAGGCCCTTCTTGAGGCGCTCGACCACGACGGTGAGCGACGGGTGCAGTTTCGAGGGCGGCTCGGATGGGCCGGCGGCGCGGTCAGTCGCATCCCTTTCGACCGCGGGCATGGCCGCGGGGCGGGCCAGGGCCTTGAAAGACGTCATCACTGAGGCCATTCCCTGCGCCATTTCCCGGCGTTCGCCGAAGACGCCTTCATAGCTGACGCCCTCGGGCATCTCGACCGGCACCTCGACGCGGCGGGGCTGGCCGCCGTCGGTGACGATCATTTCCTCGACGGCCACGAAGGAGGTGAACTGGGTCATCAGGCGGTAGTCGAGGCCAAGCTGGGTGATCTCCTCGCGCAGGTCGGTGCGGGGGCGGCCCTGCTGGAGGCCGGCGTAGTCCTGGCCCATCAGGTCGTCGATGCGTGTGCGCGCCCACACGGTGGCCAGCACGTCGTGGCGCGGCTCGGCCGCCGGCAGGTCGACGCGGATCTCGCGGGCGAAGTCGCGCCCGACGGCTTTCCCGCGCAGGCGGGCGGCGCCGCGCGCCGGCCCGGTGTAGCGCCCGGTGAGGACCACCGGCTTGGCGCTGAACATGTCGAGAATGCGCCGGGGATAGACGTCGGTGACCGGCAGCCCGGCCCAGTCCACCGAGATGTCGGTGAGCAGCGGGCTGCGGACGCGCTCGTGGAAGCGCCTGGCCGCCGCCGAGCCGTCGTCATTCAGCCCCACGAACTCGACCTCGCCGCGCCCGTACTCGGCCATCTTGCTCAACAGGAAACGGTTGACCGAGCTGCCGATGCCGAACGAGAACACGCGCGCGTTGGGATGGCGCTGCACCTCGGAGATGATTTCCATGTCGTTGCCGACGTAGCCGTCGGTCATGAAGCAGACGATGCGGATGTGGTCGGCCTTGTCGGAGGGGTCCAGCGCGGCGCGGATGGCCTTCATCATCTCGGTGCCGCCGCTGCCGGCGCGCGAGGCGAGGAAGTCCTGCGCCTTGCGCAGGTTCTCCGGCGTGGCCGGGACCGGCTCGGGGAACAGGATGCGGGTGTCGCCGGCGAAGGTAATAAGGTTGAAGGTGTCGCGCGGGTAGAGCCCGTCGAGGGCCAGCTTCATTGTCTCCTTGGCCTTCTCGATCGGGAAGCCGCTCATCGAGCCGGAGGTATCCAGCACGAAGACCAGTTCCTTCGGGGTGACGTCTTCCGCGGTGACGCGCTCGGGCGGTTGCAGGATGAGGGTGAAGAAGCCCCCACGGGGGCCGCGGTGCGCGAGCAGCGCGCTTTCGATCTTGCGGCCGGCAACGTCGTAGCGGAGGATGAAATCCTTATTCGGGATGACGGCCTTCTCCTTCAGCCGCACCACGGCGCGGCTCAGCGCCGGGCGCTCGACGAAGACTTCGTGCGTCTTCGATTGCAGGCTGTCCACAGGCACACCGGCGTCGAGCGCCACCTCGACCGAGATGTCGTGGCCGGCGCGCGTGCCCTGGGGCGTAACCGGCGGCGTAATGCGCGAGGCGTCGGGGACGCGGGTGGTGTCCGGCGCCCAGCCGCTGCCTTGCCGGCCGGTGGGCTGGCCGGGGATGTAGCGCGGGCCGACCACCATGGGGAAGGAGAACTCGTAGGAGCCGTCTTCGAACTTGAGGACCTCCACGTAGCTGATGGTGATTTTGACCTTCTCGCCCGGCATGATGTTGGCGACCGACTGGGTGAAGATGTTAGGCCGCTCCTGGTCGAGCAGGCTGGCGACGTGGCCGGCGGCGCGGGCCGCTTCGTAGATGGCGCGGGCTTCCTCGCGCCGCTTGATCTTGCCGCGCACGGTGCGGTTGCCCACCAGCATGGTCATGTCATCGACCGCGGCCTGGTGGGGAAGGGGAAAGGTGTAGACCGCTTCGATCTTCTCCGCCGACGTGTTCTCGAAGTCTTGCGTGACGGTGACGCGGGCCAGGAACCCGCTGATCTCCGCCCTCACGCCGGTGTGCCTGAGCGGGCAGGCGGCGCGGGGGCGGCCATCCTTATCTACGCTGATCAAAGCGCCGGGGGCTGTCGAGATGGTCCCGGAGCCGGCGCCGGCCAAAGTAAGGTACCCTGTAATACCAAGCAGGGCGCTGAGCTTGTGCAGTTGCATTTCGTGATCCTCCATTGGGGAAATGCCGTTGCGGGGCCGGGCCTTTCGGCTTGGCAAGATTAAATTAGTGAAAGGGTAGCCTGTCACCGAAATTAATTTCGCGGCTGCGTGAAAGGATTGTGGCCTACGCGGCATCTCGATTATCGGGGGATGTGGCGGAAGACCTGGCGCAGGAGGTCTTCATGGTGCTGCACGAGAAGTACTCGCACCTGGACCGGGAGGAAGACCTGGCGCCGGTGTCGTTCCAGATCCTGAGGTTTAAGATAATGGCGGCGCGACGAAAGGCGGGACGGGAGGCGCAGGTGGACGAGGCGCCGTTGGCGGATCCGAACCCGGACCCGGAGGTAGCGTTCGCGCGGCGAGAGATGATGGAGCGGCTGACCAAGGCGCTGGAGTCGATGGGCGAGCGCTGCCGCGAGCTGTTTCGGTACAAACTGGAGGGCAAGGGCTATCAGGAGATCCAGGGCTTGATGGGCGTGCGGTCGATCAATACGATCTACACCTGGGACTTCCGCTGCCGCCAGCAATTGCTGGAGCTCATGGGAGGCCGGTGGGAGGCAGGGCGATGAGACCCGAAGAGGCAGAGAAGCTGCTGGGCGGATACGCCGCCGGCACGCTGACCGAGGCGGAGCGCAAGACGCTCATGGAGGCGGCGATGGCCGACCAGGAGCTGTTCAACGCGCTGGCCGAGGAAGAGGCGCTGCGCGACCTGCTCAGCGATCCGCGCTGCCGCCGCCAGCTCGTGGATCTGCTGAAGCCTGAGAGGAAGCGGGCCTGGCTGGCGCGGCCAATTGGCTGGATGACGTTGGCGGGAAGCGTGGCCGGGCTGGCGGTGATTACCAGCATGGTGGTTCAAGTGAGCCGACGCACCGCGCCGGCGCCGCCGCCGCCGCCGGTTCAGGTTGCTCAGCAGCGGGTGGAGGCGCCGCCGGCAGAAGTGGCGCCTGCGCCGAAGGCGAAGAAGGAAGCGGCGGCTGAGCAGCCCGCGGTCATGAGTTACATGCGAGCGGATAAGCCGGCGGTTGCGGAGAGGCGGGCGGTCCGGTTCGAAATGGACGCGGCCCTTGCCGCCCGCCCCGGACTGCGGTACAGCATCCTCAAGGACGGCGCCGAAGCTGCGCCGGGGGCGGTGTTCCAGCCGGGCGACTCACTCCAGCTCCGCGTCGAAGCCGACCAGAGCGGCTTCGTCTCCCTGCTGCGGCAGGAGCGCGTCCTGTTTCCCAAGGGCGGGGAGCCGAACCGGCTCGAACCCGGCAAGCCGCTGGTCATACCGCTGCCGCGGGTGGTCCAGCCCGGAGAGGAGAAGCTGACGCTTGTCCTTTCGCGGGAGGAGGTGTCCACGATCGAAGTGACCCTGAGGTACCGCTAAGATATGACACGCCGCGAATGGATGACGGGGAGCGCCGCCTTGGCGCTGGAGCCGCAGGCGCCGCCGGCCGCCTACAAGACCTACTTTGGCGACCTGCACAACCACAACAACATCGGCTACGCGCAGGGGTCGCTGCGGCGCGCCTATGAGATCGCGCGCAACCATCTCGACTTCTTCGCCTTCACGCCGCACGCCCACTGGCACGACATCGGCAAGTACGAACACGCCATCGAGAACAAGTGGATCAACGGCTTCGCCGTCACGCGGGCGCGCTGGCCCGAGGTGGTGCGCATGGCCCGCGAGTTCGACGCGCCGGGCAAGTTCGTCTGCATCCTCGGCTACGAGTGCCACTCGACCAGCCTCGGGGATTACCACATTCTGTTTCCGGACATGGATGCGGAACTCGCACTGTTCGACGACCTCAAGGAGCTGCAACGCTTCGCCAAGAAGCGCGGCTGCCTCATGATCCCGCACCACCCGGCGGTGCGCGAGGGGCGGCGCGGCGCCAACTTCGCCCATCGCGATCCGGAGGTCTCACCGCTGCTTGAAATGTACTCGGAGTGGGGCAACGCCGAACACGACCGGGCGCCGCTGGGCTACGTGCGCCACACCGAGCCGGGGCGCTGGACGAAGAACACGCTGCAATACTTCTTGGCCCAGGGCCACCGCGTCGGCGTCATCGCCAGCACCGACGACCACCTCGGCTGTCCCGGCGCCTACCGCGAAGGGCTGGCCGCGGTCAAGGTGAAAGAACTCTCTCGCGCCGCGATCTTCGACGCGCTCCGCAGCCGCCGCACCTATGCGGTCACCGGCGACCGCATCGCGCTGGATTTCACCCTGAACGGCCGCATGATGGGGCAGGAGCTGCCGTACACGCGTGAGCGGGATCTCAAGGTTGAGGTCACGGGCTGGGACCAGGTGGACCGCGTCGAACTGCTCAAGAACAATCGCGTGATACACCGCGATTTCCCGATGGACCGGGCCGCGCCGGCGCGGAGCTGGGACAAGCCTGTGCTGGTTCGCTTCGAATACGGCTGGGGGCCGTGGCCGGCGCTGGGGATCGTGCGCGTCTGCGACTGGGACATCCGCATCGCGCTGGAAGGCGGCGTGATCGAGGACCTCCAGACCTGCTTCCAAAGCGGGCCGCTGGATGAGAGCCGGCGCGACCGGCTGATCGAGCGCACCGAGCGCGGCCTGCGCCTGCGCTCGTTCACCGCGCTGCGGGAGCGGATCGACGACATCTCGACCAAGGCGGTGGTGCTCAAGGTCCGCGGCGGGCCCGACACGCGGCTGACGATTTCGCTCGACGCGCCGGCGCGCGTCTCGATGACGCAGACCTTTCGCGAGCTGGCCGAGAGCTCCGAGATGCTCTACACGGGCGATTTTCCCAAAGAATCGGCGCTCGTTCATCGGCTGGTGTTCCACGAGAACTACCACACGTCCTACGCGGTGAAGGATACGGACAAGGGCGAAGGCGTCAACTGGTATTACGCGCGAGTGGTGCAAGCCAACGGGCAGTTGGCCTGGTCGAGCCCGATCTGGGTGGGATAAGCCTCCTGGCTTGTCAGGGGAGACAAGTCGGGAGACTTATCCCACTTCCGGGATCCGGCCCTGGTCGTCGATCTCCTCGATCCAGCGCTCCAATCGCGCGCGCAGGTCCTTCAGGATGGGCTGGTGGAGCGGCGAGGCGGCCAGGTTGTTCACCTCGTGCGGATCGGCGACCACGTCGTAGAGCTCCTCGTCCGGCTTGCGCGCCTCGATGAACAGCAACTGGGCGCCGCTGAGCTTGCCCTCGGCGTGGAGCGTCTTCATGACGCCGAGCGTGGGGTAGCTCTTCTCGATGTACTCGTTGTACTGCGTGTACGGGCGCTCGGGCATGAAGTTGCGAATGTACTTGTAGTGTTTGGTGCGCACCGCGCGGATTCGATCCACCGTCATGTCGCAGCGGTCGCGCGCGGCGAACACGCAGTCGCGCGGTCGAGCGGACGGGCCGAACAGCGGGCGGCCATGCATGTTGCGCGGGATCTCGACCCCCGCGAGCCAGAGGGTGGTGGCCGTAATGTCAATGGCGCTGACCGGGTCCTCGACGACGGCGCCGGGCGTGACGCCGCCGGGCCAGCGCACGATGAGCGGTACGTGAATGCCGGCGTCGTAGAGCCACTGCTTGCCGCGGATAAGACAGCGGCCGTTGTCGCCGAACATGAACACAGCGGTGTTCCCGGCCAGGCCCTCGTCTTCGAGCCGCTTCAGCACCTTGCCGATCTTGATGTCGGCGAGCGAGATGGCGTCGAGGTAGTTGGCGAACTCGTCGCGCACCACGGGGTGGTCCGGCCAGTAAGGCGCGAGCGGCACCTGAGCGGGATCGACCAGGTCTTTCTGCTTGCGCGCCTCGGGGAAGGCCGGGCCTTTGTGCGACTCACGGAAGTTGATGTGGGCGAAGAACGGCTGGCCGGCGCGGCGCTGGCCCCAGTGGTCGCCGTCGTAGGGCCGCTGCACGGTGAAATTGAAGTCGGTCTTACCGGTGCCGGTGACGCCGGGGGCGGCGGTCTTGACGTTGCAGGTGAAGTAGCCGCGCTCGCGCAGGTGATCGCTGACGAGGCGCACGCCGGCGGGCAGAAGATAGCCATCCTTGCGGTGGCTGCGGTGGTGGTGCGTGCCGGTCGCGGTCTGGTACATGCCGGTGTTAAAGGCGGAGCGGCTGGCGGAGCAGACCGGCGCGGTGGTGAAGGCGCGGGTGAAGCGCATGCCCTCGCCGGCCAGCCGGTCGAGGTTCGGCGTGCGCGTCAGCGGGAAGCCGTAGCAGCCAAGCTGCGGACCCATGTCTTCGGTAGTGAGCCAGACGATGTTGGGCAGTTTGGCGGGCGGAGCGAATGCTCCCAAAGCGAGGGACGAAAACTGGCGGCGGTTCATAGCTATTTCGAGGTTGTGTAGCCTGTCACCGAAATTAATGTTAGCCAGATGGGTGAGGACCACGCCATCTGGCGGTCGCGCTGGCGGACGCGGAGGTAGTAGTAAGCTTCAGGCGGGGGATCATTGTCCACGAACTCCAGGTCCACCTTCTGGGCGCCGGGGTTCTGCGAGAAGACGAACTTCGCGTTGCGGACGATCTCGACGGTCTCCACCGGCGCGGTGCCGATGACGCGGATGCGGAAGTGAGGCGGGCCGGTGACGCGGGCCTCCTCGCCCATGAAGCGGTCGCCGTCGAGCAGCCGGAAGTCGAGCACGATGTAATCGGAGGCGCCGTAGGTGCGCCGCTTCGAGAGCGCTTCGAAGACGCCCTCGCGCGAGAGATTCTCCACGTAAGCGGCGGCGTAGGCCATGTGCGTGCTCATGTGGTCGGAGCTGGCGATGAAGCCGGTCTTGCGCCCCTTGGCCAGCGCGTCCCAGGCCCAGGAACCGTCCTTCTTGCCCCAGACCTGTTCGACGCCGGGCGGCTGCGGCGCGCCGTCGTACTCGTAGTTCTGGCGGCGCGACTGGTAGATCTCCATCACCGGCGTCAGCTCGGGGTCGTGCAGGCTCCAGTCCACCGGCGGGCCGGTCAACTGATGCGGGATGGCGATCGAGGGCGCCGGGGCGGCGCGCAGGGCCTTCCACAGTGGCCGCGGGTCGTTCTCGGTCGGGCCGGCGAGGCCGCCGAACAGGATGCCGCCGCGCCGCGGATAAACGATATTGCGGTGGCCCTGCGGCCAGTTCCGGCTGGTCTCGTAGGCGTAGAGCGGCTCGAAGGCGCCGGCGACGCGGTGGAGGTCGGCGAACTTCTGCGAGCGCCACCAGGTCATCGGGTTGATGCCGGATTGCGCCGGCGCGGGCGCGATGTGATCGGTGGTGGCGAAGAAGTCCAGGCCGGCGGGATCGCGCGCGTAGCGGTAGGCGTCTTCGAGCGAGCCGTCGGGGCGGCCGTGATGATCGATGTCGGTGTGGCGGTGAAGCTCGCCCCACACGAGGCGGTAGGTCTTGCCGCCGATCTGAACCTGGTGCTGGGGCCAGGTGCGGGCGTGCGGGCGCGAAGCCGGCGGGGGCACGCCGACCTCCGGGCCGGCGGCGAGTTCGGCCGCCGCTCCGGCCGGGGCGGGGAAGCGCGCGGCGTAGACGTTGTTGTGGGTGGCGTCGAAGGTGCGCCGCTCGGTGCGGTCGTCGCCGGCGTAAGCCACCCACAGCGCGCCGTCCTTTGTCACCGCGGACGCAAAGGCAACCGACTGGCGGCCGAAGCTGCGGTCCAGAACCAGCGGCTCGCTCCAACGGTTGCCTTCGTAGTAACTGGCCGCCGCCTGCCAGAGCCGCTGCATGTAGGTGACGCGGTAGAAGGCCCAGAGGCGGCCGCGCGCATCGCTGTGGAGCCGCGGGCACTGGGTGATCGCGCCGGTCCACGGCGCCGGCTCGAAGGCCTGGGCGGGCGCGCGCAGCCGGTCGCCTTCGAGACGATAGACGCGCACGCGGCGCTCGCGCTCCAGGCCGCCGAGCACCTGCACTGTATCCAGGCCCCAACGCTCGTCGCCTTCCTCCCAGGCGACCCACAGGCGGCCGCGCGCATCGGCAGCGAGCGACGGCCGCGCGTGGAAGCGGTCGCCGCCGGTCAGCCGCAGCGGCTCGGAGACGCGCCGGCCGTCGAAGCGCGCGAGGTAAACGTCGTGCGCGCCGTTGCGGTAACTGTCCCAGGCGACGTACACGGTGTTGCCGTGAACAGCCAGCGCCGGCTCCCAGTCGTTGGCGGGGTGAGGGCCGACGGCGATCTCTTCCGCTGACCATTTGCCGTCACGGCAGGACTTCAAAAAGATGCCGGTGGTGGCGCCGTTGCGCACGCCCTGCCATGCGAGCCAGAGCTTGCCGGCGGTGTCCGCGGTGAGCGAGGCGTAAATGTCGGGCCCGGGGCTCGAGGTCAGCCGCTCGACCGAGGACCAGCGGTTGCCGTGCCAGGCGCGCGCGTAGAGGTCCCAGTTCTCGTTGCGGAGCTCGGACCAGACCACCCACACGCGCCCGCCGCCATCCACCGCGACCTGCGGGCGGAAGACCTCAGCCGGGCCTTCGGTCACTTCCATTGGCTGCGAGGCGCCGGCTTCGGTGGCCTTGGCCAGCAGCAGCCGCTCGCCCTTGCGGTCGAAGGAGACCCAGGCGGCCCAGAGGGAGCCGTCGGGCGCGGCGGCCAGCGCGGGGTAGTCCTCGTCGGCCTCAGTTGCCGCCAGGGGGACCGCCGGCGGCACCTTTTCGATGCGAACAAAGCCGCTCAGAAATGTTCCGGGGCGCTCGAAGCCGATTTCGGCGAGGCGAACGCCGATGTTGCCGCGCGAAGTGCGGATCTCAACCGCGCCCGCGCCCGAGATCAGGAAGCCGGGGATCGGGTCGGTCGAGCGCTTGCGGCCGCCGCCCAGGGCCAGGTTGGCTGAAGGCGGCGGCTCCGGGGGAACCAGCATCTTCACGCGCCACGACTCGCCGGCGCGCGTTACGGCCGCGCCCATCCAGGGGCGCACTTCGACTGCGCCGGAGACGGTGGCCTCGACGGGTCCGGCCTCAAGCCGGTGGGCGCCGAAGATGACGCGGCAAAGACCCGCCGGCTGCGCTTGGAGCGCGGCAGCGAGGAGAATCACCGCGGCCGGCCATGAGAACTTACGCATGATCGACCACCTGTTGTGCCGCATCCATTATCCATCGCTCGGCCAAGAGGCGGTTGACGAGACAGCGGAATCCGGGGGCACGGGAAACATGCAGGCTGTCCCTGCTACAATGCTCGGGGCACTCGCGCGCGCAGTGATAGAGGGCGACGCAGTCCTGGCAGCGGGCGGGGATGGCGGCGACTTCGCGCCGGTGGGCGGCGATGCGCTCCGCGTCCAGGACGAACTCGCCGGCGGCGGCGTCCCAGCACCCCACCTCCAGCGGGTCGCCTGCCTCGACGCAAAAGAAACACGCGGTGGCAGTTCCGTCCGGCAGCAGGTGAAGCGCATCCTGGAGGACGTCGCAGTAAGGGCCGTGCAGCTCGTTGGGACGCACGCCGGCGAACTGGAGATCGCAGCCGTGCGCCCGCGCTTCCCGCTGAGCCGCGAGGAAGTGCTCGACGAATAACGGCGCGTCTTCGGGCCGCCAGGGCGATTGACTGATCGAGCGGACACTGTAGACCGGCTCGAACCGCATCTCGGTGGCGGCGAGGCTCTGGTGCAAGTAGGCGACGATCTCGGCCTGCCGCTCGACGGTCTCGGGGGTGATGGTCGCACGCACGCTGAAGCGAGCGCCGGCGGCGGCCAGGACGCGCGCGGTGCTTTCCACCTGAGACGAGGAAGGGGCGCCGGAAGCGAGCGGCCGTTGCCTGTTTTGAATGTCGGGCGGACCGTCGCAGGAGAGCCCGATCAGGTCCAGGTTGGCGGCCAGCCATTGAGCCTGGCGATCGGTGAGAACGCCATGAGTTGCGAGAAAGCAGTAGCAACCGGCGCCGGCGTCGGCGGCGATTCGCCGCGTGGCAGCCACGAGACGCTCCATCAGCTCCCAGTGCAGCGTCGGTTCGCCGCCACCATGGAGAATGAGCTGGAGCGGCCGGCCCTTGGCGGCGGCGGCGCGGGCGACCAGCCGCGCGGCGGCGTGCACGGCCGCTTCCTCGATCAGCCTGGAGGCCCGTCCAGCCGGGGCTGCGGCGAAGCAGTAGGGGCAGGCGAGGTTGCAGCGGTTGCTCAGGTAGACGGTGAGGCGCTCGGGCGCGAATGGCGCCTCGGCTCGCCGGTTCCACTCCTCGACCGCGCGCCGTGCGTGCTCGCGGAGCCCGTTCAGGGAATCGCCGTCGCGCGAAGCAGCCACGCATCCAGGCGCGTAAAGCACGGGCTGCCCACCCAGAGTCAGGCGGAAGATGGGCAGGCTGGGATCGGCCCGGGCGACTTTGATTTCCACTCGGCTCATGATATCGTATGCGAGTTGAAGCAAGGAGGCGCGAGTATGACGAGGATGCTTCTAGCGTCAGTGGCGGCGCTGGCGGTGCTGTGCGGGCCGGCGGGAGCCCAGCCGGGCACGATCACCACCAGGGCCGGCAGCGGGAGCTATGGTTTTTCCGGCGAGGGCGGCGCGGCCGGCGCCGCTCAACTGGACACCGTGTACGCGCTGGCGGCCGACGCGGAGGGCAACCTCTTTGTCGCCGATAGCTGGAACCACCGCGTGCGCAAGGTAGCGCCCGACGGCAGGATCACCACCGTGGCCGGCACGGGCGAAGAGGGTTTCGCGGGCGACGGCGGCCAGGCTACGGCAGCCAGGTTGTCCTGTCCGCGCGGGCTGGCGGTGGACGGGCAGGGCAACCTCTTCATCGCCGACTCCGGGAACGCGCGGGTGCGTAAAGTGGGCCGGGACGGCGTCATCACCACCGTGGCCGGCAGCGGGACGGAAGGCTTCTCGGGTGACAACGGACGCGCGACCGCGGCGCAACTGAAGGTCCCGCGCGGGCTGGCGGTTGATTCCCGCGGCAACCTCTACATTGCCGACTCGTGGAACTGTCGTGTGCGCCGGGTAGCGCCCGACGGCACGATCACCACGGTTGCGGGCAAGGGTACTTACGGCTACAAGGGCGACGGCGGCCGGGCCGTTGACGCCGAACTGGGCGCCGTGCAGGGCCTGGCGCTCGACGCGCAAGGCAACCTCTACATCTCGGATCCGTACAATCACTGCGTGCGGAAGATGCTGCCCGACGGCCGGATTCGCACCGCCGCCGGCGGGGGCGGGTACGGCACGGGCGGAGACGGTGTGCTTGGCGAAAGCTGCCAGCTCCGCTATCCGAGGGGTGTGGCGGTCGATGCCCAGGGCAACCTCTACATCGCCGACTCGGCGAACCACCGCGTGCGGAAGGTGACGCCGGGGAATGCGATCGGCACCGTGGCCGGCAGCGGCGCCTGGGGATACGAGGGAGATGGCGCGGCCGCCGGCTGCGCCCAGTTCAACTACCCCTACGCGCTGGCGACCGATGCTCGCGGTGTCCTCTACATCGCCGACGCGCGCAATTACCGTGTGCGGGCTTCGCTGCTGGAGACGGCGATCCCGCGCCCGACGGTCAGCGCCGGCGGAGTGGTGAACGCGGCCAGCTCGCGCGCGCCGGTCGCGCCCGGCTCGCTGATCTCCATTTACGGCCAGGGGCTGACGTCGGGCCGTTGCGGCGCCACCGCCCTGCCGTTATCCACCTCGCTGGGTTCGGCCAGCGTAACCGCCGGCGGCCGGGCGTTGCCGCTGACGTACGTGTCGGGCGGCCAGATCAACGCCCAGCTTCCGTCGGACCTGGCGCCGGGGCGGGCTTCGCTCAAGGTCAGCTACAGCGCGGTGGAGTCGGCAGCCGTGGAGTTCGAGGTGGCGGCGAGGGCGCCCGGCGTTTTCATGTGGGGCGACGGCCGGGGCGCCATCCTTAACCAGGACTACTCGTTGAACATGCCGGAAGCTCCGGCCGCTCGCGGCTCGGTGGCGACCCTGTACGCCACCGGCCAGGGCCGGGTCGATCCCGGCGTGCCCGATGGCGCCGCCGCATCCGCTGATCCCCTTTCGCGCACCTCTTCCAACCCCGAGGTGAGCGTGGGCGGCGCGCCGGCGCAAGTGCTTTTCAGCGGTCTGGCGCCGGGCTTCGTGGGGCTGTGGCAGATCAACATCGTGGTCCCGCAGAGCGCGCCGGTGGGCAGCGACGTGCCGGTGCGGGTCGCCTTCGGCAGCGCCAGCAACGAAGTGAAGATGGCGGTGCGTTAACGTCCTGTCCCGCCCCGCGGTTTAGTACCTCTATGATCAGATTGTGCGTCTTGCTGGCAGGAGATTTCCCTGCCGGGTTACAGGCGTGTAGTCGATGCCGCTTGGTCAAGCCTTGGACGGCCATAACAACATGCGAATCAACAACCAGACTTCTTAATGCCTAACAATTCCAGTGAAACATAGAATACAAACTTCGGTCCCAAGACCAAATAGCGTCGCCAGAGCCGTCGTGGTTCCTGCACAAGGCGGAAAAGCCACTCCAGGCCGTGCTCTCGCATCCACACGGGGGCTTGCTTGACTTGTCCCGAGTTGATGTCGAACGCGGCGCCGACGCCGACCGCGACCGGAACGGTCAGCCGATCCTGATGCTCATACATCCACCGTTCCTGCTTCGGCGTGCTCAAGCCCACCCAGAGCACGTCCGGCCGAGCGCCGTTAATCGTGGCCACGATTTCTTCATCCTCTGCTGGCGTGAGAGGGCGAAATGGCGGCGAGCAGGTCCCAGCGACCTCAAGACCGGGAAACCGGCTGGTGAGTGTTTGGGCCAGCACTTGCGGCACCCCGGGGCCGCCGCCATAGAAAAAATGGCGGTAGCCCTTCCGGGCCGTGTGTTCACAGAAGGCCAGCATCAGTTCGGGACCGTAGACCCGTCGCTGGAGAGAAGGACCGCGTATGCGGCTCAACCAAACCAGTGGCATGCCATCCGGTACGACCAAGTCGGCAGCATTCAGGATCGCCCGAAAGGAAGGGTCCCATTTGGCCTCGGTGACGCCGTGCATCCCCGTGACAGCGATGAAACGACCCTTGCTTCGCTCCCGGATCCAACGCTCCATCCGCGCTACGACCTCGGAAATCTGAACCGCGTCAACTCGGACGCTCAGCACTTTGAAGAAGGCCTTCCCGATCGTTTCCGCCTCCGCTTTCGTATTCACCGTCCACTCCATTCTCGAGATTTCTCGAAGACCGCAAAAATTGAAACTCCGAACATGCCGAGGAGACTTTCCTCAAGACGCCACGCCACTCTCCTATAAGCCCGCTTGAATGGCAACGGAAACGAATCTAGAGGCGGAAAGATATACCCGACTCTTTTGACCTCGAAGCCCGCTTTACGAGCGATCGCGAAGAGCCTGCGCCTGCTGTAAATTCTTGCATGACAGATACTCCTGTGAACTGAGTCGGGCAACCAGGAGGCCAGAGGCACGTTCTTGCCAAGCGAAAAGTTACCGACGTGACAGGGGTGACTCTCCATTGGATACAACTTGTTCGGAACAAAAAGAACCAACACTCCGCCACGTTTTAAGATTCGAAAGCATTCCTGGAGCGCCGTTGTGTCGCACGCTGTATGTTCCAGCACTTCAATCATGGTAACGGCGTCAAAACTTTCCGAAGCGAATGGAAGATACTCGCCCGCTGCCTGCACCCGCGGGAGCGCCTCGCGAAAATCGGAGAGGTTCGACAGTTGAATGTCGAGGCCGCAGACCCATTCGGCTCGCCGCGCCAATTCGACGGTATAACACCCGTTTCCGCAGCCTAGATCAAGGACCCGCAATCCTTGAAGGGAAAGCGCCTGGTCGAGTTTGCCGATACGCTTTTGGACAGCGTAGGAACCGTATGACGCGGGTCCCCCCAGGTTGGCCGGATTGCGAGCGCCGGGCTCATCTGCATTCGCGAGGTGCATTGTGTTCTCCATAGCTAAGCACTCAAGATGGGCGGCCTTCACAGAAGTAACCAGCACCCCGTCAGTCACACTCGAGATTCCTGGACCCGCCGGTAAATCTCCGTGAGCATCCGGTAGTTGCGCTCGGCGGTGTACTTTGCCTCGTACTGGGCGCGCGCTGCGCGACCCATCTCCTCCAGTTCCTTCGGATGCGTCCAAGCCCATTCAACCTTTTCCGCGAGATCGGCTGCATCGCCGGCCGCGAAGTGCCGACCGGTTGTGCCATCCTCGATGATTTCCCGCATCGCGCCGAGCCGTGAGGCAATGACGGGCACTCCGCAGGCGAACGCCTCAACGATCGTGGCCGGGAAGCATTCGTACCACTCGCTGGGAAACACCAGAAAGCGGCAGCCCTTTACGGCAGCGAGCGTCCGGATGGACGACAACCAGCCAAGGAAAGTGACGCTCACAAGCCCGCGTTGGCTCTTCTGCAGTTCCAGTTCGGCGCGCAGCGGACCATCACCCGCGACATAAAGCGGAATCCGACCATTCAGGCGCTCCCAGGCGTCAAGAAGGATACGGGGACCCTTCTCCGGAGAGAGGCGTCCAACGAAAAGGGCGTAGTCCCCTGCCCGCAGGCGCACGCCGGGGTCGGCATGGACAAAGTTGGGTTTGACGACAATCTTGTGGCTGGGCAGGCCAGAGGCAGTGAACTTGGCGCGAGCGAACTCCGTCAGGGCGATATAACAACTCACCATTTCTGTCCAAGTCTGGCGCTGCCGGTGGAAGGCGAGCATGGCGGCCACGGTGGCGGTGGTCAGGCGGGAACCGCGATAGCAGCCGTAGCGCACTCCACGCCAAAGACTGTGCTCGACGCACTCCTCGCATAGATGGCCGTTGCGGAAGAAACTGGCAGCGGGGCAGAAAAGCCGATAATTGTGCAGCGTTTGAACCACGGGCACGGCAGCTTCACGGCAGGCGTAGTAGGCCGCGGGAGACACAAGGGGAAATGTATTATGGAAATGCGCCACGGCCGGTCTTTCCCGGTGAATACACGCCCGAATGGCTTCGTAGCTATCCGCCGCCCACACCGTACGCCTGGCCAGGGCGATTTTGTCGAAGCCGCCGGAGGCCCGCAGCTCGCGGTTGTGGCGGCGATATTCGACAACCGAGTGCCCCATACCGGACAATAAACCCCTCTCGGCGGCCTGTACCGCGTCCTCGCCGCCTGGTTGCAAATACTCATTGTGCACGAGCAGTATCTTCATCTCGCCTTGACCAGAACCCCGAAGAGCGATCGTTTACTTTCCTCTTTTACCGCTACAGACAGAGCAGGGCCCACCCTTTGGGCAAACTCATGAAAGGCCGCATTACCCTCGATGTCGTCGGAAATCAGGACGCCGCCGGGCCGCAAGAACGGCCAAACCGTCTCAAACTCCCAGCGCATGTTCCTGTAAGTGTGGAGGCTGTCGTGAATGAATACATCCACCGTATTCAGCGAGCCAAGTAATATCGGCAGGAGCCGCTTGCTGGGGCCGCGATAGAGATTCCAGCGGCCTCGCAGATCTTCCGGAATCAGACTGCCTACAGCCAGGTCCGCCTTCTCGGCAAGCGGCGGGAGGTCGATACTCCAGAGGGCAGCCAGGTCCGTCGGGTCTAGCGCCGCCAGAGCGAACGCACTGGTCACGCCGTATGCGACGCCGGTTTCTAGAACGACGGAGGGAGAGAGCACCTTGCAGACGAAATAGACCATGCGGGCCAGGGTAAGATCCGCATTGTGGATGGAACTGAAGGGCGAACTGTCCTTACACCAGGTTGCTCGCTCGCGAACCGCGCGCTCACATTCCTGGAGCCGACTGTCGGCCAGAATGGGGCCGGCATCGACTTCCCAGTGGTTTTCCAGGACTTGCAATGCATGGTGGAAGAACAGAGTCTCGTACGGGAAGGGCTTCGACCGAATTCTGTCTATCTGCACGTCGCAAAGCGCGCAAAGGCGGTCATAAAGCTCCAGCCGATGGTCGGGAATCAAGCCAACCAAAAGGCTTAGTTTAGCGATATGATTC
>ERZ1292640.121-Hain-H43-02um-R1-121-length-61200-cov-7_pt1 | contig 52926 bp, 37 predicted proteins | sample MGYA00564404_ERZ1292640 | MGnify/ENA primary metagenome ERZ1292640 (study PRJEB36523, sample SAMEA6512636) | groundwater metagenome | collected 2019-01-08 | study: AquaDiva: Metagenomics assemblies of 32 groundwater samples | reverse complement strand
GTCGCGCTGGTCCGCAAGCAAAGGTGAGACGGGCATCGCGCGCCTGCTCCTCCTGTACTGGGGAATGGCCGGATCGGGCCAGACTCTCACGGAGCCACCCGTTTGACCGCGGTTTGTGACCTGCAAGGAGCGCAGGTGTCCAACCTGCGCGAGCTTTCACCGAGCCACCCGTTTGACCGTTGCTTTTGACGCCCGATTCAGCGCTTCCGCCACCTGTTCGGGCGTCATTTTGAGGGCCAATTGGTCGCGGGTTTGGCCAGCGGTTTTGTGCCCGTTGAGAGTGGCGAAGTGATACCATTTGTAAGCTTCCACCAGGTCCTGGATGACACCGGTTCCGTTGGCGTACATCTCGCCCAGGTTGAACTGGGCGGCGCTGGAACCCTGCGCGGAAGCTTTGATGTACCATTGCCTGGCTTCATCATAATTCTGAGGCAGGCCAGTCCCGTGCAGGTAAATGGACCCCAGGTCACTTTGCGCCTTGGGAAAGCCATTCTCAGCGGCCTGGCGAATCCATTGGATCGCTTCGCCGTAATCCTGGGGCACGCCTTTGCCATTGAAATACATCGTTCCCAGGTCGCTTTGGGCTCGAACGAAACCTTGTGCGCCGGCCTGGCGATACCACCGGGCGGCTTCGGCAAAGTCCTGGGGGACGCCCTCGCGCCTGTAATACATCGCGCCGACCTTGTATTGCGCTTCCGCATCCCCCAGACCGGCCGCTTTCAGATACCATTGGTGCGCCTCCCGATAGTCCTGGGCCACACCTTCACCCATGAAGTACATCGTTCCCAGGTTGAAAAGGGCCTCGGGAAACTGTTGCTCGGCGGCCTTGAGGTACCACTTCAACGACTCGGCATAATCCAGGGGCACGCCCAGCGCCCGCTTATACATCCAGCCCAAAGCAGATTGAGCCTCCGCTTTGCCCTGTTCCGCAGCCTTGCGATACCATTGGGCGGCTTCGGCATAGTTCAACGGCACGCCGGCGCCGCGGAAGAACATCTGGGCCAGCTTCAATTGGTCGTCGGCCGTGCCTCGGTCGGCGGCGGCTTTCATTTTGTCGAGGTCCGACGGGCGATCCGGCTTGAACAGAATTCTGGCCACGCCGCCCAGCAACCCCAAAACCAGGATCAGCACCAGGAACCGGTATCGATTGAGGCGCTCTGGCATCAGACGTTTCATGCTCTGCGAGCTTATTAAATCGCTTGCCAAACACAACTTATCTCAATTACATCCCGTGGTCTGGCATTCCCAAAAACCATGGCCTTACAGAACACAAGCAGTGACGCGAAAACAGCCGTGGCCGCGTTCGTGAGAACGCGGCTGAAAAAAGTGAGCCGTCGCCAATTCCACCCTTGGCCCCACGTCCGCAGCTACGCAGTTCATGGATTGCGGAGAACGATTTCGATGGTGACCGCCCTGCGAAACCTGGCGTTGTTTGGCTTCATTTCATTGTCGGTTCATGGCGGCGAAGTCACGGAGAGCAACTGGCCTTCCTTTCGCGGGCCACAGGCGAGCGGCCGGGCCGAGGGCTTCACCACGCCGGAGACATGGGATGTTGAGAAGGGACAAAACCTGAAGTGGAAAACAGCCATTCCTGGCTTGGGCCATTCCAGCCCGGTCATCTGGGGAAACCAACTCTTTGTCACGACGGCCGTCAAAGAAAGTGCGGAAGCGGAATTGAAGGTCGGCCTTTATGGTGACATCAATCCGGTCAACGAAGCGACCAAACACTCCTGGATTCTGCTTTGTTTGAACAAAACCAATGGCCACGTCCTTTGGCAGCAAACGGCGCACGAAGGCATGCCGACTTTCCAGCGGCATCCAAAATCAAGCCACGCCAATTCGACTCCCGCTACCGATGGCCAGCATCTGGTGTGCTTCTTCGGTTCCGAGGGGTTGTTTTGCTTCGACATGCGAGGCAAGCAGCTTTGGCAAAAAAATCTGGGCGCGCTGGATGCCGGTTACTATTTGGTGCGCAGCGCGCAATGGGGCTTTGGCAGCTCGCCGGTCATCCACAACGGCCTGGTCATCGTCCAGTGCGACGTCCAAACGAATTCATTTCTGGCCGCATTCGACGTCAACGACGGCCGGGAACTCTGGCGAACCTCTCGCACCGATGTTCCAACCTGGAGCACGCCGACCATCCTGACCCACCAAGGCCGGGCGCAAGTCGTCGTCAATGGATACAAGCATGTCGGCGGCTACGATGCGCAGACCGGCCAAGAGCTTTGGAAGCTCGCAGGCGGCGGGGATATTCCCGTCCCCACGCCGGTCGTGGCGCACGGCCTGATCTTTATTACCAGCGCCCACGGAAGGATGGCGCCAATCTACGCCGTCCGGGCTGGGGCAACGGGTGACATCACCCTGGGCCAGAATGAGACGCGCAACGATCACATCGTGTGGAGCCAAAGCCGGCGTGGGAATTACATGCAAACGCCGCTGGTGGCGGGCGAACACCTCTATTGCTGCAACGACGCCGGCGTCCTCGCGTGCTACCTGGCCCGCACCGGAGAGAATCTTTACAGCGAGCGGCTGGGACCTGGTGGGTCGGGCTTTACCGCGTCCGGTGTGGCCGCCGATGGCAAGCTCTATTTCAGCAACGAAAATGGCCTGGTCTATGTCGTGAAGACCGGTCCTCGGCTTGAAGTTATCGCCACGAATTCGCTGGGCGAGACCTGCATGGCGAGCCCGGCCCTATCGGAAGGAAAGCTGTTCTTCCGAACCCGGCATCAGGTGGTGGCCGTCGGCGCAGAGTGAGCGCGGCCTAGGGCTGGTTCACAACCCGGTTGCATGGATGAATTCCTGGATGTCATCGAGCGTGGCGCCACCGAACGCGCGCGCCAACTGCTGGCTTCACGCCCAGCCCGCAGCCTCAGCGCCCGCGACCAAGCAGAAGGCCGTATGCAATTGAGGAGGGGAGCGCGGGCGTCGCGCCCGCAGTTTTCGGCGTCCCGCCGAAAACATTCCGCCGGAATTGAACACGGTTTGGGGACACGGTCGTCGTAGTGGAACCAGTCGGCGGGACGCCGACTGGTGCGACCGGGACGGTCGCGCTCCCCAATTCCTGCATGGATACGGCTAAGTCGCGCCGCACTCCGGGCGCCAGAACCCTTCTTGGCAGTCTGGTCAAATCACAACACCAGGATCAGACCGAACAGGCCCAAGATCAGGCAGGTCACCCTCCAGCAGGCCAATCTGTGCAGCCATGCCCGGCTGGACTCCACCAGCGACTCAGGGCCGAATCGCCTTCAAGGGAAGCCCTTTCGCCTGCCCCGAATGCTTTTCATTGAACCGTTGAAAACATTTCAATGAGTTTCCTGGCGCCATCCGTTCTCTGGTGTGTTGGCTGCTTTTGGCAACGTGATATGCAAACAAATGCGCCGTTCCTGAAGACGGGTCATTGGCCTACCTTACTCAGCGCGTTTCTTTATTTCGACGTCAGCTTCATGGTCTGGGTGCTGTTGGGAGCGTTGGGAAATTACGTGGCGGCAGACTTTGCGTTAAGCCCGGCCCAAAAGGGGTTCATGGCGGCTGTTCCACTCCTGGGCGGCTCGCTGTTGCGCTTGGTCTTCGGCCAGCTCACCGACCGGATCGGCGGCAAGCGCACCGGTTGTATCGGACTCGTTGCCACGCTGATCCCCTTGCTGGCGGGCTGGCTCTGGGCGGATTCGATTTCGAAAGTTTATCTTGTCGGGCTGTTGTTGGGCGTGGCGGGGGCGAGTTTTGCCGTGGCGTTGCCCATGGCCAGCCGCTGGTATCCGGCCAAATATCAAGGGCTGGCGATGGGCATCGCTGGCGCGGGGAATTCCGGCACGCTTCTGGCCACGCTCTTTGCGCCGCGCCTGGCCGAAGCCTACGGCTGGCACGCGGTGTTTGGACTGGCGATCCTGCCGCTTTCCATCGTCACGGTGATTTTCGTGATCTTCGCCCAAGACGCGCCGCAGCCGGCCGGGCGCCAAAGCTCGGCTGAGTTTCTGGCCGTGCTCAAAGAGCGCGACACTTACCTGTTCAGCTTTTTCTACGGTGTGACCTTTGGCGGGTTCGTCGGCTTGGCCAGTTTCCTTTCGATTTATCTCCGCGACCAATACGGCGTCTCCAAAGTCCAGGCTGGCGACCTTGCTTCCTTATGCGTTTTGTCCGGCAGCTTTCTGCGTCCGGTGGGCGGATGGCTGGCCGACAAGCTCGGCGGCCTCCGGATGTTGACGATTCTTTACGGTTTGGTGGGGCTGCTCGTTTTGGCGGTGGCGCAAACGACTTCGCTGGTGGTGGCGATTCCGCTGTTTTTCCTGGTCATGGCTTGTTTGGGGTTGGGGAACGGTTCGGTGTTTCAACTCGTGCCGCAACGCTACGGCAAGCAAGTGGGGGCCGCGACGGGGATCCTGGGTGCGGCGGGCGGGTTGGGCGGGTTTCTCCTGCCGACGTTGCTCGGCTCGTTTAAGCAAGCAGCCGGATCGTACGCGGTCGGGCTGATGGCGTTCGCGGGCCTGGCCGTGGTGGCGCTGGTCAGCCTGCTCATCGCCCAACGGAATTGGATCGGCAACTGGATCGCCGAACATGGCCGCGTCCGTCCCGTCGCGGTGGTTGTGCCAACTCGGGAAGTGGAGGCTGCCTGATGGAGAAAACAGTCAAGACGATTTGTCCTTACTGCGGCGTCGGCTGCGGACTGGCGGTCACAGTTCGCGCGGGCCGTGTCGTGCAGGTGCGCGGCGACAAAGACCACCCCTCGACGCTCGGGCACCTCTGCCCCAAGGGCGCGCTAGTCGCTCAGATCATCGCCACGCCGAACCGTCTGACGGCCGCTCAAATGCGCGCGGCGCCCTCGCAGCCCTTCAACCCGGTGACACTTGACGCCGCGTTGGCGCACGTCGCCGGGAAACTCCGGTCCATCCTCCGCCGCTACGGTCCCGGCGCCGTCGCGTTTTACGTCTCCGGCCAGCTCACGACCGAGAGCCAATACGTCTTCAACAAACTGGCCAAGGGCGCCCTCGGCACGAACAACATCGACGCCAACTCCCGCCTCTGCATGGCCAGCGCCGTCAGCGCCTACAAAATGGCCTTTGGATCGGACGGACCGCCCGCCTGCTACGAGGACATCGATTTGGCCGAATGCTTCCTCATCGTCGGCGCGAACATGGCCGAATGCCATCCCGTGCTCTGGCAACGCATCAAAAAGCGCGCCGGTCGCAAGCGCGTCCGCATCATCGTCGTGGACCCGCGCCGCACGCCCACCGCCCAGGCGGCGCATCTGCACCTGGCCATCCGGCCCGGCACCGACGTGGCGCTGCTGAACGCGCTCCTGCACGTCACCATTGCCCAGGGGTGGACCAGCGAGCGGTTTATTCGTGATCACACCGAAGGCTGGGCAGCCGTGCGCGACGCCGCCGAAGCCTGGTCGCCCGCCCGGGCGGCGAAAGTCTGCGGCGTCGCCGAATTGGACATTCATCGCGCCGCGTTTTGGTTCGGACATTCAGCCGAAGCCTTGAGCTTGTGGGCCATGGGCGTGAACCAAAGCGCCCGTGGCGTCGCCAAAAACCTGGCCCTCATCAACCTGCACCTGGCGACCGGAAAAATCGGCCGGCCAGGCAGCGGTCCCTTCTCGCTCACCGGCCAGCCCAACGCCATGGGCGGGCGCGAAGTCGGCTACATGTGCGGCCTGCTGCCCGGCTATCGCGACGTGACCAACGCCGCGCATCGCGCGGAAATCGCCGCCATCTGGGGCGTGCCCGCCGCGCGCCTCCAGTCCCAGCCGGGCCTCGACGCCGTGCGGATGTTCGAGGCGCTGGAGAGCGGACAAGTGAAGGCGCTCTGGATTGCCGGCTGCAATCCGCTTGCCACCATGCCCAACGCCGGGCAAATCGAGCGCGCCCTGCGCCGCGCCGAGTTGCTCGTCGTGCAGGATTGCTATCACCCGACCGAAACCTCGCGCTTCGCGCACGTTCTCCTGCCGGGCGCGCTGAGCCTCGAAATCGAGGGCACGATGACGAACTCCGAGCGCCGGGTGAGCCTTTTGCAGCCGTGCGTGCCCCCACCGGGCGACGCGCGGCCGGATTGGGAAATCGCCGCCCGCTGCGCCGCCCTCCTCGGCTTCGAAGAACAGTTCTCCTATGCGTGCGCGGCCGACGTTTTTGAGGAGCACAAACGCTGTTGCTCCGGCCATCCGCTGCTGCAGATGGACGGCCTCAGCTACCGCCGCCTGCAACGCCACGCCGTGCAATGGCCGTGTCCCGACACTCGCAGCCGCGGCGTCGCGCGCTGCTACCGCAAGAAGCTTTTCGCCACGCCGAGCGGCCGCGCCCGGTTTCATCCGGTGGATGACCAGCCGCCCCTGGAGGCGCTCACGCCGGAGTTTCCGCTGGCCCTCACCACCGGCCGGCTGGCCAACCACTGGCACACCCGCACCAAGACCGGCCATGTGCCCAAGCTCGATCAGGCCAATCCCGCGCCGTTCGTCAGCGTCCATCCCGACGACGCGCGGCGGCTCGAGCTGGCCGACGGCGCGCCGGTGCGGCTCGTCTCGCGGCGGGGCGCCGCGCGCACCGCGCTCCGAGTCGATGCCGCCATGTTGCCCGGCACGGTGTTCATGCCCATTCACTGGGGGCAATCGTACCGCGAAGACGGCTGCGTGAACGTCCTCACGCACGGCCGGGCCGACCCGATCTCGCTCCAGCCGGAACTCAAGCACTGCGCCGTGCGATTGGAGAAAGACGACGGCGAACCCGAATGAGAACCGAGAGTCTTCCCCCCAACGGCGCGGAGTTCACCGCCGAGCAAAAGGAATATTTGCAGGGCTTCTTCGCCGGCGTCGCCCAGCGTGGACTCATGCCGTTCGTCGGCCACAACCCGGCGGGCCAGATCACCGCCGGCGGCGCCCCCGGTGAACCCAACCTCGCCGCACGGCAAGAAGCGACGGTGTTTGGCACGCCCGCCTCCGCGCTCACCAAGCAGGAACGCTGGAAGCTGGAGGAGAATCCGCTCGACTGTTGGGACCGCCTGCTGGCCCACGCCGAAGCGGACCAGGCACCCAACGAGGAAGACACGTTTCGCTTCCGCTACTTCGGCCTGTTCTGGGTCGGGCCGGCGCAAAACGCCTTCATGCTCCGCTGCCGCATTCCGGCGGGCGAGCTCACCGCCGCGCAACTGAGCGGCCTGGCCGGCATCGCCGACGAATGGGGCCACGGCAGCGCCGACATCACTGCGCGCTCGAACATCCAGATTCGCGGCCTGGCCCCGCGCCACATCATCAAGGTGTTGATGCGCCTCCAGGAAATCGGCCTGACCGCGCGGGGTTCCGGGGTCGATAACATCCGCAACATCACGGCCTCGCCTGCGGCAGGCATCGACCCGGCGGAGTTGATCGACACGCGGCCCCTGGCGAAAGCGCTGCATCACTACATTCTGAATCACCGGGACCTCTATGGTTTGCCGCGCAAATTCAACGTTGCCTTCGACGGCGGCGGCTCGGTCAGCGTCGCGGCCGACACGAACGACCTTGGGTTCATGGCGGTGGCTATTCGTCCTCGTCCTTCGTCCTCCTCCTCCTCGTCGTCCTCGTCGTTGTCCTCGTCCTCAAATCCCGGCGAGCCGAACGCCCGGCAAAGTCCGGACGTTTTCTTTCCCCTCACCCCGGCCCTCTCCCCTTCCCAAGGAGAGAGGGAGAATCGTCGTCAGTCGGCCGGCAAATCTGGCGCGGTCGGAAACTCCAACGAACGCGCCTTGCTTTTCCCTCTTCCCCTCGGAGGTGGAGAGGGTCACGGTGAGGGGGCAGCACACGTTCCAAACGCAGTCGTCGAAATTTCGCTGCGCGACGGGTCACCGGTTCCCCTCGCCTCCGGCGTCTATTTTCGTGTCGAACTCGCGGGCATCACCGGCCATAAGCAATTCGCCAGAGACGCGGGCCTTCTCATAAAACCGTCCGAGTGCGTGGCCGTCGCGGCAGCGATGATTCGGGTCTTCAACGAACACGGCGACCGCACCGACCGCAAAAAGGCCCGGTTGAAATACCTGATCGACAAATGGGGCATCCCGAAGTTCGTCGAAGAGACGCAGAAGAAGCTTGCCTTTCCGCTGATACATTTCCCGCGTGAACATTGCCAGGCACCGCATCCGCCGATTCGTCACGGCCACCTTGGCGTTTACCGGCAAGCCCAGAAAGGGCGCAACTACATCGGCGTGGCCATTCCCGTGGGCCGCTTGACGACGCGGCAGATTCGCCGGCTGGCCGAGCTGGCGCAGCATTACGGCTCCGGCTCGGTGCGCCTGACGCCCTGGCAGAACCTCCTTATCCCTGACGTGCCGGACGGCTTCGTCGAGACCGTGAAACGCAATCTGGTGCGCATGGGCTTTCATTACTCGGCCAGCGCCATCGCGGGCGGATTGGTGGCTTGCACGGGCAACGCGGGCTGCAAATACGCCTCGACCGGCACCAAGGCGCACGCCGTGGAACTGGCCCGCCACCTCGAAAAGCGCGTCCAATTCGACCAGCCCATCAACATCCACCTCACCGGTTGCCCGAACTCCTGCGCGCAGCATTACATGGGCGACATCGGTCTGCTCGGCGTGAAGACGATGCTAAACGGTGCCTCGGTCGAGGGCTACAACGTCACGCTCGGCGGCGGCTTTGGCCTCGAGCAGGCGGTGGGCAAGGAAGTCTTCAAGGGCCTTCCGTTCTCGGCGATTCCCAGGCTGCTGGAGCGGGTGCTCAGGACGTATCTGGCGCGGTGCCACAGCGGCGAAACCCTGGCCGAATTCACCCGGCGGCATGAGCTGAAACAATTGCAGGAGATGTTCAGCGATTGAGATATGACGCCCTCTGCATCCTCGACGACTCCAACCGACTTCGTTCCCGTTTTGCCGGAGAACGCCCCCTTCACGCCGGAGCAACGCGCCTATCTGAACGGCTTTCTTGCTGGCCTCTTTTCGCGCGCGCCGGGGCTGGCGCCACACCTCGTCCACGATGCCGCGCCCGCGCAGGCGCTGCAGCCCGTCACCATTCTGTTCGGCTCGCAAACGGGCAACGCCGAAGCGCTGGCCAAGCGCCTGGCCAAAGCCGCCGGCCGGCGCGGCTTCGCGCCCACCGTCTGCGATATGGCGCAATACGAGCGCGCCGGCCTCACGCAGGAGCAAAACCTTCTCCTCATCACCAGCACCTACGGCGATGGCGAGCCGCCCGATAACGCAAGAGCCTTCTGGGAATTCCTCGGCAACAACGCCGCGCCCAAGCTGGCGAAGACGCGGTTTGCCGTGTGTGCGCTCGGCGACACAAACTACCCGATGTTTTGCGGCTTCGGCAAAGCCGTGGACGCGCGGCTTGAATCGCTCGGCGCTCGTCGCGTGCATCCGCGCGCGGATTGCGACCTGGAATTCGAGGAGCCGTTTGCGCAGTGGCTGGATGGCGCGCTCAATGCGTTGACTGCGGGAGCTGCGTCGAGCAACTCTCCGCAACCCCTCACCCCTGCTGCCGCACTTTCCGAAGGGGAGAGGGAGAATCCTCGGCAGTCGGCCGGTGTAACAAGCGCGCCTGGAAAATCCGACGATCAACCGTTGCCGTCCCCTCTTCCCCTCCGAAGGGGAGAGGGTCAGGGTGAGGGGGAACGGGGCGCCGTGCGCGGCTACTCGCGCGCGGACCCCTTCCCCGCCGCGCTCGTGACCAACCGCATACTCAACGGCCCCGGCTCCGCCAAAGAAATCCGGCACTTCGAGATCGCGCTGGACGGCTCCGGCCTGACGTACGAAGTCGGCGACGTGCTGGGCGTGATTCCGACCAACTGCGGCGACGTGGTCGAGGAAGTGTTGACCGCACTCAAGTTTTCCGGCGACGAAACAGTGCCGGGCCGCGACGGCGCCGACGTGCCGCTGCGCGAAGCGTTGCTGCGCCATTATGAGATTACCAGAATCCCGCAGCCGTTCCTGGCCGCGATAGCCGAACGCTCCGGCGACGAGTCACTGAGGAAACTCGCCGCGCCTGGCACGAACGGCGAGTTGACGAAATTCCTTTGGGGCCGCGAGATCATTGACTTGCTGCTGGCGCAGCCGGCGGCCGAGTTTAATCCTGCCGAGTTCGTCGGCCTGCTCAGGAAGTTGCAGCCCCGGCTCTACTCGATCGCGTCGAGTCCCAAGGCGCATCCGGGCCAGGTGCATCTGACGGTCAACACCGTGCGCTACGAATCGTATGGCCGCCGGCGCAAAGGCATTTGCTCGACGTTCCTCGCGGATCGCGTCACGGCCGAAATGCCGGTGCCCGTCTTTGTTCACACGAACAAAAACTTCCGCCCCCCGCCGGGCGGCGACACGCCGATGATCATGGTTGGCCCCGGCACGGGCCTGGCGCCGTTCCGTGCGTTTCTCGAAGAGCGCCGCGCCGTCGGTGCCAAGGGGCGCAACTGGCTTTTCTTCGGCGACCAGCGCGCCGCCACGGACTTCATGTATCGCGACCAATTGGAAGCCATGTTGCGCGAAGGCACGCTTACGCACCTGCACACCGCCTTTTCACGGGACCAGGCCGAAAAAATTTATGTCCAGCATCGCCTGTTGGAGAACGCCGAGGAACTGTTCGCGTGGCTCGAAGCCGGCGCGCACTTCTACGTCTGCGGCGACGCCAGCCGCATGGCCAAAGACGTGGAAGCCGCGCTGCAGCGGGTCGTCGAGCACGCGGGCAGCAAGACGCCGGACCAAGCGGCGGAGTATGTGCAAAAGATGAGATGGGACCAGCGGTACCAACGGGACGTGTATTGAGACGGTGAAAGCGTTAAAACGTTAAATGGTTAAATGGTTGAATCGTTAAATCAAGAAACGCGAGACCCAAATCCGCAAATCCGCGTCGCCCTTTTAACCATTTAACGATTCACCATTCACGACTCATCCATTTAACCGCTTCCCCGCTTCCCTACCGCCACATCCCGCCGGTCCAGCCGCATCCCGGCCGCGTGATTGCGGCAGAGACGGCAAAACCGCTCCTCTGCCAGGCTCAGCCGCCGCCCGGCCAGCGAAATGATGACCCACTCGCGCCAGACGGGTTGCGCGCCCAGGGGGCGCATCTTGAGCGTGCCGCGCGCCAGTTCCTTATCGACACTCCAGGGCGCGAGCACCGAGACGCCGAGGTTCAGCCGCACCAGTTCCTTGATGCCGGCAATGCTGCCCACTTCCATAATGGTGCTGGGCGCGATGTCGAGGCGGCGAAAGAAGTCGTCCACCAGCCGCGTCGTGGGACTGGAACGGTGGTAAAGAATGAGCGGCTGGGTCCGCAGATCGTCCCGCGAGAGAGGATGGCCATCGGCCCACGGGTGAGACGGGGCAAACACAAACATCAATTCGTCGCGGAACGCGGGACGCACCTCCAGCCCGGCGTGGCTGTCCGGCTTCACCCCCAGGGCCAGGTCCACGGTGTTGGCCCGCACCAAGTCCATCATTTCGGGGATGTCTCCCGACTTGACCAGCAGTTCAAGCCGGGGCTGCAACTTCTTCAATTCGCGAATCACGCCGGGCAGGAAGTGCTGGCAGGCCGACGCCGCCGTGCCGATGCGCAGCCGCGTCTGACCCCACTTGCCGAGGCGTTTCAGCGCCTCCCCGGCCGCCTCCAGAGCCGCCAGGGGCGCCTGGACCTGAGCCAGCAGTTGTTCGCCCGCCTGGTTGAGAAGCATCTTCCTGCCCGCCCGCTCGAACAGCCGGCAGCCCAGCTCCGTCTCCAGCGACTTAAGGCTGTGGCTGATCGCCGAAGGAGTCAGGTGCAGTTTGGCGGCAGCGGCCACCAAGCTGCCGCTCTGGGCCACCGCGCAAAACATCTTCAGCAGTCGTGTGTCCATTTCGTTTCAGTGCGCGCCGATGTCGGTGTAAATGCGGGTGTGCGCTCTGCGCCGCAACACCTCGGCCAGTGGCGTCGGGCCGTCCGGCGCCAGCGACTCCTGCAAAGCCCGCTCTTTGCCCGGCCCGGAAGCCAGCACCCATGCAGCTCGCGCCGCCGCAATCGGGCCGTAGCCGAGAGTAATGCGGCGCGACGGCGGCTTGGGCGCGGTGACCGCGCCGTAAACCCACGGAGCCGCAGACTGCTCCGGCAGCGCCTCGGGGAACAGTGATGCCACGTGGCCATCCTCGCCCATCCCCAGAAACACCAGGTCCAGGACGGGCACTCCGGTGCCGTTCCGCGGCGCCCACCGGCGCAGCGCCTCTTCCGCTTCGGCGGTAGCGGTCTGTTCCTCCACCTCGCCGCGAATGCGGTGAATGTGGTCTTTGCTCACGCGCAGCGGCTTCAGGAGGCGCTCTTGCGCCAGGCGGAAATTACTCTCGCTGTCCGCGGGCGGCACGCACCGTTCATCCGCCCAAAAGAAATGCACCGAGTCGAACGACACCCCGCCGGCCTGCGCTGTTGCCGCCACCGCCGAAAAGAATTCCCGCGCGATGCGCCCGCCCGAGAGGGCCGCCAGATGCGGCAGGCCGGCGCGATGCGCCGCTGTGACTTTCTCCAGCCAATCCGCGGCGGCGGCCTGCGCCAGGGCCGCCGCATCAGGAAAGGAACGCAGTTCAAACCCGTTCACTTGAGCGGCTGAGGGTCGCGCCACACGTGGCCGCTTTGAGCCAGCAACTCTTCGGCCGCGACCGGTCCCCACGTGCCGGCGGCATAAAACTCGCGGTTGGACAGCGGTTTTCCCTCCCAGCCCCGGCGGATCGAGTCCACGACGGTCCAGGCGGTCTCGACTTCATCGCGGCGGATGAAGAGGGTGGTGTCGCCGACCATCGCGTCCAGCAGCAGCCGCTCGTAAGCTTCCGGGGTGTAGGCCCCGAATTCAGCGTCGTAGCTGAAGTGCATCCGCACCGGTCGCACGCCGAGACTGGCGCCGGGGACCTTGCCGTTGAAGCGGAGGGAGATGCCTTCGTTGGGCTGCAACCGCAGCGTGAGGGCGTTGGGGTCCAGTTTGCCGCCGCATTGCGCGGCGAACAAAACGCTCGGCGCCGCGCGGAATTGAATCCGCACTTCGCTGGCGCTCAAGGGGAGGCGCTTGCCCGTCCGCAGGAAAAACGGCACGCCCGACCAGCGCCAGTTATCGACGAAGAGCTTCAGGGCCACGTAGGTCTCCACGTTGGAATCCGGTTTGACCTTGGTTTCCTGGCGGTAGCCGGGCTGAGGCTGTCCCTCGAGGGCGCCCGCGAAATATTGGCCGCGCGCCACTTGCTTCACGGCGTCCTCCGGTTTCAGCAGCCGGATCGATTTGAGCAATTTCACCTTTTCGTCCCGGATGGATTCGGCTTCCAGCGAGACGGGCGGTTCCATGGCCACCAGCGACACGACTTGGAGCAGATGGTTTTGCACCATGTCGCGCAGCGCCCCCGCCTCCTCGTAGTAGCCGCCGCGTTGCCCCACGCCGGCTTTTTCACCGACGGTGATTTGAACGTGGTCGATTGATTCGCGATGCCAGAGGCGCTCGAAAATCGCGTTGGAGAACCGGAACATGATGATGTTCTGCACCGTCTCCTTGCCGAGGTAATGGTCGATGCGGAAGAGCTGCCGCTCGTGGGCAAACCGTACCAACTCGCCGTTCAGCGCGTGCGCCGATTTCAGGTCGTGGCCGAAGGGCTTCTCCACCACCATCCGCTGCCAGCCGGCGGCGGGGTCTTTGTCGAGCAGGCCCGCGCCATGCAATTGCTCCGCCACGCCGCCAAACTGGCTCGGCAAGGTGGCCAGGTAAAAGAGCAGATTCCGGCGCAGTCCTTCCGCGCCAAACGAGGCGAGCAACTGCGCCAGCTTGACGTAAGCCGCCGCGTCGGTCAGATCGCCCTGGCAATAGAAGATGCGGCGGGAAAAATCGTGCCACGCCGCCGCGTCCACCGGTTGAGTGCGAGAGAACTGGTCCAGCGCCTCCCGCAACTCCGCCCGCCACGATTCATCCGTCTTCTCCCGGCGCGCGAAGCCGATGACGCGGAATTCGGGCGGCATTTGGCCCTCGCGGTACAAATGATACAACGCCGGCACAAGCTTCCGGCTCGTCAGGTCGCCACTGGCGCCAAAGATGACGATGGAGCAGGGCGCCACGGTCCGGCGGTCCAGTTCGATCCGGCATTCCATCAGCTCGTCCATATTTTGCACAAAGTCACGCGGGCAAAAAGATGGTCGAGGCCAGCCATTATATCAAACGGATTCATTGCGCGTGCGGCGCCGGGCCGGCGAAGGCGCTGCGGATTTCCGGTGGCAGCGCCAGGACAGTCTGTTTCAGCAAAGCATCTGCTGCGCCGTGGTTGCCTTCGGCCATGAGAATTGAAGCCGCGCTCAATTGAGCCCCGGCCTCACGCCATTGCAGGTGCGCAGGTTCCAGCCGTGCCAGCGGTGTGGCCGCCAGGGTACGTGAGCGCACTTGGTTCAGGAATGCCTCCAGGCGGCGTCCGACGAAGAGCGGCGTTTGGCCGCGCGGCGAGCCGGCGTGAGAGCGCGGACCGAGGATTTCAAGCCACGGTTCATTTTCGCGATTGCGCCGCGCGCGGGCAAACTGCTCTTCCTTCGCGTCCAGTGGCCCGGCCAGGAACATCCAAAACCCCGCCGGATGGACGAGCGAGGGATTGGCTTCGTCCGTCTTCAGTTCGCGGAGGCGCCGTTCCACCACGGCGGGATCGAGCGGGGTGGCGTCGAACTGGCCGATGAGCGCAACGGCCGGTTCGGTCGGCGCAAAGTCTCCGCGCCAAAGCGTCGTGTGAGGGAAGACGTCGAGAAAGGTGGCGGCGACGATATTAAACTCCTCCTCGGACAGTTGGAACATCGGCAGCCATTGGCAGAAAAGACCGCCGGGCGCCAGGGCGCGGCGCGCGGCCGCGAAGTGGTCGGAGGTATAGAGCGAGGCCTCGCCGCGGTGCCACGGCACGAACAGGTCGCCGACAATGACATCGAATTGACGCACCGAGCCGCTCAGAAAATTCCGCGCGTCCTCGGCGATGACCTCCACCCTGGGCGAACCGACGACGCTCAGGTTCGCGCCGGCAAAATGATCTCTGGCCGCCGCGATAACCTCCAGGACGATTTCGATGGCGGTGATACGCTCCACCGGATGCAGCAAAGCCGCGCCGGCGGTGATGCCGGTGCCGAGGCCGAGAAACGCGACCCGTTTCGGCGACGGATGGAGCAGCAAGGGCAGGTGCGCTTGCAGCCGTTCGTCGCCGGTCGAGGCGGTGCCGCCGAGCACATAAGAATTGTTGAGCTTGATCCGCCGGCTATCGCCGCTTTCGACGATGGCCACGATTCCGTGACTGCTTTCCTTCAGCGCCAGCAGCTTCTCTCCTTGATCTGCGCTCAGCGCCGTTCGCGGCAGCCTGGCGGGGTGGCAGAGGAAAAGCCCGCCCCCGACGAGCGCCCAGGTGGCCAGCCGCCCTGGCGAATACCGGCCGCGTCTCGAAACCGTGCCCAGACAGAACGCGCCGGCCACCATCAGGGCAAGGCCAACGAAAACCAAACTCGCCCACAGCCCCAGCCAGCCGGGCAGCAAGAAAGCGGCCACGAGCGAGCCGAAGATCGCTCCGGCGGTGTTGACGCCCAGCAGCCATCCCAGCACGCGGCCTGACGGCTTGTCGCTCGCCTGGCCGGCCATCTCCATCAGCAGCGGGAGGGCCATTCCCGCCAACAACGTTGGGACCAGCACCGTCGGCAGGGCCAGCCGGAGAATCTGCATTCCAAACGAGGTCCAGCCGCCGGTGCCGACGAGGCAGGAGAGCCCGTTGGTGAAAGAGTAAAAAAGACGCGGCGTGGCGAAGACCACCGCTCCGCCGGCAATCCACGCGATGCCCAACAATCGTCTGGGCAGAAAGCCGAGCCGTAAGAACTCGCGTGCAATGGCCGCCCCGCCCGCCAGTCCGACGAGCAGCACCGCCACCACCACCGAAAACGAGTAGATCGAGTTTTCATGCACTTGGGCGAACATCCGCGACCAGACCACTTGCAGGATGAAGAAGAGCGCGCCGGAGAGCGCCGCCAACCCCGCCAGGACGCGGCGTGAGAAGGCGTCTGGCGCCACCGGCTTCAACGGAAAGTCCTTTGCGGCCGGCGCCGTTGGAACGAGGCGCCGTTCGCCCGGATCAAGCCGCCACGCGGTGAGGCCGATCAGCAAGCTTCCCGCAATGCAAGTTCCATAGCTGGCCCGGGCGCTGAGGTTCGGAAGCCAGAAAAAGGGAACGCTGAACGCACCCACGGCGGCGCCGAGCGTGTTCGCCGCGTAGAGGCCGCCCGCGCTGATTCCGAGCCGCCGGCGTCCGGCGGCAAAGGCCTGGCCCAGCAACGGGACGGTGCCGCCCATGCAGAAGGTCGGCAGGAACAGCGCCGCGATCGCCAGCATTGTTTTGACGGCGGCAAATCCGGCGGGCGACCCGGCCAGCGCCTGGTAGAGGTGGGGATAGAGATGATCGTAGAGTCTCAACAGCGGCTCGACGAGAAACGCCCCCAAACCGGCGCCCAGCTCAAGCAATCCGTAGGCGCGCAGTGGTCTCAGCGAACGAACGGCGCAGGACCCTATCACCAGGCTGCCAACCGTAAACCCGAGAAAAACAGCGGCCAGAGTGGCGGCGACCGCCGGTGTCGTGGCGCCAAAAACGGCAGCGAAGCGGCGCATCCACAGGACTTCATAGACGAGCGCCAGCGCTCCGGAAAAAAACAGCAACGCGTGAAGAGCAAACCCGAGCCATGCGGGACCATCGGCTGCGGGTGGGACGGCGACTGTTTTGGGTTTGCGGGCAGCCTTCACGGAACGATTTACCTTAAGCGAAAGATGGCTGGCTGCATGGCTTCACCTTTCCATCGTCAGCGCGGCTCGTTCAAGGAAAATGCGGCGAAAAGCCTGCAAAAGCTCGACTCTGCTTTCGGTTTCGGGTGTCACTCTTGCGCCGATGATGCCATCCGAACGCGACAAAACCTGCTCATACCAACAAGTCGCCCGGTGCCAGGCAGCAATCTACCACTGAAACACGGCATTACGCCCCAAATCCATTCTCTTGCAGCCGGTTTTTGTCAGAATGAGGGCGCCTAAACAACAACTGAACATCATCTAACCAATATGTCCATGCGACCAACCGCCATATCCAACCGGTTTAAACTCCTTCTGGGTTCACTCTCCATTCTGATCGGTGTCGTCGGTTTCAAGAGCGACGCGCTGGGGCAGGGGTGAGTGGGCGCGCGTTGTGGAGCGCCCAGTTTGGGCGCGCTAGGCAACAGTTATCTGGAGCCGGGAGGTTGGCAACTCTCGGTGGCTCATCGCTGGCTCCACTCGGATCGCCACTTCATCGGCGGCGTCGAACAAAAGCAAAGGGAGCAGCAAGGCAGCCAAATAATCAACGACGTCCACACCGTGGACTTCACGACCACGTACGGGATTACCCCGCGCTTTTCCTTGGGCCTGACACTGCCGTTCATTTATGCCAGACGATCCGGCGCCCTTGATCGCGCTAATGATCACGATATCACAGCGGCCGGCTTGGGCGACGTGCGGCTGGCGACCACGGTCTGGGTGCTCGACCCGGTAAAGCACGTGGACGGAAATTTTGCTTTCGGTGGCGGTATCAAGGCCCCCACGGGCGATTATGAAGCAAGGGACATCCGTTACCGAAGCCGTACCATTGGCGGAATACCCACCGTAGTGGCGGAGGAGGGCTACGTGGATCGTTCCATCCAACCGGGCGATGGCGGCTGGGGAGTTCTCCTTGAGGCGCAGGGCTTTCAGAAAGTGTTCGATAAGACCTTCGCCTATGCGAGCGCGACGTATCTGATCAATCCGCGGGAAAAAATCCCGAGCACGCAAAACTCTGTGTGGGACGCGTATTTGCTCCGCATCGGCCTGAGTTACGCCATTTGGCCCTCCAAGGGATTGGCGTTGAGCCTCGGTGGCCGGATGGAAGGGGTGCCCTCGACGGACTGGTTCGGCGGCAGTTCCGGCGGTCGGCGACCAGGCTATTCGATTGGTATCGAGCCGGGTATTACCTGGACGCACGGCAAGTTCAGCATCAACGTCACGGCGCCAGTGGCCCTCGAGAATAACCGGGAGCGTAACTTCGCGGGGACCCCTGGAGATGCCGCGTTCGCGGATTACCTAATTATAAGCAGCATTGCGTATCGCTTTTAGCGTGCTTCTGAATTGGTTCTCCTGCATCGGCAGCGTGGGATTTTTCCCCGCTGCCGATTTTGTCTTCCTGGCCGCGCGACCGTCCGTCACTTCCGCAGCCTTGACCTGAAGGAGTCTTGAAACTTCCACTCGCCTTGCGCGGCGGCTTTTGACTATTCTGCCCGCCCGGTCGCAAAACCGTTGTGCTCTGTGCGCGCTTTTGCGGCCGAGCCGCCGTTGTCGCGATGCAACGGTTTAACGATTTAACGCATGACCAGCAGCCAAATCCGCCAGTCGTTTCTCGACTTCTTCCAGTCGAAGCAGCATACGATTGTGCCCTCGTCCAGCCTCATGCCGGACGCGCCCAACCTGCTCTTCACCAACGCCGGCATGAACCAGTTCGTGCCCATCTTCCTCGGCCAGCAGAAGGCCGACGTGGGCAAAAGGTCTGGTGCCATCCCCGCCCTTGACACCCGCGCCGCCGACACCCAGAAATGCATCCGCGCCGGCGGCAAACACAACGACCTCGAAGACGTCGGCCTCGACACCTATCACCACACCTTCTTCGAGATGCTGGGGAACTGGAGCTTTGGAGATTACTTCAAAAAGGAAGCGATCGCATGGGCCTGGGAACTCGTCACGGAGGTCTGGAAATTTCCCAAGAACCGCCTTTATGCCACGGTCTATAAACCTGGTGAAGGTGAACCTGCCGAGTTTGATCAGGAAGCTTACGATTACTGGGAGCGGCTCTTCACCGCGGCGGGACTCGATCCGAAGGTCCACATTTGCTGCGGCGGCAAGAAAGACAATTTTTGGATGATGGGCGACACCGGCCCGTGCGGGCCCTGCTCGGAGTTGCACGTGGACCTGACGCCCAACGGCGATACCAACGGCAGCCTCGTCAACAAAGGCGACGCCCGCTGCATCGAGATTTGGAACCTCGTCTTCATCCAGTTTAACGCGGACGCCGGCGGCGCCTTCTCGCCGCTGCCCTCGAAGCACGTCGATACCGGCATGGGCTTCGAGCGCGTCACGGCCATCCTGCAATGCACGCGCGACGAGAAGGGCGATCCCTTCAAGAAATTCAGTGGCATCTCCAATTACGAAACGGACGTCTTCCGTCCAATCTTCGACAAGCTGGAGAAGCTGAGCAGCAAGAAATACACTTCGACACTGCCAGACTCATCCGTCATCCAGCATCCAGCATCCAGCATCCAGACCGACATCGCCTTCCGCGTCATCGCCGATCACATCCGCACGCTGGGCTTTGCGATCGCCGACGGCATCCAGCCCGGCAACACCGACCGCAACTACGTCCTGCGCCGAATCCTGCGCCGCGCGGTGCGCTACGGCCGCACCCTCGGCTTCCACGAACCGTTCTTCTACAAACTGGTGGACGTGCTAGCCGACACGATGGGCGACGTCTTTCCTGAAATCCGCGCCAAGAAAAAGCACCTGCAGGAAGTCATCCAGCGGGAGGAGGAGGCGTTTAACAAGACGTTGGATAAAGGAATTGAAATCTTCAACGAAGAGGTTTCTGAGATGCAGGAGTATGCAGATTACATCGTGAACGCGCCATCGCGAGTGCAAGCGGTCGAAAAGAAGCTCGACGAGATGTGTGCGTACGAACCTTCCAAGGCCCAATGTGACGACCTACTCAGTCAATTGTTGGAATTGACGAGAGCCGTCGGCGGAGAGCCCGGCGATTGGGAAGGATTTCGCGTGGTTGACGATGAAGGGGCTTCGAAATACGCGAATTGGAACGGACGTTGGCGAGGACTGACTTGGGGCTTGTACGACGTGGCGAACGAGTGGGCCCTTGGGAACTTTGACCGAGATTTTCTGTGTGCAAACATCCACCGATTTAAGGATGGACTCGCAAGAATAGTGGTCGAAGCACAACGCGAAGCATCTTTAAGTCGTGTGTTTCCGAGCGAGATCGCGTTCAAGCTCTACGACACCTACGGTTTCCCGCTCGACCTCACCGAGTTGATGGCCCGCGAGCGCGGTTTGACCGTGGACGTTGCCGGCTTCAACAAGTTGATGGAAGAACAGCGCGCCCGCGCCCGGGCCGCGCAGAAGAAAGAAGTCATTTCCCTCTCGCAAATCGAGACCACCACGCCGACGCAGTTCATCGGCTACGACAAGCTGGAGACGCCCGCGCACGTGCTCGAAGTCGTCAGTCTCAAGGACAAGACTGCCGTCATCCTCGACACCAGCGCCTGCTACGCCGAGATGGGCGGGCAGGTCGGCGACACCGGCGAACTCGAGCACGGCAGCCAGCTCTGGCGCATCGTCAACACCCAGAAGAGCGGCAACACCTGGCTGCATCTCATTGAAGAAGGGAGCGCGGGCGTCCCGTGCGCATCCGTTGGCGTCGCGCCGACGGACTCTGCTGCGCGGGACGCGCGGCAGAGCGACCGGGACGGTCGCGCTCCCCGATTGGAACTATTGCTGCCCATTCCCGGTTCCTCGGTGACATTGTCTGTTGATCCAGAGCGCCGCCACGCCGTCGAACGCCACCACACCGTCACGCACCTTTTCCACTGGGCGCTGCACGAAATCGTCAGCCGCGATGCTGCGCAGAAAGGCTCCTACGTCGGTCCGGACAAACTGACCTTCGACTTCAACAGCGCCCCGCTCACGCCGCAACAGGTGGCCGACATCGAGAAACTCGTCAACGAACACATCCTCGAAAACGCCGGCGTCACCTGGATCGAGGTCCCTTACGCCGATGTGAAGTCCCGCAAAGATGTGATGCAATTCTTCGGCGACAAATACGGCGACACCGTCCGCGTCGTCCAAATCGGTGGCCGCCCGCAAGCCCTTGATGGTTACAGCATGGAGCTGTGCGGCGGTACTCACACCCGCGCGACGGGCGAGATCGGTTTGTTTCGCATCGTGGCGGAGAGCGCCATTGCCGCCGGCGTGCGCCGCATTGAAGCTGTTGCCGGTTTGGAAGCCTATTGGAAAGCGAACGAAGAACTGCAGCTCATCAAGACGCTCTCCGGCAAAGTCAATTCGCCCATCGGCGAGCTGGAGAAAAAGATCGAGTCGCTCCTGGCCCAGCAGAAGGAATTGGAGAAGCAACTTCGGGTGGCGCAGCAGAAAGAAGCCGCGAATACGGCGCGTTCGTTGCTCGCCAAGGCGCAGACGATGGAAAACCAGCCGGCGGCGGCACAGCCACAGTTGCGGGCGATCATCGAAAACTTGGGCGTGGCCGACGGCGATTATCTGCAAGCCGTGGCGGATAGTTTGAAGGGCCAATTCAAAGGCGTCGTGGTGTTGGGCGGAGTGGCCAACAACGCAGTGGCGCTCGTGGCCACCGTGGCACTGGAATTCACCTCCAAGATTCAGGCCGGCAAGATTCTCCAAGCTATCGCCCCGATCGTCGGCGGCAAGGGCGGCGGCCGGCCGGACAACGCCCGCGGCGGCGGCAAGGATGTCTCGAAGCTCGACGCAGCTCTGGCCAGGGCCAGGGAACTGCTCTGACGCCTGAAGCTCTTCCAGCCTGCCATTCTTCCTTCGATGTCGCGTGCCCCCTCAGGATTCGTGTGCAGAATCTGTCACAATTGTAACAGATTTTGCACACTCATTGCTGCGCATCCGGGCCAGCGCGATGAAAGCCGCCTGGCGTTGATTCCATGCATCACGTCCAAGGTAGCCTTGCGGCAGCATTGTTCCAGGCAACAGCGGATCGAACGATATGGCCGTGAGCCAGGCATCGCGCTCGGCCGCAAGCCATTGCCGCAAGAGAACGGGCGTGATTTGTGGCCGGCCCGCCAACTCACGTCCCTCGGCTGCGAGTTCGATGGCGCGCTGATAATGGCGGTTGATGGCCGCAAGGTCCCACGCACCTGTTACGATCTTGGCGTCCGAGTCAGGGGCCACTGGCGTGCCTTCGATGATGGTGAAGGATTCGGGAGTAAGTTTCAGGCGTTCGAGTGGCAGGCAAGTTTCGTCCACTGCATCCGGCGAAACCCACACGCTATTTTGGAGATAGCCAAAGCGCTCCACGCGCAACCAGCGCCAGAGCCGTGCGCGCAGTTGATGGTTGCGCGACGGGAGGTCGAACAGCAGCAGACGCCACTTCCCATCCCAAGCGCGGCGCCATCGCTGCACTGGATCGACGCCGCCGCACGCCGCCGCCCTACCTTGCTCTGTGAGATGATAGGTCCAGGCGCTGTTGCTGCCGCGTCGCGCAAGCAGCCTGGCACGTTCGAGTTGCCGGAGTTGGGGCCGCAGCCGGTTCTGATAGTTCCAGGATTCAAAGGACTGAAGGATGTTATGCGGACTGGGCCGCGCCAGCAAATCGAGTCCCCAGAAGAGCAAGGCCAGGAGGTCTTCGGATTTCGACATGGTTTTCATGAACAGGGTTGTGCAATATTTGTAACAATTGTTACAGATTCTGCACACCGAGGCAATCGAGTTTTGTGGCCGCAGGCTGACTTCAGCGCTCGAATTCCGCTTCTATCTTCAGCAACCCGGCCTGCGAGGTCGCCTGCGGCACCGGGCCATGGAAGCGTCCTCGCACCCTCGCGACATAGAAAAGCAGCAGCGCGATAAAAGCTCCACCGAAAATCCAGCCGGTGAGGTCATTGGGTGGGAGGACAAACAACACCGTGATGAACGCAATCCAAACGAGCGCCACCAGGTTCACCGCCACGCTCCAGTTGCCGAGGCTCCACGGGCCGTTGGCTCGCGGCGTCCAAACGCCTTGGCGGATGGCGCGCAGCTTCAGCAGCAATGGAATGCCGTAAGAGAGATAAAGGCCGATCGTGCTGACGCCCGTCACAGCCGGATACAGCTTCGAAAAACTGAGCTGTCTGGGGAACAGAGCGACCAGCGCGAGGATCAGGCAGGGCAAGAGGAAGGAGAGACCTGCCGCCAGCCAGACGGCGGCCGCCGGAGTGCGGTACCGCCGGCTGACCCTGGCCCAGACCGAGGAGAGCGGCACGCCCTGGTCGCGCGCAAAGGCGAAGATCATGCGCGAGGTGGAAGTGATGCAGGAGAGTCCGCAAAACCACATGGCCAGGGTGACGACCCACAGCACCACGCAGCCGAAGGCCTCGCCCAGCGCCTGTTCCATGATGTAAATGAACGGATTGCCCGCCGCGGCCGTGGCGTTGAGGTCCTTGATGGCCAGCGTGACAAAGGCGAGCATGATGTAGCCAAAGAATCCGGACACCGCCACCGACAGGTAGATGCCCCAAGGGGCGCTGACGCGGGCGTTCTTCGTTTCCTCGATGGTATGCGCGGAGGCGTCGTAGCCGGTGTAAGTCCATTGCGCCTGCAGCAGGCCGCCGAGGAACGCGAACCAAAATGGGTGGTCCTGCACCGTGGTAAACGTCTTCGTGAACAGCCAGGCTGCCGGCTGTTTCGGCGCGAAGAAAGCCAGCGCCAGCACGACAATGGCGACGCCGGCCACGTGATAAATGGCGCTGAAATCATTCAGACGCGCGACGACGCGGATGCCGACGTGATTCAGGACCGCGTGCGACAATAAGAGAACGCCGAAGACGAGGGTGAAGTTTTGCGGTGTCTCGGCGAGGCCAAGCAAAGGGGTCATGAACTGGGCGCAGCCATAATCAATGCCGGCGATGGCCGCCACCAGCCCGATCAGGTTCAGCCAGGCCGTGAGCCAGCCCCAGGCCGGTCCGCCCAGGAGCGACGCCCAATGATAAAGCGCGCCGGAGGTGGGAATGGCCGAAGCCAGCTCCGCCAAAGCCGCGGCGACAAAGAGCACAAACAACGTGACCAGCGGCCAGCCGAGGCCCATGACCACCGGGCCGCCGGCGTTGAGGCCGACGCCGTAGAGCGTGACCGCGCCGGTGAGGACGGAAATGATCGAAAACGAGATCGCGAAGTTGGAGAAGCCGCCCATGTCGCGCAACAATTGCTGGGCGTAGCCGAACTGGTGGAGCACCTGCTTGTCGGCGTCCTGGGGCGGCGGCACAGGAGGGTTCATGATTTGTTCCGGCCGAGAAAGCTTTCGTGATGGTCGGCGCGGAACTGCCGCACGCCGTGGTCGGCCTTGCGGGCCAGCAGCCAGGCGATAATGGTGACGAGCAGCAGCAAGGCTGCTCCGAGAAGGACGCCGGCGTGGTTCATGGCGTGGATGATCTGTTGTTGTGGCCGGCGGCTCGCTCGACCGGGGGAGCGGAATCGCAACGGTTCGTTTCAGTTTGCAGGCGGCTAAGTAAAGGGTTGTTCCCGGCATTTCAAGCCAAAAGCCATTTAATGTTGGCGCGGCGGGCTTGAACTCGGTAGTTTGCCAGCATGAGCGTGCTGCTGCGATTTGCGCTGCTGGCTGTCGCGCTGCCGGCGCTGGCCGGATCGGCGGTGGCGGAAAAGCCCGCCTTGCGACCGAATATCCTTTTTCTCTTCGGCGATGATCAGCGCTTTGACACCATCCACGCCTTGGGCAACCGCCAGATTCAAACGCCGAACCTCGACCGGCTGGTCCGGGACGGCTTCAGTTTCACTCACACTTTTTGCATGGGATCGTTGGTGCCGGCGGTTTGTGTGCCCAGCCGGGCGATGATGCTGACCGGGCGGAGTCTGTTCCGGGCGACGACCCAGCCCGCTTCCGGGGAAATCCCGCCTACCGCGCCGACCTGGCCGGAGGTGTTGAGGCAGGCGGGCTACTCGACGGTCGGCATCGGCAAGTGGCATAACGACCGCGCCGCCTACGCACGCAGCTTTACCGGAGGAGGACCGGTCTTCTTTGGCGGCATGACTGATCACACGAAGATGGCGGTTCATCACTTTGATCCCACAGGCGTCTATGCGAAAACGAATCAATGGACGGCGACGACGTTTTCCAGCGAACTGTTTGCCGAGGCGGCCATTCAGTTTCTACGCGTGAGCGCGGCGGAGAAGCCGTTCCTCCTTTATGTCGCCTTTACGGCGCCGCATGACCCGCGCATGCCGCCGAAGGAGTATGCTGAGCGCTATCATGCCGCGGAAATTCCGTTGCCCAAAAGTTTTCTGCCGAAGCATCCCTTCGACAATGGCGAGTTGAAGGTGCGCGATGAACAGCTTCTGCCCTGGCCGCGCCTTCCGGAGGCCGTGCCCCAGGAGATGGCCGCCTACTATGGGATGATCACTCATTTGGATGCCCAGATTGGCCGCATCTTACGCGCGCTGGAAGAAACCGGCCGCGCGGACAACACGCTCATCATTTTCGCCGCCGACAATGGGCTGGCCTTGGGCCGGCACGGTTTGTTGGGCAAGCAGAACTTGTACGAGCACAGCGTCCGGGTGCCGCTCGTCATGAGCGGTCCCGGCATACCCAAAGGCCGGAAGTCGGATGCGCTCTGCTATTTGTTCGATCTCTATCCGACGATTTGCGAGCTGTCTGGACTGGTGGTGCCGCCCGGTGTCGAGGGCAGGAGCCTGGTGCCGATACTCAAGGGCCGGCGGAAACAAGTGCGCGATGCCGTCTTTGGCGCGTATCGCGACGTGCAGCGCATGGTGCGCGGCGAGCGATGGAAGTTGATTGACTACCCCCAGATTCATCGCAGCCAGCTCTTCGACTTGAAAACGGATGCGGAGGAGATGAACGATTTGTCGGCTCAGCCGAAATACGCCGGGCGGCTGGCTGAATTGCGCGCCACGCTGGCCGATTGGCAGAAGGCGACCGGAGATCCGTTGCTGAAAGCTATGCCCGAGGCTCGGAGATGACCTCCATCAGGCGCGGTCGAGTCGGCAGGCACGGTTAGAAAAGTCCCGGGCGCGAACTGGGTTGCGACGACACGGTGCGCGACCGGCGAACCGGGGTGCTCGTCAATCTCCACCCGGCCGGCCAGGTCGTAAAGGCAGGCTGCACAGTGCCTTTCCCAACACCGCGAGAGGTGTCGGACAAGCCAATCATTGATGGACTTTCCTCACTGTTCGGCAGGATCGGTTCGCTCTCCGCAGCCGTTGTTTTCTGCGGCCAAGACGCGCCCGCGGCTGGCGACGGATGCCTGCCCGGTGGCAGTGGCGGCCGCGCTGCAAGAGCGCTGCCGAAGTTTCAACTGGTTTTCCGGCGGAGTTTTGTTAGATTCCTGTCATGGCAGCAGTCGCGGAAAAGCAACCCAAGCGTTGGACCTACGAAGAGTATTATCGGCTGGACGACGACCAACGCTACGAAATCATCGACGGCAACCTCCTTATGGCTCCAGCACCGGATACGTGGCATCAGGCATGGATCAGCGAACTTCATCTTATCCTTCACCACCATGTGAAAAAGGAAAAGCTTGGCAAAGTATTTCTTTCGCCGGTCGATGTGGTTTTGGATTCGGAAAACACGGTTCAGCCGGATTTAGTTTTCGTTGCGACCGCTCAAGCCGGCATCATCCAGCGCCGGGCGATATTCGGCACACCGAATCTTGTGGTCGAAATTGTTTCCCCCTCCAGCGTTCGCCGCGATCGCTACGACAAGAAAGACCTTTACGCGCGCTTCGGGGTGCAGGAATTCTGGCTGGGCGATCCGGCAAATCAATCGCTGGAAATCCTGACGCTCAAGGATGGCCGTTACGAATTGCTTTGCGAAGCAGCGCAGCGAGGGTATCTGCATTCGCTGGCGATGCCGGGCCTGGAATTCGATCTGGCCGGAATTCTTTGAGAAAACCTCGCGGGCAGTCCCGGCTGTCTTTCAAAGCCGCCTTACCACGGAATCGACTGTCATTGAGGAGATTGCGAACTGAAGAGGAAAATTTGAACGAAAAAACTTGAACGAACCTTTGACTTCGGCGTCTGACTTGTTGTAGTCTGCCACAAAAGCAACCCTTAAACAGGGTATTAAGAATGAGATCTATGAAAAAATTAATCGTCTGTCTTACGTTGGCCGCCTTTGCGTTCACGCCTGCCTTGCAGGCTGGCGAAGGCAAAACCGGTGATAAAAACAAGGCTGCTTGCAGCGAGGCTAAATCCACTTGCAGCGCCGAGAAGTCTGCTTGCAGCGCGCAGGCAGCTTCCGCCAGCAAGTCTGCTTGCTGCGCCAAGAAGCAAACTGCCTCCAAGTCTGTGAAGGGTGCGACGCGCTTAGCCATGCGTTAAACCTTCGAGTGCCTTGAATCCCCACCGGCAATCCGGCGGGGATTTTTTTTATTTGAGTTGAATGGTTGGCTCCATCTGCCCCGGCCTTTTCTCGACCTCATCGGCAAAGATGACTTTGATGGAGTGAAAGCGGTCGTGGCGCCAGTGGTCTTCTTTGAGCAGCCAGGTGCGGACGAATTCCGCCACTGTCTTGCGGCATTCTTCGCGCACCAGGGACAGGTGCTTCGGATCGCCGGCATAATCCGAGAGCGTGGGCGTGATGCTCTTCTCCAGTTCCGCCATTTGGTCGCTGGCATTGAATCGTCCCCACCCACTCTCGGAATACTTCTCCATCTTGTCGGTGTGAATGGCCGGGGGCAGAGTGGGGTGGACGCTGGGGGCAATGACAATGCAAGTCTGGCCGGAAACTTGCAGCCGCCAAGGTGCCGACAACTGGAGATGGTAGCGGTACGTCACCGGCACCCTGATTTCGGAAACGGTTTTGCCCAGCGCAATCTTGTCCCAAAGAATCGTCTTGCTGTCTTCCGTCCGGAAAATCTCCGTTTGGTCGGACTTGGCCAGTTCCAGATTGCCGCCGCCGGTGGAAGCGATCTCGGGAATGGCGGCCAGGAAGGTCCTGGTGATCGTTCCCTGCATGAATTTCGCGGCCATGGCTTCGGCCTTTTGCGCCGCGTAACGGCCGGCTGCGCCCCCGCGAGTCACGGTTTCATCAAAAGCGCGTTTGGCCATCCAAAGAGAAACAAGATAAGCGATGAGCGCCATCAAGCTGATGGCGATCAGGACCAGCGGCCAGCGGAATTTCACCAGCGTGCTGTCCGGGCGTTCTTTGGCATCATCCGGTTTCATAGCAGGGCACGGCGCATCAGGAATAGCGCAATCCAACTGGCGATGCAACCTGTTCTGCGGACCTGTTCTGCGTGCGGGCGAAGCTCAGGGCGGGGGGAGCGGGGACATCAATCTGCTTCCGTTCGACAAAGGAGCCGGTGAAGCGGAGTGACGTGCGCGTTTCAAAAACCAGGCGGCGGGAAAGCCGCCGGTCCGGTTCATGGGAGGACGGCACTCAAGGAGCAGGCCGGATCTCGACCTGGCTCAGCGGGTACCATCCGTCGGGCGCGCGGTCCGCGATGGCCAATTGGATGGCCGGTGAGTGTGTGACCGGATCGACGATGGCCACGGCGAGTTCGTAGCGACCAGGGTGGAGGTCGTTTGGGCAGGCCAGCGCTATGACGATCTCTTTCTTGCCGGGCAGCCAGCCGCGGATGGAAGTCAGGTTCACCGAGACGGCTTTCTGTGCCTTGTTCTCGGTGCCAAGCAAGCGCAACGCCAGGAAGTAGTTGCCATAGGGCGGCGCGACGCCGACATTTTCCCAAAGCATCGAAACCGGAAGTGACGCGCCGGGCGTCAACTGGCGATCGTGCTCCACTTTTCTCAAGACGAGCCGGTAGCCGGCATGGCGGAGGAACCGCTCGATTTCGCCGCGCGTGCCTTCGGGAATCGGCGCCGACTTGTTGTTGAGGTAGCTGGCACGATAGGCGAGCGCGAAGTCGAAGATGTGGCGAATGTCCCAGCCTTCGCGTTTCCATTTGCCCATTTCCCAGCAGCTCTCGAACGCGACGGGGGCGTTCTGCCAGGCTTCTGCCGCGCCCGTTTGCTGGACGTGTTGCGGATATAGATCGCGCATGTGATTCCAATTTTTGGAAAAGCCGCCCATGTCGCCCAGACAATCCGCGCGCCAGCCGCAGCCATTTTGGATCGCGTGCTTCATACCCTCGATATCGCCGATGAGCATGACTTTAGGCTTGGCGGGGAAGGCCTCGCGCCAGGCATCAATGATCGCCAGGCGGCTTTGAAGCGACGGCAGCGGCACGGGCTGGCCGGTGTCCAGCCGCTTCGTCCCGCTCATGTGCCATTCGCCCCAGAGGCCAACGGACCCGATGTCCACGAGATCGAGGTCGGGATGATCGCCGTAGCGCCGCCCCAGCTCGCGAATGAGGCGAAAGTGCGCCTTCTGAAACCCTGCCGCCTCGAAGTCCGGCACCCAATGTTTGGCACCGCCGTACTCGAAATCGTAGCCTTTGCAGCCTTGGTCCTTCAGCCATTGAGGCGCATCCATGAATTGCCCTGAGCCGGTGCACATGATGCGGAAAGCCAGCTTTTGCCCGGCTTTCCGCGCCCGGGCCAGCAAAGCATCCAATCTGGCAAAATCAATCGCGCCGTCTTTTGGCTCAATTTCCCGCCAGTAAAAACGAAAATAGGCGCTGCTGCTCGGAAGACCCTGCAGATTGCGATCCTCATCGGCGAACGTGTGGAATGTTTGCCATCCCATGCCGGGATTGGCGAACAACGCGTCGGTTTCCTGGGGCTCCACCTTGACGCGCGCTTCGAGCAGGAATGCTTCCAGGCCGGCGAGGTTATCGGTGTTGATCAAATCAACGCCGGCGGCCCGCAGCTCGCGCCAGGAGGCCGGGTTATCGGGGGCAGCCCAAAACCGGATGCGGCGTCCTTGCTCATGCGCCTGGCTGACGTATTGCTTCAACTTCTGCCGTTCCTCTTCCGGCAAGTCTCCCGAGCCGCGCCATTTAAAAACCAGGCCCCAGTTATCGCTGATCAAGGGAATGAAATGCTTTGCATCGGTGCCAGCCAGGTCGGCCAGCCGGCCATCCATGCCCGCGTAACGGAGCGGTTCGGCAGCCATCATCTCTTTGGGACGATTCCCGGAGATGATGACCGTCACCGCCTTGGTTTCGGTCGCGTCCGGCCGAAACTCCGTGAGCATGTCCGCATACTGCTGGAGAACGTCGCGCAGCGCGCTGTATGTTTTCTCGGCGTCGGATTTGATGTCCACCAGCAGCGTGAAGGCGGAGCCATTCGGGAAGACGCGGCCGCCGTTTTTCCTGACGCACTCGCGGAGAGGATCGAGGTAAAGAGCCTGCAACGTCCGCTGTGGCTGGACTTTGTTCCTGTCATGCGCTACGAGGAGTTGGCCATCGATGAGGTAGATGTCCGCTTCCACACTGCAAAAGCCATGGTCCAAAGCATCCAGCAAGGGGCGCGGGTGTTCGTAATCATTGTGAGCATGGGCATTCGCCAACGGCGTGGGCTGTGCCACGGCGGAAGGAGAAAGGGCGTTGAAGCCGGCCACGAAGACCGCGAATAAAGCGAATGCTTTGGGATGTTTCATGATCGTGGAAAGGATTCTCGGAATGGATTCTGTTTGCCAGACTTAATTTCGACAGACCTGCGAGCGGCAGGGCTGGTTCAAGAATGGTGCGAAAGGAGCGCGGGCAGCTTGCCCGCTGGGCGTGTCGGCGAGTTCCAAGCGAAAAATGCGGGCAAGCTGCCCGCGCTCCTTTCTTGAATCAGCCCTGTACGAACGGTCACAGCGTCAGGCAACTGGCCCACCAGAAATGCTGGCCGAAGTGAAGGCGCACCTTGGTGCTCCACGGGGCCAGAACACTCCTGAGCTGTTCCGGCGGGTAGAAACTCTTGATCACTTCATATTGGGTACCGTCAGGAAGCGTGCGCAGTCTAATGGTGTCTTCATTTCCGGGACGCGCTGCCGATTGGCCGCCGAGTCCGGGCACATCAACGTCGTCGGCCAGAAACACGATGGCGTTGGGACCCAGCTTTTTGTGCAAGCCCGCCAGGAACTCGGCCAGGCGCGCTTTCGGAACATGCGACAGAAAAAAGTTGGCCAGGCCGGCGTCGAAAGTCCCCGGCACGGTTTGCAGTTGAAAAGCGTCGGCCAAAAGGAACTCGACTTTGTCCGCCGGGAGCTTCTTCCCGCGAGCCAGGGCCAGCATTTCGCGGGAAAGGTCAACTCCGGTGACGCGGGCGGCAACGTCAGCCACAATCTGCGTCCAATAGCCGGTGCCACAAGCAACTTCCAGCACTCGCCGGCCGCAAAACAGTTCTTTGAGCGCCGCCGCGATGGCGGCCAGCTCGCTTTGGCGGACGGGGTCAGTGCTCCGGAACTTTTGCTCGTACTCCGGCGCGCGGCGGCCATAATATTCGGGCAGCGACCTCATGGTTGGTTGAAGTTGATCAAAGGCACGCTAAACGATATTGACGTCCACCTCGCCGTGTTGCCAGAGGAGGCGGCCTTCCATGCCGCCGGCGACGGTGACGGTTTGGCCGGTGATGTGGCGAGCCAAGACATCCGACGCCAGGAAGACAATGGTCTGGGCGATGTCCTGGACGCGGGCCATCTGCGGCAGGGCCATGGTCGCCGTTGCAGATCGAATCAAACCGGCATCCTGCAAACGCGATTTCGTCAAAGGGGTGATGGTCCAACCGGGACAGACGCAGTTGACGCGGCCGCCGCAATAGCGGGCTGTGTGCGGGGCGAGACGGCTGATTTCATTTTTCAGCGTGCGGGTGAGACCGTAAGCCAAGGCCGATTTGGCCGCGGCATAATCGGCGTGGCCGGCCTCGCCAAAAATCCCGGCGGTAGAACCGACCAGGACCACGTTGCCGCGCTTTTGTTTCTCCACCAGTCTGAAGAATTCGCGGCAGCAAAGAAAGACACTGGTCAAATCGGCGGCGAGGGTTTGTTGCCATTGGTTCAAGGTCATTTCGTGGAGCGGGACTGGTTGCTCCACCCAAATCCCGGCATTGGCCACCAAGGTGTCGAGGCGTCCAAAGGCCGCGCCGGCCTGGGCGAACAGGGCGGTGACTTCCTCCTCGCGCGTTAAATCGGCGCTGATGGCCACGCTGCGACTGCCGGACAATTGGCGTTGTAATCTCACCACTTCCCGTTTTCGGGTGTGATAATGCAGGACCAGCCGGGCGCCTTCTGCAGCGAAGAGCCGCACCGTGCCGGCACCAATCCCGCCGGAAGCCCCCGTGACGAGGATCACTTTGTCTTTTAGACCTGAGCGCATAATTCTTGAACGTAGTCACTAAGAGCGTGTCCGGAAATTCCAGACCGTCTGTTCGTCCTCGTTCTCGTCGTCCTCCTCGTCCTCGAAAATGAAGGCGACGTCGAGGACGAGGACGAGAACGACGACGAGGACGATACCCGAAATCGATTTTCCGCACACGCTCTAAGATCGGACATGGAACCACGGATGGCATAGTTCAGCGCGGATGCAATGGAAAAAGGAGTGTCCGGGGCTGGCCACACTCGACTCTCGACTCGCGGCCAACTCCGGCCTATCTTTGCCGCCAATGTCGTTTGTTGATCGTCCATGGGTGATTGCGGGCCGCGAATTTCGCTCCCGATTGATCTTGGGAACGGGAAAGTTTTCTTCACCGGAAGCGATGCGGGATGCGTTGGCGGCCAGCGGGGCGGAGATGGTGACGGTGGCTTTGCGCCGCGCTGATTTGAGCGGGAAAAAGGATCCGTTTGTCAACATCCTGGAGTTTATCGACCCGAAACGATACCTGGTGCTGCCCAACACGAGCGGGGCCGTGAATGCCGAGGAGGCGGTGAGGCTGGCGCGGCTGGCTTTGGCCGCCGGGCTGCCCAATTGGATCAAGCTGGAGATTCATCCCGATCCGCGCTATCTGCTGCCCGACCCGGTGGAAACGCTGAAAGCAGCCGAGATGCTGGTCAAGGAAGGCTTCGTGGTTCTGCCTTACATCAATGGCGATCCGGTGCTGGCGAAGCGGTTGCAGGATATCGGTGCCGCTACCGTCATGCCCCTGGGTTCTCCCATTGGCTCGAACCGGGGCCTGCAAACGCGGGACCAGCTTCGCATCATCATTGAACAGGCCACCGTGCCGGTGGTGGTGGATGCCGGCCTGGGAGCGCCCAGCCACGCCGCCGAGGCCATGGAAATGGGCGCCGACGCCGTACTGGTGAACACGGCTATTGCCGTAGCCGGCGATCCCAACCGGATGGCTGTTGCCTTCAAGCTGGCGGTCGAGGCCGGCCGCGCCGCCTTTGAAATTGGGCTGGGTGTGGAACAGCTTACGGCCAGTCCCACCAGTCCGCTCACCGCTTTCCTGGACTGAATGAAAAAGCCATTGTTCTCTTTTGTTTAACTTTATCTTCCACACCTGCTATGAAAACCTTGTCCTTTCAGCGCGTGAGCGAGTTGCTTGAAGCGGCGCGCCAAACTCATCTGCTGGTCCTGGGTGACGTGATGCTGGACCAGTTCATCTGGGGCCACGTGGGGCGCATTTCACCGGAAGCGCCCGTGCCGGTGGTGGAATTTGAGCGGGAAAGCTTTATGCCGGGGGGCGCGGCCAATGTCGCGCGCAATCTCACCACTTTGGGCGCTGCCGCCGACCTCTTTGGCGTCGTCGGCCAGGACGATGCAGCCGGGAATCTGAAGCGTTTGCTGACGGCGCAACAGGTGAGGTGCGACGGATTGATTGCCGACGCCACGCGCACCACCAGCATCAAGACGCGCATCATTGCCCATCAGCAGCAGGTGGTGCGGGTGGACCGCGAGACGCGTTCGCCTTTGGAGGAACACACTTCACGCAAGCTGCTGGCGGCTTTGGAGAGAAGACTCGAGGCGGTCCAAGCGGTGATCATCGGCGATTATGGCAAAGGGGTGGTGACGCAGCCGTTACTCGATGCGATCAAAACGCTCTGCCGGGTGCGCGGCATTTGGCTGGGTCTCGATCCCAAACCGGTGCATCGTCTGAACCTAACCGGGCTTTCGTTGCTGACGCCGAACCGCAAAGAAGCCTTCGAACTCGCCGGCCTGCATGACGGGATGCGCACGGCCAATCCCCTGGCGGACCCCAAACTCATGCAAGTGGTCGAGATTCTCCTGACGCAACTGCGGCCCGCCCTGCTGCAGATTACGCTGGGCGATCAAGGCATGCTGCTCTGCCCGCGCGGTGAAAAGCCCGTCCATATTCCCACCGCTGCCAGGGAAGTATTCGATGTCTCCGGCGCAGGTGATACGGTCATCGCTTCGTTCACGCTGGCCGTGGCGGCGGGAGCGTCTCCATTGGAGGCGGCCATTTTTTCCAATCATGCGGCAGGTGTGGTGGTGGGGAAGGTGGGCACGGCCACGGTCAGCCCGGAGGAATTGCTGGCCAGCTTCAAACGCCACTCATGAAGCGCGCCGTGTTTCTCGACCGCGATGGCGTGATCATCGAGGAGCGAAATTACCTGCACCGCCTTGAAGACGTTGTCATTATTCCCGGCGCCGGAGCAGCCTTGCGGCGGCTGCAGGAGGGCGGTTTTCTGTTGTTTATCGTCTCGAATCAATCCGGGGTTGGGCGGGGCTACTTCACGCTTGAGGACGTGGAAACGGTCCACCGGCATTTGCGGCGCGAGCTGGCGCGCGAGGGCGTTCGCTTCGAGAAAATCTATGTCGCGCCGGAGGCTCCGGACCAGCCGAGCCGGGGACGGAAGCCTTCCCCGCAATTCCTGTTCGACGCGCGCGATGAGTTCGATGTGGACCTGGCGCAGAGCTATATGATCGGTGACAAACTGATTGATTTGGAATGCGGCTGGAATGCAGGAGTAAAGCAGGCGTTGCTGGTCCGAACGGGCTACGGCGGGGAGTTGGAACGGAAGTCGGCTGACAAACTCGGAGGAGCGGTGATCGCGGATGATATGACGGCGGCAGCGGAGTGGATACTGACGGAAGCCCTTGACCTAGAGCGGACTTCATGACCATTCTCGGCATCATCCCGGCGCGCTACGGCTCGACCCGTTTTCCGGGCAAGCCGCTCGCGCTGATTGCGGGCAAGCCGCTTCTCCAGCACGTGGTCGAACAATGCCAGAAAGCCCGCGCGCTGAGCGACGTGATCGTGGCGACCGATGACACGCGCATCTGGGAAGTCGCGCAGCAATTCTGCCGGGCGGAAATGACCTCGGCCGATCATCCGAGCGGGTCGGATCGCATTGCCGAAGTGGCCGCGCGGTGCTCTTGCGACGCCGTCGTCAATATCCAGGGCGACGAACCGCTCATCGACCCGGCGGTCGTTGATGCGGTCGCTCTGGCCCTGGGCAAGCATGAAATGTCCACGGCCGCCACGCCGATCCGCCACGCCGACGAGTACAGCAGTCCCAATGTCGTAAAAGTCGTTGTCAACGCCGCCGGTCGCGCCTTATATTTCTCGCGTCACACCATTCCGTATGTGCGCGACGCCGCCAGTCGTTCTGTCGCAGAGCAGTTGGCGGCGTTTCCGTTTTTGAAACATTTGGGCATTTACGGATACCGGCGGGAGACGTTGTTGCGCCTGGTAAGATATCCGGTGTCGCCGCTGGAACAGGCGGAAAAGCTGGAACAGTTGCGCGCGTTGGAAAATGGGATTGATATTGCCGTGGTCCAGGTCCATTACGATAGCGTGGGTGTGGATGTGCCGGCGGACCTGGCGCGAGTCGAACAACTTTTAAAAACTTTGAACAAGTAATGGAAGGCCGGCGCCTTCCGCCTTCGCTGAAAAGGCACGTTTTCAGCCTCGAAAAATGAAATACGTTTTTGTTACCGGCGGCGTGGTCAGTTCCTTAGGCAAGGGCCTGACGGCGGCGGCCCTGGCGACACTGCTGGAGAACCGGGGGCTCAAGGTCACTCTCCAGAAATTTGATCCGTATCTCAATGTCGATCCCGGCACCATGAACCCGTATCAACACGGAGAAGTCTATGTGTTGGATGACGGCGCCGAGACGGACCTGGACCTGGGCCATTACGAACGGTTTACGCACACCAAGCTGACGCGGTTTAACAACCTGACCAGCGGGCAGGTGTACCAGACGGTTTTGGACAAGGAACGGCGCGGCGATTACCTCGGCAAAACCGTGCAGGTGATTCCGCATGTTACCGAGGTGATTCAAAACCGCATTTATCAGATTGGCGAAATTTCCAAGGCTGACGTGGTGATCACCGAGATTGGGGGCACGACCGGCGACATCGAAGGGCTTCCTTTCCTGGAGGCGATCCGGGAATTTGCGCTCGAAGCGGGGCCGGCCAATGTCGTCTTCATGCACGTCACCTACGTTCCGTACATCAAAGCGGCCGGCGAACTCAAAACCAAGCCGACGCAGCAATCCGTGGCCAAGCTGCGGGAAATCGGCATTGCGCCGCACATCCTGATTTGCCGCTGCGAGCGGCCCTTGAGCAAGGAAGTGCGGCAAAAGATCTCCCTCTTCTGCAACGTTCCCTACGAAGCGGTCATCGAAGAGAAGGACGTGGACCACAGCATTTATGAAGTGCCGCTCATGCTCCAGCGGGAACGTCTCGATGATCTGGTTTGCCAGCATTTGCGGCTGGATACGCCCCCGGCGAACATGTCGCATTGGCAGGAAATCATCCGCAAACTGGTGGCGCCGCAGCACCGGGTTCGGATTGCCGTGGTGGGGAAGTACATCGGGCTGAACGATGCCTACAAGTCCGTCTATGAAGCGGTCATTCATGGCGGCGTGGCCAATGACTGCGGCGTGGAGATTGAAAAAGTGGACTCGGAAGAGATCGAGAAACTGGGTCCGGACAAAATGCTCAAAGGGTTGGGTGGCATCCTGGTGCCAGGCGGCTTTGGCGAACGCGGCATCGAAGGCAAAATCATGGCCGCCCAATATGCCCGGGAGAAACGCATTCCTTACCTGGGCCTGTGTCTGGGCATGCAAATCGCCACCATCGAATTCGCCCGCCACGTGCTCAAACTGGAAAAGGCGCATTCAACCGAATTCGATCTGAATACGCCGCATCCGGTCATTGCCCTGCTGGACGAGCAGAAGAAAGTGACGCAGAAAGGCGGCACCATGCGCCTGGGCGCGCAACCGTGCCAACTGGTGGTTGGCTCCAGGGCGGCGCAGCTTTATGGCGCCTTTGTCGTCAATGAACGGCATCGCCATCGCTACGAATTCAACAACGCCTACCGGGAGCAATTCGAGCAGGCGGGCTTCATCTTCAGCGGCAATTCGGCCGACGGCAAGCTGGCGGAACTGATCGAGCTGAAGGATCATCCGTTCTTTATGGCCAGCCAGTTTCATCCCGAATTCCTGAGCAAGCCGAATGCGCCTCATCCCTTGTTCAAAGGCTTTATCGCTGCCTGCCACGCGCAGATTCATCATCGGCCCCTGTGACCTACGCCGAGGCCATCCGATTTCTTTACGATCTCCGTTGGTTTGGCGCCAAGCTTGGGCTGGAAAACACCTTCAAGTTGGCGGCGCTGGCGGGTAATCCGCAGGAACAACTCCGCTTCATTCATGTCGCCGGCACGAATGGCAAAGGGTCCGTCTGCGCCATGCTGGAAAGCATTTATCGAACGGCTGGATTGCGAGTGGGCTTGTTCACCTCGCCGCATCTGGTGGCGTTTGGCGAGCGGATTCAAGTCAACCGCCATTTGATTGACGAAGAGGAGGTCACCCGGCTGGTGAGTGAAGTTCAGGCCCTGCTCGGGGCGTTTCCGGCCAGTGCGCATCCGACGTTCTTTGAAGTGGTCACCGTCATGGCTTTGCGCTACTTCGCCGAGCAGCAGTGTAACTTGGTTATATGGGAAACGGGCTTGGGTGGCCGCCTGGACGCAACGAACATTGTCATTCCACTGGCGAGCGTGATCACCAATATCCAATTTGACCATGAGAAATGGCTCGGGCCGACGCTGGCCGAAATTGCTTTTGAAAAGGCCGGCATCATTAAACCGGGAATCCCCGTCATCACCGCTACCGATCAGCGGACGGCGCTGCAAGTGATTGCAGAAACGGCAAAACGACACGGTTCACCTCTGATCGTGGTGACCCGGCTGGACACGGCCAGGCCCCCGCTGGATGCCATTGCGCTGCCCCTGAGAGGCGAGCATCAACGGCTCAACGCGGCGGTGACGCTGGCCACGGTCCGGACTTTGGCCCCGGAATTGCCCGTGACGGAGGAGGCCATGGTGACTGGCCTGAGCCAAGTCGATTGGCCTGGCCGTCTGCAACTGGAAACGACGGTCTCCGGCCAAAGCGTCCTGCTGGATGGCGCGCATAACCCAGCGGGAGCCGAATCGCTCCGGGCGGTGTTGCAGACTTGTTTTCCGACGGTGAAGCCAACGTTGATTCTGGGAATTCTGCGCGACAAAGACTGTGAGGCCATCTGCCAAATCCTGGCTCCGCTGGCCAATCACATTTGTCTGGCTCCGGTCGCCAGCGATCGCACGGCCGTTCCGGAGGAACTAAAGAGCCTATGTCGAAAAGCTCATCCCGAAGCGCAAGTCGCCGTCTGCTCTGGCTTGGCTGAAGCTCTCACCTTGGCCGCAGACGCCCCATTTCTGGTCATTACGGGATCGTTGCACTTCGTTGGTGAAGCCATGGAACTGCTCCGCCTCCTGCCTGGAAAAGCAGCGGAGGAGCGGAGCTTGAATGAGTGGAAAGCCGCGCCGTAGAGTTGAATCCGTTGAGATGAAAAACTTGAATACACCCCAAACAAGCCAAGTGTGGAACCAGGCGGTTTCCAGCGCCCTGATCCTCAGCAGCCTTCTGCTGGCCGGCTGCGCTGGCCACCCAGCGCTCCGTCAGGCGGCTGAACAATCGTCAGCCTATCCCGTTACGCCCAAAGTGGACCAAGCGGACGACTATCACGGGACCAAGGTGGCGGACCCTTATCGCTGGCTGGAAGAGACGGATGCACCGCAAACCAAGGCCTGGGTCGCAGCACAAAACAAAGTCACCTTTGCCTACCTCGAACAAATCCCGGCGCGAAACCAGATCAAACAACGCCTGACGCAACTCTGGAATTACGAACGGTATGGCGTGCCCGTGAAAATCGGCGGCCGCTACTTTTTCACGCGGAATGACGGTTTGCAGAATCAAAGCGTGCTTTACACCACGCGATCTCTGGCGACGGAACCGGCTGTTTTGTTGGACCCTAACCTCCTTTCGACCGACGGCACGGTGGCGCTGAGCGGCTCCGAGGTCAGTGACGACGGAAAGCGGCTGGCCTATGGGTTGTCCACGGCAGGTTCCGACTGGCAGGAATGGAAGGTGCGCGACGTGGAGACAGGGAAGGACCTGCCCGATCATCTTAAATGGGTCAAATTTTCCGGGGCATCCTGGACCAAAGATGGGCAAGGCTTTTTCTACAGCCGCTATGATGAACCCAAAGAAACGACCCGGCTCCGGGGACTCAATTACTTTCACAAGCTCTATTATCATCGTCTCGGCACTGCCCAATCGGCCGACGAGCTGGTTTATCATCGCCCCGACCAGAAGGAGTGGGAATTCAGAGGGGAGGTGACGGAGGACGGGCGGTACCTGATTATCACCGTTTCGCACGGCACCGACACCAAGAACGCCGTTTTCTACAGGGACCTGCAAACGCCAGGCGCGCCGGTGGTGGAGTTGCTCCGTGAGTTCGATGCCGATTACCGGTTCATCAGCAATGACGGGCCGCTCTTTTGGTTCCGCACGGACTGGGAGGCACCGCGTGGCCGCGTCATGGCCATCGATATCACCAAACCCGCGCGCTCCCATTGGAAAGAAGTTGTTCCGCAATCATCCGACACCTTGAATCACGTCACGGCTGTGCACGATCAGTTCATCGCCAATTATCTGAAAGATGCGCATAGCCAGATCAGGATTTTCAACCTGGAGGGCGGTTTCGTCAGAGAAGTCGAATTGCCGGGCCTGGGCACGGCCGGCGGTCTTGGCGGCTTGCGCAAAGACCAGGAGACGTTTTATTCGTTCAGCAGCTTCATGACTCCAACCACGATTTACCGCTATGACATGGTCCTTGGCCGGAGCGCGGTTTTCCGGCAGCCCAAAGTGGATTTCCGTCCAGGCGATTACGAAACGAAGCAGGTTTTTTATCGGAGCAAAGACGGCGCGCGCATTCCGATGTTTATCACGCACAAAAAAGGCCTGAAGCAGAACGGACGCAACCCCACTTTTCTTTTTGGCTACGGTGGTTTCAACATCAGCATGACCCCCAGCTTTTCTGTGGCCAATCTGGTCTGGATGGAAATGGGGGGCGTTTATGCCCTGGCCAATCTGCGCGGGGGCGGCGAGTACGGAGAAGAATGGCATCAAGCCGGCATGAAACTCAAGAAACAGAATGTCTTCGACGATTTCATCGCGGCGGCTGAATGGTTGATCGCCAACAATTACACCACGTCTGCGAAGCTCGCCATGGGCGGCGGCAGCAACGGCGGTTTGCTGGTGGGAGTGTGTCTGACGCAGCGGCCGGATTTATTTGGCGCGGCGTTGCCAGCAGTCGGCGTGATGGACATGCTCCGCTTTCACAGGTTCACCATCGGCTGGGCTTGGACTTCCGATTATGGCTCGGCGGAGAATCCGGACGAGTTCAAGGCGCTCTACGCCTATTCACCGCTGCACAATCTCAAGCCAGGGACGGCCTATCCGCCCACGCTCGTTACCACGGCGGATCATGATGATCGGGTGGTGCCGGGTCACAGTTTCAAGTTTGCCGCGGCGTTGCAGGCTGCTCAAGCCGGTCCGGCGCCGGCGCTCATTCGCATTGAGACCAAAGCCGGGCACGGCGCGGGCAAACCGACGGCAAAAGTCATCGAAGAGACGGCAGACAAATGGGCTTTTCTCGTGCGCGAGCTCAAGATGAAAATGCCGCATTACGGCCGCCGCTGAAAGCAAGTTGCGAAATGCAGGCCTTTGCCAGTATTCGAGCGGTCACCTTTGATATTGGAGGCACTCTGATTGAACCGTGGCCGTCGGTTGGGCATGTTTATGCCGAAGTGGCGGCCAGGCATGGCCTCCGCCCAGACCCCGTGCAAGTCAATCGCCAATTTGCCGCAGCCTGGGACGCAAAATCTAATTTTGATTACAGCCGCGCCGCATGGGCGGAATTGGTTGCCAAAGCATTTGTGGACGAGTCCGGTGTCCCTCGGAAGGTCCCCTTCTTTGATGAACTCTACGACCGATTCAGCCAGCCGCAGGTTTGGCGGATTTACGACGATGTGGCGCCGGCCTTGGAAAGCTTGTGCCGCCGGGGATTCAAGCTGGGCGTCATCTCCAATTGGGACGAACGTTTGCGCCCGCTCCTGCGGTTGCTGGACCTGGACCGGTTCTTTGCCACGATGATCATTTCCAATGAAATCGGCTGGCACAAACCGTCCGCGCAGATTTTCCAGGAAGCCGTTCGCCAATTGGCGGCCCCGGCGTCCTCCATTCTTCATATTGGCGACAGCGCAGGCGACGATGTGGAAGGCGCTCGGGCGGCCGGTTTCTCCGCACTGCACATCCAGCGGAGCCTGCCGGAAGCCGCGCCCGGGTGCATTCGTTCTCTGCGCCAGCTTGAAAGTTTATCAGGCCGTTCGCCATCGTCTGAATTGACGATAAGGTAAAATGACAGCCGAGGAGATATTGGCTTATACTTAATGCTCGGTCGTTGACGCTTCGCTTTTTTCCCGATTAGATAAAACCCCGTGGGTTACGCATTAAAAAGTGGCAGGTCTGGCCGTGCGGAAAACGTGCCTCAACCGACTCCTTGGCAGAGCGAAGAACTTGGCAGCAGACGGCATTTTCGTGCTGCTGATCCTGGGCCAGTCATGACGAGATATCTCGGATGAAGATCATTTGTTTGCAGTCGTCCCTTGGCAAGAAGTATGTCATGGCCGTGACGGGCTTTGCCCTTTTTGGCTTTGTCATCATGCACATGCTGGGGAACCTGCAGGTTTTCCTGGGGCCGAATCAGATCAATCGCTACGCCCAATTCCTCCAATCCAACGTGGAACTGGTTTGGGCGGCGCGTTTGGGGCTGTTATTGATGGTCACATTGCACATTGTCTCCGCTGTCCTGGTTTCCATCGAAAACAAAGCGGCTCGCCCGGAGCCGTATGGCCATTATCAGGCCGCGGCCGGCAGTTATGCTTCCCGGACCATGCTGATGAGTGGCCTCATCGTCGCCACTTTCATTGTTTACCATCTGCTGCATTACACCGTGCAGGTTCAGGCCATTAATCTCACCGGCCAGGATTTCGTCACGTTGCACGATGACCAAGGCCGTCACGATGTTTACCGGATGATGATCGTTGGATTTTCAAACCTTTGGGTATCAGGCTTTTATGTGCTGGGCATGGCGCTGCTCGCGCTTCACCTCAGCCATGGCGCCAGCAGCATGTTCCAATCGCTCGGCTGGAAAAACGGCAAATACGGGAGATGGATTGATCGGTTGGCCTGCGCGGCGGCGCTGATCATTTTTCTGGGTTACTGTTCCGTCCCTGTTGCGGTGTTAACCGGCCTCGTGAAATGAGATTCCATGAATCTTGACGCTAGAATCCCATCTGGACCGCTCGACAAGAAGTGGGACCGCCACCGTTTGGAAATGAAGCTGGTCAATCCGGCCAACAAGCGGAAGTTCGACATTATTGTGGTCGGCAGCGGCCTGGCGGGCGCTTCCGCCGCCGCGAGCCTGGCGGAGCTGGGCTACCGCGTCCAATGCTTCTGTTTCCAGGACAGTCCCCGGCGGGCGCACAGCATCGCCGCCCAGGGCGGCATCAACGCCGCCAAGAATTACCAAAATGACGGCGACAGCATTTACCGGCTGTTTTACGACACGATCAAAGGGGGCGACTTTCGGGCGCGTGAAGCCAATGTGTACCGGCTCGCGCAAGTGAGCGTCAATATCATCGATCAATGCGTGGCCCAAGGAGTGCCGTTCGCCCGCGAATATGGCGGTTTCCTGGCCAACCGCTCCTTTGGAGGAGCGCAAGTTTCGCGCACCTTTTACGCGCGCGGGCAGACCGGGCAGCAACTCTTGCTCGGCGCGTATCAGGCGCTTTGCCGCCAGATCAGCCTCGGCGCGGTTGAGATGTATCCGCGCACCGAGATGCTCGATGTGGTGCTCGTGGACGGCCACGCCAAGGGCATTATCGTCCGAGACCTGATCAGCGGCGAGATTTCCTCACATGCCGCCGATGCCGTGGTCCTCGCCACAGGGGGGTACGGCAACGTGTTCTATCTTTCCACCAATGCCCGGGGGTGCAACGTGACGGCGATTTACCGCGCGTACAAAAAAGGAGCCGCCTTTGCCAACCCCTGCTATACGCAGATTCATCCGACATGCATTCCGGTGAGCGGCGAGCACCAGTCAAAACTGACGCTCATGTCGGAGTCGCTGCGCAACGACGGCCGGGTGTGGGTACCGAAGAAGAAGGGAGATGCCCGCCCGCTGCAATCCATCCCCGAAGCGGAGCGCGATTTTTTCCTGGAACGTAAATATCCCAGCTACGGCAATCTGGCGCCACGCGATATTTCTTCGCGCGCGGCCAAGGAGGTCTGCGACGAAGGCCGCGGCGTGGGGCCGGGCGGGCTGGGAGTTTACCTGGACTTTGCGGATGCCATCAAACGTCTGGGCGCTGACACGATCCGGGAGCGTTACGGCAATCTGTTCGACATGTATCAAACGATCACGGGCGAGAATGCCTATCAGACGCCGATGCGCATTTACCCGGCGGTGCATTACACCATGGGCGGCCTGTGGGTGGATTACAACCTGATGAGCAACATCCCGGGATTATTCGTGCTGGGCGAGGCCAATTTTTCGGATCATGGCGCCAATCGTTTGGGAGCGAGCGCTTTGATGCAGGGCTTGGGCGACGGCTATTTCATTTTGCCCTACACCATCGGCCATTACTTTGCTTCGGCCAAGACGGCCAAGCCTTCCAGCAGCCATCCGGAATTCAAAAAGGCCGAAGAGGAGATCAAAGCCCGCACGAACAAGCTGCTGTCGATTCGCGGCCAACGCACCGTCACGTCGTTTCACCGGGAGCTGGGCAAATTGCTCTGGGACAAATGCGGCATGGCGCGCCACGAAGCCGGCTTGAAGGAAGCTCTGCAGCGCATTCCGGCGCTGCGGCAGGAATATTGGGAGAATGTCAATGTCACCGGAGAAGGCGGCGAGCTGAATCAAGCCCTGGAACAGGCTGGCCGGGTGGCCGACTTTATGGAGTTTGCCGAGTTGCTCTGTCTCGATGCCTTGATGCGGCGGGAATCGTGTGGCGGCCATTTTCGCACCGAGTTCCAAACGCCCGATGGCGAGGCCTTGCGCAACGATGAGCATTTTTCGTTTGTCGCGGCCTGGGAATATCAAGGTCCTGATAAACCGCCCCTTTTGCAGAAAGAGCCCCTGACGTACGAAGAAGTCAAAATGGCGCAAAGGAGCTACCAATGAATCTCACCCTAAAAGTCTGGCGTCAGAAGAAAGCGGACAGCCGTGGCCGCTTTATCGAGTATCAGGCCAGGAACGTCATTCCGAACATGTCTTTTCTGGAGATGCTGGACGTGGTGAATGAAGAGTTGATGGGCCGGGGAGAGGAACCGATTGCCTTTGACTCCGACTGCCGGGAAGGCATTTGCGGAACGTGTTCGCTGGTCATCAATGGCATTCCTCACGGAGGGCGGCGTGGCACCGCCACCTGCCAGCTCCACCTGCGCCATTTCAAGGATGGCGACACCATCACGATTCAGCCGTGGCGGGCCCGCGCATTTCCGGTGGTGAAAGACCTGGTCGTGAACCGCAGCGCTTTCGACCGCATCATTCAGGCCGGCGGATTTGTCTCGGTCTCGACCGGCGGCGCGCCGGATGGCAACGCGCTGCCGATTCCAAAAGAGGCTGCGGAGTTGTCGATGGATGCCGCCGCCTGCATTGGCTGCGGCGCTTGCGTGGCGGCCTGCAAGAATGCCTCCGCCATGCTCTTCGTCGCGGCCAAGGTTTCGCACCTCGCGCTGCTGCCGCAGGGCAAGGTGGAAAAGGAACGCCGCGTCCTAAACATGGTCAAAGCCATGGATGCCGAAGGCTTCGGCAATTGCACCGTGACCGGCTCCTGCGAAGCGGCTTGTCCGAAGGAAATCAGCTTGGATTTTATCGCCCGCATGAACCGCGAATACGGCCTGGCCTTGCTCAAGAAGTGAGGCCTGATCGCAGGAGCACGCGGAGTGTTGTCGCCGCAACCTTCAGGTTGCGCCTGCGTGCAGGGTCCCAGGCCAATGAACGCAACCTATAGGTTGCGGCTACCGCTTGGGCTGCTGCAGGCGGCGTGGAGGAAGCATTCGGATCAGGCCGTCTCCAAGCCTTCTGTTTCCATGGTTTGGACCAGGTCCTTTTCGGCCAGCACCCAATCCTCCAACGTCAGAGAACCGCGATTCAGTTTATCCCGGTAGAGCTCAAACGCGTGCTGCCGGACCATGCTCTTGGTGATCCCCGGCGTGAACGGCTCGGGTTGTTCCGTTGATTGTTTCGTCGTTGTTTTCATGGCGGATTCTATTTGATCGGTACTAATTTAGGCCCTGTCGGCAGCTTTGCAACCGCTTGACTCCCGGCGGCCAACCCTCAACTCTTTCCGCACGCGCCCTGGCGCACTGATGAAGCCGGCTTTTTTGGTTTTGATGATTTTGATGAACCTGTTGTGGGCGGTGTCTTATCCGGCCTTCAAGGTGCTGGCGTCGGATCTGACTTCGGGAAACATCGTCACGCTGCGATTTGGCCTGGCCGCTGTGGTCATGGCTTTGGCCTGGCCCTGGCTGCCGGGAAATGCGCCCCGGCAAACGGATTTGGCGAAGGCCGCGGTGATGGGCTTGGTTGTCTTCTGTGTGGCCCCGCGGCTGCAAGTGGCCGCGGTCCACCGAGGGCAGGCCGGAGATGCTTCAGTGCTGATGGCGCTGGACCCTTTGATCACTTCGCTGGCCGCGGCGTTCTTCCTGGGTGAGCGCATTACCCGGCGCCGTTGGTGCGGTTTTGGCATGGGAATGGTAGGAGTCTTGTTGCTGGCGCGCGTGTGGAAACCTGACTTTAAGCCGCTGCACGGCCTGCTGACCAATCTTCTTTTTATCTCATCCTTCGTGGGCGAGACCGCGTATTCTGTCATGGGCAAACCGCTTCTGCTGCGGTCCAGCCCGGCCAAGCTGCTGGGGACGGCTTTGCTGATCGGGACCCTTGTGAATGCCTGTCTGGACGGGCCGGCAACCTTGGATGCGGCCAGGCAGTTGTCCTTCGGGAAATGGATGCTCATCGTGTACCTGGTGGTGGTTTGCACCATTGTGGGATATGCGCTCTGGTATGTCGTCATCCGAGAAACAGAGGTCAGCCTTACCGCCTTGACCGTTCTCATTCAACCGCTGGCCGGGCTGGCCATTTCGGTCCTGGCTTTGCGCGAATCCCTACATTGGGGACAACTTTGGGGAAGTCTGGCCATCGTCTGCGGATTGGCCGTGGGCTTGCGGCCCAACCAGGTTAGGCCGACCCCGCCCCAGGCGCTGAATTCCACGCCGATGGATGGTTGAGGATTTCGCGGCTCAGCAGCCACTGCTTTTTAAGAATGCTTTTTAAGAATTGCGAGCGGGGCCTTTTGTGCTAACCTCGGCGCACCTGAGAGAAATATGAAAAGCCTTATTCATCCCCTCCAATTCGGTTCCGGCAAAAATTATCTTCATGCGGTCAGCCTGGCGTTGTTGGCTGGGAGCAGCTTGCTCCTGGCGCAAGCAGCCGATGGCACAACGAAACAGCTTTTTAATGGCCGCGACATGACCGGTTGGCGCAAGCCGGCCGGCGAATGGATGGCGGCGGCCAAAGTGTCACCTGATTCCGCCGATCCGAAGAAGTTCGCCATTCAGCCGGGCGCCAGTGTGCTGGTCAATGGTCCCAACGGCCGAACGGTCAATCTCATCAGCGAGTCCGAGCACGGCGATGTCGAAGCGCACCTTGAGTTCGCGGTGCCGAAAGGGTCCAATTCCGGCATCTATTTTCAGGCGCGCTATGAGATTCAGGTTTTTGATAGCTGGGGCGTTGAGAAACCGGCCTATTCCGATTGCGGCGGCATTTATGAGCGTTGGATGACAAGGGCTTCGAGGGACACGCCCCGCGCGCCAACGCCAGCCGTCCGCCGGGAGAATGGCAAACCTTCGACGTGGTGTTTCGCGCGCCGCGTTTCGATGCTTCCGGCAAGAAGGTGGAGAACGCCCGGTTCGTCAAGGTGACGCACAATGGCCGGGTCATTCATGAAAACGTGGAACTGACCGGCCCAACCCGGGCTGCAACCTACGAGAACGATGAGAAGCCGACCGGCCCTCTCATGCTGCAAGGCGACCACGGCCCGGTGGCGTATCGGAACCTGCAGCTCAAGCCGGTGGTGATCAGATAGAATCAGTCCATCGGCATTTCTTTCGTTGCCACCTCCGGCCCGCCGCTGCCCCGCAATTCCGGCAAGAGAAGGGCCACGGTCATCGCGGGCAGAAAAAGAAAGGCGGCGTAGAGCAAGGCCGTCCTAAAATCGCCCACTTTGGTGAACAAACCGAAAAACACGGTGCCAAAGGCGGCGGCAATGCGCCCGATGTTGTAGCAGAAACCCGCGCCGGTCGTGCGGAGGAGCGTCGGAAACAACGGCGGCAAATACATCGTGAACAATCCAAAAACACCGGAAAAAAAGCCCACGGCCGGAAACCAAAACCACAACAGCGATTTGTAAGCATGCGGTTGAACAAAGCTGCCGAACATGGCCAGGAAAAAGCCCAGGCACATCAAGGCGATCGATTTTCGATATCCAAAGCAGCGGGCCAGCCATCCGGCAAAGAAGTTGCCCCCAACTGAAGCAAGGATCAAGAGGAAGAAAGCCAGGCTGACCAGTTTTTCTTTCTCAGCGACGGGCCAGGATTTGATTTCAGGCAGGTTGCGCAGGTGCTGCACATGCCAAAACATAAACGCCCACCAGGCGCTCAAGGAGGTGGCGCAGACAACAATCGTCAAGAGGGTGGTGCGCCGGACCGGGCCCCGGAAGAGTTCAGCGACGCTGGGTGCGTTGTCTTTGGCCTTGGCTTTGGCCGCATGCCATTCTTCCGGCTCCGGGACCGAGCGGCGAATCCAGAAAACCAGCAGCGCCGGAAGAATGCCCACCAAAAAAACATAGCGCGGATTGTAATGCGGATTGAAATAAGCCGCCAGGTAAACTGTGGCGCAGGCCAGCAGCACGCCGATATTGACGCCGGTTTGCAGCACCGCCGCAATCCACGGCCGCCAGCGCTTGGGCCATGTTTCCGAGAGCAAAGAGGAGCCGACGGCCCATTCGCCGCCAATGCCGAGAGCAGCGACAAACCGGAAAATCAGCAGTTGCCACCAGGTCTGCGCCAAACAGGAAAGCCCCGTGAACATGGCGTAAGTGAAAATCGTCAGGCAGAGAGCGCGGCTCCGGCCCAACACATCGCCGAGGCGCCCGAAAAAACCGCCGCCGAGCGCCCAACCAATCAAAAAGGCAGCCTGAATCCAGGAACTTTTTTCTTTGACCAGCGGGTCGGCCGGGCTGGTGACAAGGAGCAGTTGCATGACAAACGGCGCTGCCACCAGCGTGTAAAGGTGCATATCCAGCCCGTCAAAAAGCCAGCCCAGCCAGGCCGCAATGCCGGACTTCCACTGTTGCGGCGAGAGGTCGCGCAGGTGGCTGATCTCCGGTTTGTTTGAGATTTCGTCCGTGGTTTGCGTGGAAGGGAGCGAGGTTGATTTGGCTCGAGCTGCGTCAGACCGGGACATGGGCGCAGAGAATAAACGAATCCTCGAAGGGGAGCAAACGAAGTTTTCGTCAACGAGTTTTCGTCAACGAAGTTTTCGTCTCAAGGTTTACACTCAAGGTTTGCCCTGATGCAGCCTGGAGTGATGGCGGCGCGCCGGAGTTGCTGGTGGCAGGAATTTGCTTGGATGACACGGCGCGGGTGATGAGTCCGACCACAGGGGCTGGGAGTGATCCGGGTTTCGCGTCTCGCCCTTCGCTTTGCGAGTTCAGTTGTCCTGTACGGGACGTGGCCGGCCGGCACACTCCACCGGCAGGTGCTCTCCGAATTCGGGCTTCGGGCCAAAGAAAAACCGGGGATTGCTCCCTGGTTTTTTCATGTCGCAGCCCCGAAGTCAGCAATCAGCTTCCCATGTTTGACTCCGGGCGGCGCGAACGATTTCTGACGCCCATACCTCGGTTCTAAGGAGTGACTATCCGGAAGAACCGCGCCCGGCCGGTGGTGGGAGTGACATAGGGATTTGGCGCACCCGGGATCTGGGTCCAAGTGCCAGTCACCGTCGGCGCCGACTCGAGCTGTTGCGAAGCCGCGGTAGGTGACCATGAAATCGTGATCATCCCGCCGCTGATCGACACGGTCAGCATCGGCTGGCGGACCGGTTGGATGCTCAAGTAGCCGGTCAAGTCCACGCGCAGGCCGGTGGGATTCGGGGTGGCAGGCAGATTGTTGACCACGAATTCCAAGGTGTTCGTCCCCGCGACCAGCCCGCTGGTGATCGTAAACGAAGTGAAGCTGGCAAAGCCCGGGCTGGTCATGCCGCTGCTCACGCCGTTGACCAGAATGTCTGTGCCGAGGTTATCGACCGCCCACCCGCCGACCACCTTGACTTTGGACAGGTCGTAACCGGTCAGATTGAAGGTGGTCCGGTAAGTGTAGTCGCCTTCGGCGTTGCCCAGGGTGGGGTCTGCAACCACGTTCTGTCCAGACGACGGGCCGATCCACTTCGAGGTCGGGCCGTTGACCACCCAGACGCCAGCCTGAATCGGCCAGACATTTGTGATGACTAAGGCCTCCGGTCCCGGGAAGTTCGGGTCCGCACTCGCCGTCAGGGTGTAATGCGGATCAATCGCGCCATCCGGAAGCAACATGCCGTCAACGGCCACGCCGGTGCCGACGATGCCCGGGATGGGCCGCCAACACACGCAGAGGGCCGCGTTGGCGCTGAACGCGTCGCCCCATTGGTTGCTGACCTTCACCGAGTAGTCACCGGAATCGGCAGTCGTCATACCCGCGAGCGTGAGGGTCTCGTTCGTCTGACCCGGCAGATTCGCCCCGTTCTTTCTCCACTGATAATCGAGCGGGAGCGTGCCGGTCGCGCTGACGGTGAACGTGAAGGCGCCGCCTTCCGCGACCTCACCCCCTTGCGGTCCGACCGCGATGCCCGGCGGCACGCCCGGAAGGGTGCGCGCGCTGTTCTTGGTGAACTCGACGCGCAGGCCGGTGGGTCCCGCGCCGGCGTTGTTCACGGTAAAGTCGATCGTGTTGGTGCCGGGGAGGAACGTTGCGTTGCTGCTCGTGATGGTGAAGCTGGTCCATGAACCGAAGGCGAAGCTCGCCGGCACGTCCACGGTGGCGCCGTTAACAAAGACCGGCGTGCCCCAGTTGTCCGAGGCCCACCGGCCACTGATCAGCACCGTGCTCATGTCCCGCCCGGTCAGATCAAAAGTGGTCCGATAGAGATAATCCCCGCCCGCAATGTCCGCATCTCCGGCCGTGGCGCGCGGCCCGATCCATTTAGAAGTCGGGCTGTTGAGCAACCAAACGCCAGCCTGAATCGGCCAACCTTCGTTGCAGACGCGCGGCTTCGTCGAACCGCTATCCGGGTTGGCCAGCAAAGTCCAGAATGGGTCGAAGGCGCCGGCCGGCAGCGCAACATGGGCCGCATTGACGCCGGTGTTGTGGAGCGTGGCGATCGCCTCCAGCAGAGACAACCGCGCCACGGCGCTGGTCACCGAGCCGGCGTCATTGGAGACGACAACGGTGTAATCGCCTTCGTCCGCCAACCGCACGGTTGCGATGGAAAGCGTGGCGTTGGTCGCCTCGGCCATCAACTTGCCGTTAAGCCACCACTGATAACGGAGCGGCAGGGTCCCCTGGGCAATCACTCCGAAACTGACCGGCTTCCCAAGATAGACCGTCGTTGGCTGGGGCTGGCTGCTGATGGATGGCGCAGTGCCCGACGGCACGGGCAGGATGGCGACGTTGTCAATCAGCGCGGTGGTGTCGCCGCCTTGCGGGTTGCTTTTGATAAATGCCAACTCCATTTCCGCAGCGGTGGCCACAAAAACGGCGCTGGAGACCTCATGATAAGCATTGCCTCCCAACACCGGAGGCACTGCATGCGCCGGCATGATCGTGCTGCCACCGACGGTCACTTCGATGAAGGGCGCGGTGCCACTGCAGCAATTGCGGGAGTTTTCGGAGTAGTGAACGTAGTACTGCGCACCCGGCGTTAATCCACCGACTGTCTGGCTCATCGCCCCGTTCGCCTGCAGCAAGGCAACCTGGATGCCGTTGGGAATGGCGCCGTTATCGGCAAAGGGACTGCTGCCATCGGCAACCGGATTGATGCCGTGGCCGCCCAACGCATTCCAGCCGGTGATCGGGAAGTTGCCGCTGACGTAACCCGGCCAAACCGAGAAGGGGTCCGCCTCGAAGCTTGGATTGACCATGGGCAGACCCACGGTAAGCTGGGCCACCACGCTGGTAATCGAGCCCGCGCGATTGGCCACGATCACGTCATAAGCGCCGGCCAGGGCGGTGGAGACGGCCGTGATGGCATAGGTGGGGCTGGTGGCGTCCGCGATGGCCGCGCCTTTGAATCGCCACTGGAAGGCGGGCGCCGGCACACCGGCGGCAGCGACACCGAAGGTCACCGGCAGGTCAGGCGAGAGGATCGCATGGTGTGGCTGAACGGTGATGACGGGAGCCACGTCGCGGGATTTGGCTTCACGATTGCTAAAACCATACACGTGGAAGCTCACGTTCTGCGGGACCAGGGGGGCAAACTTGAGCGTGGCCGTCCCGCTGGCATCAGCGGTGTACCGATAAGAAATGCGGATGCCGTTGTTGTCGTAGAATTGGTCCTGGTTGGCCGTCAGGTAGTCGTCCCCCATGCTGAAGGTGGCCCAGCGGCTGCCCACCGAGGCATCTTCCCAGGCCAGCGTGTAGATCGTCACCACGTATTCTGTTCCTGGAGTCAATCCCTGCATAGCGATGGTTTGATAAAGGCCGGCCGGGACATTGCCGCCATAGACGAAATCCATGGCCATGATCGTGCTGCCGTCACCTGCACCTGAGAGATTGTTCACGTCACCGGCATAGAGAATCCCCAGGTAAGTCGTGGAAAACTGGCCCGCCACCGCCGGAGCGCCGCCCGCTACGCCCGTGAAGGCAACGCCATTGATCACCGCGCCGGCGCTGCTCCCGAAGTTATAGGCATGCGTGTAGAAAAAGGTGGCGTCCACGCCGGAGTCGGCATCGCCGGTCCAGGCCCCGACCGACCACTTTCCGCTGCTGGGAGTGATCTTGAAGTCATCGACCAACAGCGTTTGATCCCCATTCGCATCGTTCACCACAGCCAAGATCTGCGACGCGGCGGCGGCTTGGAAGTCGAACGCGACCGTCCAATACGAATTGGCGGCGCCGACCGCGGCTGTTGACAGGCCATCCGGGCCGCCGGGCAGGAGCACGCCCGTGCCGTCAATATAGACTTTGACATTGGGGGTATTTGCGCTTCGCGCGTTGGCCCGGAAAGTGACTTTGTAGGTCGTGCCCACAGTCAGGCCGCTGATGGTTGTGCTGAGTGTGGACGGTGTCGAGGGATCATCGACGTTCGCCTGGATGAGAGCGACGTTATTGCCGTGCGGGATCGTTCCGTTGTCGGCAAACGGGCTTCCGGCGGCCGGATTGAGCCCGACACGGGCCTCCGGAGTTCCCGTCCAGCCCGTGATCGGAGTATTGAGGCTGATGTAGCCCGGCCAGACGGTGAACGTGTCGCTCTCGAAGCTGGGATTCGGGATGGTTTGACCAAATAGGTGCAGGCTGCACATCGCCAGGAAGGCGAACGAGAGGCCGGTGCATCGTCTGAGTGCGGATCGCAGGGGGTATCTAATGGTTTTCATGTGTTGTCACTGGTTTCTACTGGTTTCGTTGGTAAATATCGGATAGGAAATTGCCTCTTTGACGCTGCGTGCGTGACGCAGAATTGCTTTTGCGTCGTTGCGTCGGTCGGGTTCATTGTGCGCAGCTTATCCCTGAGTGAATGGGTGTCAAGGTCAGGTTTTCAGCTCGGCAGGGACGGTTCTAGTACGGTGACACACAAGTTTCGACACATCGCTTGCCAGGTAGGGCGCGTCACTCCGTGCGCGCCGCAAGCTGGAAGCAGGTCCCGGAACGGCGCGCACGGAG